>Ga0307513_10003045_pt1 | contig 22862 bp, 17 predicted proteins | sample 15_EM_MG_FD_202174 | JGI IMG/M metagenome (GOLD analysis project Ga0307513, IMG submission 202174) | Populus trichocarpa ectomycorrhiza microbial communities from riparian zone in the Pacific Northwest, United States - 15_EM | ecosystem: Host-associated > Plants > Roots > Unclassified | place... | reverse complement strand
CGCGCCCGCGCCTGCGTACAGCGCGGCGCGGGCGTCGTCGTCCATCCCGTCCCACAGCGGTGAGCGGGTCACGCCCGGGGCGACCGCGTTGACCCGCACCGGGGCGAGCTCCACGGCCAGCGCGCGGGTCAGCGACACGACCGCCCCGCAGATGCTCGCGGCGACCGACCAGCCCGGGCCCGGGCGCCACCCGGCGGTGCCCGTGGTCAGCACGATCGAGCCGCCCGGCCGCAGGTGGTCCGCCGCGGCGCTCACCGCGGTGAGCGCGCCGAAGTACCGCAGCCCGAACGCCGCTCGGGCCGCGTCGACGTCCATCCCGGCGACGGGCAACAGGGTCAGCGCCTCTCCGGCGGTGAACACGAGGTGGTCGATCGCGCCGACGTGCGCGACGAGCGCCCGCACCGCGCCGGGATCGGTGAGATCGGCGACCTCACCGGTCGTCCCGGCCGGGAGCGTGGAGAGCGCACGCTCGACGCTGCTCGCCCGGCTGGACGCCACCACCACCTTCGCGCCCTGCTGCGCCGCCAGCTCCGCCGTGGCCAGTCCGATGCCGGAGGTGCCGCCGAGCACCAGCACGCGCGCGCCGTCGAGGTTCATGATCGTTCCTTCCCTGGAGGTTCGGAATCCACGATGCGGCGGGGAACAAGTTGAGGTCCAAGACCTGTCCTGCGTCCTGTCATACCCTGTGGGTATGGGCGCTGCGGGGATGGATTTGGACCTGCGCAAGCTGCGCTACTTCGTCGCAGTCGCGCAGGAGCTGCACTTCGGCCGCGCCGCCGACCGGCTGCACATCGCGCAGCCCGTGCTCTCGCGCCAGATCCGGGCCTTCGAGGGGGAGCTGCGCACGCAGCTGCTGGACCGGTCGCGGCGCGCCACGGCCCTCACCGCGGCCGGCCGGAGATTGCTCGCCGAGGCTCCTGCGCTGCTCGCCGCCGCGGACGAGCTGGCCCGCACCGTCCGCGGCACCGCCCAGCTGCGCGTCGGCTTCATGCCCGGCATCACGGTCACCGCCGAGGTGCGCGCGCTGCAGGACCGCCATCCCGACCTCGACGTCGTGCTCGTCCGCACCACCTGGGCCGACCAGGTCGAGACGCTGCACGACGGCCGCGTCGACGTGGGCTACGTCCGGCTGCCGATCGACCGCAGCGGGCTGGTGGTGCGCCCGCTGTTCACCGAGCCGCGGGTCGTCGCCATGGCGATCGGGCACCGGTTGGCGGGCAAGGAGTCGGTGGCGGTCGCCGACCTCGCCGACGAGCACCTCCTCCAGGACCCCGACGCCGTTCCGGAGTGGCGCGACATCGCGACCGAGCTGCGCACCGGCCGCGCACGGCCGGCGCCGGTGTTCACCAGCATCGAGGAGAAGCTGGAGCACGTCGCGGCCGATCGCGGCATCGCGGTGATCCCGCAGTCGACGGCGGCGTACTACACGCGGTCCGACGTCGTCACCGTCGCGGTGCCCGACATCGGCCCCAACCACGTCTGCCTGGCCTGGCCACGGCGTCGCCACGACGCGCTCGTGGAGGAGCTCGCGGAGCTGGCCGCCCGGCTGAACATGCAGGTGTAGCTCACGCACACCCCGGTGTGCTCACGCACAGGGTCGAACGTGTGCGTGAGCACGTGAAGGTGTGCGTGAGCGGGCGGCTCGTGCTGCTCCGCCGAGCACCCACCGGAACGAACGGCACCGCCACCTGCGGTGACGATGCCGTTCGCTCCGCCCCCGACCAGGCCCCTACGTGAACTGCACGCCCTGCGCGAGCGGCAGCTCACCGGAGTAGTTGACGGTGTTGGTGGCGCGGCGCATGTACGCGCGCCAGGAGTCCGAGCCGCTCTCGCGGCCGCCGCCGGTCTCCTTCTCCCCGCCGAACGCGCCACCGATCTCCGCGCCCGACGTGCCGATGTTGACGTTGGCGATGCCGCAGTCGGAGCCGTCGGCGGCGAGGAAGCGCTCGGCCTCGGCCTGGTCGGCGGTGAAGATCGACGAGGAGAGCCCCTGCGGCACGGCGTTGTTCAACGCGATGGCCTCGTCGAGGTCGTCGTAGGTGAGCACGTAGAGCAGCGGCGCGAACGTCTCGCGGGCCACCACCTCGGTCTGGCCGGGCATGCGCACGACCGCCGGTTCGGCGTAGAACGCGTCGGGAGCCTCGTCGGCGAGCCGCCTCCCGCCACCGGCGAGGAGTGCGCCGCCGTCGGCCTGTGCGGCCTTGAGTGCATCGGTCATGCCGCGGTGGGCGCCTTCGTGGATGAGCGGTCCGACCAGCACGCCGTCGGCGCGGGGATCACCGATCGCGAGGGTGCCGTACGCCTTGGCGACGCGCTCCGCGATCTCGTCGGCGACGCGGGAGTGGGCGATGACGCGGCGCAGGGTGGTGCAGCGCTGCCCGGCGGTGCCGGCGGCGGAGAACACGATGCCGCGGGTGGCGAGATCGAGATCGGCCGTCGGTGCGACGATCGCGGCGTTGTTGCCGCCCAGCTCGAGCAGGCAGCGGCCGAAGCGGGCCGCCACGCGCGGACCGACGGCGCGGCCCATGCGGGTGGAGCCGGTGGCCGACACCAGCGCGATGCCGGGGTGGTCGACGAGCCGTTCGCCGACCTCGGCTCCGCCGAGCACGACCTGCGACAGGTTGGCCGGCGCACCGCACTCGGCAGCCGCCTTGTCCAGCAGCGCGGCCGAGGCCAGTGCCGTCAGCGGGGTCAGATCGGAGGGCTTCCAGACCACCGGATCGCCGCAGACGAGCGCGATCGCGGTGTTCCACGCCCACACCGCGACGGGGAAGTTGAACGCCGAGATGACCCCGACGACGCCCAGCGGGTGCCAGGTCTCCATGAGCCGGTGCCCCGGCCGCTCCGAGGGCATCGTGCGGCCGTACAGCTGGCGGGAGAGACCGACGGCGAAGTCGCAGATGTCGATCATCTCCTGGACCTCGCCCAGTGCCTCGGAGGTGATCTTGCCGACCTCCAGGCTGACCAGCATCGCCAGCTCGGCCTTGTGCTGGGTGAGCAGCTCACCGAACCGTCGCACCAGCGCCCCGCGCACCGGCGCCGGGGTGACCCGCCACTCCCGGAAGGCCTCCTGAGCACGCTCGACCGCGGCATCCACACCGGCGGCGTCGGTCCAGCCGACGGCGCCGATCGTGCCGCCGGTGATCGGCGTGCGCGCGGCGCCGTCGCCGGTCAGCAGGTCGGTGGACACCCCGCAGCGGCTGGCCGTGATGGTGGCGAGATCGCGCAAGGCGTCCGTCGTGGGCAGGGACACGGACGGGTCCTCCTCCGTAGTCGGGGGTGCAGCTGGTCGGTAGGGCCACCTTCGCACGCGCGCAACCGGCGCGGGGACGTGACGAACGGTCCGTTCGTGGACGGCGACGATCGGTGCACGGCTCTCGACGGGACGGCGACGGCGGGTCAGGGTGATCGGTGTGGAGCAGGTCGACGAACATTTTCTGGATGCCGTGAAGAACCGCCTGGCTCCCGGGCCGGCCCGGGAGCTGGGGCCGCACCTGACACCCGAGCGGGCGCTCGCCCTCTTCGACGGGCAGCTGCGCAGCCGGCACCTCGATCTGGCCGCGCGGTGGCTGCGTGCGCAGGGCGCCGGTTGGTACACGATCGGGTCGTCCGGCCACGAGGGCAACGTGGCTGTCGCGGCGGCGCTGCGCCCGACCGATCCGGCCCTGCTGCACTACCGCTCGGGCGGCTTCTACATCGAGCGGGCCCGCCAGGTGCCCGGCTCCGATCCGGTCGGTGACGTGCTGTTGGGCCTGGTGGGGGCGGTGGAGGAGCCGATCGCCGGTGGTCGGCACAAGGTGTTCGGCCATCCCGATCTGGCGGTGCTCCCGCAGACCTCGACGATCGCATCGCACCTGCCGCGGGCGCTCGGCGTGGCATTCGCGATCGAGCGCGGGCGCAAGGTCGGGGTGCCGGGGGAGTGGCCGGCCGATGCCGTCGTGGTGGCGAGCTTCGGCGATGCGTCGGCGAGCCATTCGACGGCGACCGGCGCGATCAACGCGGCGATCCAGCTGGGCTATCGCGGCCTCCCGTCGCCGTTGCTGCTGGTCTGCGAGGACAACGGCATCGGGATCAGCGTGCCCACCCCGGCCGGCTGGATCGCGCACGCCTACGGAACCCGTCCCGGCCTGCACTACGTGGCCGCCGACGGGCTCGATCTCGCCGACGCCGTCCGTGGGGCCACCGAAGCGGCGGACTGGGTGCGCACGCACCGCAGGCCGGCGTTCCTGCACCTGCGCACGGTGCGGTTGATGGGCCACGCCGGGTCCGACGTCGAGTCGTCATACCGGCGGCCCGCCGAGATCGCCGCCGACCTGGCCCGCGACCCGCTGCTCGGTACGGCCCAGCTGCTGGTGGACGCCGGGGTGGCGAGCCCTGGCGAGGTGCTCGACCGCTACGAGGCCGTGCGCACCGAGGTCATGGACCGGGCCGCCGGGATGCTCGGCCGGCGCACCCTGGGCTCGGCCGCGGAGGTCGTGGCGCCGCTCGCGCCGCACCGGCCCGCGGAGGTCGAGCGCGTGGTCACCGCGGGTGCCGGAGCGGCCGATCCGGCGCTGCTCACCGTCGCGCAGTCGATCAACCGGGCCCTGCGCGACGTGCTCGCCACCCATCCCGGCGCGCTGGTGTTCGGCGAGGACGTGGCCGTCAAGGGCGGGGTGTACGGGGTGACCCGCGGGCTGGCCGCGGCCGCCGGCAGCGCGCGGGTGTTCGACACCCTGCTCGACGAGCAGACGATCCTGGGGTTGGCGCTGGGCGCCGGGGTCTCCGGGCTGCTGCCGATCCCGGAGATCCAGTACCTCGCCTACCTGCACAACGCGGAGGACCAGCTGCGCGGTGAGGCGGCCAGCCTGCAGTTCTTCTCCAACGGCCGGTTCCGCAACCCGATGGTCGTGCGCATCGCGTCCTACGGCTACCAGAGGGGGTTCGGCGGCCACTTCCACAACGACGACGCGATCGGCGTGCTGCGCGACATCCCCGGCCTGGTCATCGCCTCGCCGGGCCGTCCGGACGACGCGGCGGCGATGTTGCGCACCTGCGCCGCGGCCGCGGCCGTCGACGGATCCGTGTGCGTGTTCCTCGAGCCGATCGCGCTCTACCACACCCGTGACCTGCACACCGACGGCGACGGCGGATGGCTCGCGCCCTACCCCGGCCCGGACGAGCACGTCCCGATCGGGCGCGCCCGCAGCTACGGCGACGGCACCGACCTCACCATCCTGACGTGGGCCAACGGGCTGCAGCTGAGCCTGCGGGCGGCTGCCGAGCTCGCGGCGGAGGGGATCGGGGTGCGGGTGCTCGACCTGCGCTGGCTCGCGCCGCTGCCCGTCGCGGACATCCTCGCGGCCGCGTCGGCCACCGAACGGGTGCTCGTCGTGGACGAGACGCGGCGCTCCGGTGGGGTGTCCGAGGGGGTGTTCGCCGAGCTCGTCGACGCGGGGTTCACGGGCCGGATGGCCAGGGTGACCAGCGCGGACAGCTATGTCCCACTCGGCGCGGCGGCGCTGCACGTGCTTGTCTCTCAGGCGGACGTGCTGGACGCGGCTCGTGCCCTGCTGAGGGCATGATCGGTGTCACGGATGGGTTGCGGCTGAGACGCGGTTGATCCGCCCGCGCCCGGTTTCGGCAGAATCGCAGCGTGGAGCCACGCGAGCAGGTCATCGGGACGGGCGGTGAGGACGTGCCCCGAGCACGGCTGCGCGGCGCGACGGGGCTGCTGCGGGGGCTGGGCGAACGGCTGCGCTCCCGTGTCATCGCCTACGTCGCCCGCAAGGCGCTCGGCGGGGGTGGTGGCGGCCTGTCCTCGGCGAAGATCTCGATGCTGCCCGACCACATCCTCATGCCGGTGAAGCGCGACGGGCTGGACCCGGTGCCCGATCTGCGCCGCCACCGCGAGGAGGGCGGGGTCAGCCGCATCAAGTTCCCGCTCGGCATCGGGGCGTGGCTGGTCTCCGGGTACGACGACGTCCGGGCGGTGCTCGGCAGCACCGAGCGCTTCTCGAACGACTACCGCCAGGTGGCCGGGATGGTCGGCATCACCGATGCGCAGACCCCCGGCGGTCTCGGCATGGCCGATCCGCCCGACCACACCCGGCTGCGTCGGGTCGTGACGCCCGAGTTCACGGGGCGGCGGCTGGCCCGGCTCGGACCCCGCGTGGAGGGCATCGTCGACCAGCAGCTCGACGTGCTGGCGGGCTCGGCCACCAACGGTGTCGTCGACCTCATGTCGGCGTTCGCGCTGCCCGTGCCGTCGCTCTCGATCTGCGAGCTGCTGGGCGTGCCCTACTCCGACCGCGAGGAGTTCCAGCGCCTGTCCACGGCGCGGTTCGACATGCTCGAGGGCGCCCAGGGCGCCCTGTCGGCGATCAACGACGCCATTCCCTACCTCGACCGGCTGGTGAAGGCGCAGCGCGCCGAGCCGGGCGAGGGGATGCTCGGGCGGCTGGTCACCGACCACGGCCACGAGCTGTCCGACGCCGAGCTGGCCGGACTGGCCGATGGGCTGCTCACGGGCGGTCTCGAGACCACCACCAGCATGCTGGCGCTCGGCACGATCGTGCTGCTGGAGCGGCCCGAGGTGGCGGCCGAGCTGCGCACCGACGACACCGCCATCGAGAAGTTCGTCGAGGAGCTGCTGCGCTACCTCACGGTGGTGCAGGTGGCGTTCCCGCGGTTCGCCCGCGAGGACGTCGAGATCGGCGGGCAGAAGATCGCCAAGGGCGACGTCGTGATCGCCTCGCTCTCGGGCGCCAACCGCGATCCGGGGCTGGCCGGCACCGATCCCGACGCGTTCGACCTGCATCGCGGCAGCACCCGCCACGTCGCCTTCGGGTACGGCGCGCACCGCTGCGTCGGCGCGGAGCTGGCGAAGATCGAGATGCGGGCGGCGTTCCCGGCGCTGGTGCGCCGGTTCCCGCAGATGCGGCTCGCGCTGGACGCGGCCGAGATCCCGTACCGGAAGCGGTCGATCGTGTTCGGCCTGGAGCGGCTGCCCGTGCATCTCGGGCCCGACCACGGGTGATTGTTGGACCCTCTAAGCATACGACGTCTATCTTTTGCGGTATGATCGTGTGATGCCGCAACGACCTGCCGAGACGCCGATCGGGCTCGAGCTCGCCACCGCCGCGCGCGTGGTCGGGCGAGCCTTCGACGACCGGCTCAGTGCCGCCGGCGGCTCCCGCCCCACCTGGCTGGTGCTGCTCGCGCTGAAGCAGGGCCGCACCCGCAACCAGCGCGAGCTCGCCGCCGCGATCGGCATCCAGGGCGCCACCCTCACTCACCACCTCAACGCGATGGAGAACGACGGGTTGGTCGTGCGGCGGCGCGACCCGGAGAACCGGCGGGTCCACATCCTGGAGATGACCGAGGCGGGCGAGGCGGCGTTCCTGCGGCTGGCCGTGGCAGCGGGAGCGCACGACGCCCGGCTCCGCGCCGGGTTCAGCCCCGCCGACCTGACACTCCTGCGCGAGCTGTTGGGCCGATTGCGGACGAACGTCGAGGCCACCGTGCCGAGCCCGGCGCCGACCGTTGCCGAGGTCTGAACGACAACCCGTCGCATCAGGCCAGGTCCGGGGCCCGGGAGCCGCGGTATCCGCCCACCGCCCGTCGCATACAGAAGCGTCCTGAGCGCAGCCGGCACCGAAGGCTGTGTCGATGCTTGATCCCGATGTAGCGTTTCGGCAACGACATGCGTGTCGCGCCGTCGGCGGTTCCCGGCCACCCCGAACCGGGTACTCCAGACGTCGAGCGGCGCCCGACGCGCATCGACACGTCGTGAGAGGACCGACTGGTGGCTGACCGGACGTTCGCGGCCGACGGTGACCCGCCGCACGCCGATCCGGGCGCGCGGCGCATGCCGTTCGACGTCGACACGCGCCGCGTCGTCGACGACGCCGACGCCCATGCCGGTGTCACACACCGGCTGCAGACCCGACTCGACCGGCAGCTGTGGCTGCTGGAACGTCTTCAGGGCGATCCCCTGCAGACCGAGCCGGCGGAGCTCCCCGAACTGATCGACCTGGCCCGGCGGATGCGCCGCGACAGCGAGAGCCTGCTCCTGCTCGCCGGGCGCGATCCGGGCGTGCGCGAGGCCGCGCCGCAGGAGCTCGAGACGCTGCTGTTCGCCGCCGCGACCGCCGCGGAGGAACCGCGCCGCGTCGAGATCGCGCCGGGCCCGACCGCATCCGTGGTGGCGGGCGCCGCCACCGAGCTGCTGCACGTGGTGGCCGAGGTGCTCGACCACGCCACGGCGGTCTTCCCCGGAGCCACGGTCCACGTCGCTCCCCGGGTCGAGAGCTCCGGCGTGCTCACCGTCGAGGTGGCGGCCCTCGGCGCGGCGCGCCACGATCCCGACGGGCTGGGCGGACAGCGCGCGCTGGACGCCGCCGAGCGGCTCGCCAGGCGCTCCCGCCACGGCATCTCGCTGCTGCGCGCACTCAGCGACGGCGACCTGGTCGCGAGCGTCACCTGCCCGCGCGCGGCCGTGCTCGTGCCGGAGCGGCCCCGGGCCAACCCCGCCGGCCGCAACGGGAGCAATGGCAGCAACGGCAGCAACGGGCACTCCGGCCGCAACGGCCGCGACCTGGGCAGAGATGTCGGGGGCGACCTGGGCAGCCTGCCGATCGAGGACCTGCCGGCGCATCCGCTCGCCGTGTCGTCGGCCTCCGGGCCGGCGGCCGAGCTCAACATGGTGCCCACCCCGGAGTCGGGGTTCGATCCCGTCGCGCTGCCTGCGCTGGAGCCTGCGTTCGCCGCGGCCCCGGAGCGCAGCCGCAACGGCAACGGGTCCGGCAACGGCGTGCACCCCGGCCCGCGCCCGAAGCTCGACGCCCTGTTCGGCTCGATCGCCGACATCCCCATCAGCCCCGACGACGTGATGGGTTCCACCCCGATCTTCGAGGCGATCGCGTCGGCGTGGTTCCGGGACGACGGCACCGAGAGTTCCGGCGCCAACGGCACCAGCAACGGCAACGGATCGGGCTCGCTGGACTGGGAGACCCCCGGCGACCGGGAGTGGCGCGCCGCCGCGGAGAAGGCCACGCACGAGGAGCCGACGAAGCTCACCGCGCGCGGCCTGCCCATGCGGCGGCCGGGTGGCCAGCTGGTACCGCCACCGCGCCAGCGCAGCGACGTCGGATCCGCCAAGCCTGCCGAGACGGTCGCCCCGGAGCACGTCCGGGAGCGGCTGAGCGGCTACCAGCGCGGCGTGGAACGCGGCCGGCACCGGGCCGAACCCGGCTCCGGCACAGAGCCGGGCGATCCCGAGTTCTGGTAGCGCAAGGCCGCGCTGGGCGTGCGAGGGTGGCAGGGTGAAGATCCGCCACCTGCCCTCCGACAGCGCAACCGGGTCCTACGACGTCGCCCGGGTGCGGGCCCAGTTCCCGGCGTTGACCGCCGGCTACGCGCACTTCGACTCGCCGGGGGGCTCGCTGACCCCGGAACCGGTTGCCAACGCGGTGGCGGCGGCGATGACGGCGCCGCTGGCCAACCGGGGCACGGTCACGGCGAGCGAACGCGTCGCCGACGGCATCGTCGTCGCGGCGCGTGCGGCCATGGGCGATCTGCTCGGGGTCGACCCGGGTGGCGTCGTGTTCGGCCGCAGCATGACGGCGTTGACGTTCGACCTGGCCCGCACGCTGGCCACCCGCTGGGCACCCGGCGACGAGATCGTCGTCTCGCGGCTCGACCACGACGCCAACATCCGGCCGTGGGTGCTCGCGGCGCACTCCGCCGGTGCCAGCGTGCGCTGGGCGGAGTTCGACCCGCAGACCGCGGAGCTCTCCGAGGACGCCGTCGCCGCGGTGCTCTCGCCGCGCACGCGGCTCGTCGCCGTCACGGCCGCGTCGAACCTCATCGGCACCCGCCCGCCCGTCCGGGCCATCGCCGACCTCGCACACGAGGTCGGGGCGCTGGTGCACGTCGACGGCGTGCACTACACCGCACACGTCGCCGTGCACGCCGAGACGCTCGGAGCGGACTTCTACGCCTGCTCGCCGTACAAGTTCCTCGGCCCGCACTGCGGGGTGCTCGCCGCCGATCCTGCGTTGCTGGAGATGCTTGCGCCGCAGAAGCTGGCGCCGTCCAGCAACGCCGTCCCGGAACGGTTCGAGCTCGGCACCCTGCCCTACGAACTGCTCGCCGGCACCACCGCAGCCGTCGACTTCCTCGCCGACATCGCCGGCGTCGGCACCAGCCGCCGCGAGCGCATCGTCACGTCGATGTCCGCGGTGGAGGCACACGAGGACCGGCTGCGCGCCCGCATCGAGGCAGCGCTCGCCGACCTCCCCGTCACCGTCTACTCGCGGGCCGCGCACCGCACCCCGACGCTGCTCGTCGACTTCCCCGGCCGCGGCTCCGCACAGGCCTACGCGTTCCTCGCCGAGCGCGGCGTCAACGCCCCGGCCAGCTCGTTCTACGCGCTCGAGGCATCGCGGTGGCTCGGCCTGGGCGACACCGGTGCCCTCCGCGTCGGCCTGGCCCCCTACGTCGACGACAACGACGTTGACCGCCTGCTTGCCGGCCTGACCGAATATTGTGAAGGGCCCAGCTGAAGGCCGTGCAGCTGCGGCGACTGCTCCTTCCCCCGCGTAGCTACCGCTCGTGGCCCGTCGCTGAGTTGCGGAGGAGGCGCGCAGCGCCCCGGAGGAACGACGCGGGCGTGAGCACACGGGGGAGCAACTCAGCGACTCAAGGGGGCCGCGAGCCGGAGCGCCGCAGGCGCGACAAATCAAGCAGAGCCGGCCACGTAGTGGTTGAGCGCCCGAGTGTGCTCGAAGATCAGGTTGGTCTCGGTGCCCGCGATGGCGGGGTCGCGGTTGAGCACGTCGCCGACGAACCGGCGTAGCTCGTCGGTGCTCCGGGTGGCCACATGCACGAGGAAGTCGTTGGCGCCGGCGACGAAGTAGACGTCGAGGACCTCCGGGCGTCCGCGCAGTGACGCGGTGACGTCGTTCATCGCGCCGCGGGCGTGCGGTTGCAGGCGGATCGCGATCATCGCCTGGAGATCGTGGCCGACCGCGTGCGGATCGACGTCGGCGTGGTAGCCGCGGATCACGCCGCGCTCGCGCAGCGACCGCACCCGGGCCAGACAGGTGGACTGGGCGATGCCCACGCGCTCGGCGAGGTCCTTGTTGGAGATGCGCGCATCGGCCACCAGCGCCCGCAGGAGTGCGCGATCGGTGTCGTCGAGCCGAACATCCTGCGGCGGGACCGGTGCAGAAGGGCGGGGTGATGCAGAAGGTAGTGGCATGTCAGCCCCTTTACGAATCTTATGCGGATCGATTGCACGTTGAGCGCAGTATCTTCATTCTAAGGGCATGCGAATCGGTGTGCCGCGCGAGGTCAAGAACCACGAGTACCGGGTTGCCCTCACCCCCTCCGGGGTCAAGGAACTCACCCGCCACGGGCATCACGTGGTGGTGGAGCGGGGTGCCGGTATCGGCAGCTCGATCGCCGATGCCGACTTCGAGGCCGCCGGTGCCCGCATCCTCCCCACCGCCGACGAGGTCTGGGCCGCCGCCGACCTCCTGCTCAAGGTGAAGGAGCCGATCGAGCAGGAGTACCACCGGCTGCGCCGCGACCAGGTGCTCTTCACCTACCTGCACCTCGCCGCGTCGATGCCCTGCACGCAGGCGCTGCTCGAGTCCGGCACCACCTCGATCGCCTACGAGACCGTCCGGCTCTCCGACGGCTCCCTCCCGCTGCTCGCCCCGATGAGCGAGGTCGCCGGCCGGCTGGCCCCGCAGGCCGGTGCCGCCACACTCATGAAGGCCGCCGGCGGTCGCGGCGTGCTGCTGGGCGGCGTGCCCGGTGTCCGTCCCGCGCAGGTCGTCGTCATCGGTGCCGGCGTGTCCGGCCAGAACGCGGTCGCGATGGCCGTCGGCCTGGGCGCCGACGTCACCGTCCTCGATCTCGACATCACCAAGCTCCGCGTGCTCGACGACCGCTACGCGGGCCGCGTACGCACCGTCGTCTCCAACGCCCACGAGCTCGAGGTCGCATGCCTCGAGGCCGACCTCGTCATCGGCGCTGTGCTCGTGCCGGGCGCCCGCGCCCCGAAGCTGGTGTCGAACGAGCTGGTCAGCCGCATGAAGCCGGGCTCGGTGCTCGTCGACATCGCGATCGACCAGGGCGGCTGCTTCGAGGACTCGCGGCCCACCACGCACGCCGAGCCCACCTACCAGGTGCACGGATCGGTCTTCTACTGCGTCGCCAACATGCCGGGCGCGGTGCCGCACACCTCCACCTACGCGCTGACCAACGCGACCCTGCCGTATGTGCTGAAGCTGGCCGACGAGGGCTGGCAGGCCGCGCTCACGGCCGACCCGGCGCTCGCCGCGGGCCTGTCCACGCACGCCGGTGCGCTGCACAGCCTGCAGGTCGCCCACGACCTCGGGCTGCCCTACACGGAGCCGCAGCTCGGCCCGCTCGTCTCCGCCTGATCTGCACCGCCTGATCTTCGGCGCGCGGCGTCAACCCCTCACGCCGCCGCCCGTCCCGCACGGCGATCCGCTCGTACCGCATACGTGGACGTCGTGCACCCTCCGTGCGCCACACCGCGTCCTCCCACAAGGACGGCGCGGTGTGGCGCACGTATGTGTCTGGAGTTCGCGCTGATCACATAGGGTCTGGGCCGTGATCAGCATGAACCCGTGGTGGGTGCTGGCGCTGGTCGTCGCAGTCGTCGTCCTCCTCGCCGTTGTCCTCGGTGTGGTGCTCTACCTGCGGCGGCGTGGCGCATCGACGACGGACGACCCGTTGCAGGCCGAGCCGGAGGACCGTCCGGTGCCGGCCGTCGTGGCCAACCCCATCCGGGTGGAGCCGGGCACCAGGGCGCGGATCACCGCCACCTGCACGAGCCTCGGTTGGGCCGAGCCTCTGTGGCTGGAGACGACCGTCGACGACCCCGGCACCGGCCAGGCCCGCGCCGCCGTCGAGCAGGGCGCCGACGTCGTGTTGGCGTGCGGCGGCGACGGCACCGTCCGATCCGTGGCGCAGGCGCTCGCCGGCACCGGGGTGGCGATGGGGTTGGTGCCGATGGGCACCGGCAACCTGCTGGCCAAGGCCGTCGGGGTGCCGTCCGATCCCGCGGCCGCCACCCGGGTGGCGCTCACCGGTGACGATCGCACGATCGACGTCGGCCGCATCCGCGTGGACGACGACGAGGAAGAGCGGGTGTTCCTCGTGATGGCCGGCACCGGCCTGGACGCCGTCGTCATGGAGAACACCGGCGAGGCGATGAAGGCCCGGGTCGGCCGGCTGGCCTACTTCATCTCCGGCTTCGGGGCCATGTTCGGGCCGCAGACCCGGGTCACCGTCGCCTTCGACGGGGCTCCGGCAGTGCGCCGTCGCTCGCGCACCGTCGTCGTCGGCAACATCGGCACCCTGATCGGCGGGCTCGTGCTGATGCCCGAAGCGACGTTCGACGACGGTCGGCTCGACATCGTCAACGTCGCGCCGAAAGGCCTGGTCGGCTGGGTCGCCGTGCTGATGCGCGTGATCACCCGTCGGCGCCGCGGACACCGGCGGATCGAGCACTGGCAGGCCACCTCGGTGATCATCACCACCGAGACGCCGCAGGCCGCGCAGATCGACGGCGACCCGATCGGCGAGGTCAGCGTGCTCTCGGTGCGCGTGGATCCCGGGGTGCTGGTGGTGCGCATCCCCGCCGGACCGGAGCCGCTGGCACTACCTCCCGGTCCCTCGGCCGCGGTGGCAGATCAGGCGCCATGACCCGCACCGTGCACGTCATCGGGATCGGCGCCGGCGATCCCGCGCACCTGACCCTGCAGGCGATCGCCGCCATGAACACCGTCGACGTGTTCTTCACGATCGACAAGGGTGCCCACGGTGCCGATCTCGCGGCGCTGCGCACCGAGCTGCTCACACGGCACGTCACCCGCCCGTACCGGCTGGTCGCGGCCCCGGAGGAGGAACGGGACCGCACCCTCGACAACTCCGCCGCCGACTACACCGCCGTCGTCGCCGACTGGCAGGCCCGCCGCGGGGCCGCGTACGCCCGCATGATCGCCGACGAGCTCCCCGAGGGCGGCGTGGGCGGGTTCCTGGTGTGGGGCGATCCAGCGCTCTACGACGGCACGTTGCGGCTGCTGCAGGACGTGCCGGGCGTCGAGGTCACCTCGATCCCGGGGATCAGCAGCGTAGCCGCCCTCGCCGGTGCGCACCGACTGATCCTGAACCGGCCCGGCCGCCCTGTCCTCGTCACGACGGGGCGGCGGATCGCCGACGAAGGCATGCCCGCCGGCGTCGACGACGTCGTCGTGATGCTCGACGGGCGCACCGCCTTCGCCGAGCTGCCCGACCCGGATCTGGACATCTACTGGGGTGCCTACCTCGGCACCGCCGACGAGCTGCTGGTCGCCGGCGACCTGCGCACCGTCCGCGAGCGGATCGTGCGGGTCCGCGCGGAGGCCAGGAAGCGCAAGGGATGGATCATGGACACGTACCTGCTGCGTCGTCGCGACGGATAGGTCAGGCGGTCCGTGCCTTGCGCACCTGGCGGTCCACGAACCGTCGGAAGATCGCGGCCAGCGGCGGTGCGAGGCCGGCGACGGCCGCCATCTGCGCGTTGGGGTAGATCGCGAACCGCCCCCGCTCGATGCCGGCAACGATCTTCGCCGCGACCGCGCCGGCGCTCATGGGCGTGACGGTGCCACTGATCGCGAACGTCTCGGCCGGCTTGTAGCGGTTCTCGTCCGCCAGCTGCGGGGTGTCGACGTCGGGCGGGTACACGCAGGCGACGTGCACGCCGTGCGGGGCCAGTTCGGAGCGCAGGGCCTCCATCAGCCCGCGCACCGCGAACTTCGACGGCCCGTACGCCGTGTAGCCGAAGATCCCGGTGAGTGCCGCGCCCGACGACACCGCGACGATCGAGCCGTGGCCGCGGGCGACCATCCCCGGCGCGACGGCTCGGATCGCGTGCAGCGTGCCGAAGTAGTCGACCTCCATCATCTCGCGGAACACGGCGTCGTCCAGCTCGAGGAAGTGGCCGGGCCGGGCCAGCCCGGCGGAGGTGAGCAGCAGGTCGCACGGGCCGGCCGCGGCTTCGAGGTCGGTGAGCGCCTGCCGCAGTGCGGCCTGGTCGGAGACGTCGGCGACGGCCGTGTGCACGGTGGCGCCGCTCTCCCGCAGCCCCGCGGCGGCGGCCGCGAGCCGGTCTGCGCCCCTGGCGAGCAGCGACACGGTCGCGCCGCGCCGGGCCAGCAGGGCCGCCGTGGCGAGCCCGATCCCGCTCGACCCTCCGGTGATGACGGCGTGCCGCCCGCGCCACGGAACGGTTGATCTCAGACGAAGCATCGGCCTTCGCCGCGGTAGGTCGGGACAGTGCCGACGATCTCCCCGTCCTCGACGAGGTGCAGGGTGTCGACGCGTTCGCACAGCTCGCCGGCCTTGGTGTGGCGGAACCACACCCGGTCGCCGATGCGGAGCCGCCCGGCGCCCGGCCCGACGAGCGGCGTCTGCACCTCGCCGGCGCCCTCCATCGCCGTCAGCTCCAGACCGGCCGGCCAGTACGGGGTCGGCAACCGATCGGGGCCGGCGGCGCCGGACGCGATCCAGCCACCGCCGAGCACGGTGGCGATGTCCGGCGTCGGCCTGCGCACCACCGACAGCACGAAGAACGCTGCCGGTAGGGGCCGGAAGTGCTGGTAGGTGTCGAAGAGCGCGGGCCCGTACAGGCCGGATCCGGCGCCGAGCTCGGTCACCGCCGCCTCGGCCGCGGTCGACTCCAGGCTGCCGGTCCCACCGCCGTTGACGAACTCCAGCGGGGCCACCGCCCGCACCGCGGCGATCACGGCGGCCCGCCGCCGCGCGAGCTCGGCCCGCGACGCCTGCTGCATCAGCCGGATCCCCGTGCGGCGCAACACATTGCCGGGTGCGTCGTCACCGACGCCGGCGATCTGCGCCTCGTAGCACATCACGCCGACCAGCCGCAGCTCCTTGCGCGCCACGACGGACCTGGCCAGGTCCCTGGCCTGCGCGGGGGTGCGCACGGGGGAGCGGCGGGCGCCGATGTGCACCCGGCCGCCGAACAGTTCGAACGACGCGTCGAGATCGATGCACACCCGCACGGGGTGCCCACCGGGCCGGACGGCGGCCGTCACCACGTCGAGGTGCTCCCGGGAGTCGACCATGATCGTGACCCGGGCGGCCAGCCGCTCGTCGGCGGCGAGCGCGGCCAGCGCGTCCGTGTCGGTCGTCGGGTAGCCGACCAGCACGTCGTCGACGGTGTCGGCGAGCCACAGTGCCTCGGGCAGCGTGAACGCGAGCACGCCCTGGAACCCGTCGCGCTCGAGCACTCTGTGGACGATCTCCCAGCACCGCACCGACTTGCTCGCGACACGGATCGGCTTGCTGCCGACACGGCTGACCATGTCGTCGGCGTTGCTGCGCAACGCGGTCAGGTCGAGGACCGCGAACGGGGGCTGCAGCGCCGCCGTCGCCTGCTGCAGCAACTCGTGCCGGGACGCGGTCTGCACCGTGCGCGTCATGCCGACACCTTCGTAGCAGTCGCGTTCATGGCGGCGACGTCGCGCCGCAGCCACAGCCCGAGCGGGATCCCGGCCAGTGCGACGGCGGCCATCAGACAGAACGCGGGACCGGGCAGGTCCACGAGCTCACCGACGATCGTCGCGATCACGAGACCGCCCAGGTTGCCGGCCATCCAGACGAGGCCGGCAGCGGTGCCCTCGACCTCGCCGGTGCGGCGCTCCGTGAGCGTGAGGGCGATCGGCAGCGCCGGCAGCAGAACGATCCCGACGATCGCGAGCGAGACCCACGCGGTCGCGGCGCTCGGTGCGATCGCCAGTGCGCCGATCGCGATCGCGCTCACCACCAGCCCGGCGATCAGCAGCGCGACCTCGCGGCGCAGCCGGGTGGCCAGCACCGGCACCACCGCACAGCCGAGCACCCCGGCCAGCACGTTGACCAGCAGGATCAGGCTCGCGGTCTCGGCGTCGACGCCGGCCGGTTCCAGGAGGGGCTGCGCGAACGTCGTCAGCGCGATGAACACCCCGAACGGCAGGAACGCGTACGCGCAGAGCTTGCGGATGAAGCCGTCGCCCCAGGCCAGCTTCAACGCACCGAGCCCGGCGGGGGCGGGCACGTGCTGCTGCGTGCCGGGTCGGCGCAGCCCGACGAGCAGTGCGACGGCGGCGAGTGCGGCGAACACGGCGGCGATCGTGATCAGTGTCGTGAGGTCGGCCGCGGTCGGGAACACCGCGCACAACACGAAGGCGATCACCATGCCGGCGAAGGTCGCCGCCGTGCCGAGCGCGATCCCGGTCGCACGGTCCTTCGGTGCCAGGTAGTGGCCGGTGATGCCGGTGACGGCATTGAGCACCAGCGGCTGCGCGACGGCGATGAGGACCTGTCCCAGAAGCACCCAGCCGAAGTCCTCGCCGATCAGCCGGACCGCGGCGCCCACGGCGGTGAGCACGGCCCCGGCCGCCAACCCGCCGCGGAACCAGCGGTCGAGCACCATCCCGGCCGGGATCGCCAGCACGACGTAGAGCAGCGGGAACACCTGGGCGAGCCAGCCGACGGCCGTCTCGGAGACGCCGTAGTGCTGCGCGGCCACCGTGGTGACGCCCGCGAAGTTCAGCCACAGGATCTGGGTCGCCGCGCCGACGGCGGCGAAGGCCGCCACCACGGACCAGCGGCTGGGCGGTGCTGCCGATGCTGTCGACCGAACTTCCATGGGAGCCTCCGAACGACGGTGTCCTGCGGACCGCGATGGCAGGACCGTAGGCAACGCCGCCGGGCGGCGGGAAACAGCAGTTCGGGAGTGATCTACACGGTTTGGTTGTGGGATACGGGCGGGTCGAAGGGCCGCTCGATCCCGGCGAGCAGGCCCACCTCGCGATCCCGTACGTCCGTCGCGGCCGCCAGGAACCGGTCGACCAGCGGGGAGGCGTGCGCGGCGCGCCGGCCGATCGCGAGCACCGACCCGGGTGCGTCCTCGATCGGGACGAAGCGGATGCCCGGGTGCGGCAGGTACCGCGCGCCGCCGGCCGCGGTGACGGCGCAGGACGCGCCGGTGGAGATGATCTCGGCCTCCTCGGTCTGCGACGCGGTCAGCACCACCCGGCGCGCCGCGGTGCCGTCGCGGAACTCGTCCAGCGCCCAGAAGCGCATCCACTCCGCGTCGTCGGTGCGGCCGACGGCGAGCTTCTCGCGGAGCATCTCCTGCACCGTCACGCTGTCGCGCCCGGCCAGCCGATGGTGCTTCGGCAGCGCCGCCACCACCGGCTCGACGAACACCGTCACGAACTCCAGCCCGGCCCCGGTGATCGGCGTCCTGACGAAGGCGACATCGGCCCATTCGCTGGTCAGCCCGCACGACGGGTCCTCGAAACCGAACTCGCGCAGCGCGAGCTCGATGCCGGGGTTGCGCTCGGTGAACTCCTCCAGGATCGGGGCGGTGAGCTCCAGCGCCGCGCCGATCATGAACCCGACGTTGAGCGTGCCGACCTCGCCGCGGGCGGTGCGGCGCGCGGTCTCGATGCCGTCGTCGATCATGGCGAGTGCCGCCTTCGCGGCGGCCAGGAACGCCGCACCCGCGGGAGTCAGCTCGACGGCGCGGGTGGTGCGGCGCAGCAGCTGGACGCCGATGGCGTCCTCCAGCTCACGCGTCTGCTTGCTCAGCGCTTGCTGCGCGACGAACAGCCGCGCCGCGGCCCGGCTGAAGTGGAGCTCCTCCGCGACCGCCACGAAGTAGCGGAGCTTGCGCGTCGACACATCCACAACGGAAGAGTGTAGGTAGCGGCACAAGCTGCTGTTTCCCTCGCGAACCGCGCCCGCCCTAGCGTCGACCAGGCGCAACGTCGAGCCGCGAGGAGCCGTGGATGAGCCAGGGGACGCAGTGGCGCAACTGGAGCGGGCTGGTGCACGCCGAGCCGAGCCAGGTGCTGACGCCGTCGAGCACCGACGAGGTCGCGCAGATCGTCACCGACGCCGCCCGCGCGGGTCAGCGCGTGAAGCCGATCGGCTCGGGCCACTCGTTCACACCGATCGCCGTCGCCGACGACGTCCAGCTGCGCATGGACCGCATGGACCGGCTCGTCGCGCTGGACGCCGACAGCGGGCTGGTCACCGTGCAGGGCGGCATGCCGCTGCACGCGCTGAACCCGCTGCTCGCGGCCGCGGGCCTGGCCATGACCAACCTCGGCGACATCGACCGGCAGACGATCGCCGGCGCCATCTCCACCAGCACCCACGGCACGGGCGCCCGGTTCGGCAGCATCGCCACCCAGGTGCGCGCGCTGCGGCTGGTGCTGGCCGACGGCTCGGACGTGCGGTGCTCGGCCACCGAGGAACCGGAGCTGTTCGCCGCCGCCCGCGTCGGGCTGGGTGCGCTGGGCGTGATCGCCGAGGTGACGCTGCAGTGCGAGCCGGCGTTCGTGCTGCGCGCCGTCGAGGCGCCGCTGCCACTGGCGCAGACCCTCGACGAGCTGCCGGGGCTGGTGGACGACAACGACCACTTCGAGTTCTTCTGGTTCCCGCACACCACCACCGCGTTGACCAAGACGACCGCGCGGCTGCCGGCCGGCGTCGAGCTGCGCCCGGTCGGGCGGCTGCACGATCTGCTCGTCAACCGGCTCGCGACGAACACCGTCCTCGATCTCGCCCTGCGGTTCGGCACCCGGGTGCCGCACGCCATCCCGGCCATCACCCGCGGGCTGACGCGGGCGATGGGGCCGAGCGAGGTCGTCGACCAGTCGTACAAGGTGTTCGCCTCGACGCGGGAGACCCGATTCAACGAGGGCGAGTTCGCGATCCCGCGCGCCGCCGTCGTCGACGTGGTCCGCGAGATCGACCGCTGGGTGGCGAGCCACGACGAGAAGATCGGCTTCCCGCTGGAGGTGCGGTTCACCGCCGCCGACGACATCTGGCTCGCGCCCACGTACGAGCGCGAGACGGCCTACATCGCGTTCCACGCCTACCACCAGCACCCGTACCAGCGGTACTTCGCCGCCATGCAGGACATCCTCGGCGCGGCGGGCGGGCGGCCGCACTGGGGCAAGATGCACGATCTCGACGCCGCCGCGCTGCGCCCACGGTATCCGCGGTTCGACGACTTCGTTGCGGTGCGCGACAAGCTGGACTCCACCGGGGTGTTCGCCAACGACTACCTCGACCGAGTGCTGGGCCCCTGCCCGGAAGCGGCCGGTCATGGCCGCTGACACCTACCTCGTCGGCCGCGGGATCGCCGACATCACCGGCGAGCCCGCCGAGGCCGGCATGCTCGGCTACGGCAAGGCCGAGCAGCGCACCGCGGGCCTGCACACGCGGCAGCGGGCGCGCGCGTTCGTGATCGAGGCCGGCGGGACGCGCGTCCTGCTCGTCGTCACCGACCTGCCGCTGATCTTCGACAGCATCCGGCTCGCGGTGCTGCGCGCCCTCGCCGAACGTTACGGCGAGACCTACACCAGCACGAACGTCATGCTCACGGCCACGCACACGCACTGCGGGCCCGGCGGCTACTCCCACCACCTCCTCTACAACGCGACGGGTGGGTTCCGCCCGCGGACGTTCGCCGCGATCGTCGACGGCATCACCGAGGCCGTGCAGCGCGCCCACGACGACGTCGGGCCGGCCGAGCTGACGCTCGCGCACGGCGAGCTGCACGACGCCAGCGCCAACCGCTCGAGGACGGCGTTCGACCGCAACCCGGCGGCCGACCGTGCCCGCTTCCCGGGGGCGATCGACCCGCAGACGACGCTGCTGCGGATCACCCGCGGCGACGCGCTGGTGGGTGCGGTGAACTGGTTCGCCACCCACAACACCAGCATGACCAACACCAACCTGCTGATCAGCTCCGACAACAAGGGCTACGCCGGCTACCACTGGGAACGGCTCGTGGAGGGCGTCGACCACCTCGCCGAGCCCACGCCGGCGTTCATCGCCGCGTTCGCCCAGACCAACGCCGGCGACATGTCGCCCAACCTGGAGCTGCAGCCGGGCACCGGACCCACCGACGACGAGTTCGAGAACACCCGCATCATCGGGCTGCGCCAGTACGAGGCCGCGGCGAAGCTGCTCAGCGAGACCGGGGTCGCCGTCACGGGCCCGGTCGACGTCCGCAGCGTGGCGGTCGACCTGAGCGACGTCGCGGTGTCGCCCGCGTTCACCGGCGACGGTCGGTCGCACCGCACGAGCCACGCCGTCGCGGGCGCAGCTGCCTTCGCCGGGGCGTGGGCCGACGGGCCCGGGTTCCCCGGCTTCCGGGCCGGCCACCACAACCCGTTCTGGGACGGGCTCTCGCGGCGCGTGCTCTACCCGCTCGCGCGGCGGCTGCGCGACAGCCAGTCCCCGAAGAGCCTGCTGTTCCCCGGCGGGGTGCTGAACCGGGTCCGGCCGGTCGTCGCCGAGCGGGTGCTGCTGCAGCTACTGCGGATCGGGCACCTCTACCTCGTCGGCGTCCCCGGCGAGGTGACGATCGTGGCGGGGCTGCGCCTGCGCCGGACCGTCGCCGAGATCGTCGGGGCCGATGTCGCCGACGTGCTCGTCGCCGGTTACAGCAACGGCTACATCCACTACGTCACGACGCCCGAGGAGTACGACTCCCAGGAGTACGAGGGCGGCAGCACGCTGTTCGGGCGCTGGGAACTGCCCGCGCTCCAGCAAGTGTGCGCCGGTCTCGCCACGGCGATGCGGGACGGCACGGCGATCCCGCCCGGGCCGGGCATCGTGGACGTGGGAGTTCGGCCGAAGGCGCGCCGCGACGTGCCCGACGTCGCTGCGGCCGGGCGGGTGTTCGGCGAGCCCCTCATCGAGCTGAACGCCGGCTACCGGCCCGGCGAGCGGGTGACGGTCGCGTTCGTGGGCGCGCACCCCAACAACGACCTGCACCGCGGCGGCACCTACCTGGAGATCCAGCGCGAGCACGACGGGCGCTGGCAGCGGGTGCTCGACGACGGCGACTGGTGCACGCGGTTGCACTGGGCCCGCGGTGGCACGGCCGGCTCCGTCGTCACGATCACCTGGGACATCCCCGCGGACGTCGTACCGGGCAGCTATCGCGTCCGCTATCACGGCGACGCCTGCACCGGGACCGGGTGGATCACGCCCTTCAGCGGTACCTCGACCACGTTCACCGTTCACGGAGGAGACCAGCGTGTCCCCTGACATCGATGCTGACATCGACACTGGACTCGAGGCGCTGAGCCGCGGCAAGCACCAGTGGCCCACGGTGTCGATCGCCGAACGCCTCGAGCACCTGGAGCGGATCCGGGCCGCCGTCGTCGCGGCGGCACCGGACTGGGTGGCCGCGGCGGTGCGTGCCAAGGGCATCCCGGAGTCGTCGCCGCTGGCAGGGGAGGAGTGGCTGTCCGGCCCGTACGCGGTGCTGAGCTGGATCGCGGCCGTGAACGAGACGCTGCGCGCGATCGACTCGGGCGCCGACCCGCTGGCCGGGCTCCCGATCCGGCAGCGCGCCGACGGCCAGACGATCGTGCGCACGTCACCGCACGGGCTGGCCGACCACCTGCTGCTCAACGGCTTCAGCACCGAGGTGTGGATGGAGCCCGGGGTCACCCCGGCCAACCTGCGCGCCAGCCTCGCGGCCCGCTACCGGGAGCCACACGAGGGCGCCGTCGCGCTGGTGCTGGGCGCCGGCAACATCGCGTCGATCCCGGCGCTCGACGTGCTCTACAAGCTGTTCGTCGACGGCGAGGTCGTCGCGCTCAAGATGAACCCGGTCAACGCCCACCTGGGCCCGGTGTTCGAGCGGGTCTTCGCGTCGCTGATCGATCACCGCTTCCTGCGCTGCCTGTACGGCGGGGCCGAGGTGGGCGAGTACCTCTGCCGGCACGAGCTCGTCGACACGATCCACATCACCGGCAGCG
>Ga0307513_10003044_pt1 | contig 22870 bp, 24 predicted proteins | sample 15_EM_MG_FD_202174 | JGI IMG/M metagenome (GOLD analysis project Ga0307513, IMG submission 202174) | Populus trichocarpa ectomycorrhiza microbial communities from riparian zone in the Pacific Northwest, United States - 15_EM | ecosystem: Host-associated > Plants > Roots > Unclassified | place... | reverse complement strand
CCAGAAAGTCGCACATCAATTTTTGTGTTTGTGATAGCCGTTGGGAAAGCACCACCGCGCTCCATCTCGATAGAAGTCCACACGTCGCCGCGTGGGTAAAGAATGATCATCTCGGATTTGAGATCCGTTATATTTTCAACGGCGGCGAACATAAATATCGACCTGACTTTTTGGTCAAATTATCCAACGACGTGATTCTTGTGATTGAAACTAAAGGCGAGGAAGATCAAAAAGATAAAGTTAAACGCGATGCCATGCGCGAGTGGGTACGTGCGGTCAATCAAAATGGTGGCTTTGGCCGGTGGCATCCCGAACCGGCTATTTCAAAACGCCCGGATGATATTCCACAGATTTTGGAAAGGGCTATTCAGAAACTCGGGGTCGAATAACACAAGCCCTTGAATGTTCCTCTCTGTATTCTAAATTTTATCTGCCTCACGGTAAGTGGAAGGCAGCGCGGCACTCATGACACAAAATGAATCTCGGAATCTATGTCAAAACCCGACTCAAAATATTTTCGTGCAGAGGCGTGCGAGTAATGGCATAATGCGCGCAACTTCCCGGCGGTTGTTTGTTGGTGGCGTGGATGTGTTTCAAGGTTTCTTTTGACTTGTCCGGTTTGGCGGGGAGTCGGTTGTAATCTCACACAACCGGGTAATTGTTCTAACCGGAGAGTTGAAAGTTCTAACCATACAGTTAGAACTTCTAACCGGGCGGTTGAAACTTCTAACGGCTCTTCCCAAAGTTTGGGGAGGGCAGTTAAAACTTCTAACCGTGCTCCCCAAATGTTGGGGCGGGCGGTTAAAACTTCCAGCGGGGCGTCCAATCTTTTCAACCGGGCGGCGAATCTATTAAACGACCCGGTTGAATCTTCCGGCTGTTCTGCCCAAACTTCAAACCGGGAGTCTTACCTTTCCGGTCCTCTCGTAGAAGTTTCGGGCTTTCCTCTCAACGTTCTTCACAATTAAGGAGAAAGTTCCTCATGGCTACAAAGTACCCTTTTGACACCGTACTGCCCGAGAGCGAACAGATCGCGCGCGTCTGGGCTGAAAATCCGACTTTCGCACTCGGAGAGATCACCCTCGACAAACTCCAAACCAAGATCTAAGGACACGCAGGATAAACGCAACCGGATCGAAACCCTGCGCACGCAGTTGACCGCCCTGACCAACGACCTCAACGTGCAGGTCAACGAACTGGCGGGCATTACCACCCGCGCCCGCAGCGGCTTCCGCGCCGTCTACGGCCCCGACTCCACCCAGTACGAACAGGCCGGAGGCACACGCGCCAGCGAACGCAAACGCCCCTCAAAAAAGAAGACCCCGCCCACCTCCTAACCCGCATCACAGGCAGACGCCGAACGGGCTGTGAGTAAGCAATCAAAGCCTACTCACAGCCCGCCGTGTTTATCAAATTTTGGCTATAGCAGTGCGACTAACTCATCCACGCTCAAGCCCGCTTGCCGGATAATCGCGCGGAGCGTACCGCGATCAAGTTCTCTGTGAAGGGGAACGGTCGTTTGCGCCTTCGGGTTACTACGGACGAGTGTGATGTGGCTGCCGCGCTGCCGGTACACGACGAAGCCCGCTCTTTCGAGTGCCTTGACGCACTGCGCGCCCGACACCACGGGCAACTTGCTCACGCGGCGACCTCGACCATTTCCACTTGATCATCCGGTATGGGTTCGCCCCGTTCTCGCAAAATCTCTACGTGCAGTCCGATAGCTTCCCGTATGTTTGCCAGCGCTTCGTCGCGCGTCTTCCCCTGACTGACGCAGCCGGGCAGACTCGGAACTTCCGCCACCACGTAGCCGTCTTCGCCGGGATACAAAATAACTCTTCTGGTCATAACTTAAGCCGCTCCTGCCGGGATGTGTTGAGATGCCGCTTCACACGGTTTAATGCTTTTCGCCTGACGCCTACATCAATGCGAGCTCTCCGGCTGTGAGTTCGTAGAGTTCATACACGAGCGCATCAATCTGCGCGCACCGCGATCAAGTTCTCTGTGAAGTGGAATGGTCGGGTGCTTGCCGCTTGCATCTGTGATCCCTGCTTACGCGACTGACAGCTCACGGGAATGAGTGAGATCACGCCTGCTGACGGGGCGAACTTGCGCGGCTTCCAGTGTCAACACCGCCGCCGTATGACCGTCAAGGGTGACAAATTCAACTTCGTAAGCCGCGCCCTCCGGATAGACGTGAACCACCGTTCCCACGTCGCCCGCTTCCAGACGCGACTCCGCGACGGGCGAGGTTAAAACGACTCGTTCGTGTTCTTTAATCATTGCTCTTACTCATCATGTGGATATGCTGTAACAAGACGGGCGACATCCGCGCCCCGGTTAATAATCCAGACAGTTCGCACCACAGGCGTCTGGCCGGAGGGAGTTTCAATAGTTCCGTCAATAATATACTTCTTGCCGTGCGCGGTTTCCACGTGTTTGGAGACGCGCGTATGTAAGACCAGTTGACGCATGGCAGCGGCAAACTGCTCCCAATCCTCTCTCTTAAACCCGAGGGCGATAAAGAAAGGGGCTTTCCCGCCGTTGTCCGGGTGCGCCGGGTTCAACAGGTATTCCGTAATCTTCTCGCGCTCCACCAGAGCCATTTGAGCGTTCGGAAGTTTCATCAATGACCGTGTATCACGCGACGATGGGCGACGCTTCTTCCAAAGAGGAAACGCACCCGCACGATAAATCGCGCTTAAAAATCTTCACCGCAGAGGCGCGGCGCAAAGTCGTAGAGGGACGGGGGAGAGGAAAGCATTCGTGATCTCAAATGTGAGATTTGAAATGCTTGAACTCTGTGCCCCTCTCTGCGTTAACTCTGCGCCGCTGCGGTGAAGGTTTTTACTTCACGGCAAAGCCGTAAAGCCCGTTAGCGGATTGCCGTAGAAGGCTTCGGTCTGCCATGCCGTGCGATTCCACTGGCCGTCCTGATCTCCGATGATCTGGACAGGCACGATCACGCGGTCGTTGCCGAGTTTGTTGTTGACGCCGATGCCGTTCTCGAATTTCGTGCCGGGGCCGACGGTGAATTTGATAGACCGCGCCAGACGATTATTCCAGAGCAGCTTGAACTCGTAATCGCCCGGACTCTCGCTGAGCATATGCGGCGGCCCGAACATGCCCGGCCCCTCTCCCGTCTTGTCCCAACCGATCACGTTATAGAAGGTGCAGGTGACGCGCGCCCATCTGGCCTTTTGCGGGATCGAATCGTTGACGTAATGCGTCGTGTTGTTGTTAATCTCCGCGTCGCAGCCGGGCTTGCCGACCTCCTGTCCATCGGAAAACTTCTTGCCCACTTCTTTCCCTTTGTAGAACAGGTGCGGCTCGAAATTCACCGCATCCCCGCGCACCCAGAACGCGACATTGACTAACGGGCGATTCCAGCCATGCACTGAAACAGGGATCAGGAAGACGTAGCCGATGGGCAAGTTCCAATCATGATCCACGTAATAGACGAAGTGGTTGACGAACTTCGGCCCCGTCTCGTTGGAGCGGGCTTTCAAGACTTTCGCCTTGCCTGTGAAGAGCGTCGAGTCAGTGCCCGCCAGTTCATTACGCATGCGTATGGCGAAATTGATGGGGCCGGTGTAGGTCGTGTGCTTGTCTTCGGGAATGTCGCGGCCTCCGCACTCGGTCTTCCACCAGTAGCCTTTCTGCGTCGCCTGCGTCGTGCAATCGAACTTGACCGGCGCGCTGCCGGGGGTCGTGTATTCGACGTAAAGCTGGCTTCCGCTCTCGATGGGGCCGTTGACGCGATACGCGATGACCGGCGTCCAACTCCACATGTCGTAGTTGCCGCGATAGACGTTGTGTGTGAAAGCGGTCAACTGGATAGAGTCTTTGGCTATCGTCGGCTGGTCCTGACCGCCGGTTGCGGGTTGCGCCGTGGCGGCGGGAGCAGCGGGTTGTGCGGGCGCGGCGGCGGGGCGCGCCTCTTCTGCCGGAGTCGGCTGTGCGGCGGGCGTCGGCTGCGGTTTCGGCTGGCCGGGTTTCGGAATTCTGGGAAGCCTCGGAAGTTGAGCCGAGGCGGTATGAAAAGTGAAGAACGCGACGATTAAAAACGCAAGGGTGGGTGACAAACTCCGTTTCATCTAATCTCTCCTTCGCAGGTTGGATGGCTTATAACGGTGGTGCGCGTTTTTGTCCCCGCTTGTTACCCCGCGCGCGGCATGCAGTATCGGACTGTCGCTCGAACCCTGTCAATGTCTATAATGCGCGGGTAGATATGGGAACACTCAACATTGATCGTTATCACGCGACGATGGGCGACGCCTCGTATAAGAACGAGACGCGCTTGCACGGTAAGCCTCTGAGCGAGGCCGAGGCGACCTTTTACGTCACGCAGCGCAAACTTCCCTTTGCGCCGTGTCTGGGACACGGGCGGCTCGTGCGCCTGATGGCCGAGAGCGCGATTGACCGCCCGCGCCTCCGTTTTCTCGCACAGGATCGAGGCGGGTTGGAACGTTTCGCGCAGGCCGTCGAAGACATGAGTTTCGTCGGGGCGGTGCGCGCCGTGCGTCCCGCGACGATCATGTTTGCGGGCGAGCCGTTCGCGGACATCACGGGCGCGTTCGGTCTGACGCAGGCGCAGGAGATCAAGTTTGAGCACGCCTTCGATCTGCCGATGACCACCGCCGCCATCGCCATGCAACTGCGCATGGCGGCGGGCGAGTCGCGCTGGCTCTCGGACTTCTCCCTGCGGCGCAACGGCGACATCGAGCGCGCCGTCGAGGTCGCCACCTACGCCTTCATCGGTGGTTTCAACGACACGTCGAACATGGAGGCGGCGCACCGTCTGGACATCCCCGCCGTCGGCACGTCGGCGCACTACTGGCAACAGGCTTATATCGGGTACATCGAGAAGCCGGAGATCGAGCCGCGCACAGGCCGCCCGAAACATTTCGAGCAGGTCGCCTTCGAGCGTTGGCTCGACGCCAACCCGCAGGGGACGACGCTCCTGCTCGACACGATTGACGTGTACACGGGCGCGGCGCACGCCGCAATGGCCGCCACTTCCACGCCCGCACGCCGTCTCGCCTTCAAAGGCTTCCGCGTGGACTCCGGCGACCTCGCAAAACTCGGCGCGTGGTGTTTGCGTTTCTTCGAGGCGAACGGCCTCGGCGGGTTGATGCCTGTGTTGACGGGCGATCTGGACGTGGAGAACGTCAAGCGGATCGTGGCCGAGTTTCCGGAGGCCGCCGGATTCGGCGTCGGGACGAAACTCTCCGGCGAGGTGCAGCGCATCGCGGGCGTCATCTTCAAGCAATGCCTGATCGAAGGCCGCCCGACGCTCAAGGCTTCCAACACGCCGGAGAAGTCAACGCTGCCCGGACGCCTGCAAGTGTTTCGCGGCGCGGACCGGGATGGCAATTACGTCGGCGACATCGTCGGCCTCGACGGCGAGGAAATCGAAATCCCCGGCGCGGCCACGGTCGAAACGCTTCTCGCGCCCTTTTGGGAGCGCGGGCGTTACGACTCCATCCCGTCCATCACCAAACTGAAAGCCTTCGTCGAAGAACAGCGCGCACGCTTCCGCGACATCGAAAACTACCCGCACACGCTCAGCGACAAACTCCGCTACCTGCGCGACGAACTGACGGCGCGCATGCGCGCGGACGAGTCGAACTGGCGAGCCGTCCTGCAAGTGCCCGAAGAACCGGACGCCACGCGCCCCTGAGTTTGGCAAAAAGTCGTTCATCACACGCAACCCGACATACATATTAAGCCACGCCCATGCCCGAACCTTCGCCGCCCGCGCTCAACCTGTCCAAACGAAAACTGCGCCTCCTGAAACTGGCGATGCTGCTCGTCGCGATCCTCTGCGGGCTGCTCATCGCCGAGATCGGGCTGCGTCTCGTCGGCTACACCTACCCCGTCTTTTACACCAGCGACATCACGCGCGGCTACGCGCTGCAACCCGGCCTGTCCGGCTGGTATCGCAAAGAAGGCGAGGCTTACATCCGCATCAACAGCGAGGGACTGCGCGACCGCGAGCACGCGAAGCAGAAACCCGCGAACACTCTGCGCGTCGCGCTGCTCGGCGATTCTTACGCGGAGGCTCTGCAAGTTTCGCTCGAAGACGCCTTCTGGGTCGTCATGGAACAAAAGCTGCAAGGCTGTCGCGCCTTCAACGAGGGCAAGCAGATCGAAGTGATCAACTTCGGCGTCTCCGGCTACGGCACGGCGCAGGAACTTTTAACGCTGCGCGAAAAGGTCTGGGACTATGCGCCCGACCTCGTGCTCCTCGCCATGACCACCAACAACGACATCACGGACAACTTGCGCGCCTTCAAGAAGGCGGAAGAGATTCCGTATTTCGTCTACCGCGACGGCGCGCTCACGCTCGACGATTCCTTCCGCGAGTCGCGCACGTTTCGCCTGCGCCACTCAGCCCTCAACCGCGCCGGTCGCTGGATAAGAACGCACCTGCGCGTCATACAGGCTTTCCATCAGGGACACTACGCGCTCAAAAACTATCTCGCCTCGCGTCGCGCGCGCGCCGCGCCCAAGCCTCCCGCCGGAGCGAACGCTCTCGCGACGAACGCACCTGACGCGCATGGCAACGACAACGTCGCGCCCCCTATCGTCGCCGACGAAATCGGCATAGACAATCTCATCTACCGCGAACCCGCCGACGCCACGTGGCAAGAAGCCTGGCGCGTCACTGAAGGATTGCTCCATCTGATGCGCGACGAGGTGCGCGGGCGGGGCGCGCGATTCGTGGTCGTGACTTTGAGCAACGGCGTGCAGGTTCACCCGCGCCCCGAAGCGCGCGCAGCCTTCCTCCGCCGCGTCGGCGCAAACGACATCTTCTACCCCGACGCGCGCCTCAAGTCGTTCGGCGACCGCGAAGGCTTCCCCGTCCTCACACTCGCGCCGTCGCTCCAACAGTACGCGGAACAACATCAGGTCTTTCTACACGGCTTCGGGCGCGAACTCGGCAACGGCCACTGGAACGCCACCGGCCACCGCGTCGCGGGCGAACTCCTCGCGCAAAAGATTTGCGAACTCGCCGGGAAGGAATAAACGCAAACGCGACGCAGGGTTGAAGACAACACCAGTCATACGCCGTCGAAGAAAACGCGGGAGTAGTTCGACGCGCGAAGAGAAAGGTCTTGAACATGAACGTAAAGGTGTCGCGAAATTTCCGTACGGGTTTCCGGGCGTAGCCCTTTTGCGGGCGAGTGTAGAAGCGGTTTGAAAGTCCCGGCAGGGACGATTGAGAATAGCCCGCCACTTTAGTGCCGGGGATAAGTTCAAGAATGATGTTTAAGTCCCGGAGGACGATTGAATCTGTGCGAGCATTCAATCGTCCCTCCGGGACAAAAACGGAGTTGCTTTTCAAACAGCTTTTAAGTTGGAGCATTCACTTTCGCTACTTTTCCCTCCGCACACTTTGCGGTTATGCTCTTCCAAATTTCCCATTTGAAGAAGGCACACATGAAAACATCTCTAACGACCGAGAACACGCGCGACATCGTCGCCCGACTCCAACAGGCCAACACGGACTTTGCAGGCGTCTACCCCGGCGAAACCGGACGCCGCCAGCCCGTCCACACCGTCTATGGCGGCGCGCACCTCTTCAAGTCCGACACGCCCCGTCGCCTCGGCTCGCTCGCCCTGCGCGCCCTCGAACAGTTCGCACCCGATGCCGACGTTTTCGCACGCGCCCTCGGTCTGACGGACGCGGAAGAGTCGCCAGTCAAAGAGCAGTCTGCCGCGCTTGCGCACACCATCTACGAGCGCGTGCGCGAGAAACTCGGTCGCGAGCCGGTCGAAGATTTTCGCATAGACTTCGAGGACGGCTACGGCAACCGCCCCGACGCCGAAGAGGACGCACACGCCGAGGCCGCCGCGCGCGAAACCGCCGCGGGGTTGAAGTCCGGCACGCTCTCGCCTTTCATAGGCATCCGCATCAAGCCCTTCACCGAAGAACTCCGCGCCCGCAGCCTGCGCACGCTCGACATCTTCGTCTCCACCCTCGCAGCGGAGATCGGCGGCGGGCTGCCGCCAAACTTCGTCGTCACGCTGCCCAAGATCACCATCCCCGAACAGACCGCCGCGCTCGCTCGGATATTCGATCTGCTCGAACCGCAACTCGGGCTTCCCGCAGGCACGCTCAAAATGGAGATGATGATCGAAACCACCCAATCGATCATCAACCACGACGGCGCGATTAACCTCCCGCTCCTGCTCGCCGCCGCGCGCGGACGCTGCACCGCCGCGCACTTCGGCACTTACGACTACACCGCCAGTTGCAACATCACCGCCGCGCACCAGCACATGACGCACCCCTCCTGCGACTTCGCCAAACACATGATGCAAGTCTCCTTTGCGGGCACAGGCGTCTGGCTCTCCGACGGCGCGACCAACATCATGCCCGTCGCCCCGCACCGCGCCGTAGAGGGCGCGACGCTCACGCCCGAACAGGAAGAAGAGAACCGCCGCACCGTCCACCGCGCGTGGCAGATCCACTACGGCCACGTCCAACACTCGCTCACCGGCGGCTTCTATCAGGGATGGGATTTACACCCCGCCCAACTCCCCACACGCTACGCCGCCGTCTACGCCTTCTTCCTCCAAAGCCTCGACGCCGCCTCCGAACGTCTCCGCAACTTTGTCGAGAAGGCCGCCAAAGCTACCCTCGTCGGAGACGTGTTCGACGATGCGGCGACAGGTCAGGGCTTGCTCAACTATTTCCTCCGCGCCATCAACTGCGGCGCGATCACCGAGGAAGAAGCCTTACAGCGATCCAGCCTCACGCTCTCCGAACTGCGCTCCGGCTCGTTCGTCAAGATTCTCCACAACCGGCAGAATCTATAATTTGGCTAAGTGACCTCTTTCCCCAATGGAGTAATCTCAGATGGAATCAATAACTTTAGCGTGGACTAAAACTATTGGGTCGCTTTTACTCTCTTGGCCTGTGGTCACTCTTATCGTAGCCCTGATCTTTCGTAAACCATTACTTCGACTCCTTGAACGCTTCACAAGTTCAGATGAAGGGAAGGCTGAAATTGGGCCTATCAAAATTGAGTTAGGTAAGCTCGCTCGTGAAGGCCATGATGCTGTTAGCAATTTAAATCGGCTTAATCTTCTCATGGCAGAGTCGCGCTTACTTGAGCTTGAAATTACCGAATCCAATTTCGGAGCTGTACTCTCAGATGAACAGCATGAACAAATGAACCGACATATTAGCGAACTCCGAAATCTGACATCTTCCACACAAGCCATTGATAAGAGAAATGGCACATCTGGCGAATCCTAGTTACTGACGGGAGATTCAAGGGATGGGCGGCGACAAAACGAGTTTCTGGGAGCCATGCTGGGCTTGCCGCGTGGTCGCGGGTGAGGCCGTGGGCTGCGTCGTGTCGGCGACGGAACACATGCTGGTCTTGATCAACCCGTTCTCCCTGAGCGCGGGACACGCCCTCGTCGTGCCCCGCCGCCACATCGAAAATCTGTACGAACTCCCCGACGAACTCGCCGCCCCCATCCTCTCGACGGCGGCAAAAGTTGCGCGCGCGGCGAAGCGTGCGTTCGACGCCGACGGCATCACGCTGCGGCAGAACAACGAAGCCGCAAGCGACCAGCACTTATTCCACTTTCACCTACACGTGATCCCGAGGTTCGCCGGAGACATCGAACGTTTCAATGCGCCGCCGCCACTGGCAAGCCTCGCCGAGCAGGAGGCCGCCGGGTCGCGCCTGCGGCTCGCAATGGATGCGTAATAAACTTTACACCCGACATGTCCGCCATTTTGCGCGTATGCACACGATACGGAACGTCTTGATACCTTATCGTGCGGTTCGGGTTGTAATTATGCGAAAGAGGCGACGATTTTTAAGTGTTTTTGTGCTTCGTGCGTGTGGCACGGCGGTTGTAAGTCATTACGTCGAGTGTTCGCGATGATGCGAATTTCAGTTGAAAGTAGAGGGTGATAAACGATGAGAAGCAATGGTGGAATAAAGACGAAGGTGATGATGTTGGCGATGGGCGCGTTCTTGCTCTTACCGACGGCGACGTTCGCGCAGGGCTGGGGAATGCCACAGGACAGGCGCGACCGGCGCGATGACCGCCGCGACCGCCGTCAGGACAGGCGCGAAGATAGGCAGGAGCGACGCGAGGAACGTAGAGCGCGACGCGGCAACAACAACGATGGCTATCCCAACTTGGGCGGCACGTTCCAGCTTCGCCAGACGGCCTTGAACGCCGGTTACAACGAGGGCATCAAGGAAGGTCGCAAGGATCGTTCGCGCAACGAGCGCTTCGACTTCAGTGACGAGAGCGTCTACCGCAGCGGTACGAAGGACTACAGTTCGCGTCTCGGCGACCGCTACCTGTATCAGCGTTACCTCCGCCTGGCCTTCGAGAACGGCTACAGCGATGGTTACAGCGGTTACTAAAAAGTAGCTGACAACATTTAACACTGAAATGGGAGTGAGAGGACATGTGCGCCTCTCACTCCCGTTTTGCGTTTCAAGGTATAGGTTTCAAGTTAAAACACGAAGAGCCTCAGTCCTGAAACTTGTAACCTGAAACTTGAAACTCCTTCACGCCCGCCTGATGAACTTCGCAGCTACCCAACCGGCGAGAATCAAGACGGAGAGGATGATCCAATCATAACGACTGCCGTAGGTGGCGGTCGGGAAGTGGTTGCTGATCATGGTGAAGACGACGGGGACGACCATGAAAGTGTTCTGCTTGGAGCGAAGTTTGGCCTGCGCGCCGAGACGCGCGTCCGGCGTCTGCCCTGCACTCGTCGCGGCGATCATGCGGCGTTGCGCCGGAAGAATCCGCATCCAGACGTTGGCGACCATCAGTGTGCCCAGCAGCGCGCCCATGTGGATGTAGGCCGCGCGCCCGCTCAGGACGTGCGTCAAGAGATAGGCGACGCCGACGAGCAGCGCGTAAGCCACGATGGCGAACGCGACCTCGTTTCTGCCGAGCGGTGACAGCATCAACAGATCGTAGACGACCCACCCGACGATGAGCAGGCTGACGCTGAACCCGACGGCGGCGGGCACGCTGATGTCTCGCACGTCCGGATCGACGAGCGCGCCGCCGAGGTAATAGACGAGCACGAGTAAGAGCATGCCGCTCAACCAAGTCAGAGCGGCCTCCCAGCGAAACCAGTGGAGCGTCTGCGTGCCGGGCTGCTTCTGTTTTTCGACCACGTAGAAGCCGCCGCTATGCACCATCCACACCTGCGGTCGCTCGCCCGCGCCCGCCGCGCCTTCGGCTTCGGAGAGGCGCGCGTCGAGCCACGTGAAGTAGTAGGTCGTGCCGACCCAGAGGATGCCCGCGAAGACGTGAAACCAGCGCGCGAAGAGGTTGAGCCATTCGCTCGTATTGGGGTCGAGTATCATTCTTTAACTCCCGCGATAGGTGGAGTAGCCGAAGGGGCTGACGAGCAGCGGCACGTGATAGTGCGCCGCCGCGTCGGCGACGGTAAAGCTGATCATGACTTCCGGGTAAAAACTCTCGACCCGCTGCGCCGCGAAGTAATCCGACGTGTGGAACGTCAGCCGGTACACGCCCGCCTTCAAGTCGAAATCGTCGGGCAGCAAACCCTTCAACCGCCCGTCAACATCCGTCCTGCCCTGCCCTAAAATTTTCCAGCCTGCGTCTGCCCGAACTTCAAGGACGACCGCAACGCCCTGCGCCGGTCGCCCACGCGACGTGTCGAGAATGTGTGTGGTGATCATATGTAAGACAGTTTCAGGTTTCAGGTTTCAGGTTTCAAGTTGCAGAACCTCAAACCTCAGTCCTGAAACTTGAAACCTGTAACCTGAAACTTCCTCCGGTTATGTCGTTAACAACTTCTCCAAACGGAGCCGGGTGATCTTGCTTTGCTCTGCGGCGGCGGAGCGAAGTTCGGTGTCGGCATTGTTCGACAGGCGCGCGTGCAGGAGCGCGAGCATCTCGTCGGCGGTCTTGCCCGTCGCGCAGACGATGAAGATGTGGCCGAACTTCTCTTCGTAGCTGCGGTTGGCTGCGGCGAGTTCATCAAGCGTCGCCTGTGCGGCGTCGCGCGCGCCGGACTGTTCCTCCGCAGACCAGCCTTCGGCCTGTGCGTGCTGCGCGCGTGCGGCCTTTTCGCGCCCGCCGATCTTCGGGTGCGCGGCGAACGCTTCGAGCCAGTCGCGCTCGCTTAAGCTCCACCAAACTTGGTCCGCCGCCGTCAACAACTCCTGCGCGTCGCCGAACGGCCTACGCGCCAACAGTGCCCGCGCCCACTCTGTCGAGCCGCAGCACTTGAGCAGTTCCGTCTCCGCCTCCGCCGCGCTCGCGTCGTTCAATCGTTCCAGACCTTCGCGTAAGTCCATCGTTTCAGGAATGAGTTTCAGGTTTCAGGTTTCAAGTTTCAGGACTGAGGTTCTTCGTGTTTTAACCTGAAACCTGAAACCTGAAACTTGAAACCTTACTCCTCCGTGATGCTTCCGTAGAGACGCAGGCGACTGACGCCGCCGTCAGGGTAGATGTTGAAACGGACGTGCGTGAGCGCGCCCGCGTGTTTCAACTCGTCCGTGAAGTGGTGGCGCGTGTGCGCCTGCAATTTGGTGCGCGGCAGAATCTCCGTCCACGCGCTGCTTGCGAGCGCGTTCGCGTCGCCGCCCGTGACGACCGCGTCGCAGCCTTCGAGCGAACAGCTTTCGGGATAGTTGCCCTTGAAGTGAGAAGTGTCAACTTCGACCTGATGAATGCGCCCGCGCGCGCCGAGTTTGATGACGACCCAATCGTGGCCGGGGCCGCGTCGCCGCTTTGTCTCCCAACCGTCGCTCATGTTCGCGGCACGACCGGGCATGATCAAATTATGACGGTGGCCGAAGAACATGTCGCTGCAAGCGAGCACGAGTCCGCCCGACTCGACCGCCGCCAGATCGACGCGCCCGCCGTGCGCTTTGAGGCGCGGCCAATCCGGCACGACCTCGCCGTAGACGCGCAGGCGTGCCACGCCGCCGTCAGGGTAAATTTTGAAACGCAGGTGAGTGGCGCGCTCTGTCTCTTCAATCGAAAACGGATTTTGCGAATCGCCGCGCAAGTTGGAGACGGGCAACACCTCGCGCCATTCGAGCGCTTCGTCCAACAGTTGTTCGACATCCGGCTGGCCGTCAACCGCCGTGGCTTCGAGCGAACACTGCTCCGGGTAGTTGCCTTTGAAGTGTGCGGTGTCCACGACGACGCCGCGAATGATGCCGGGCAAACCCAGACGAATGATGCACCAGTCGAAACCGGGCGTGCGTCTGCGGCGCGACTCCCAACCGTCCATCCACTTGCCTCTGTCCGTGTACTCGCCTTCGAGGAAGACAGGCGCGCCCGCCTTCAACAAATTTTCCTTCGGCGCGAAGAAGTCGTCGTTGGCGTAGAGCACCGCGCCGCCCACGCGTTCGGCGGCAAGGTCTACGAGTTCAGTGAAATCCGTCATCGTGCATCACCTCGCGCGAGCAGCGCGCCCGCCGCCGCCGCCTCGCTCTTGAATTCGCCGCGCTCGTAAATCTTAGCGCCGCGCAAATACGTCGCCTCGACCGCGCCGCTCAAAGTTCGTCCGGCGTACGGCGTCAACTTGTGCCGGTGGTGCAGCATCGCAGGCTCGACGCGAAACTGCTCTCCGGGTTGGAAGACGACGAGGTCGGCATCGCACCCGACCCGAATCGCGCCCTTGCGCGCGTCCAACCCGACGAGACGCGCGGGCGCGGCGGCCACCCACTCGACCACGCGCTCGATTGAATGCCCGCGCGCATGCGCCTCCGTCCACACGATTGGCAATCGCAGTTGGAGCGAGGCGATGCCGCCCCACGCTTCGAGAAAGTCGCCCTCTGCGCGCCGCTTCATCTCCGGCGGGCAGGGCGAGTGGTCGGAGACGATCATGTCGAGCGTGCCCGCGTCGAGCGCGTCCCAGAGTCGGTCTTGATTCTCGCGCTCGCGGATCGGCGGGCAGCACTTAAATTCGGTCGCGCCGTCGGGCACGTCCTCAGCCGCGAACGTCAGGTAGTGCGGGCACGTCTCCGCCGTGAAGGGCAGCCCCTCGGCTTTCGCCGCGCGCAGCAGTTGCAGCGACGACGACGAAGAGTGATGAACGATGTGGACGCGCGCGCCCGTCTCGCGGCACAGGCGAACCATCAACGCGACGGCTTCGTCCTCCGCCGCCTTTGGCCGCGACGCCAAAAACGTCTCGTAGCGACGCGCGCCGTCAGCCGTCGCCTGTCCCACACGGGCGAGCGCGGCCTCAATCGGCGCGGGCGTCTCGGCGTGAACGATCAAGAGCGCGCCCATCCGCGCCAACTCCGGCATCGACGCGCGCAAGTCGTCTTCGGTGACGTGCGCAAACTCGTCCACGCCCGACGGCACGAGGAAACACTTGAAGCCGAACACGCCGCCCGCAAACATGCGCGGCAACTCAGCCCTGTTGCCCGGCACGACGCCGCCCCAGAAGCCCACGTCAACGCAGCACTTCCCTTCCGCCGCCGCGCGCTTCGTCTCCAAACTGTGGCGCGTCGTCGTCGCCGGAATACTGTTGAGCGGCATCTCTACGAGCGTCGTCACGCCACCAGCTGCGGCGGCGCGCGTCGCCGTCTGAAAGCCTTCCCATTCAGTCCGCCCCGGTTCGTTGATGTGGACGTGCGTATCAACCAGCCCCGGCAACAGCACCGCCCCATCTTCGACCTCGACGAGCGGGCAACCGTGAGCCACTTCGTCAAACGCCCCGACCGCCACAATGCGTCCCTCGCGCACGTGAACCGACGCCGCCACACTCCCCTCCGGTGTGACCACGCGGCGACCGCGAATAACGAACTCAGGCGCGTTCATAAGTTGCAAGCGACAAACAAAATGGATTTTGTAGGGGCAGCTTGTCCCTGCCCGTGTCTTTTGAAAGTTGAGCGGGCAGGGATAAGCCCTGCCCCTACAATTACCGTGTAACCTGTCGCAGAAAATCCGCCAGCAGGTTCGCGGCGACGCGCGCACGGTATTGCGCCGTCGAGCGCATGTCGTCAATCGGCGTGATCTCCTGCACGAGCATCGCGCAGGCGGCTTTGATCGTCGCCTCGTCGGGCGTCCGATCACGCAAGATGTCTTCCGTCCGCGTGCAACGCACGACGGTCGGCGCGACGCTGCCGAGGCCGAGGCGCGCGTCTCTGATGCGCCCGTCGCCGCCGAGACGCGCGCCCGCCGCGAAACAGATTTTCGAGATGGCCTGCGCCTTGCGCGTGCCGACTTTGCGATAGTAAGTCTTCAGATCGCCCGTCGCGCGCGGGAGGCGGATGCGCCCGAGCAGTTCGTCCGCGCGCATGTTCATCTGTTTATAGCCGGTGTGAAAGTCTTGGTATTCGACCCAGCGCGCGCCGCTCGCGGAGATGAGTTCGAGCCGGGCGTCGTAGACGAGAAGCGCGGGCGGCGAGTCGGCGGCGGGCGAGGCGTTGACGACGTTGCCGCCGAGCGTGCCGCGATTCTGGATGGCGATGCCGCCCGTCTCGCGCGCCGCCGCCGACAGGAGCGGAAACTCGCGCCGCATCGTCTCGTCGCGTTGAATTTGCGTGTAAGTCGTGAGCGCGCCGAGCGTGACGTGCTCCGGCGCAACCTCGATGCCGCGCAACTCGGGCAGATGCCGGATGCTCAAAAAATTCTTGTGCTTCAACACGCCGAATTCGAGCAGCACCATCAGGTCCGTGCCGCCCGCGAACGCGCGCCACACGCCCGGCTCGCGCGCCAGCAGGTCGAGCGTGTCGCTCAAAGTTTGCGGCGCGCGCAGGTGGTAGTCGGGCAGGTAGGCTCTCACGCTTTGACTCCCGCTCGCTCGCAAGCGCGCACGACGGCGTCGAAAATTTTCATGTACCCGGTGCAGCGGCAGAGATTCCCCGCGAGGCCGTTGCGGATGTCCGCGTCGGTCGGCTGCGGTGTGTGTTCGAGCAGACTCACGGCGGCCAACACCATGCCCGGCGTGCAGATACCGCACTGCGCGCCGCCGCATTCGATGAACGCCTGCTGGACGGCGTGAAGTTCTGCGCCGCCCGCGACCCCCTCGATTGTTTTGATCTCCGCGCCCTCGACTTGCAGGACGGGCACGAGACAACTGTTGACGAGTTCGCCGTCAATCAACACGGAGCACGCGCCGCACTCGCCCTCGCCGCAACCCTCCTTCGTGCCGGTCAACCCTAAATCTACGCGCAGCACGTCGAGCAGGCGCGCCATTGGAAGCACGCGCAACTTGCGCGGCGTGCCGTTGACCGTGCAGGCCACGTCAACTTTCGACACGTCCTCAGACATGTTCGACTCCCGGAGCGGAAGTCTCACGCACGGGCGCGAAGGCGCAAAGGAAGGCCACGGCGTTGAGATGCGCTCGTCTTCCGTCTTGCTTTGCGCCTTCGCGCCTGTGCGTGAAATTGATTGTTCGTGATGCGCTCATGTGGTTTCTTTCAATCCCTCCATCAAGGCTTCGGGCATCAACGGGACGTGTGTAAAACGGACGCCCGTCGCCTGTTCGATGGCGTTCAGGATGGCGGGCGCGCCGCCGTCCATCGGCAGTTCGCCGATGCCTTTCGCGCCGCCCGCCGGGCCATACTCGTATGGTTGTTCCTCGAAGTGGACGCGGATGGGCGGAAGGTCTGCCGAGGTCGGCATGACGTAGTTGGTCATCTGATTGTTGATCATGCGCCCGTCCTGCCAGACCACGTTTTCGTAAAGCGTGAAGCCGATGGCCTGCGCCACGCCGCCCTCGATTTGCCCTGCGGCGAGGATCGGGTGGACGACCTTCCCCACCTCCTGCACGGCGACGAAATCATCCACACGCGTCTCATAGGTCAACGTGTCAACCGTCACTTCCGCGACGTAGACCGCCCACGCAAAAGCCCCGTAGGCGTCGCCCTCATACTTCTCGTCATCCCAACGCACGCCCGGCGGCGGCTTGTACTGGCTGAACGACTTCAACGCCCCGTAGCGTTCGATATATTGCCGACACGCCTCACACCATTCGTCCTGCGTGTACTCATCCGTCAACAGCCCCGCGCCCTGCAAGGTCTGACGCAGGCCGAGCGCGGCTGACTCGACGAGTTTGCCGACGATCATGCAGGTGCGCGAGGCGACCGTCGGGCCGCTGTCGGGGACGTTGCCCGTGTCGGGCTGCGCCATGTCGATCAGATCGTAATCGAGCTTCAACGCGTCGGACGCGATCTGCGCGAAGATGGTATTTGTGCCCTGCCCGATCTCCGTGCTCGCGGCAAGAACGCGCACGCGCCCGTCCGCGTCGGCTTCCGCGCCGACGATTGATTTCAAATAGTCTTCGCCCGAACCCGTGAAGCCCGCGCCGTGCATGAACGAGGCGAAGCCGATGCCGCGCTTCACGCCGCCCGCGCCCGCCTCTGCGTTCTCGCGCGCGAAGCGTTCACGTTTGGCCTGATAGCCCGTCAACTCGAAGGCTCGATCCAGCAAACCCGCCATGTCAACCGGCTCGCGTATGATCTGTCCGGTCGCCGTCGTCTCGCCCTCGCGTATGAAGTTGCGGCGGCGAAACTCTTCGGGCGAGAGGCCGACCGCCCCGGCCACCTTGTCCATCTGCCGCTCCAAAGCGAAGATCGATTGCGGCGCGCCGAAACCGCGAAACGCACCGTGCGGCGGCACGTTCGTGGCGACGGCGCGACTGCGTATGCGGACGTTCGAGCAGTTGTAAGGTCCCGCCGCGTGGATCGTGCCGCGCGAAAGCACCACCGCCGAGAGCGTCGCGTAAGCTCCGCCGTCAACGACGAACTCGATCTCCATGCCGAGCAGTCGCCCGTCGCGCGTGACGGCTGTGCGGTGGCGCGTCAGCGAGGGGTGTCGCTTCGTCGTGGCGGCCATGTCTTCGGCGCGGTCGTAGATAATCTTCACCGGGCGACCGCCCGCCTTCCAGGACAGCAGCGCGGCGTGACCGCCGATCATCGACGGGTATTCTTCCTTGCCGCCGAAGCCGCCGCCCGTCTCACACTGCACGACGCGCACACGCTCCGGCGGCAGCGCAAACAACTTCAACAACGCCTTGTGAACGTAATACGGGCACTGCATCGAACCCCAGACGGTGACGCCCTCGTCTGCGTTCGCCACGGCGATGACGCCGTTCGTCTCGATGTATAACTGCTCCTGCGCGCCCGTCGTGTATTCGCCTTCGACCACGAGGTCGGCCTGCGCCCACACCTCGTCCACGTTCCCCTTGTCCACGAGGTACGACTTGAACACGTTGTCCTCGCCCCAGATGATCTCTTTCCCGGCGAGCGCGTCGGCGAGCGTGAAGATGGCCGGGAGCGGCTCGATGTCGATGTTGACGGCGCGCCGCGCGCGTTCGAGCAGGTGCTTGTCTTCGTGCGCCAGCAGCAGGATCGGTTCTTCGGCGTGGTTGACGAATTCCGAGGCGAGATAAGGTTGGTCCAGCAGGATCAGCGCGACGGCGTTCTCGCCCGGAATGTCCTTCGACGTCACGACGACGAACTCGTCCCACGGGATGCCCTCGCCGAAACTGATCGAGCGGATGCGTCCGCGCGCGACCGGCGAGCGCACGGTCGCGCCGTGGAGCATGCCGGGCATCGTCAGGTCGTCAACGTAGCGCGCCGCGCCCGTGACCTTGCTGCGCCCCTCTTTGCGCGGGACGGGTTTTCCGACAATCTCTGTTTGCATGTTTAATCTTTTAGACATCGCGTCCGAAGGGTTCGCTATTCTGCTTGCGCTGCTTGGCCTATGTCAATCGTAGCAAGATCAACTTGCGAAGTTGCCTGCGCGGCGGCTAAATCCCGCGCGCTGGCGGCTTGTCCTTTTGTGATAGTATTTGCTTGAGGTAAAGGAAGCTATGAATTCACTGAAAATTATTATTGAAAAGCATCCCGATGGTTTTGTCGCTTATCCTTTAGGACTTAAAGGTGTCGTCGTCGGTGAAGGCGATACCTATGAAGAAGCATTGGCCGATGTTGAATCAGCTATTCGTTTTCACGTGGAAACCTTCGGGAGCGACGCACTGGAGAGTGAATCTCCGGTGCTGGAAGTTTTTGTCACGGAATCGAGAGTAGCGGCCTAGTGACTAAGTTTCCGAGTGATGCGCCGAAAAACAGAGTGGTCAAGGCGCTCGGCCTGCTTGGATTCCGGATAGTGCGAGAACGAGAACATATTGCGATGACGCGAGCCAATCCTGACGGCACTCAGACGCCTATGACCATGCCTAATCACACCCGACTCAAGGGTTCAACGTTGAGGACAATTTGCTCACAAGCCGGAATATCGCGCGAGGATTTCTTGAAGGCTTACGAGCAAAGCTAAATCGAGGCGCGTCGTCGCGTTTCCACCGTATCTCATAACTCATTCCAAGCAAGATGAGCGATATAATTTCCGACAACAACGAACCCGTCGCGCAACGCAACACGCAGGCCAACCTCGAACGATTGCTCAGCGACATCATCGAGCAGCCGGAGCGTCGCAGTGAGATCGCGCGCAGCATCGAGACGATTTTCGCGCAGGACAAGGCCGTGATCGTGCTCGATATGAGCGGCTTCTCGCGCACGACGCGCCATCACGGCATCGTCTCCTTCCTGCTGATGATCCACCAGATGAAGTTGCTCGCGCGCCCTGCCATCGAAGGCAATCGCGGGCTGCTCGTGAAGGCCGAAGCCGACAATCTCTTCTGCCTGTTCGACACGGTGAGCGATGCCATCGGCGCGGCGAGCGACATCGTCGAACGTCTCAACACGGTCAACGTCCTCCTGCCGGAGGATCGACGCCTCTATGCGTCGGTCGGCATCGGCTACGGGCACATCCTGAACGTGGGCGACAGAGATTTGTTCGGCGACGAAGTGAACCTCGCCAGCAAACTTGGCGAGGACGTGGCCGAGCGCGGCGTGGTGTTGTTGACGGCGAACGCGCAGGCTCAGGTGCAAGACGCCAGTATCCGGACGCGCGAGGAAGTGATCAGCATCTCCGGCATATCGCTGGTGTACCACGTGGTAGAGGGGCTGGGTTGAAGTTTCGCCGGGGCGGCGGAATTGAAGCGGCGAAACGGTCGCCGTGCGGCGGAGGGGAATATTCGGCGTGACGAAGACTTTGATTATTTCGGCCATCACCGCGCTGTTGATGATCGTCTTCGGCGTCTTCTGGATGTTCATGTGGCTGGTCGGGACGAATGGCTACAGCGGTTCTCAAGGTGGAACGATCCTCGCAGCCAATCTGGTGCTGGTCATTTTGTCGATCATCGTCTCAAGCGCGGCGAGCGGGTGGCTGACCGGGAAGTTGGAGGCGAGAGCCGGGTGGCCGGTGTGGGCGGTCGCCCCGTTGGTTATCGTCGGGGTGTTGGTGGCTGCCGTCATCGTCTTGATCGCCGGGAGCCTCTTAATCGTCGCAGTTTTCGGGAGGACGCGTTGAGGGTTGTGGCGGCGACGACGCCTGTCGTTTGAGTGTGATCGAGGAATCAGGATTAACTGTGAAAATGGAGACAGCCGGACGGTGAGATGCCGTCCGGCTGTTTTTGTTTACACGTAGCGAATCCGCCGTGTCAGGAAGCGGGCGTGTGCATGTTGAGGGTGCGGACGAGGAAGCCCCAGAGGTCGGCGTATTCTTCGATGATCTTCGAGGTGGGTTTGCCCGCGCCGTGCCCGGCTTTCGTCTCGATGCGGATGAGGACGGGCGCGCTTCCGGCTTGCGCCGCCTGCATCGCCGCCGCGAACTTGAAGCTGTGGCCGGGCCAGACGCGGTCGTCGTGGTCGGCGGTCGTAATGAGGGTCGGCGGGTAGCTCTTGCCCGCTTTCAAGTTGTGGAGCGGCGAGTAGGCGTAGAGGGCTTTGAACTCGTCGGGGTTTTCGGGCGAGCCGTAGTCGGAAGCCCACGCCGCGCCGATGGTGAACTTGTTGAAGCGGAGCATGTCCATCACGCCGACGGCGGGAAGCGCCGCGCCGAAGAGTTCGGGTCGCTGCGTGACGACCGCGCCGACGAGCAGGCCGCCGTTCGAGCCGCCCTGAATGGCGAGTTTCGGCGTGGACGTGTACTTGTTCGAGATGAGCCACTCGGCGGCGGCGATGAAATCGTCGAAGACGTTCTGCTTCTTCGACTTCATTCCGGCCTCGTGCCAGTCTTTGCCATACTCGCCGCCGCCGCGCAGGTTTGCCAGCGCGAAGACGCCGCCCATCTCCATCCAGACGAGCCTGCTGATGGAGAAGGCGGGCGTCTCGGAGACGTTGAAGCCGCCGTAGCCGTAGAGCAGCGTGGGGTTCGTGCCGTCGAGTTTCAAGCCCTTCTTATGCGTGATGAACATGGGGACGCGCGTGCCGTCCTTGCTCTTGTAGAAGACTTGCTTCGTCTCATACTGGTTGGGATCGAAATCAACTTTCGGCTGACGAAAGAGGGTGCTCTTGCCCGTCGTCAGGTCGTAGCGATAGATGGGATACGGCGTCGTGAAGCTGCCATAGGCGTAGAACGTCTCCTTGTCCGTGCGCTTGCCGCTGAAGCCGGAGGCGGAGCCGAGGCCGGGCAGTTCGACCTCGCGGATAAACTTGCCGTCGGTCTGGTGAACCTTCACCTGCGAGCGTGCGTCCTTGAGATAGGAGACGACGAACATGTCGTTGACGACGTTCACGCCCTCAATCGTCTCCGCCGCTTCGGGGATGACGACTTTCCAGTTCGCGCGTTCGGGCTTGCGCGTATCGACGGCGATCAGTTTGTAGCGCGGCGCGTCCTTGTCGGTCATAAACCAGAAGACCGATCCGTCGTTGTCTACGAAGTTGTAGGCGGCGTCGAAGTCGTCGAGCAGTTTGACGACGGGCGCGCCGGGCGTCTGGAGGTCTTTGTAGTAGATACGGTTTTTCGAGTCCGTGCCGACCCAGACGTGGATGATGAGATAGCGGCCATCTTCGGTAACGTCGCCGTTGAAGCCCCAATCCTTTTGATCCTTGCGCTCGTAGATGAGCGCGTCGTCCGCCTGCGGCGTGCCGAGACGGTGATAGTAAAGTTTCTGAAATTCGTTGACGCCCGCCAACTGGCTCGCGCCCGTCTTCGGCTCGTCGTAGCGACTGTAAAAGAAGCCTTTGCCGTCCGCCGTCCAAGACGCGCCGGAGAACTTCACCCACTTGATCGTGTCGGGGAGGTCTTCGCCGCTCTCGACGTTGCGAACTTTCCACTCAGACCAATCCGACCCGGAAGCCGACAGCCCGTAAGCCATCAACTTGCCATCGCGGCTGATGGCCGTTCCGGCGAGGGCGACCGTGCCGTCCGTGGAGAGTTTGTTCGGGTCTAAGAGGACGCGCGGCTCGTCCGAGAGCGAGGCGACGGTGTAGAGCACGCTCTGATTCTGGAGGCCGTCGTTCTTCGTGTAGAAGTAGCGGTTGCCTTCGCGGAAGGGGATGCCGTAGCGCTCGAAGTTCCAGAGTTTGGTCAGACGCTCCTTGATCTTTTGACGCGCCGGAATCTCCGCGAGGTAGGCATTGGTCAGGCGGTTTTGCGCTTCGACCCAAGCCTTCGTGTCGGGTGTGTCTAAATCTTCGAGCCAGCGGTAAGGGTCTGCGACCTTCGTGCCGTGATAATCGTCCAACTGCTCGCCTTTCTTCGCCGCCGGATACGCGAGCGGCTTCGACGCCGCGCTCCCCGGCGCGCCGTCGGCGGTCGCTTTCTGCGCGAAGGCGGGCGTAATGGTTTGAGTTAAAAGCATAATGACTAAAAAGAGACGTGGCGCGAACGCGCGCGAAATGTCGTGAGCGGCCATTTTATTTCCTTTCCGTGAATGAGCGTGCAAGGCAACCGACGAGGTTGGTAATGCTGGAGAATTTTCTAAGCGAATTTGTTTGTTAAGTCAAATAAGACGCGGAACGATGAAGAAGTTAATGTAGGGGCAGGGCTTGTCCCTGCCCGTGTGGTTACGTAAGAGAACGGG
>Ga0307513_10003043_pt1 | contig 22871 bp, 18 predicted proteins | sample 15_EM_MG_FD_202174 | JGI IMG/M metagenome (GOLD analysis project Ga0307513, IMG submission 202174) | Populus trichocarpa ectomycorrhiza microbial communities from riparian zone in the Pacific Northwest, United States - 15_EM | ecosystem: Host-associated > Plants > Roots > Unclassified | place... | reverse complement strand
ATGGGTATTGGACATTTCCGCCGGCTGTCTTCTGGATCGAGATCGGAGCGCGGTGCGGAGGTGTGGAATGGTGGGGGTGCGTCTGCGCAACATTTGAACGTGCAGAGGCGGGTGAGCCCGTATCCGAGTCCGAATGCGAGCCCGCGGGTGAAGTATCAGGAGTTGGAGGATGAGGGCGGTATTGGTGGTGTGGTTGCCAGCGCCAGCGCCAACCCCAACGCTGGGCTGCATTATGGGCCAAGCGCGTTGTTGGGTCTTGGGCAGGGTGCGTCTTCGATGACGCTTGGGCTGCCGCCGACGGCGTTGGGCGAGCCACCTTCAAGCGCGGGGTTCACGGAGGAAGTGGGGATCACCGGACGCGGTGCCTATTCCGGACATAACCGCGGTGGATCGGGGTCCGCACACGGTGATGGCGGGTCTTCGCATGGGGGCAGGGACCAGAGCCCGACGTCTGTCGGTGCCATGGACGCGCAGGGGAACATTATCACGAAGCAAAACGTGACAACGGGAAGAACCGCCAACGCTTCGATCCGGCGGCGCAAGCAAGATGCGAATTTCGCGTGTACGGTGCCTGGGTGCAACTCGACGTTTACGCGTGGGTTCAACTTGAAGGGCCACCTGCGCTCGCATTATGAGCAGAAGCCGTACAAGTGTCATTGGCCTGGGTGCGGGAAAGGGTTTGCGAGACAGCATGATTGTAAGCGGCATGAGCAGCTGCATAGTAATTTCCGGCCGTTTGAGTGTGAAGGGTGTAGGAAGCAGTTTGCGAGGATGGATGCGCTGAATCGGCATTTGAGGAGTGAGGCTGGGGCGGAGTGTGCCAAGGTGGTGGAGAGGGCGAGGGAGGAAGGGAGGGGGATGGGGATGGGGGATGAAGGGGATGGTGGTGGTGGTGGGGGGGATGTGTCGATGGGGATGGGAGGGATGGAGGACCATGAGTTGGTGTTGCCTCCGCAGCATCAGACGCACACGAGGCCGGGGACGAGGAGGAGGAATACGGGGGGTGCTGCTGCTGCTGCTGCTGCGGCTCATTTGTTGGCGGATGAGGAGTGGATGAGTGTTGCGGTGTAGCGTCTTCATTCCTCAGGAAGGAGGTGGCGTTTGATCTTTGTCTTTTTTCTTTTTTTTATCCGTCATTGCTCAAGGAATTCGTTTCTTTTCTCTTTGTTCGTTGTATATGCTTTCTCTGCTGCCTTTTATATCTTTCTATTCTCGTTTTCCTGTTTACCCTGGACTTCTTTTTTCTTTTTTCTTTTTCCCTATCTATCTGCATACACGACGATGATGACGATGACGAACCGACGACAGTGCACGATCTATTCACGGCGCTACCCCCATCTTACTTCCTTTCTTGCTTATCTGCGTCCATTCACCCACCCATCCATCCATCTATACATCCCTACTTACTCACATGATCATTGCAGGGCTATCGTCTTCTCATCTTCTCATCGATGTTCAACTGGTAGCCATACATACCCTTCGGAGGTTGTTTTTTTTCTTTTTGTTCTTTGCTTTTTGCTTTGAAATGTACGTTAGGTGCATAATTGAATTATTTATTCATTTGTTCGTTGATTTTTTTGGGGGGGTCCGCGTTGGTATAATTGACGGTCATCGAGATTCAGATGTATACAGTGCACCCCTCGTTGAAATTCAATATTCAATCCTCATTCCGGTTCGTAAGGGAGCAACTGCGAAGATTTTTGTGATATTCCCAAGATATTCCTATCCACTTATAGATATTTGAAGCGCAAAAGGAAAGGTCCACGTCTTTGGCCACGCAAAATGCTTGATTCAATGAAATCATGATGAATATATCTCGTTGCAGCAGTAGACCGCGCTGGGGTCCCTTGCCAGTAACGTTTGCATCTGGACGACGCTTAGGCTTGTGACCATCCGTTGAATGAGTTGACGATGTAGCAGCGATGGGGGACCCTCGATTATGCTAATGCAATCTATAATACTTATACCCAGATATATAGATATAACGGTTACCCTTCTATTTCCCATGTGTTTGGTGCGCCTTGTTTTCTGCCTTTCGAGCTTCCTTTTCACGGTCTAGTAAGGCCTTTTTCTTCAGTCCCTCTTCACGTGCCTTCGCTGCCTTCGCTTTCTTCACTTCATCCTGCTCATTCTGCTTCTGAGCTTTAGCGTCCACCTTGGTCTTGTGCTTATTCGCCTCTTCCGGGTGCTTCAGTAGATACTCTTTACGTTGCTGCCTAGCATCTTCCAACTCCTTCGGAAGCTGACCGGTATAGATGTGATGCCTCTGCCCTTCTTTCTCAGGGTTGCCATACTTGCTGGGGATTGTTTTGCCTTTATGATCCTTGAGGGTTGCAGTAATGTGCATTTTCGGGTCGGCAGAGCCTTCGGTATGCGCAATGTAGTGAATTGTCGCAGAATGAGCTTTATGTTTGTCCATCTCGGCTGCAACGGTGTTTTTATGATAGTCTGTAACCACCTGCAATGCGTCGCCTTGAAGGCCCAAGACGTTTTGAAGACGATGCTCGGCACCCTCCCCAAGTTTGACCTTTCCGTGATGGGCATGATTCGCCGGCGCAGCCTCAGGCTGAGTGCGGCGGACTAAGTCATTGCTAGAATTCAAGGTTTCCTGTCAATGTCACTCCCGTAAGACTCATTTGAGGGGCACACACCTCGAATCCTTGCATTTGTTGATCGGAATAGTAAGAGCAGACACCAAGCCGAATGCGATGGAAGCGACGGTTAAGCATTTAGAGATACGCATATTGAAAGAGCGATGATGAAAAGTAGAGAACTTGTCGTGAGGGATTGGGACCAGTGACCAGCACTTGGAAGTTTCGAGCGCAGCTGAGGTTTGTCAATTCGCCATCTTCACATTTATATAAGTCAGTGCGTTGGGGGTGCATCGCCTGTCGATCTGAAGAAGCCTGTCGAATTTGACAGATACGCGATGTCGACTTTTTAGACCGGTTTGTTTGATCAAGGATACCTCTGATATCGAAGAGATAACGTGCGTGGTTGGTTAAATTTTCGTATGGGACTTCGGCACCTAAGCGTGCTTGTTCCACTTGAGCTCACTTGCGCCTGTCTGTCAACCGCCATAAGATCCTTTGCCCCCTCGTTTGGGAGTAGCTTTTGATGTTGGTGCAAGAGTGATTAGTCTAAGTTTTGAAATAAATCAGTCCCGATGATACATACCTATGTGCATGTCTCCTTGGTACGAGGTAATCAGCCCAATGTTCTTATCAAATTTCAGCGGCGAACTGCTCTGAGATCAGCTGTGAAAAGTTGTGATCATGCGATGAATCTTCATAAGTATTAGTTCATAAATTGAAATCTTTCAAGTTGTGTTGTGAGTCCTCGCAACCGACGAAGCGATCATGATGATCTATAGTATGTTGTCTCTGCCGCTGTGATTTGACAGGGATGTGATGTCAGCAGGTTAGTTAGACCGGGTTGCTGAAAGTTAATCAGGATAGGTAGTGGGCGTGGTTGCGCCGATTCCCTTTCTGCCGGGAGTGGTACTACCTTAGCGGTAAAACACACCAAAATTTCAGTGGCAATTGGAACTGTTTACGTATGTTTACAACGTAATAAGGATACGTGGTGGGCGCTATCATGATATTGCATCTTTCGAGATGTCAGCCTCATCTCAGATGTGGAGGCTGTGAAAGGCTGTGATCAAATCGTGAGTGTTCTTCATAAATCAAAAACTTGCTTGGGTCGAAGCCTCTTTCTCTAAGCACCAACGCTCTGACGATGTCTCTCTTTCCTGAAGAACCACTCAAGTCTCCCAAAGGTTACTTTCACGGCCAACTAAACCAAACGTTAAACAACGGGCGCTGGACGCTTATTCGCAAACTAGGATGGGGTTCTCGCTCATCATGCTGGCTTGCAACTGACTCTGAGGATCCCGACAACGTCGAAGCGATCAAGATCTATACTGTCTCTGCTTCCAAGGGCTCGAGTTCTGCCAACGAGCGCGATGTCCTCCAGAAGATGTGGGATTCAGATATCTTCTCGAATGTACCTGTCAAGAAGGACAGCTTTTATGAGGAGAGTGGGAGCGGGGCCCATTTGTGCATTGTCCTGCATCTTCTTGGGCCGAGTGTTGTATCGTTGCTTGATGATAGTACCGAGTCGGGGAGGTATCTACCGCTTCATGCCGTTAAGCAGGTGGTTGGGGACGTATTGGAAGCGCTGTGCTCGTTACACAAAAACAGTATCATTCATGGAGGTGTGTGTGATTTCCATATCACTCTATATGACGACTTACGATCGACCTTTCTCCCAGCTGTGATGCCTCACAACGTCTTGTTGCCTTCATATCAACAAGGCCCCGATATCCGGGATTTCATATCCAAGAATCCCTCCGATTCTGTTGAAGAAGTTGCAGATAGGCAAGGCAAAGTCTACCATATTGTCAAATCGCAGCCCTTGAACACATATGGACTCAAACGAGAAAGCACCGCAACGGACATCGCGAGGAATAGCTTCTACTTGAGCAATTATTCGCACGGTAAGCAGGTTGCTCTCTCCAGTCGCTCGAGTATCCACTGAGGCATGTGGAAACTAGCACGGATCGTGTCTGAAAGCGTCACACTCGATACTCAATCAAATTTCCTGCCCCCGGAAGCATCAATTGAAGGGGCAAGCGTCGATACAAAAGCGGATATCTGGATGCTAGGCTGCACTGTACATCCTTCCCCTCTTCTTCTCCTCTTTTTCTCACAATCCCTCTTGTAGATCTACACATTGCTCACAGGCCGGACTCTATTCGAAAATGCGCCAGGAACGTTATCCCCCGACGAGCTCGGAAAAATTTTCGCTGGCATCAAGGCTGACCTCTCAGCCACGAAAGCGATGTCGGGGAAGGACGCTAAAGAGACTGCCTCAGTCATTAAACAGTGTCTGAGCCTCGATCCGGCTGATAGGCCAACAGCATATCGTTTGATGGGATTTCGCTGGGTACAGAGTGGGACGTTTTGTTCGTGTGGGTGGTGTGCTTCTAACCGGTAGATATGACAGAATGGGAAACGATGAAGATCATTATAGGAAGCCATTTTTTGTAAGCTGAGAAGGAACGCAATCAAATACCGTGGAAATTATGCATGCAACACACCTCTTGAAGGGAGGCTGTCGACTGGAAAATAAAATTAGACTGAATAGTGTCCAATGTGCGAAATCAGCAATGCCTCTGGATACTAAATATAACGGTTAACTGGTGACCATACATGGAATATTGATTGAAGGCAGGAAACTCTCTAACTACATTACAATTCCTATACTAGTAATGCCTAGAATTTATGCTACGAACTACTGCGTGAATTACTTGTCGTTCCTGGGGTAATCTGTGCCACTAAACCTACTCCCCTCATTGTTTCTTCACAGCCATGCCCCCATCATCGTCAACCTCCCTTTGTCGGGTTGTGCCTCTTGTCGTACCCATGGCATGTGGGGCGGGGGCAGGAGCAGGAGCAGGAGCAGGAGCAGGGGGTGGGGCAGAGACAGGAGGGGTGCTGTGATCAAAAAGCAATGCGCCATCAGGTCTTTTTCCGTGATTGATAATGGATCGCGCCGAGAGTTTCTGCGCCTCGTTTAACCCAATATAAGAGTCGAGAAAGGAAAGGGCAAAGGCTGTTGAAGGTATGGGGTGTTGCATGTTATTTCGGGTTTGCGGTCGCTTGTGATAGCATATAAGCATGAGGTGAATAATGTCCTGGAGCGACGAATACCACAACACTTCTGCGGCGTTACCAATCTCTTGTTTCAGAGGTCCTCGCGACCGGTAATCGGATATATCCTCCTGGGAGAGCGAATTAAAAGCCAAAGGTAGCTCTTCACTGGGGTAAGCTCTAGCCCAAGACAGCCACCACTCTGTGAAAAGGTGGGGGACTGCTTATCATTTTTCGTTAGCATTTGACAAGATAGGCATAATAGATCGAATGCGCACGATATCGATACTGATTCCTTTCGCTCCAAATAACCAGTGCGCCACTCAAATCCTCCTTCTCAACCTCCGTCTGCTCATCCTCTGCCCCCTCATTCTTCGGGTTTATGACGATATCTTTAATAAAATCGTTCAAACCTGATTTAAACAATCAGTCATTAGTAAAGCTATCGGGATAAAATGCTTGCATACCCTGCGCCAACCGGGCACACGTCTCCCATTCAAGGATCAAGCTAGCCTGCTCTCTCCGGAGTCTCCGCTCCTCTTCACGCTCCCTCTTCTCCACTTCGCGCTCTTTCCTCTCCTCCGCGAACGCGCGATCTCTGACTTTCTTCTCCTCCTCGCGCTCTTTCCTCTCCTCCGCGAGCGCGCGATCTCTGTCTTTCCTCTCCTCCTCGCGCTCTTTCCTCTGCTGCTCGAGCGCATGGATTCTGTCTTCGAAGCTGGAAATAGCGCCCTTTGCTTTCTGTAATAGGGAAGTAAGTGTCCAGGAGTTAGGTACAAAACATAGGACGCACTTTCAACCTTATCCTGTCACTTGCTTTATGTTGAAAGCGGGCAACCGCGAAGCGTTGGGGTTCTGGTGGACATATAATATTATATTGGTCGATTGGGGAGGACAGCATTGTCCTCTACCCCGTAGTGTCCTGGGCTCTCCAGGTTGGATAGTGAACGCGCCAAGGTTTCCCTCCCGATATGAATGGGGCGGGAATTCTCGGATGAGTTGAACAGCAGACATGGGCGTGGTACTGATGAAGTAGAATGGAATGTATTAGCTAACCAGTGCGACACGATTTCCGCCAAAGTCCACGTGATGTCTCGAAATTGCGGCAAGATCGAAAGGAGAGATAGAGGCGAGAGCCTCTAACAAGGTCCTTTATCGACAAGTCTTAGAGGAAATGGCCACCGGGCTACGAGAAAAGCACCAGTTTACAAGGCTCAGTGTCATTAAGTAATGAGTTGAACGATGAACTCACGATTTCAATAATGGAGGTTGTTAATAACAGCAGGCCCACTTCTTAGAGTCGAACAAAAGTAGTAAGTATAGACAGTATTTGGAGCTTATCAGTTATCTCCAGTCCAAGGATGGTGCTGCCAGCGAAAAATTCGAGCTGGCCGGTCATAGAAGGGTCACCCTGGCGTCGTTAGGGTGCCGGAGTGGATTTTCTGGAGGGAAGGATGTCAGAATCGGTGCCGCTGTCATTGGCAAGAGGTGCCGGTGAAGGTTTGAACACCAACGATATGAGGCGGCCGCCTTGTTGCAGTACTACAAAGATCAACCAATCAACCTCTTGGTTCGGGAGACATCAAGATTCGAAAATTACCTTGGCTGCTGTCGTTCAAGGAACTTCTACGCTTTGAGCGGAGCTGGCTGTACACGACAAAAGTCTGTCAGAGCAGCACACTCAAAAACAGGAAATAACGACGTACGTGGGTCCAGGTTGCTACCCATATTCGTGTCATTCTCACTTGTCTGTGTCCACTCTTTTACATCCTCGGGCCTCACCTTTTGGAGTTGGAGTTCGAAAAGGATGAAAACGCATTGGGTCGTTTACGTAATTCCACGTAACCTCTCTTATAGTCCATACCTTTTTGGACCGCACTCGAAGATCTTGAGCTAAGCCTCATGAGCTTCAATTAAAATTCAATCTACTCAATGCCAGCGTTTAATCAACAATGTTAATTTCCGCATCTCAAAAAAGGCTTGTACGGAGGACCTGACATCTTGAATCGTTTAGAGTTTCTTGGCCACACGGCAAAAAATAGGAATCCCTAAATGAGAGATTTTACCTCAGCCTTTAGACGTTTTCAGCTGTTCTTGGTTTAATTTGGAAATATAAGGTGAGAGAATATGTACCTTATGCGGGAGTGGGAGACGGTCCCGGGTCCCCGACGATGCCGGTCGAAACCTCTTATGACGCATAGCTCTCTGTAGAAAAACCCGGAAGTCGGCTTCTGGTTGTTGGTGGGATTTTCATTTTCTAAAATACCGCTGGTGTTCCTGGCATTGATTCCTGTGGCTCACCTGTCGTGAGAAATGATTGATGAACATCGATTCCCAGGCATATCTTGTTGAAGGTGGCAGGATAGTTTCAAGGTGAAATTTCTCATTTTCATGACCGTCTTATCGCCACCGTTTTGAGACGGGTACCAGTGTTCTTATGGTCACGATTTTTTACAGAGGCCCCGAAAGCGACTCGGGCTTATTATAATTTATAAAGGTCATTAAAAGAAACCAAGCTTGGCAAAAGAGCGGCCACTTAGACTGGTACTTCAGATTCGTATCCAGGCGGAGCATTCATTCTAGCTCGAGGACCAGGTGCGAAGGCCGTCACGATATCCACTGGCTGTTCAAGGAGTGTTACTGCACTTCCCAAATCTAGCCCAGGAGAGTCGAATGGGAAAAGAATGATAGAGTACTGCAGAAAAAAATTGGCCGAATAAACCTCAACAGAAACTGCAAACTTGGATATAAATTACATACCTCTATCCGAAAGCTCCCCATTGCAGAAGTGGGTTTGATGTCCGTTTGCAGGTGTAATTCTCCATTCACATATCGCACATCTCGTTGTTCCGATTTCTCAGCAGAGGGCCACCACACTGCGACCTGGGAATGGCTGGTATAATTCCGCCATGCAATAGTTTCCGGCGATCTGTGACTGTATTTGATACGACGGCGGAGGCGGGCTACGATCGCTTTGGGAGACGATAATAAATCCAGCGCTTGTTGGTCCTCTCCGTCTAAACGGAGGGAGATTGGAATCACGGAACCCCTGGTGTAAGATAGCTGATAAAAGAAAGGTTGCCAATGGCTTCATTAGGAGGTGGCATATAAGAAGATAAGCAGGGGGAAACTGACCGGTTTGGCCAAGAAGAGCTCCCGTGTGCTTTGATTAGGATAGGGGGGCTACATTTGATTCGAGGAGAACTCACCGTACAGTTGATTTGAACGTGACGACCGTTCAAATTTCCCTCTATTCTAATCGGGTCCTTGGAATGCCACCCATCGGGATCGGCAGTGGGTCCCAACAGGGGAAAATCTTCCTGGTACGCAAGTTGGCGAAGAGGCGGGAAAGGGGGAGGCCTCGTGATTGGTATGAATCCAAACTTAGTTTCTATTCTAAGAACAAACGTTTAACAAAAGATGGAATTCTAAAAAACGTGAATAGATGTGTACCTGTAATCTGTCCGCAGCTTGTTTCGAACGAATCGGACGGAGATGTCGTACGTGATGTATGCCCGCGTTTGTCGCTCGTTGAAGGTCTCGGGAAGGGTATACACTTTCTTCCGGTTGACCAACACTTCTGTCGGGAGGTCTATTGAGAATGGCCACGTGTAGTCCCCTTGTAGCTTCCCATTGAATTTGGATGGAGTGGGCGTCGCCACGGATGAGGAGCCCCCATCATGAAAACTCGGACTGACATTCCTCGGATCGCCCTCGGAGCGTGACCAGAGCGTTTTAGAGATGTCGATGAATGTAAATTGTTCACCCTCGTCCGTCGCGTCGGTGATGAACCGACCACGAACCTATAGCAAAATCTTGTGAGAATGAACGCTCCTACCTCATCGACTCTGGGAAGAGAAGGTACTTACCGAGACAGCTACTGATAGGATTGCATCGGGTTTATCTAGCGTAAGGTGCACCTTACCCTTCAATGGCGTCCCCCCGAAGAAAGTTGGTATTTGTTTAGAATGCGCGGCGTCGCTGATCATCGTTAGAACAGCCAATAGCTTTCCATCTCTCTTCAGTTCATAGTGGAACTCCTTGGACTCCTGAGTTGGCTGTTGGCTTGGGGTATACGCTGGGAGATCGGAGACTGTGGGGTTAGGGTCTGGGTCGCTGCTCCGGTTGACCAATGGTGGCCCGTCGTCGTAAGATGGTGGTACAGCGCTCATGGGGGTTCAGGCGAAAGGAGAGTGCATCTGGTGACCTTATAACGTCAGACCGGCCATATGCATCACTCGGCGCTAATTATAGACGCCGGTACAGATTAGGCTTCACGGGATGTCATAAAGTTGAAAGTTAAGTAATTGGTACCATTTCTGTGACCGTTCTGTCAAAAGGGATCTATCCCTAGAGGGTCCTTCAGTGATGCCTCACAACGTCTTATTGCCTTACAAACAAAGACCTGAAATTCGAAATTTTATCTCCAAGAATCCTATTGAACTGTAAACTAGCTCCACCTCATTATCCAACTCTACGATAGATTTGACATAAATAATCAAATTATATTTTTGTGAGCACTGGTTGTTGAACGTCCACTGCCGATGACCGGCCAGCCTGGAGCCAATGCGAAGGATCTCGTTCTTGTTTTTGTTCGCGCTCTTTACATTTCCCATTTGTTATACTATGATCCACATCAGCGTCTTCCAAACCCTCATACCCCTTATCCTCCTCCTCTTGCCTACCCTCATTTTCATCTTCATCCCACGCCGCATCGCGACTACTCGTTGTGTATTTGCATTGACCACGGAGATGCCACCAAGAGGGCGACGGGCTGCTTGGACGATTCCGCCGCCTATAATATACGTTGTAAGTATTGGTGTTATGTCCAGGTGCGGAGAAGAACGGCTGCTCGAGATGCTCACCTATCTATGGAAAGCGAGTTTCGGGTTCTGGGGCTATTGGCTCAGGGGTCCGACTGGTCCGACAGTGCTCGTGACCCGTGGGTTCTCGACACGCGGCCAGGGGTGAATGGGGTGGGATGAGATGTAGATGGTTGGGGGGTAGGAGGAGGAAGGAAACCGAGATGAGGCGTGTTGGATGTTTAGTCGAGGTTGTGTAGAGTAGGATTCAAGCGAGGAGGCAGGTAAAGCAGAAGGCAAATGATGACGGCGAGACCTTTCCGACTCGTGCTCATCCTCCACCATAGCTTTCCGAACAGGAGGAGATCTGGACGACCTCGCGCGTTGAGTGCCAGATCCCGATCCCACAGAACATGCATTCGAGCTATTCAAGCGTCTCACTTCTTCTACGGCGATTAGATCGAGCTCGTCGTTGACGAAACACAGTGGTGAGAGTGTGTGGATGAACCAAGAGTAGCAAAGAGCGGGGAGAAGAGCCGGGTCCGGATCGAATGGCTCAGGCTATACAATACACACCACTATCGATACATCGACGCGAACTGATGCTGGCCCTCCAGCTACCGCTTGGTCGGTGTGACAAGAGACCATCTGAACTGGATCGACAGGTGGTGAGTGATGACATGGCGCCCACATCCCTCAATGAGGGGAGGGGCGAGATGACGGTACCAGTGCTCGCAGTTGGCCTCAACCTGAATTGTTATCTGGGAACCGTGGTGGTACGAGGGCAAGCGGGCAGCCCAAATGCGGAAAGGCGGGACATTCCATTTCGGGAAGGGGCGCAAAATACGTACAGGTGACAACAATGCCGAAAGCCATAGCTCTGGTCATGCCGAGGACAAGCCGTACAGAAGGTAAGGTGGAATTGTATCTAAAGTGATATATCAGAATGTGTGTGTAGTTAGATTGTTTAACGTATCACACTTTTTATCTAATTAGATGGCTCTGATATATCATATTGCCAGATAGGCCTGCAGGAATTTGCAGAAATCGTGGCGTTTATTCGTTTGTCAGCTCATATCCTCGTGTTCTACTTATAGCATTGAAACTATATAGCTCATGTGCACCGGGCCACGAATGAGGTAAATCCAGAAAACAGAAGAGCGACCGTCGAGGAACTGAAGAATGGATTGAAAAACCTGAACCTCCGCCAACTAAACCTCGGAAGCCCTGACCGTCGAAAACGCCCTGGATCTCCAGACCTGCAAGGCAGACGTAACACAGCAATGTGTCCCATACACAATAAATTGGAGGATCATCCCAAGGATTATTAATACCCCAATCGCGAGGACGCTTATGGGACTTGCACCATATGCGATGAGCCCCTGGAACGACATGAGGGAGATAGAAGAAACCAGCGTGCAGAAGGTGGGCACGCATGAGGACAGGGAAAAGAAGACGTATGAACCATATACGTCACGAGAACGGCGCTACGAGGAATAATATCATGAATATGTGAAGTAGTTGTATTCGGAACAGTGCGCACAATGAACGTCCCCAAGTCCACCCAGCTATAACGGAGCAGGAACCAGACGTCGCAGGTAATCCCAAGACCACATGCGGCGCTACTTATGGCAACCGCGGTATAAGCATAGGTATTGACCTTGAAGATTGAATCTGCAGTTATCGCAAACATTGCCGCGTTTACACTAAATTTACTATTGTTAGATTCCTCAAATTTTAGTAAGGGGAAAAAACTTACGCAGCAAGGCCTACGAGCTTCGAATCGAGTAATTATTATCTGGGAGTTAAGAAGCACAATTGTGATTCTACTTACGAAACCTCCGTTGAATGTCCATTCCTGTCGCAACCTTGTCTGCACTAAACGAAATTCTTCTGGTATACGTGCAGCAGAAAGCTCATCGTACATGGTGAGGGGTGCCAAGATCCTACTGTGACAAGGAGTAGCGATAATGGCCGGTTCTTCATTTGCTTGGGGACCAGTGATAATTCCTTCAGGAACCGGAGGTGGTCCGTCCTCGGATACGTTGAAGCGTCTCACAAAACTGCTGTAGGGTCGGTTCACCGCTTTGCGAATAATAATTAATCAATGAGCAAGTAATAGTTCATCGACATGGAGTCCCCTACCGTCATTTGATCCATGCATAGGAACGGGTGTCGCGTTCTCGATGTTGCAATCACTGGAAGGAGTTTATGATTAAAAAATGATCCTGGAGCCCAACGTTAGACTCGCCTTCCGTGTGGGTGCACCGGATTCAAAATTCTATCTGAGCCACATTCAGATATGGCAGTGGGGGTGTGGGCCAATGTAGGTCGTGAGCCTGGAGTCATGAGAATTTTAGTGTGGTGTTTTCCAGAGTATCTGACAGGGTGGGTTTTTGACCATCGTTTGTTTCATTTATATACCTGTGGTGGTCAAGTTGGTGGTTCCCCACTCAGTTCGGCTCTACTTTGCGATTTTGGAAGTAACATAGCTTGCCGCACCGAGCTGGTTTGAAAGTTCTTGTAGCTGTTACCAGTAGGCGCCCGTGAGAAGAAGCTTCAATTTGATAACGAATGACAGATCTGCTATACATGCGGTCCGGATGACTATCGGTGCAAATTATGGGCCATTGATAGAGAACCTGATTGCAATCTTAATAATTGAGATCTGAAAAAAAGCCACTGTCGCCACCCAAGAACCGACATGCAGAATTTAAACCAGTTTAACAGTTTCGACAGGTTCGGGGCTAATAAATACATCCGCAGTTGTGCCACAAATAATGTGTCTTTTACCAATTACCAATGATGGAAGGCCCACCTTTGGCACCACTTTATAAATAGACAAGGGGCCTGTTAGGCCGGTTTCTTGTAAGGGCGGAACCCCCCCTAACAGGCCCTCCCTTCCGATGGATGGCTGGTTTATTAATAGAATCCTCTTTCCATCTTCTCGGAGAGCCCCATGGCATCGCTCATGGATGCCTCCCTAGGTGGCGGCTGCGATGCACTCGATCCGATCTCAAAGGACTGCAAACTAATTTTCTACAACGTGCTCCTGCGTACACATTCCACCATCTCACCTAGGGCAGCAGTTTCAAAATGAGATGCGTGTTAGGTCGGTTTCTTGTAAGACAGAAACCCCACCTAATAAAGAGGTTCTCCACGTAGCTGTCACGATGGGCAGGTACATATAGATAGATCATCCTTCATTCAAACCCTCTCGGGGAGAGGGTTTGAGAATCCCCGGGTTTGCACCGGGCCGGTTCGTCCACGTTCATCAATGATTACTTATGTAGATTCCCCTGTTTTCATGGTCGTTGTACAAGTCATACACTCCTCAGCGCCCAGCTCACAACCCTCGTCATACCCGTACCCCTGGTGTGGGTTGGCGGTTTACCCGCCAAGTTGAAGGCGGGTTTTCTTTTCGGAGTTTGAATTGTGATCAACGTGATCAACTGTGATCAACTCGCTTTCCACCACCACCACTACATCCCTCTGGCCTCAACGAACGTGTCAAGATGCATTAAAAGGCAAGTAATTCGTTTAAAGTCTTCTTACTAACTCATTTCATCCCTTTTAGATCCTCGACACCCAAACTTATTGCCCCTTGGCCTCTCCCCTCCAGCGAGGGATGTAGGCCACCTAATATCGATGTCGATGGGTTTTGAGAGGGCGTGTGGATTGGAGGCGGGTAGTAAACACAAGGGGAGACCCATTGTGTGGGAGACCTGCGAGGTACGCATGGAGACAAACCATACTAGTAGTCGGTTTGCGTCCTTTTACCTATGTCCCCTGCTGCCTGCTAATGTCAAAAATGCGCCAGGACCTCCGCCGTTTACTTACGCACCTGAGAAGACATGCCGATCTCCCATGACACCAACCTACCACCCACCCTCAGCTCTTGCGCTGACGCTTGCCACCCAACCCCTCTCATCTGTTTATGTGCATGTCAGCATGGACACTTACGGCCGCGCAAGTTCAGCTAGCGTGTTCTGCGATGAGGTGGTCGGTGTGCCACGTCGCCCCTCCAAACCAACACTAGTGAATGCTGCCCAAGGGCCCGTTCTGTCGAACGCGAGGCCGTGCTCGGACAAATACTTTGATCACCAACCCTTAACCTCGCAATGATGCGTGGCGATGTCAGTTGACATTCGCAGCGCTGTTGCGAGGTTTCTTGGCTGATATCATAGGTATATTCGCACAGGTTATGCGGGTTTTATAAACACCCATTCCCTTGGGCATGGGTACGGGTTTTCGCGGGTACGGGTAGCCCTGGGATACCCCAGGGTTACCGGTGACAATCTCTAGGCAGAGGTACCAGTGAGGGAAGGCTAGGTAGGTGCATGGGTGAATCCCATTCGAAGTTAACGGAGAAGACTGGGTAATTGTGAGGGTGAGGAACAGATGCTCCTCTCCATCCTTAGCCAGCTCACCTACATTCCACTACGCCCCACTCAGACCCAGCATCGATTGGGACTGTCAATCCAGGGCTCAACTGACGACCACTCAATATCTTCCTGTGAGCCTCCCTTCATTTTTTGGTGTTGTATCGCCTGGCGGACTTGATTCCTGCTGCCAAACCTACATTCGGGCTCTCTTCTGGGAATACTCGACCACTCGACCATCTTTTCTCTCTCCTTGTCCTTTTTCCCTCGACTCCAAGGATACTGACAAGATCCTGAGCTTGTGCGGGTTGATCGCATATGTGTACCCAACCAGGGACAGGAAGCGACTAGTAGTCTTTCACTGGTCATACACGTTCAAATTAATTACACTGTACTAAAGTACAATCATTATAAGAAGCTGTATGGAAATAAGGTGAAGGACGAGGGAACCTTCTATTGAGCACAAATGAAGTGATTCCATAAACTTGAATGACGGAAAACATGACACTGAATTTGTGAAATCAATCACCAGTAGTACACTATGTAAATCCAAGGTACAGAATGTAATGTAACTTTAAGTATATATAAACGAGGTGAGAAAGATCTCTAGAATTAATTTATGACTGCCCAATGGATTGAATAGATGATAAAGACTGTTTCCATTACAAAACGTGAAGTTCGAGATGAGGGATTTCAGTTTCGTCAGACCTTTACTACCTGTTTGCGAAAATGCCCTCTTTTTGGTACCAGAAGCAAGGTATTTTTTTTCTCACTTGAACTATGCTAATATTTGAACCTCTTCGAGATGTGCACAAGTTCTTCAACGATTTACTGTTCTCTTTTCACTTGCTATCTTCGTGAGAAACAAAATCATTGACACATGTGACCTTGTCAATCCATGTTCAACGTTCAACGTTCAATGCTCCGACTCTCACCATGATCTTCCCCCACTGCTCCTACCACTGCATTCCAGTACAGCAACAAAGTGGCCTTTTCTAGCACAATCAGAGACTACATCATTCCTCAGACTTGGCCAGCTGGCCTTCTACACCGCCTTCAGATATCTAATATGACATCCGCACCGGCACCACGCCATGGAACTTACAAATGGCTTGCGAGGAGATAAATGCAGGATAATGAGGTTTGTCACTTGTGCATACACCGTCATGAGTCTTGCTTACCTACATTTCTTTTATTGCTAGCACCCCGCATCGAATAACCTCGCCCCAACATCGCTTGACTCACAATAATGATAACTCACCCAGCCAGTGAAGGAAGCCATTGCCCCTTGCTCTTCCTCCCTCACTCCCCGCTCCCACTGTGCTGTATATCATAAAATGGGCCCCCGCCGAACTACCCATAGGAGCGAGTGGGCAGCACAGCCATGACATGCCCATCTACGAATTGGCACCCCAAGCTATCTTCAAATCACCTGGCCTCTCCCCTCCAGTGAGGGATGTAGGCCCCTACATTGATGTCGATAGGGCGTATGAGTTGGGCACAGAAGAAACAAGAGCGGAGACTCATGTGTGGGAGACGTGCGAGGTACGCGAGGAGATGAACCACAGTCGGTTTGTCTCCTTACCTACTTGCCCTGCTGCCTAACTCATCTTTAAAAAGCGTCAGGATATTCACCGACCACTTACGTACCCCACAAAACACGCCATTGCACTACGACGCCCACCCCGCCCCCCAACTGCGACTCTTGTGCATTTGTTCGCATGCATGCCCAGCACAGGCACTCGCAGCCGCGGATGTTCGGATGGCATGAGGTAGTTGTTATCCCACGTTACCGGCTCCCCCAAACTAGCGCCAGCGTATGCGGCCAGCCCAACGCAAGGATAAAATACGCCAAACCATCCGTGAACCCATGGCCGAGCTGGCGGGTGTTGCCATGTTCGTTCTCTTCGGTACTGGTGTCGATTGTCAAATGGTCTTGTCTACAAACCAGGGCGTTGCTTCGTCTCCGAGAGGAGTGCGTTAACTTCAAGCTGCAGCGATAACACGCTCTGAGCTGACTTGTGACAGGACTTCCTCTCCGTTAACTTCGGTTTGGCCATCGGTGGGTTGCATGGATTTTTTGATGGTGTTTACTTGATGCTAAGTTCTTGGTGCGTAGGGCTGGCGATGGGTGCCTGGGTCAGCGGTGGTATCTCTGGCGGACATCTCAATCCCGCTGTGAGTTGTTGTTCCCTTCGATTCCAGATCCGCGCCCCTAAGTCGGTGGTCAAATAGGTCACTCTGGCTATGGCCACTTGGCGTGGATTCCCCTGGCGCAAATGCAAGTTTGAAACGTCCAAAGCGGGGTCGAACGGCCCAACGGGTGTTCGATTGACCCAACGCAGGGCCGAATGGAACAGCAGGAAGCCGAAGGACCCAACAAAAGGTCGACAACTCCCAATGTAGGGTCGGTCAAACCAATGCAATGTCGAATGACCCCAACGCCAGTGCAGACAGCCGAACAGGGCCTCTACCGTCGAACGCGAAGGCGTGGGCTCGGACACGAGTCCCTGCCATGGGACGCCAGGGCGTAGGCCTCATTACGAGCCCCTGGGGCTCCTCCGCGCCATTCTCATGTCTTTCACCTCCCTCGCATGCAAGCGCGAGTCGGAGGTGGATTTTCAACCACCGGAAATCCTTACACCACCAACACGTAACCTCGCAATGCTGCATAGCGATGTCAATTGACATTCGCAGTGCTGTTGCGAGGTTTCTTGGTCGGTACGGGTAGTCCTGGGATATTTGTGACAATCTACTCATAGCACGCAACATATACTGCTTGACTCCATATTATAAGTACCGCCTCCTGCTGAAATACAAGATAGTGTCCAGGAACAGGTTTTTTGCAGTGAGGTATTATCTATCCATCACTGCCAGAGATCATCGAGATGCCTTGTGCACTCGCAAGATGATCCCAGTAGCATCTCCGACCATACCGCAGAGACCCGATTCCAAAACCATCTGCGAAGGAGGGATATGGACTTCGGAAGAGAAGCCATCTGAAAAATTAGGTGGGTCGGATACCCGCAGATACCACCTCTTAGGGGGGGTATCCGCCTGTCAAAGAACCCACCTAACAGGCTTTTGAACTGCTGCCAAGGGTGGGAAGGCCCTTGACGACTTCCGATTCTCAGCTCCACAGATCCGGAGATGATTTTACCACCGCCACACCGCCGCCGCCGCCACACCACCGCCGCCACACCACCACCGCCACCGCCGCCACCGCCATAGTAGCCTTTCTACTGTGGAGGGTTCTGTTCTAGGTGAGATAACTACACCACTATCATTACCACCATTACCACACGACAACTGCGTGTACAATTCGGGGCGTTTTTAAAATTTTACATATGTATATAGTATCTCGCGGACTTGATGAATGTGTGACAATTTGTGTCGCGCCCTGACACTGGAGGCAAAAGCAACGGCAGTTCACTCCGTTGACTCCCTTACCTGAGTTACTTATGTAACGTAGTTAGCTAAAACAGCATTATCATTCTCAAATCGCCTTTGACACTGCATTTGGGTGAGATGCGTTCATGCAGCACCAAACCTTGAAAAGTTATTTGCGGCTGCACACGGGAAAGAGATTACGGAGCAATTCAGAACCGATAAGGCCCAGAGTTGGCCCAGAGGAGTCCAACAAAGGGTTGTGTATGCCTCATGACACTGTACCCTCGATCATGAGTCCACTTGAAGATTAAAGAGACATGAATATTATTGTCTGAAGGAGATTAGCATCCTTGCACGATTCCGTCCTGCCTTATAATTCATTAGTAGTCAATATGGTCCAGTGTCGCCGCGGCCTTTGCCATCGAGTCGTGGACAGTTGTATGCCACTGGGTCGGAATGTCATCCCACCATCGCCGAGCTCCAGGAGACAGTTCTTGAGATTGCTAGGCAGCTCAATCATCTATACGAGACTGTACCATGTACAAGCTCATAACCTTTTTATTACCACCCATGCCTCGAGGCATGGGTGGTAATAAAACTCTCAAGACTACCTATCCCAACACAGGAAAGTGGATTATTCCTGATGCCGTGACTATGCATGCGAACTTCCTGCATATTTGAAATTCGAAAATAAGTTGGTGTACGTCGACGATGGGGAGGTGTCACAAACGCCCAGTGTATATGTCTGCTTCATCCACTCCGAATCCAGCGACCTCGCCTTCCGCAATCCTGTGACGCCATGATGTGGCATATGACGCACCTCATCTCTCAATGATTGCGGCAGAGCCAACCTTATAATCTATTGCTCCCTTTTCTTCCCGATCCCACTATGTATTCCGAGCTCACATGTGGTTTTGATTTTGCTTCGTTTTGTTTACGAGCCGGCGAGGTAACTGAGTTATTATGTAACGTAGTCTGAAATTATTAAGGTACATAGGGGACATCCATCTGGAACCTACGTCACGTGTCGTTACATTTTTCGTGACAACTCGTCCAAAACGGGAACAAAACCGCTTGCGACACAAATTATGAAGACCAGAGCGGGTTAATAAAAATTCTAGTCCCAACACTTTATTAAACCATGTACTTAGAACGCATTGGCAAAAAATTAGAAGTATTGAATAAAAACTGACGGAGAAGATGTAAAAATACACTGCAGCAATATCAGACGCGTCCAATTTTGGTCGTTTACGCGTTTTTTGTGGGGATGAATGTTCTAAGAGGCGCTTTGCCCCTTTAGCAAGATTGACGATTCGATTTAGAACGTGTCCGGCACGTTTAGGCATGTGAGGGAGGCGTAGGAGGGCAGACGAAGTCAATATCATACAAATTTGTCTCCTTTGGAGTGTAAATCTCTATCTTCTCTCTCAATTTTTACCTTTCGGACCTGATTTTTGTCCCGATTATTTCAAATAACTCAAATCTACAAAATTTTGGGACCAGAATTTCTATTTACGCGCTCCAGGGAGGCATGGACGTGGTTTTTACCTATATTCGCCCAATTTGGATGGTGTCACAAGAGACACGTGACGTAGGTTCCAGATGGATGTCCCCTACCTTACCATTACCAATTTACCATCAATAGCCATCAACGTGAATATGTCGACGACGAGGAGCCCCCCGGCAGGCCGGTTGTTCACAACCTCGGTGGCCTCAGCCTCCTCATTGATGGCGCTCCAGCTACTTTCAAGGCTTTTCACCTTCGCCCTCAACCAGGCATTGTTCCGCCTCGCGTCACCCAGCGCATTTGGGGCTGCAGCTATCCAATTCGAGCTTATTCTCAGTACGATCCTTTTTCTCAGCCGCGAAGGGGTTCGGAATGCGTTGTTGAGAGTTGGTCAGGATGTGTCGGCGGATGCGAGGATTCGGCGGATGAACCTTTCGTTTCTCCCCATTGGCTTGGGGATCCCACTCGCGTTGGCTACGTCGGTTGCGTATGCGCGGTATGCAAGTGGGGAGATGAAGAGGCAACCGTATTTTGAAGAAGCTATTTTGATTTATGCGGTGGCAGCAGTGGCAGAGCTGCTCAGTGAACCGCTGTACAATGTGTTCGTCAGTTGTTTCTCCCCCGTGATTATGAGCTCATGCTGAACTTCTTCTTTCGTGTAGAGCTATGGTTGATCTGAAGACGAGTGTCAGAGTCCGCGCAGAAGGGCTTGGGATAATTGCTAAAAGTATCCTGACATTCCTTGTATTGTTGTATGATTCTCGGCGGGGCAGTGGGGATTTTGCACTTGTTGCGTTCGCTGTGGGGCAGTTGGCATATAGCGTTGTCGTGTTCCTCACATATATCGTATCCTTTGGCTGGGATGTCATACAACCCCAAAAACCAGGGTATGTCTTTATTCACCTTTACCGATTTTAATTTCTGATCTTTATTAGGAACACTGTTGGCGGATACTTCGATACGGAAACCATGCAGCTCTCGTTCACCATGACCTTGCAATCGCTCGTCAAACACTTTTTGACTGAAGGCGATAAGATGATTCTATCGTCGTTCAGCCCTCTACATGACCAAGGCGGATATGCACTCGCTGTGAACTACGGTTCGTTGCCGCTCACAGTGCAGGGATTTCTGAGCTGATAACCATTTCTTAGGATCTCTGATTGCCCGTATAGTGTTCCAGCCCATAGAAGAGACACTTCGCGTGTTTTTTTCGAGGATTCTCGATGGGAAATCTCAAAAGAAAAAATCCGATGACCGGGCCTCTCTGGCGCAATCTGCGAACATGCTGCAATCACTTCTCTCCATACAACTATCTCTGTCTGTTATCCTTGTGATCTTTGGAAGTGCATCCCTGCCGATCTTACTGCCCCTCCTTCTCCCAAAGCAATACTTGTCGACGAGTGCCCCTCAGGTCCTCAGTGCTTGGATATGGTATATCCCCGTCTTGGCCGTTAATGGTGGACTCGAAGCGTTTCTATCGAGTGTAGCAACCCCAAAAGATTTGAATAACCAGAGTCGGTGAGCTGTGCTTTTTATTCTTTGTTTAGCAACTGCCGACCTAGAGAATGTGTAGATGGATGATCGGCTTTTCCGCGATATATATCGGATCCGCCATTGCTTTTTATGCCCTTGGGCTGGGTGACGCGTCATTGGTGTATGCGAATATTGTCAACCTCTCCGCGCGGATTGTCTATTCGCTCCTATACGCGACAAACTTCTTCAACGAGCCAAACGCCTCCTTGTTCATATGGCAAGATACCCTTCCGTCTCGAAATTTATGCGTCGTTTCAGCTTTATCGGCCGTCGTCATTCAGCTGAGCCAAAGGAGACTCAAGGCTGACAAAATCGCTTCCCTGCTCGGAAAGCGGGCGTTACTCGACCCTTCTGTGTTACTTCATGTTGGAGTATGCGGATCTTTGGCGCTGGTGTGTCTTGGGACGTGGTGGAGGACGTCGGGGAGATATCTTAGCTTCTCTTCATTTCGAAGAGATAAAGTCGAATAATATTTGTTGTTCACAAAATAGCATAATTGTTATCCATAGTATAATCTTACTCTACCCTACTTTGGCGTGTGGTACAAGCGGGATCTTCAGTTATTGTTAAGTATTATCACCCAAGGGCCAAGGTTGAAAAAGCTGAGCTCCTCCCTGCACCCGGAAATCCTCCTAGTTCCTTACTGCCACCTCACAACCTCGACTGTTGCCTCATATGTCCTCCTTTAATGCATTCGAAACCAATCCACTATCCACTAGTAGGTCTACCTATCTGCCCAAAAATATTTGGGGAATTTTGTACAAGGAGATAAGATATATCGTATAAAAGGCTTCTATAATAAAAGGGTCGACTATTCAATGCCATTTGCGTATATCCATAAAGTCGCCTCTATTGTTTCACCTCGTCTAGGTTGCCATTGGATAATGGCTGATTCATAGCCAGCTGTAATCCATAGTGGGGTCTATGAATAGAGAAAAAACCTCAGGGTTGCTTCGCATCCAAATACTCCCCGGCTCCCTCCACATTTGCATGCCAGGTCCACAGTCAATCTCCACGAGATGCGGAAAGCACATGCGCGTCAACGGCATCACGATTTTTAAGGTATCTAGCCTGATGATTCTGATTCCGAGGCACCTCAAGCTCCACCCCGAATACGATCGCGTCTTCATCTCAAGAAGAAACGATTCGATGTGCTATCAAAAAAAAAACATCAGGATTGGACAGCAAAAAAATGACAGAACTGTACCTCATGCGTTAACTCAGTTCCATCTCTACTGCTCTCCTCACCGGTTGACGTCGAGATATCTGAAACGTCGTTGCTTCTCAAGTAGGTAGACCTCATTTTCAGCAGCTCGAGTTTCGGGAGTTGCTCTGCCAACATGTCCAGCAGCTGAGGGCTCAGGACCTGCATAGCTACAGTCAGACTTTTCAGCCCTCCTCCTCCTAATGATGCACGCCCAAGACCATCCAGCAGCACCCCAAGGTCATGAAGGGTGAATGAGCAATGTGCCATGCTGAGACTGGTTAGAGTACTTCCAGAATGCTGGCAGAAGGCCAGGACAGCATCCAGACCTTCACTTGACGTCACATCTCTGATATTTAGAAACGATGAAGTATATTTGAACTCGAGGGTTTCAAGGTG
>Ga0307513_10003041_pt1 | contig 22878 bp, 23 predicted proteins | sample 15_EM_MG_FD_202174 | JGI IMG/M metagenome (GOLD analysis project Ga0307513, IMG submission 202174) | Populus trichocarpa ectomycorrhiza microbial communities from riparian zone in the Pacific Northwest, United States - 15_EM | ecosystem: Host-associated > Plants > Roots > Unclassified | place... | reverse complement strand
TCGAACCGCTGCAGTTCCAGCAGACGCAACCGACGGCCTCGACGAGCATGTTTACGGGTTTGGAGGCGCCGAAGATGGCGAAACGGAATTCAAAGGATAAGATTCCTGGGTCGTCTACGGGTACTGCCCCGTTGTTGACCTTGCCATATCCGTTCTCGAGGCCAGGTGCTGGTCACGTGTCGTCGAAGGATTCAGTGCCGTTCCCTGGTGCTAGGAACAGCCGTTCGAGCAAATCTAGTGGCAGTCGTAGTGGCAAGAATTCAAAGTCTGGTTCTAGCGATACCGGGTCGGGCGATAGTGGTGGTGGTGGTAGTGGGAGCGGCAGCGGAAGCGGAAGTGCAGAGGGAGAGGAGGATGAAGGCGAGGATGATGAAGACGACGATGACGAGGACGAGGACGAGGACGACATTGACGACAGCGAGGAGCCGTCGTCAGAACGTGCATCTGGATCCATGTCTTCACTCGGCCACCCTATCAACTCTCCCTCTCGGTATCCTTTCGGCATGCGTCGCGCTGGCCACGGTCGCAGCGCATCAGGTGTCTCCTCTGGCATGTCATCAGGTCCAGCCGTGTCGGGTGGTTCGCATGCGCACAGCCAAAGCATGAGCTCGTCCTACGGAACTGGTGCTGTTTCAGTCATCACTCACAGCACTGGTAATCGCGAAACGACCGACTCGGAAGCGGCTGCTGAGGGCAGAGAACGGGCGAATCTGAGCCAGGGAAGCAGCAATGGGGAACAAGGAAGTGGGATACCAATGCCACCGAGACACCCTCGAGCGCATGGACAGGGTCGTGGTCGTACCAGCACTGGTGCCTCTTCCTCGTCCGCGGCGGCTGCGATGGCAGCGTTGAGTATGCATTCAGCCCCTGTTGCATTCCCAACTATTCAACCGATGCGGCGAGTTGATAGCGGGCGAGGCGTTGTTGTTCATCCTATACTCTTGTATGGCGAAGGATTTGGCTCTGATATGGAAGGTCAACACGAACTACACGATGATGATGAGGACGAAGACGAAGACGAGGAGGATAGCGAAGATGAAGTACGCGGAGAGAGGGAAGATCGCGTTGGGCTGCTTGGGGTGCCTTCAAGTTTACATGGCAGTCGCGTGTCACTGGCAAACACATCTTCGTCCTCTGGTCAAAGCGGTGAAGCACGCTCACGGACACATTCCGCATTCTCTGGCTCTTCGCGCTCACGCCATTCTTCAACCCGGGCACGTTCGCGGTCTAGGACGCATTCCTCCCATTCGCCCTCCGTGCGCGAACGCGCCAACTCGCTTGGAGCGTCCATGCGTTCGTTAATGCAAGGTGCCTCTGCCTCGCTGACCCAACTCGACCTCGTCATGCGAGGTGCGACCGGCCCTGCCGCTGGTCTCGGTGGCTTGGTTAGCAGGCCGCGGAGTCGTGTCAACTCTTCGATGGCAAGGCTCGAGGAGGATGTTGTCTTCTCTCCCTCTGCTACCGAAATGGGAGAAAGAAATCGCGGCGTCAGCGGTGGGAGCAGTGGAAGCGGCAGTGGGGATGGGGTTTCGCCTCTGGCTGGAAGGACGCACCTCGAGGAAGCGGAGGGATATGTCTCGTCTGGTGGTACGCACTCGCGTAGTGGAAGCGAGAGCGTCAGTGCGGAAAATTATACCTTTGGACGTCCGATACTGTTCATGAGGCCTGCGGTGGAACAGCAACACGAGAGTGTCGAAGAAGAGGATGAGGTGGTGGTCATGGAGAGATCGACCGGAACTGCCGGAAGAGGGTCGCCCAGTGGCAGTGCATCGGTTTCTATACCTACCGTGATGAGAGTGGATGAACATGTTAGCAGACTCAGTGACCCACTGTCCGCATCTCTTTCCACGACTTCTTTCTATTCGCTGGAAGCATCAGACCGCACCGCCAGTCCGACAACCCTGGTGCCTGGTCCATCGGTTGAGCGCCCACCTTCTGCGCCACATTCTGTCGACCATTCCCCAACACGACAAGGTGTTGATATTCCATGGAACCAACGCAGCCTACTCGTGCCCCCAGACCACAGATCTAGATGGGGTGCTCAACAACCTCATGATGGAGCGACCACGGGTAGCGGCAGCCCACCTGATATCAGCACCGCCGCTGGTAGTTTCGTGACTGCGACTGCGACCATTGAGGATAACATGACGGCGACAGATAGCGCTGGGCAGCGGACCGTGCCGAGTAGTTGGGGGACCATTGCCGCCGCCGCGGGACCTGCGTTGCGGTCGGGGGGCATGGTTGAACGACCTGGAGAAGATATGGGGGCTGGTGGAGCTGGGAGAATTATGTGATCCTGAATGCAGCATGAACCTATTGGGGATGGAGGTAAGAAGGCAATATGCCCAAAGTCAGTCGCCAAGTTTCATTATATGTTCTTTTCTGAGATTCTAATTGTCTTTTTAACCATTCACTAGGCCTTCGCTTACTCTATCTGGCATTTCTCCAATCGATGGGGTCATGCACCACGAATCCGACTTAACTCCACTCCCGCAAGAAGACGGACGCTAATGCCTATACAAGACCTTATGATTCATCTGCCTAGCATCACATGCATATTCCCTCGGTTCCGCAGTGCGGATTTCATTTATCGGCAAACGAAGAACGAACTATCATCCAAATCTATGCTCGTCTTCTCCACAACGACTTGATGTTTTGTTCTGCCGCCATCGCCTTTTATCACCCACGTTTTTGACGTTTTTATGATCGTTACTGACAAATTCCTCATGAGAAAACGGACCATCCCGCAACAACCACATGAAACCGTGCGACACCTGTGCTACCATTTCCATACCCCGAGATCCTAATCCCTCTATTTTTCTCCTATTGCTATATTATTGCCTCCTTATCCATAGATCCTTGGCTTCTAGCCTCCTTTCATCGCGAGTTCGTCGCATCCAATTGTTCTATTATAATCTACGCCTATGTTTGATTTCATTTATCATTTACCCTCATCGTCCCCCCATCCCCAAATCTTCCATTCTCCACATTCCCAATTTGGTACTACACTGGAACTTTGATTCTTGAAAAGCCTTGTTCAGTATAATTTGTGACATCTACGATTCCGTTTTCTTTCTTGATTAGTATTTACACGTTATCCACATACAATGTTAGTTTACTCAATCAATACATTCTGCTTAACTTGGATTGCGTTGCCAGTGGGGACGTAGAAATAAGCGGAGAAGATTGGATTACAATGTATTCGAGATTGTGCCCCCACTGTCATCGTCCTGGACTTCATCTTTTTGTGTAAAATGCAGCACGTCGAACCCCGCACCATACGCTTTCTCCCAATCGAATTCGCTCTGCTGATTTTCTTCTCCAAAGGCGTGAATAATCCTCCCAATTTGTTTCGTATCATAAACCACGGGGCGTGCATTCTCCTTCGTCTTTCCCTTAGCTCCCTGGCCCCATATAAGAGATTCGTCCTTGTTTAAGAACGTTCCAATATGCCGGAACGTCAAGCTAATCCTTCCACCGCCCTCCACCCGTTCCTCGGGAGACTTGGTCTTCAAGGGTCGATTATCGTGATTGATGCCGTGTAACCATTTCGCATTTGTCTCAAGGCCCATGACGAACATCGAGTTATGTGGCAACGGGATGCGCTGAGCAGGGCGAGGCGTTCCTGCGGCATTATTCGAGGGCTCTGTCGATGGGGAGGCAGCCTGTTCTCCGGCACTAGATCCAGCAGTCTTGCCGGATTTATCCTTTTTCAAACGAAGCGTCATGACACGCTGAGCTCCCAGAGAAACATTCACGATGTTGGAACTACGGACGACGTCGATCGTCTTGTCGGAATGGTCAGATATATAATCTTTGCCCGATCGATAAAATTGGATGAGGACGTGGTTTACTGGGTGATTGAGAATCTAACGCGGATTTAATTCTCTGAAAAATTCAGAGGTTGAAAGGATTCACCTTTTGTACATGTTCCCGAATGAGCGCAACGGTAGGAGAGAAGGGTGACAGGGGCGGCGATTCATCCGCGGGGTGACGGTAAACAGGAAAACTGGCAGGTTGGAATGTAAACCAACTGGATAACAAGGAGAGAATAACCTCGTACCTTCCGTCGTCTGCAACCTCGCCTTCTACTGCCACAAGTCTCGGTACCTCGCCGCCTAGAATTCAAGCATTAAGTGCGATGATGATTTCCAAGCAGAGCGGCTTTACCTCGATGATGCATTGTTTTCCACCCAACCTCAGTTTTCATCCGCTCAAATGCAACGTCTGCCAACTCCGGTGGTAGCATGTTCGTCACAAGATATGAATCGCCTGCTCCGAGGACATCACCGACACCGAGAACAGGTGTGTGGGGTACTCTGCGCTGTGTCGCTGTATCCATAGAAATCCAGGTCCTGTACTCAATAAAATTTCCGTCCGTATAATCGCAAAATGGTGCTTATCGTACTCGACCTTTGGTCTGGCGGATGGTGGTTGATTGTGCACTGGTCAAAGATGACTCGAGTCCAATCATTGTGTAACGTGTTACCCGGATCATGCGTCGATCATGATCGATTGATCCGCAGCTTCAATAAATCCGGGATCTGTTCTTCAAAGTGCGGTTGCATGAAAGAAGAATTTATTTGATTCAATAAAGGTTAGAGGCTACCTCAATTCCCCGTATTTTCAAGTCTCCCCAATACCAGAGTTACTTGAATTCCGGTACAACCCATCCATTTTTCTATCCTGGAAATTCATCAGTACACACAGAAAATGAGCTTCTGGAAATGATATATGATACTCTCCCTTGCCCTAGCTGGTCCTTTGTCAGACAGTTGTGATGATATCATTTATTCCATTTTCTGTTTGTGGTCAAGCTCTTGGTCAGGGATCCCCCTAGTAATTTGGGATTCAATCTTAATGCTCATGCCAGTGTTCTTCAAATAATTTATTATGTTGCGTGTATGCTCCCCACTAGACTGGCCAAGGAGGCTGACCAGAGACTCAGATTGACAAAGGCATGGATATATTGCTTTCTTTCTATCAGAGTCAGAGTCATCAGCCCCAGAAAAAAGCATGAGGTAGAATAAAATCTAGTGTTTGGAAGTCCGGTCTCAGAACCAAGGGGGCACCGGGATCGAAAAAAAAGACCCAGGGTCGATTTTTTTGCTAAGGCCATTTCAGGTGGACTAACTAACTAACGTAATCAGGCACATGTCTAAATATAGTAATATTACATAATATTTGTAATCACCATCTCTTCCTCCCAAACGTGTCAAGTTTCAACTCCACCTATGAACATGAAAATAAGGTAACGATTGGGTAACGAGCCCCATTTCTATTTTTTTTTGATCTTTGTTTTCTGACCCTTGGATTAGGTCTCCCATAACTCGTGCATCCTGGCCTCTCCCCTGCACATTGGCAACGAAGGCTACCAATAGTTCGTGAGTCATCGTGAAGGATCTTATGCTGTGGTTATGGGAGAGGAGGAAGGGGAGGCCCATGGTGTGGAGACCTACTCGGTGCATATAGAACCATGCCGTTCATCTCTGCTTAGTCATTGTTCCAATTCCTGACAGTATTAGTTTAGGTAGCACAACAAAGAGCAATTGCACCCGCAGGCTGCAGTCCACTCTTCCCCCCTTTCATCTCTAACCACCAGCTTAGTGCTCACTCACCCCCCACTGCGCATTCACCAGTGCACATCTGACCTACCAACGTGAAATAATACTTGGCCCAACATTGGACATGATGCCCAAGACGACGACGTGAGCCAATGCCAAGGTGGACTCCCATGACAAGGAGGGCTGCCGGCGACCGAGATGCTGATGCCAATATCGCAATGGCTGCAACACAAATAATCCAACAGCGAGTTTTGGAATCCACAACAATGATGCAAGCTGAATGTTTGACAAGCCAATGAGGATGACGACGCATGCCCAATGTCAAGGTGGGGAACCTTATGTCAAGGAGAGTAATAAAACAGAGCTGCTTCACTCTGTTCTTTTTTGGCTTCATTTCATGTACATAAGTAAGTATGTACAAATTAGTGTTTAAAGGTCCAGTATGGTCTGGTCTTTCGACCCCCAGGGCAGTAGACCGAGACCAGGACCAGTCCACGTCGGTTTAGAGACCACAAAAGACTGCACAAAACTGACGTAGACCAGTCTTGATCGGTTTTTTGCAGTCTTAGACCAGTCTGGACTGGAAATTTATTGCACGGTTAATATACTACATTTTTTACATTTATTTGTCAGTAGGGATTGTTGACTGACATATTACCTTCAATATGAGCCCTGTAACATTGAAAACGGTGAAGAATTGAGTAAGATATGATTTATTTCCATCACATCTACTCTTTTTGTCCGATATTTTATAGTTTTGACCATAACATTGTCAGATTTCAACCAATTTTGATGGGTATAGGCTCAAATTGAAGGTGTTTATTGGGGGTATAGGTCTACCGGTTTAAACCGGTCTTAACCACAAAGACCGGTCTATCAAAACTGGTCTCTTTGCGGTCTTTTCCGGTCTTGGTCTTGTCCAGTCCTGGTCTTTTCCAGTCTCGGTCCGGTCCAGTCTCAGTCTTTTTCCAGTCTTGAGACTGGACCTTCAAACACTACATATATACCATATTATGGCAGTAAATTGAACAGGTCAATATGGTATATGTCCGTATTTGTGACGGTCGTCAAATATTGGACTGCAAGCCCAAATGGTATGGTATGAGTACCCATATAAAATACCCATATAGCCATATGCTTACAGTTACGGTGCAAAGCCCTACAATGGCCTGCACTGCCTTAACCTTCACATAATCTAGTGGATCATTTTCAATCAAATAAAAGGCTGGGTGGCTTTGAAGTAAAACCCTAACTTCAAGCATGTGTAACCCTCCTAGTGCTTTAATTTTTGAAAGAAAAATTGGAAGGAGGTTGAATGCCAGCTTCCCACTCATGTAATAGGTTGTTTTCAACCAGAACTCATATGGAATGCAGGCAAGTACATCAACAATATCTACAAAGCATCTGGAATTATTTCAAGGATTCACATTAGTATGTATGAGAGTCTAAGGGTTATAAACTCACTTATCATGCAGCAGCTCCAATAGGTACCTTGCCAGGTCTGCATATCTACCCAGAGGGACCCAGCTCGGTCTTGATCCTTCAAAAATTTAGACAGTGTCTGAATGAATTCTATGTTTAATTTCTGAGTCATCCCACCAAGTGGATCAAGGATGGTGGAGGTGATATCTAATGTCTTCTTTAGAATCACTGCCTCAGAAGCTTCCCAGTAGCAGTTATATCCTTCTGGGTCAAGCTGTTCCAAAAGGGCAAAAACTGCAAGAAAATTAGTGTTTGTAAGTCTGGTCTCATAACCAGAAAAAGACCAGAACCAGACTGGACTAGGACCTGTTAGAACCACAAATCGGTAGGACCATTCAGGACCATAACCACGGTCTGGTCTATGGTCTATCACAAATCAGAAAACTTGAAAGACTGGTTTCAACTGGTCTTAACTTGTCTTTCAAGCCTTGAGGTGATGGCCCTCAGGCCAGGCTTGGGTTTGTCATTTTTATTGAAAAACTTTGAACTAACTAAAGGATTTTTAAGATGAAAATTCAACCAACTATAGCACAATCCAAAAATGCTGGATATGAGATCAATGACACCAAACATTGTTGATCTCAATCCTCAACCACTGTCCCCTGCCTCCCTTGTCCCTAACTCATTTCTACGGTTGCCTCCAGTTGTCTAAAAAGGTGTGTAAATCATTTTCAATATTGTATATTCAAAAAATTCAACTGTTTTTAGGCCTTATAAAGTACAAACCAAATGACCACATCATGTGGCCTCTCCCCTCATTCAGGGATGTGGGCTGACCTTTGTGGGTTGTAGATGGGGCAGAGAGTTCAAGAAACCATGGGGAGGCCCTAGCAGAGGGAGACCCACCAGGTATGATGCCTCATGATTCTATCTAGTACCTACAGCTCATTGACATGCAACATGCCACCCCAGACACTAGTGTTTAAAAGTCTGGTCCGGTCCGGTTATTGGGTCCCCATGGGCGCTAACCGAGACCAAGACTGGTTAGCGTGTCCTTGGAAACCCAAAATAACTGGACTGAACCAGTACTAACTGGTCATGGTCGGTTAGCAGCAGTTATTTTCAGTTACATAACCAGTTATAACTGGTCACAGTTAGGAGTGGTTATAACCAGTTATTGAGGGTAGAATATGTATATGCAAGTAAAAAGTGACCCTCATAAAAACACAGGGGCTTTGGTTCATTAGAAGACTACTTAAATACATAAATTTATACCTACAGGATACTAAATAGAGCACAAAAAATGACGAAAAATGTCCTATTGTTGATAAATACCCTGCCCCCTGTTGATACACCTGTATCATACACCCACCCGCTGTCAATTCACCTGCCCCCTGTCGATCCACCTGCCCCTTGTTGATACATATGCCCGCCTCCTGTCAATACGCCTGCCTCCTGTCAATATGCCCGCCTCCTGTAGATATGCCCACCTTCTGTCGATACATCCACTCTGTTGTCGATACACTTGCCTCCTGTCGATGCGCCTGCCCTGTTGTCGATACACCCACCATGTTGTCAATACGCCCACCCTGCTGTCAATACACTCACCTTCTGTCGATACACCCGCCCTGTGGTCGATATACCCACCTCCTGTCAATACACCTGTGGCCCTATTAATACACCTGTGGCCCTATCAATATGCCTGTGCTCACTGTCGTTGTTGTGGGCCGTGGTGCTGCAGATGATGTGGCAGGGAGCATGGATGACCACATCCCTCAAGGAGGGGAGGGGCAAGGAATGATGTCGAGGTGGTGATGGTGGTTGACTTGCTTGGCTTGATGCGAAGTGCATATTTGCCAGTTGCGCCCTGGGTGGAACTTGCAGGTGGTGGGAGGAACAATGGCATTGGCAACTGTATCGTCACACAGGTGACAAGGGTTACCCTGAGTCACAATACATCGAAATAGTTATAACTTTTTAAATTCTGAACCAAAAATTATGTTTTTTGGGTCATTAAAAAGCTTGTAAATAGGTGAACATTTTGTTATAACCTTAGTGTCGAAAGACTGGTCAGGACCAGTTATTGTCAGTTAGTCATATATTTAATTTGGAACTAACCGCTAACTGGATCGCGGTTATGGTTAGGATCGGTTAGGTAACTTTGTGGTCCTGATCAGTTGGGGTCCAGTCCAGTCTCGGTTATTTTCCAGTTAACTAACCTAACTTCCAAACACTACCAGACACCATGTCTCACCACGTTTCATCTGCCTTGTCAAACCCCACTTGTCTGCCTTGTCAAACCCCGCTTGTCTACCTTGTCAAACCCTGCTCATCTGCCATGTCAAACCCCACCACTTGTGGTGATGACCCCCATTGATCGCCACCATGACTCAAACCCCCTTACATATGCTCATTGCAAGCCAACTGATGATGGACAAGTCACATTGACATGCCATGTCAATGTTCAATCTCCCCACCAATGTTCCTGTGCTATAATGAAGTCCCTGGTCAGCTTGGTCATGTATGCTTACCCCTCCCATTTAGCCCCTCCTGTTATTGTTTGACCAGAAGCTTCAATGTCACCCCCTAGCTGGCTTCCTCCCTCACACATAGAACCTAACGAGGGGCCAATGGCACCTTCTACCGTAGTAGCCTACTAGTCTAGTATTATATAGTATTAAAATATATTTATCTACATCTAAGAACATCCACAAGACCAGTCAAGACTGGTCTTGATCAGTCATGAACTGGTCCTGGTCTGAACCAGTTCAGACCGGTCTTGTAACTGCAAAAGACAGGTCCACACAGGTCTGGTTCAGTTTTTTGCTCATTTTGGAATTGTGAGGACCAGTCTCAGTCTCAGTCTAAGGCACTTGAGGCGAGGACATCTCGATATTGGAATTTCCGGTGTCTGGTGTCCAGTGTCCGGATTCCAATATTTTGGAAAAACTGAGGTTTTTTTCCTATAGTCGGGTCAAGCAACTAAGTGAGATATACTACCTACATTTTTTTTTTCAAATGCGAGGAATGCAACCTAATGAGCCAACGATTTTGAAGGACACTTTCAGAGGCCGGACAATTCTTCGTCACGTGACAAATTTGTATCACCCCGTAATTCTGTTTTGCAAGTCACTTTCGCATCCTAAAAGACTTAAAATATTAGGGGGATGAATATTGGGGAATTGTATGTCTGAATAATGGTTTAAGAACGACACGTTTCCGTTATTGAGGGGAAGGAAGTGTGGTGATGCCAGCCACGGCAGCACATTATGTAAACCTTCCTCACAAAATATGCACCCTCCCCACATCAGGTGAGAGCTAATTTTCTGGGTGTGAATTGCAGGATATGCATTATATATGTGAGATAGATGGGATAGAAAATATTGCAGGCCAAAAATCTGCTCTAAAGTCCTAAATACGAAAAACCGGACACCGGACAACAGACACCGGACTCTGGAAATTCCAAATCCGAGATTTTCTGCTTGAGGCAAAAGACCGAGACTGGACCGGACTTTCAAACACTAAAGAAAATAGGACCCTGGAGATGAGGACATGAGGTAGTCTCAAAGCCATTGATCAAATGTCGCTAGTGTTTAAAAGTCTGGTCTGGTCTGGTTATTGGGTCCCCATGAGCGCTGACCAAGACTGAGACCGGTTAGCATCACCCTGAAAACCCAAAATAACTGAACTGGACTGATACAGACTGGTTATGCATGGTTAGTCACAGTTATTTGTGGTTATATAACCAGTTGTAACTGGTCAAGGTTAGTCATGGTTATAACCAGTTAGTAACTGGTTATAACTGGTTATCCATGTACAAATTCACTTCTAAAATACTCAAATGCATGTATTAATCTAATTAAAAAGCTACATGGTACTAAGAACAAAAATAAAGGGATGTGAGAGGTAGTGGGTAGGTCAAACACCACCTTGCGTCAATTTGGACCATGTGTGTGGGGACAGAGGGGTGTGTGAGGTGGCATAGGGTGGTTGGGTGACCTAGTGATGTGGCAGGTGGGATGCGAACTTCCGTTGGATGGCAGATAACAGGTCTTAAACTGAGGGAGAACTTACCTATGTTATTCACTGTGATGTGTCCTGCTGTACCTTCCTACTTGAATCAAATGTCTCGAACATGACATTGTGCAGGAAGTGGTTGACCTGTGGCATGTCTTGACTTGGCCCTGTGTGGGCATTCACCGTGGGCTTGATAATCATGGGGGTGGACGAGAGGAATCAGAGGATGGCGGCAGGAGTCATGATGTGGCAGTTGTATGTTGGCACATGGTGACTACAGTTAGATAATAAGTCACACGCCTTGAGTTTAGTTATAAATCTCCCAATCCTCAACCAAAAATTATGGTTTGAGGGTTGTTAAAAAGCTCTCAAACAGGGGTATATTTATATGTAATATGAGAATACAATAACCAGTCAGGACCAGTTATGACTGGTTATTTGGTGGTTAGCATAATTCTAAATTTGGAACTAACCGAGGACCACACCGTGGTTACGGTTAGCATCGGTTAGGGTATTTTGTGGTCCTGATGGGTTAGGGTCCAGTCCAGTCTCAGTTATTTTCCAATTAACTAACCTAACTTCCAAACACTAAATGTCGCTAAGTGATGATCCAGCAAAGTTTCCATGCCATCTGAACTCAGTCGCTGTAAGTGTTATGGATCAAACCAGGCAAACCATTTACTGAACGAAATTGACATACCTGTCTTCCAAACCAACACATTAATCCTACAATTTCTGCAGCAAACTGCAGTAACCCTGTGTTGTATATATGGGCTGCAAGGTCTAGCCCACACAAGTCCTCAAGGAGCTTCGGGGATGGACAAGCTTTGACACAACAATATTCAAATGCCGAATAAACCAAGGCTTCATTTTCATTTGACCACAGAAATCACAAAAATGAGAAGAGAACATATCAATTATTCCTGCTCATTGCAGATTCTGTTTATTGTTGACTTGGAGGTTTGGGTTTGTCAAAGGGGCAAAGGGGCACATTGGGGCTTGGAAAGAGCTGGGTGAGCATTGATGAACCTGTCACTGCAGTGACCAGATTATTTTGCTGGGGAGGCAAAATTGACAGCAGGTTGTACCAAAGTCACATGACCCCACTGTCTGGAATCAACCTGCTGTAACATTTTGCCTCCTTGTCAAAATAGTCCAGCCCCAGCAGTGTGTGTTCACAGCATTGTTTTCCACCCGGATAACCTTGCATTCAAGTTCCCAATAATTCGGAATTCAATGTCAGCAGTCATGGTCTTCAAAAATAATTTATTACGTTGTTCATATGGTAGACAGGGGCAGGAGCCAGATATAAAAAAGGCATGGATACACTAATCACACCTTCAAAAAATCCTCAATCGCCTGCATCGCTTTAATCTTTTTCAATGCCAGAGGATCTTTTGGATGATTTGTGATGGAGTAGAAGGGTGGGAGACCCAGGAGAATATTGTGCACCTGTAGTACTGCCGGACCCTTAATTCTTGAAAGCAGAATCGGAAGAAGATCAAATGCAAGTTTCCCAACCTCATAATAGTTTGTGTCCTTAACATCTATGAAACATCTGGAATGAATTCAAGTATTCATATTAGCATGTATGAGAGTGTGAGGGTTATAAACTCACTTTAAGTTATCACACACAAACTCCAATATATGCTTCGCCAGGTCTGCATATGTCTGAGAATAGATCCAGAAAAACCTAGCTCGCTTTCGATCCATCAAAAATTTAGACAGTAGCTGAGAGAATTCTATGTTTGTTCTCGTCCCGTCAATTAGATTAAGCAACTTGCCAGAGACGAATACAAACGGGTCTGGTAGAATCACTGGAAGGAGCTGCCAGTTATATTCTTTCAGGTCGAGCTGATCCAGAAGTGTAACAACTGTGAGATAGTGATGGATCTGGGGTGAGGCAGATAAAGACATGAGGTGTGCTCGGAGCCATCCATCAAATGCTACTAGGTGACGATCTAGCAAAGTTTCCGTGCCATCTGGACTCAGACACTGATGTTGTGTATCAAATGAGGGAAGCCATTTACTGAGAGAAATCACCATACCTGCCTTCCGAACCAACACATTAGGTCCGACATGCCATCATCCCAGAACCGAAAAAATGTGCGCGCGGTAAGGTTAAGCCTACGCAAGTCTTCAAGGAGCTTCGGAGATGGATGAGCTTTGACACAACAAAACCGAAATGTGCGACGAACGAAGACTTCATTTCAATTGAATCAATAAAGTCACAACAAGAAGGAGAGGACATACCTTGATGATTCACCAGTGGAGATTCAGTTGGATTCTTAATATGCTTCACGGCCAGTCCAGTGAGTTTCGCGTACGCAGCGCCTTGATCAAGAAAGAGGTCCTTTGAATGAGATCGATCCAGTAGGAAATCAGGGAGCGAAGCATGAAAGAATCGGGGTTCTCCAAATTGATCCCCTGGAAGTGGAACATGAATGATAGAATGAAGGTCTGTCAAAATCATATCTATCTCGCCAGGTCTGTAAAATAGAAACTTTTCGATAAAGGTTGTCGTATGTGTGGACAACCACGGGCCGCCAAGTTGCGAGAAGGGCCGAAGGACAAGGAACGTCAAGACATCCATCACTTTCTCGATGTCAGCGACGGACGAAAGAATGAAGTGGTATAGACCATCCAGCTCAGCGAACGGTGTCTCCTGGCTGAGCTTATAATGTCCGAAAATAATTTCCAATCTATCAGGAGGCCAGTGGCGATGGGAATTGACATATTTTGCGACTGTGGATGCAAAGATAAACTGGCCAGAGGATTTCTCTACCAGACGCCCGATATCTTCTGAGCTTGGCCACGACGCAGGGAAGTGAGCTTTTGAAGGGTGTTTTCGCTTGATTTCGTCGAATGTTGACTGAAGGAAGACCCGAATGTCGTCATCAGGTTGGTAGGTATCATCTAACGCAATGCTGAATGAAAGCGAGCCTAGACCGTTTTGGTCATTGAACGCTTGGCGGATATCTCGCTCTGGTCGACTCGCGATGAGGAACCAAAGCGGGATGCGGAGATATTTTACGGCTGTAGAAAGGGCATTCAGGATGTGGGTTTGCACCAAGGTGGTGCGGCATTCGTCCAGGCCATCCAGGATAATTAACCTTGGACGAGAAAGGAGGATCGGTGCAAGTGTCTCGTCATTAGCGGCAGCATTCAATGGTTTGATGATAAGCGCTTGAATTTGTGCTTGAATCGAGCATGAGAAGAGGGCCGGGTCCTGCTCCACTGCCTCAAGAACATGAGAACGGATTTCTGGTATGGATTTGACGAGTTGGTAAACGAGAGTTGCGACCAATGGAGTCTCGTCATCGCGCCCAGCCGCATTCCTAGAGAAAAAGAAAGCAGCGGCAAGAAGCCCAGCCTCCTCAAGAAGCTCTGCGATGGTTTGCGCGATCGCTGACTTGCCAGCTCCCGCAGGACCGTATAGCCAAAGAATCAATGCGACCTTATTTGCATCCTTAACCCAGTCTGTGATTTCCTTCAAAACTGCCCTCCGTGTATGTGGATGACACTTGGGTGGGTCACAACGTTCGCCAGAGTTGTGAAATGCGCCTGGAGAAATATGTTGTTGTAGGAGCTCCATCACTATGAAATTCTATCAGTATTTTTACGGTTGAGGTATAGGAGCCTCACATCTCCTGCCCTCATTTACGACGTGGTGTGAATGGAAATCTCCCTGCATCGTGAATGTCCCTCCATTGACAACTGTATTCCTCGCGTTTGGAAACATTCCCTCGGGGATTGCTGGCGATAGGGTTATGGGCAAGAGCGACGGTTCTCACAGGTTGGCTGTATTACAAATAAGATGCGGGAACACCGCCACGATTCCGCGCTGGAAGAAATTCACGGCTGGTCATGCCACATAAATTGAATGAGATATTTCATTGAGGCTGCAACTGGTTGAATCCTCCAGTACAATATACTGAGCGACAATAAGGCTTCGGGAAAACCAGGTGCGAATTCATAATAATCACCATCCGTAGCAAGTACTGGGGCAGTCCCTAAGTGTCAGTGAGAGCCTGACGTAGTCCATTCAGGTTTTACTACTGTAATCAAGAAGTAGCGATTAAGAAAGATATTTAGACGATTAAAAAGTGCAAGACAAAAAAAGGCCCAACGCAATCGATACAGGTGATGCTGTCGGGCGATGGATCAACGTCCAGGATACCTCATATGTTTAATTCCATTGAGCGTCCTCCTGCTATTGATCGAGGCTGGGCAGTGGATATCATCTACCTTAGAGATTGCTAAAAGGACTTATCATCCGTAGTAGGCACTCGGGGTTGTGGTTCGTGGATGAGATGACGCCAAGTCTATGTATGGCTGGTTATCCTGACTCTGATTCCCGAGAAAGGTTTCGTTAGCGATATCACGGGAATGCGGCGAGCAAATCCTCACGACTTGCTCACTTCTGACCCAGTGATTATGATGAAATCGCAGAAAAATAGAGATGTAAAATAAAATGAGAAAGATGGATGAACCCCGGAAAACGACGTCAAGGAAAGATAGAGCGTAAAAATTCAACCAAACAAAAACCTACAACTCAACACTGCATGAGTGAATGAGATGGAAAGGGGGGACGAGCTAGACCGGGATCTCCATACGTTTGGCAGAGACTGAGCTTTCGCACACAGATACAACGGCCAAGCTGTTCTTTGATAGAGTGGCGGGTCTCCATAGTAAACTAGTACACACGAGATAGCTAGACAGACCGTAAGACCCGATAGCGGGTACTTGCGGATGAAGAGGGATACGTTCAACCACAGCACAGACCAGAGCACTGAGGAGAACCGGGTTTCAAGCTTGTACATGGCTAGCATCGCAAGACTGTAGAATATGGAGGATCCGGTGGTGGTTATGCTCCGGATAGTGGACCAAAATGGTTCGTGTTCGACTACGCTGCTGCTGGCCTACTATTCGGGCATTATTTGAGGGGTTCTCATGACAGAGTGCATAGGACATGTGATGTCGCATTACGGACCGGGGGTCGTTCGCGGGAGTAAGATGTGGTTGAAAATCTTTGTTGGGTGAAGAAATCATAGTAAGTTGGTCTCTGGAATAAATTCCAACGATAAATGTTCTTACCTGGAAACTCGATCACCAATTCCTCTAGTTTGCGCAGAGCCTCCATTTTCACCTCTGACTTTGCTCTGACTACACCCGCACCCCATTGGAGTTCTGATAGGCGACAAGCCCAGTTCGGACGGCGTCGTTGATAGCCAACTCGCATTCTTTGGCCGCCAGGTGCGGTTCGCAGGCTTGGAGCGGGAAATGATGCGGAGAATAGACGTGCAAAAAAAAAAAAAAAAAAAGTGTAACTGGGGTCAAAGGTGGGGCTAAAACGATGCAAGAACAGGCGAGGGCGGTAAAAACTCGGCGAAGAAGACGGAAGTCGCTGGTGGTTGAGGAGAAGCGACTCTCTGATATTGCCTGCCCCGCTATTCTTCGAGTTGGACCCCCTGATCACCGGGTGATTCTCAAAAATAAAAAACGAATATAAGACACGAGCAAAAATAAAGAAGAAAAAACACAGGTCGCCCAACATCGTACTGGTTTCGAGGAGGAAGCTGGAAATAATGATCGTGGTTGGAGAGAGGGTGCTGCCAAGCTGCAACAAACATCTGCTCCCCCGATGTTGCTAATTCGAAGATCGATGAAGAGCCCGGCTGCATACTAGTGCTTGAATATACCCTGCTAAAACATGGGAGACCAACACTTCTTTTCTCACCATTCGACTCTTGTTCTGTGGTCCTTGACTGGTCGTGTCAATACCCACACAGCCACATCTTTCTGTTATTCCCTCTATCAAGACCGCCAGACTCTGTTTCAAGAGACTACGATGATTCAAAGGTCACGTCGGTCGCGGTCTACTCTCCAGCGAGAGAATAATGACTAATGACTGATATTGTCTCGATTTGTCTGAGACTTGCCGTTCTGTTACAAATGCAGATATTATGGGCTCACCACGCATCCGAGTCACCCGGAAGACTCGGAGGACGTCCTCGGCAACTCTGGAAATAAAAAAGAAAGAAAGTGATACGAGGCCCCAAAATCTCAAAGAGGATAGAACAAAGAGAGATTGGTGAGGAACGCCATTTGAGCTGCCCTCTGTGTGTCCAGCGAAATTGTAGGCTTTCCGACTTGAAGCCGCGTTACCTCTCGGGTGATGCCTCAGCGTACTGAGGCCATACTGGATTGGCAGTGCCGTTGTTTGGATCGTGGTTAACCGCGAATCTGATGATGTAGTCGTCCAGGAGTCCTAACAAAAGGTCCGAGCCATGGAACTATAAAACCAATTGAGTGACACAGGTTTATGATCAATATAACGAATCCTACCGAGCCAGAAACGGGGAAGTATTTCGATCGTTTGGTTATTGATATACAAATCCCTTAGTCACAACACCTATGTTTCTATTCGGAAAACTCACAGAAAGACCACGCCTTCTGCCCTTCGGACAGACTTTGCAAGAAGAATCTCGTTGGAGCTTGGAAAACGGCATCCCCCTGGAAAGCGGCCATTCTCTTGAACTGAGGTGAAACGATTGTGGCGTTTCCAGTGTCAAATGGAGATCCCTCCGACGGAGTCGAGGGGTAAAGCGTCCAAAGCTCTTCGAGCTCTGCAATCGGGGCCTTTGGGACGAAGATTTCGCTGACATATTTTCGGAAGTCCTCTTCAGTCCTACAATACATGTGAGTCACATGCATTGAACATTCCGTTGAATCAGTCTTACGTTACATTTCTAGAAGAGAGTGCGAAGAGAGTTCCTTCATCATCTGTTGATCATCTGCACAACCTGGAGGCACGAATAGTTTGTTTGAAGTTAAACATATAAAAAAACAGGAACATACCAGAAACAAAGGGTACGTTGGCAACCGAACCAAGCTCCACAAGTTTTTGAGGATCATCCTGGAGAAATATACCATCTGCGCGTGGTAGCCAGGCAAGATTTAACGACTGAGAGCCAAATTGGTATCAATTCATCGAAAGGCATTCCTAACGAACCTGGTAGTTGAAAGCATTGGGGCTCTTATCAACGGCGGCCTTGAGAGTTGTATAGTCAAGACCTCGAAGGCAACTCAGGGTGTCTGTTTCTGGCTTTGCACAACCAGTTTCATTCACAAGAAAATCGTAATGTTTCTGGGGGAATGCATCAAAAGTGCTTTCCGCATGAATACAAAAGCACGTACCTGACCATCTAGAATATGGCCCACTGGAATGGCAGCTCCAGACTGCATGAATGCGGAATGGAAAAAATCTTCGTTATTTTCACCACTATCGGGGCCAATCATCTGCAACGCAACAGACATGGCGCCGGCCGATTGCCCCCAGCTGTGAAAAATTATGTGTTAGCAAGGGGACATCGAGGAGGATATGTAGAGCTACATCATGATCTGCGAGCTATTCCCGCCGAATGACGCAATATGCCTTTTAACCCAACGCAACGCAACACGTTCTGCGGTGGTGTCATAAAATTGGCTAAGTCATACCAAGGCAGAATGCTTACGATCCCAAAGTCCCATATTTCCGACTTCTTCTTCGAAAACTTCCTGACCACCAAGGAATCCAAATGCTTTAAATATAAGAGATCAGACATAATGGGAATGCCAGTTGAATTTTCAGGTTTCTTCGTTTTCAAGTGCCATTCCCACTACTATTGCCACAGTAATTACCTACAGTATGTCCCCAATTCGTTTTGCTGCCCGTGAATTGCCCGTGAATATCATGCATCCGGAACATTGAAAATCCTTCATCTGGTAAATTTATTGAACACAACCCTTTTTAACTGCTGCCCAGTGGTTTCGGAAATTTAAAGAGACTAGAAATCGCTATACTCGGCATAGATTGTGATAGGCGGGGCCAAAGCCACTAACTTGATACCCCTGGAAACGCTTCTAGGAAGCAATTCCGTGAAGGTCGACATAACATTTTCGATAGAATATAAAGGGTCGTGAAGATATTTTTTTGCCGCTTCAAATTGGCAGAGGAACAAAAATTGCACCTCCCGGAGGTTGGAAAAAGCCCGTTCCTGTAAGAGATGATCAAACTCTGCGATGTCTTCCGCTTCCACTCCGATATCATCTGCAGGTAATATGCCGCAAATCCTGAGTTCCAGAATTTCCATGGATTGATGACCCCCGCGTGCAATGTTTCTGATAAATGGAAGGACGGCATATGAGAAGGGGATATAGTCAAATCCAAGGGAGAGTTGTTTAAGATTGGTCATATTTCCAACCTGAACAGGGATGCGCGCTAAAGTAGAATATGGTTAAGTGGAGAAAAAAGGTAAAATACCAAGCTTACTTTCATGACAATACCAATTGTAACAAGTGAAATGTTCGATCTTTGGAGCTCTAGCTCGAAGGACGAGGGATACGACATCCGCCAACTCGATGAAAGGATGAACGCCAAATACGGACTGCGCACTAAGGCGAAGATTGCGAAGGTTGGGGAGTGAGGATACTATCAAAGCTTGGAGAGGTATTAAATCCACTGGATTCTGGCGGATATACAACCAGGTCAAGGAGGTCAGATTCTGGAGCTGTAAAATGGAGGCAAGGAGGGATCCTGGCAAATCTAAAACCCCTTCGAGAGCTAAAGAAATCACGGAGTTTTGCAGGCACACCGATGATAATGCAGACTGGATACTGGAAGGGAGTGTATTCCATGATATGGTTCTTGGCCACGCCAGAAGCTTTAACATACGGACATGCGGAATGCCATTAAGGATTAATGAAAGGGCATTCATTGATTCATCGTCTGGTAGGGCGTAATACCCGAATGCAATGATAATTTCGCGAACATATTGGCCAATAGAAGGCGATTTTGTGAGGAGTTTGGCAAAGGAAGAACAACTGGCGGCGTCGCGGACAGCGCATCTCGGAGGAGGTTGGAAGTGGATTTTGCAGAAACGGCGTGATCGAACAAGATCCAGGATTGCAGAGGATACGAGAGCGAGCGCAGATAGAGATTTATTGTCGCCCTCGTCGGCTACGTATTCAGAAATGAAATCGATGAGTTCTACTGGCATTGTAGGGAGCTCTCCCATGATGGTTTGCAGATAAATTTTCGAAAACCAACTACTCATGCCGATTCGATCATGATCATCTGACCCAAAAGTGATTATGGTCACTTGAAGCATCAACGTTCAACGTTCAACCTCCATCAATCATCATGAAGGCACAAATTTTCGTGATCAAATGCCCAACATTGTTGGTAGAATTGGTCGATAACATTTCCGATCGTGATGTAGCCAATGAAGGCGACCAGAAATTTTTATCCGTTCTCACTCTCACATCTTCTGCTCTCTTGTAGTATGACATGTTCAATCGCGCCGTTTCCGCGAAATCCGTTTCCAGTGTCACAACGCTCCATGTTTTGCGCATGACGCTTTTCCTGTGCTGAACGCCTCACAAGATCCCCTTCCATTGTTCAGTAAGTACGTTCACGAACTTTCGATTGGAATTCTAACTGAGAGCTCCGGCTCGTTCGCTTACCTCTATCCCAACCTCATCGACTCACACTGATGCGACAAACATATGCTACAGAGAAGCTTCGACCAAATGATGAATGGTCTTTTATTGATCTTTCTTTATATCCCATCTGTTATCATGTTAACTCCCATGGTGAAGCCTCGGAATCTCTCGTGGAGCAGGTTCCCATCCAAGATTCAGCCTGCGTTGTCGCTGTGTGTCCAAAAATCTGTGGCCGTTTTAAACCTCATAGAGATATCAGACTTATCCGTGTCCCTCCTTGCCGCCATATTACAGCACCTGAACCTTACCTCCTTCAAGTGGTCTTATATCTCGCTCGATCCGCAGATTTAAGCGCGTTCCGAGCCTGACAGTCTCCTCGCTCACCAATGTCCACTTTTGCGTCACTGGGCGGGGCACGCTTCCTTCCGATGTTAGGAACGAGTTGGCGAATATAGCATCCTCGTTCTCCGAGCCAGCTTTCAAATATGGAACATTTCACTTGCTTAATAGAACTGGAAAGTAGACCTTACGATCTACCACCTACCCTCTCCATTAACCATATTCTCTATTTTATCAGAAACATTGCCCGAGGAGGTCATCAATTCATGGAGGTTCACGAGCTCAGGATTAGCGCTAAGCACCAATAAGATTGGAAAGTCGCACACGATATCTCAGAGCTTGATCAGTTCTTACAAAAACGAGGTTTTGCCAAGCTCCGGGAGATGCAATTGTTCTTTCTCGAACAGTTGGTCCAGGATGAGACACGTGGCTGGCAAGAACGTAACCTTTCTGTCGGCGATCGAGGAATTGCTTCCACAAGCCGTTGCCAAAGGGTATCAAAATCGGGAGACCGGACCCACCCTACCCAATTTATGAAAGATATTAGCTATGTCTGGTCTAGGAATCTGAGGATGTAGCTTATAAATTGGGGAGAGGCGACATGAGTGATCGTTGGGGATGTATGTACTACTACTACAGTACTACTACCACGTCCAACTCAGGATTTTGGTGTCCATAGTCATGCAGGATTCTCTCGATTGTCCCATACAACCTTAATAATAATGAAAGGAAAGTATGGGGAAACTGATTGCGTTTTATTGGAAAGGTGCCAAAGTTAAATAGCAGGAAAAAAACATGACTCAAGGAATTGATAAGACCAGTATATACATAATAGCTTCGAATCGTTTCCTGAAATTTGCCGCTAAGCTTTCAGCCATGGAGGAATGCACCCTCCTCGCTAGAATGTATGCTAGGAAAACCTCAATGTATAATTTCCCAATGCCAAAAATTCAATTCTCGAGGATATGACTGAGGCAATGTCGAGTAACACGCCTCGCAAGCTCTTCGCATCTGTTTTCCTGGCAAATGTATCAGCGACACTTTCGCGAGCACGCAAAAAACCAAAATGAGAACTCGGTTATCCTGATCAGCTTACCGTGCCGAATAGCAAATAAAATCTTTGATCGAGGCAGCGACTGAATCCACAACAACAATATATTGAGCGATAACAAAGGCTTCGGGAAAACGAAGGGCGATTGGTACAGCACGAAATTCCAGACTAGAATTACAGCTTCCCCAACTTGGGGTAGCACACTCGAATGGAATAAGTGACTGGTACACAGACGCGGAAAGATTAAAAAGATAGAGGGGGGTTTTAAACCCCATAAAATACCGAACAGAAACAGAGATTTGTTGAGAAGGAAATTCGTAAGATTCATGAGAGAGGGCCGAGAAATCTGAGGGCGTTTCTCTGGGGATGCTGGGTGTAATGAATTCCGTTTTTGTTCTTACTGCTATTATGGGGAATCAGGACGATGGCGACAGAGATGTTTCAGGGGACTTACCATCACACGGAAATTCGGGAGCAATACCCGTGGCTGTGAGTCCATGTGTAAGGAAGCTGCGTGCGATGAATTCCGGTTGATTTCTTACTGCTGCAATTGTGAATTAGTCAGTAAGGAAATATTGAGGCGATTAAAAAGCGCATACCACTCGTAGTAAGGAACTAGGGATTGGCGAGACCAAAGGCCTAATGTGATCCGATCAAGATGGTGGTTTCGGGCGTCTACGTTTTTGGGATCGACGCCCAGGATGCTTGATGTGTCGAATTCCATTGAGCATGCTACTGCTATTGATCGAAGGCGGTCAGTAAAATAGAATCTAGATAGATAGGACCATTAAAAGGACTTACCATCCGTAGTAGGCGCCCGGGTGCATGGTTGTAAGTCTAGGTGATTGAAATTAAGCCAAGTCTATTGCTGGTTTGCCACGAGAAAGCTCGTTAGAAACCTTAAGGGAGTGTCAGAAGCAAAAACACGCACGATTTGTGATCCTCTGGCCGAGTGGTTACAATAAAATGGCAGAAAAAATGTAAACAGGAAGGTAAAAA
>Ga0307513_10003040_pt1 | contig 22881 bp, 17 predicted proteins | sample 15_EM_MG_FD_202174 | JGI IMG/M metagenome (GOLD analysis project Ga0307513, IMG submission 202174) | Populus trichocarpa ectomycorrhiza microbial communities from riparian zone in the Pacific Northwest, United States - 15_EM | ecosystem: Host-associated > Plants > Roots > Unclassified | place... | reverse complement strand
ACCCGTCGCGGAAACTGCTGCTCCCACGGCGCAGCTCATCCGCCCCGATGCACCCATGAACTACACCGTGAAGCGCGGTGACACGCTGTGGGATATCGCTGCGGTATTTCTCAAGGATCCGTGGTTCTGGCCCGAGATCTGGCAGATCAATCCGCAGGTGGAAAACCCACACCTCATTTATCCCGGTGACGTGTTGTCCCTGGCCTATGGCGCCAATGGCGATGCCAGCGTGAGCATCTCGCAGTACAGCGGCGCGCGACTGCAGCCCCGCCTGCGCAGCGAAGAGCTGGAAGGCCCGATAGCCGAGATTCCCTTCTCTGCCATCGCCGCATTTCTCACGCGGCCCAGCATCATCACGAGAGATCAGGCTGTGGCAGCTCCGCACATTCTCGCTTTCCGCGATCACCACATGGTCGGCGGGACGGGACATGAGGTTTACGTCAAGAATCTGAACGGAGCGCTTGAACAGCGCTTCACCGTCATGCACGTGGGCGAACCCATCCGCGATATCGGCTCGAACGACATCATCGCCTACCAGGCCAACTACGTCGCCACGGCGGTGGTGAAGGCTTCGGGCGACGTGTCCAAGGCGGTCCTCACCGAAGGCGCTCGCGAAGCGCTCGCAGGCGATCGGCTCATTACCGAAGAAGGCGAGAGGTCGCTCGCCTTCAGACCGCATGTGCCGACTACCGCAATCGACGGCCAGATCATCGGCCTCGCGGATGGTGCCAGGCAGATCGGGCCATACCAGGTGGTGGTGCTGAATCGCGGCGCGAACGACGGGCTTGCCCAGGGCACAGTCCTCGCCGTCGACCAGCAGGGCGAAGTGGTACTCGACAGGAATGCCGAGTATCCGTGGAAGAAAAAAGCCTTCGCGAAAGAGATACAACTGCCGTACGAGCGCACCGGCACGCTCATCGTGTTCAAGGTGTACGAAAAGCTCAGTTACGGCCTGATCATCGGTGCACGCGCTCCCATCCGCGTCGCGGATCGCGTCTACAACCCGTAACGCATTTCTCGACATTTCGACGAGATAGGGCCAGCCATCGCGCTGGCCCTTTCGTTTTAGGCTGCGGCAATGAATTCATTTCCGGCAGCCACGCTTCGGCGCCTGGCCATCGCGGCGCGCGCGCCCTCACTGAGTGCCACGCAGCTCGCCCAACTCGCTGCCGCTGAACCGGATCTCGCCGCGCTCGGGTCGCGCGACCCCGGCGCATTCGCGCAGCTCGGGCTAACTACCCGCACCACCGCCTGGCTGGCCGCGCCCGACGAGGCGCTCATCGACTCCGACCTGCGCTGGATCGAGTCCTCGCGCGCCGTGTTGTTGCCGGCCACGTCCGCCGACTACCCGTCGATGCTGCGCGAGTCGCCGGACGCGCCGGCCGTGCTCTACGTGCGCGGTGACGTCCGCATCCTGGGTGAGCCACAACTGGCCATGGTCGGCAGCCGAAATCCGACCGCGGGCGGCCGGGCCACGGCACGCGAGTTCGCGTCGTTCTTCGCGCGAGCCGGCCTCACCATCACCAGTGGTCTCGCGCTGGGCATCGACGCCGCCTGTCACGAGGGCGCGCTCGCCGGGGATGGCCCCACGGTTGCGGTTCTCGGCTGCGGCCTCGACCAGGTCTATCCGCGCAATCACGAAGAGTTGGCACAGCGCATCGCTGCCAGCGGCGCGCTGGTCTCGGAATTCCCGCCGGGCACCGAACCATTGCGGGCCTGCTTTCCGCAGCGCAATCGCATCATCGCGGGCTTGAGCCACGGCACGCTCGTAATCGAAGCGGCCCAGCGATCCGGGTCCCTGATCACCGCCCGGCTGGCTGGAGTCGCGGGCCGGGAGGTCTTTGCCATCCCCGGTTCCATCCACAATCCACTCGCCCGGGGCTGCCATCAGCTCATCCGGCAAGGCGCCAAGCTGGTCGAGCGGCCCGAGGACGTTCTCTGCGAGCTCAAGATTTCCCTTTCTGCCCAACTAGTTGCAAGCGCCCGCAATGAGGTTCCTCTTCCTAAAGAGGGGGCTCCCGCGTTGGACAAGGAATACAAAATCCTGTTAGATGCGCTCGCCTTTGAGCCTGTAAGCGTCGACAGCTTGATCGAACGCACGGGTATGAACAGCGAATCGATCGCTTCGATGCTGCTGATTCTGGAGCTCGACGGGCACGTGGCGCCGCACCCCGGCGGCCGTTACAGCCGCATGGCGGGACAATAGTTTTCTACGGCGACCGCATGACCGGAAGTGTTTTAGACATTCTTATTTACGTGTTCGACCAGTACATGCTGGCTGAAGCCCCGGAAGTGCCCGAACGCGAAGCCCTCGCCGCCGACCTCGAACGCGCCGGATTCGGCCGTCACAACGTCGAGCGCGCACTCGACTGGCTGGCGGATCTCGCCGGCGAACGTTCACGGCCCGACATCGATTCGACGCAGCCTTCGCTGCGCGTCTTTTCCGCCGACGAGCTCGAGCGTATCTCCACCAGCTGTCGCGGTTACCTGCTGCAGCTCGAACAGGACGGCATCCTCTCGCCGCTGCAGCGCGAAATCGTCATCGATCGCCTCGTCGCCCTCGATGGCGACGATGTGGACATCGACCGGCTCAAGTGGCTGGTGCTCATGGTGCTGTCGAGCCAGCCGGGCCAGGAACAGGCCTGCGCGCGCATGGAAGACCTGCTGTTCGATGAAACGGATTCGTTGCCCAACTGATGGCTGAAAATCTAGTCATCGTCGAGTCACCGGCGAAAGCAAAAACCATCAAGAAGTACCTCGGCAAGGATTTCGAGGTACTGGCCAGCTATGGCCACGTGCGCGACCTCATTCCGAAGGAAGGCGCGGTCGATCCCGACAATCACTTCGCGATGAGTTATCGCTCCATCGAACGAAACGAGAAACACGTCGATGCCATTTCACGGGCGTTGAAGAAATCCAAGAACCTCTATCTCGCGACCGACCCGGACCGTGAAGGCGAAGCCATTTCCTGGCACCTGCGTGAGCTGCTCGAAGAACGTGGCGAGCTCAAGGACAAGACGGTCAAACGCGTCGTGTTCTACGAAATCACCAAGGGCGAAGTGCAGCGCGCCGTCGCCGAACCGCGCGATCTGTCGCTGGACCTCGTGAACGCGCAGCAGGCGCGCCGCGCGCTCGACTACCTCGTCGGTTTCAATCTCTCGCCGCTGCTGTGGAAGAAAGTGCGCCGCGGTCTGTCCGCGGGGCGTGTGCAAAGTCCGGCGCTGCGCATGATCTGCGAGCGCGAACACGAGATCAGCATCTTCAAGCCGCAGGAATACTGGACGCTCGAAGCCGAAGGCGAACACAGCGCACAAACTTTCCCGCTCAAGCTCATCGAATTCAACGGCCAGAAGGTGGAGCAGTTCAGCTTCACCAACGAGGGCCAGGCACGCGACGTCGAAAAGGCGCTCAACGATACGTCGCAGGGTTTCCTGCACGTGTTGTCCATCGACCGCAAGCAGCGCCGCCGCAATCCGTCGCCGCCTTTCACCACCTCCACGTTGCAGCAGGAAGCCGCGCGCAAGCTCGGTTATTCCGCCCAGCGCACCATGCGCCTCGCCCAGCAGCTATATGAAGGTGTGGACTTCGGCGAAGGCGCCGTCGGTCTCATCACCTACATGCGCACGGATTCGCTGAGCCTGGCCGTCGACGCCGTGCGCGAGATGCGCGAGGTCATCGCCAAGGAGTACGGCGCTGAAGCCGTGGCCGAAGAGCCGCGCATCTACAAGACCAAGTCGCGCAACGCGCAGGAAGCGCACGAAGCCATTCGCCCCACGTCCGCGGCCGTCCTGCCTGCGCAACTCGAGGGCAAGGTCGATCCCGATCAATTCAAGCTGTACGCGCTCATCTGGAAACGCGCCGTCGCGTCGCAGATGGCGCACGCGCTGTTCGACACGGTCGCGGTCGACATGCTGCCGAGCAAACTAGCCGACGCTGCGAATGGCGCCGCTCGCCACGTGCTGCGCGCGAACGGCTCGACCATGATCAAACCCGGCTACATGGCCGTCTATCAGGAAGACGTCGACGACGGCAAACCCGAGAACGAAAACGACCGCATCCTGCCCGCAATGAAAGACGGCGACGTCGTCACGCTGCTCAATGTGCATGGCGATCAGCACTTCACCGAACCGCCTCCCCGATACTCGGAAGCCTCTCTCGTGAAATCTCTCGAGGAGCACGGCATAGGGCGTCCCTCGACGTACGCCACCATCATCTCGACGCTCAAAGATCGTGAATACGTCGACATGGACAACCGAAGGTTCATTCCGACGGACATCGGCAAGATTGTTGGCAGCTTCCTGTCCAAACACTTCCACAAATACGTGGAATATGGCTTCACCGCCTCGCTCGAAGACGAGCTCGACGCGGTGTCGCGCGGCGAAGAAAACTGGACCGAGCCGCTCAAGAAATTCTGGAAGCCGTTCATCACCCAGGTCGAGCACATCGAAAAAAATGTCTCGCGCGAAGAAGTCGCGCAGGCGCGTGAGCTCGGCAAACATCCGGAAAGCGGCAAACCCATCACCGTGCGCATGGGCCGTTATGGTCCCTTCGTGCAGGTCGGCACCAAGGACGACGAAGAAAAGCCGAAGTTCGCGGGGCTGCGTCCCGGCCAGAAGATGGACCTCATCAAGCTGCCCGAAGCGCTCGAGCTCTTCAAACTACCGATCACGCTCGGCGAGACCGCCGAGGGCGAGCCGGTTCAGGCCAACATCGGCCGATTCGGGCCCTACATCAAGTACGGCCCGAAGTATGTATCGCTGAAGCCGCCCGACGACCCGTACACGGTCGATCTGCCGCGCGCACTCGAAGTCATCCGTCTCAAGAAAGAAGCGGACGCGAACCGCATCATCCAGGACTTCGGCGTCGACGACATCCAGGTGCTGAACGGCCGCTACGGCCCGTACATCACCGACGGCAAGCGCAATGCGCGTATCCCGAAGGACACGGACCCCAAAGCCATCACGCTCGAGGTGTGCCGCGAATTGCTTTCGGTTGCACCGCCGCGCGGCACCCGCTTCGGTCGCAAGAAAACTGCCGCGCCATCCAAAGCTGCAGCAAGTCCAGCGGCGGAAATCGCTGCGAAGGCCAAACCCGCGAAAAAGTCCGCAGCCAAGAGCGCGCCAAAGTCGGAAGCGGCTGACACCGTGCCGATGAAAACGGAAAAAAAATCGACACCGGTCAAGAAGAAAACGGTGCGCGCGAGTAATGCGAAGCCGGCCGTCGCCGTTCCCAAAAAATCGTCATCGAAACGTAAAAAATCCTGAGCCAGTTATGTTCAATCTTGCGGCCGCACGCGATTGAATTAAGTCACCACGCGGAGTAGCGTCCCCGGCGCGTCCTGGATATCACGGTGCGAAACTCGAAGAGGAGATTCGCACTGCTCGCGGCACTACAGAAGAACCGCCGCGCTCCCGAGCACGAGTGCTCGGCGTATGTCCGGAATAACTGGTTCTCAGGGAAGACATTCAAAATGAATAGCAAACGTGTTGGTCACGGCCTGCAATGGGCCGTGTGCAGCGCTTTGCTGACAGCAAGCACGTTTGCGGCCGCAGCGCCGCGCGAAACGTCGGCTGCCAGCTTGGCGCGCCTGGAATCGCTTGCGCTACCGAAGGCCATCGAGCTGAACGTCGGCATCGCTCCTCGCAGTGTTCTGCATCCGAGTCTCGAGGGTGCAACGGGCCGCCTCGATGTGCTCGTGCGTCTCGCCGGCGAATCCGTGGCCGGCTCTGAAGAAGCGCGCACACGTGAGCAGGTGCTGGCCGAACAGTCGGTTGTGATCAATCGCATTCTCGCGACGGCGCCGAATGCGGAAGTCGTGGCCTCCATGCAGCTTTCCACCAATGCTGTGGTACTGCGCATTGATGCCACTGATCTGCCGCAGCTCGCACGCGACACCGCGATTGTTCGCGTGGTCGGCGTGTCCGACTACCGCCAGGATCTGTCGGAGACCGTGCCGTACATCGGTGCGGAGACCGCTCATCACTTCGGCGCGCGTGGCCAGGGCGTGCGCATTGCCGTCATCGACAGCGGCATCGACTACACGCACAAGGCGCTGGGTGGTCCCGGAACGCAGGCGGCTTATGAAGCGGCTTGGGCGCCGCTGCCGGCAGCGGCGCCGTTTATTCCGACGGTCCCGGCAGGCACGGGCTATCTAGTGATCAACGACCCGGGCACACCGGCCGACGACGGCCTCTTCCCGAGCGCCAAGGTAGTTGGCGGTTACGACTTCGTCGGCGAGCGTTGGCCTAACACGATTCCTCCAGGTTCGCCTGCGGGCACCGTAGCACCGCTCGAGCCGGACCCGGATCCGATCGGCGCGCCTGACGCGACGACGTTCGGCGGACACGGCACACATGTGGCGGACATCATCGCTGGCAAGCTGGGCGTCGCCCCGGCAGCCAAGTTGTACGCCCTCAAGGCCTGCTCCGCGCCCACGTCCTCATGCAGCGGCACGGCGCTCCTCCTGTCGATGGAGTTCGCGCTCGATCCCAACAACGACGGCCGCATCCGCGACCGCGTCGACATCATCAACATGTCGCTCGGATCCTCGTACGGCCAGCCATTCGACGACGATCTGTCGCTCGCCGTCGAAAACGCCGCGAAGGTGGGCGTGTTGACGGTGGCCTCCGCCGGCAACAGCGCCGACAAGCAGTTCGTCACCGGATCACCGGCGGCCTCTTCGTCCGCGTTGAGCGTGGCGCAGACCGAGGTTCCCTCGTCCTCCCTGCAGCTCATGACCCTTCTTGCGCCGATCACCGGTGAGCGTGGCGCGGTGCACCAGCCGTGGTCTGGCGACCTGGGGCGCATCATCGAAGGACCGGTCACGGTTTTCCCCGCGGGCACGACGGCTCGGACCGGCTGCACGACGATCATCCCGGCAACACCAACAACCCCGGCGGTCCTGATTCCGCCGTGGCCGGCGGGTTCGCTGCTCGACAAGATCGTGTTCGTCGACCGCGGTGCCTGCAACTTCTCGGAGAAGATCCAGAACATCCAGGCGGCTGGCGGCATCCTCGGCATCATCGGCCTGGTCACGCCGGAGGCTCCCTTCGCAGGTGCGTTCGGCGCCGGTGCGCCGCCGACGATTCCGGGTTACATGATCAACCAGGTAGACGGCGATATCCTGCGCGGCGGCAACGCCGCAGTGCGGTTCGACCCGCTGAACCAGCCGTCGTTGGCCGGCTCGATGGCATCGACCTCCTCGCGTGGTCCGCGCTTCGACGACAACATCGTCAAGCCTGAAATCGGCGCGCCGGGCGCGTCGATCTCCGCGGACTCCGGCAGCTTCACTGCAACGTCGGCCTTCGGTGGCACGTCCGGTGCGGCACCGATGGTCACCGGCGCGGCGGCCATCCTGAAGTCGGCGCGTCCTTTCCTGACGGCGCGTGAGATCAAGCAGCTGCTGATCAACACCGCGGAAACCGATGTTTCTCAGCCCTCGTCGGCCGCATCGGTGCTCCCGGATCAGCTCGCGCCGATCACGCGCATCGGTGGTGGCGAAGTGCGCGTGGACCGCGCGCTGTTCTCACCGGCGTTCGTGCACGACGTGACGGGTGACGCGGTATCGAAGATCTACGGAGCGATGAGCTTCGGATATCTCGATGCCTCGAAGACCAATCACACGTTCACTCGCAAGCTGGAGGTGGAGAACCGCTCTTTTCTGCCGCTGGTGTACACCGTGAAGCCGACCGCGCGATACCAGGACGACGTGGCCACGGGCGCGGTGAAGATGACGGTGTCGCCGTCCACCATCGTGGTCCACCCATTCTCGTCCACGAAGGTGACGGTGAAACTGACCGTTGACGGCTCGAAGCTGCGCAACAACCTCATGAGCTCGGGCGAGGATGGCAATGCCATCGGTCCGTTGACGGCCAATGAATACGACGGCTACATAGTGTTCAAGGGCTTCCATCATGAAGTGTCCATGCCGTGGCACATCCTGCCGCGCAAATCGGCGGATGTGAAAGCCACGCTGCCCGGCGGCAAACTACCGGCCGTCAATCCGGCGACCGGCATCGGTACGGTGGCGCTGCAGAACAAGGGCGTGGGTGATGCGCAGATCTTCGCGTACTCGGTGCTGGGCACCGGGCCGGATACGCCGCGTGGCGCACCGGGCGAGGGACAGCCGAATCCGACGATTCGCGTTGCTGCCGTCAATACGTTCCTGACGGAGGCGGGCGAAGTCTGCAGTGCGGCTCCCAACTTCGTCTGGGAGTTCGTGTTCAACATGTACGAGCGCAAGACGTCGCCCGCCGGAACCGTCCACGAAGTGGACATCGACATGAACGGTGATGGCAGGATTGACTTGCTCGTGCGCAATCAGGACTTGACCGGCGTCACCAGCATCACCGACGGACGCCAGTTCACCGCGGCCTTCAACCTGATCAACGGCACGGGCGTCGCGCGATTCCCCGTCGAACACGCCACGAACACGTCCAACGTGATCCTGCGTGTCTGCGGCAACGACCTGGGGCTCACCCGGGCGGCGATCGGCTTGCCAATGACGGCGGACTATTACGCCTACAACTGGTACTTCGGTGGCGATATTGAATCGCACCTGGGGCCGTTCAAGATCACGCCGTACGGCGAGGAGTACACGGGCGTCGTGCCGGGCAACGTGCTGACCTACAACCAGTCTGGCAATCTGACGTTCGGGCAGTGGCCGCTGTTCCCGGGCACCGATGCACACAAGGGAGTGATCCTGATCAACAACAGTGACTTCGGTCCGGCGAGCCGCGGCGGAGCCACGGCTGCGACGGAAGGTCTGCTGCTTCCGCGCTGATTGTTCCGATCGCCGACGCAGTTGGCGATGACATCTCGAGGCCTCCGCGGGCAGCCGCGGGGGGCTCTTTGCTTGACGGGGTAGTTAGTTGCCGCTAGCGCGGTGTTCAGCGATCCGGCACGTCACTGACCGGCCGCTGGGTGCGCGGTTCGGCACCCGTGCCGTGCACAGGTTCAACCTCGGTTTGGGAGGGTCGCATCGGCAGGTCGCAGGTCACGACATTGCCTCGGGTATCGGTGTGATAGAGCATCCGCCCGGGCGAGGTGGTCGCCGTCACGCGATAGCCCGGCACCAGCATCTGGGTGTAGCTGCGGCCAGGCTTGGGACAGCCCAGCGCGCCATCGCTCCAGGTCACCTGTTCGGCGCTGGCCAGCACCACTGCATCCTCGGCCACCTGGAATCGTCTCGCGGCATCCACCACCACTGCGCGTCGCACATCGCGCGGGATGCTGGCCGTGTTCACGGGCACACCTGCGGGCTGCGCGCCCTCTATCGCGACGCCGGGCATGACCACGTCGGGGATGCGCCTGGGCGGCGACACCCGCTGCGGTGAGGACGTGGGATCCCCGGCGCGCGCCACCGCGCACAGCGACAATGCCCCCGCCAGCAACCATCCATCTCGCGCCTTGAACATGCTCGGCTCCTTGTGACATCAAACGCATCTGGCGCCAAGCAGGGGTTCAGGCAGCCGCCGGGCGTTCGCAGCTTTGAGTCACGACTTCCCGGCGTCGATGCAAGCGATGAAACACCCCGCGTCGGCATGCCGCAACTGAAGCCATTCAGCGCCACTCACAGTGAACAACCGCTGAATCTGCGCTTCGGCCGATTCCGCGGCGCAGGCGGAAAAATCGTTAACCCGGCTGCCCGCGACGCGTGCCTCGAAGGCCAGCGGCAAGCTGCGCAATTCGGCGGGAAATCCCATGCCTGTGTACGCATCGCAGTGATCGGCATGGATGAACACCGGCCCTGGCGCCGTGAGCGAATTTCCACGGCCTCCTGGCCGGTAGGTGAAAAGCAGACGGCGATCCACGCCGGGCACAAAGGTCTTCAGACAGCAGCGGCATGGCCCCGTACCGGCTGCCACTTCGAGGTGGGCGGGGTGACCGTAGCCTGGTGACAATTGTGTGCGCCGCACTTCGTCAGCAATTTCCTGTGGCACTCCGCGGACGATGAATTCCATGATGGCGGCTCCTGCTCGTCGGGTTCACGCAGGTTGAGGCTGTGCCGGCCACTACGCGACCCGGAGCTTGCGGATGTGTCGGCGAGCCGCCCGGCAACGTGTATAAGGGCGCGGGATCGCGCGCCGGAGTTGCATGAAATACCGCCACCAGTATCACGCCGGCAATTTTGCCGATGTCCACAAGCACGTCTTGCTGCTCGAGGTCCTGCGCGCGCTGACGCGCAAGGACAAAGGCCTGCTGTTCGTCGACACCCACGCAGGCCGTGGCACCTACGACCTGCATCCCGGCGACCGCGAACATCCGGCCGAGTGGCAGTCGGGCGTCGCGCACCTGCTCGCGGCGGCGCCGCGTCACACGGCACTCGTGAGTTATCGCGAAATCATCGAGCGCGGAATGCACGGCGGCAGCCTGCATTATCCGGGGTCGCCGCTGCTCGCAATGCGGGCGCTGCGGCCCGTGGATCGCGCCGTATTTTTCGAGACGCAGCGCGAGGAAGCCGGCCATCTGCGCCAGGCCCTGGAGGAACACGGACGCGCGCGCGTCGAAGTCGCCGACGGCTTCGCCGGGTTGCGCGCGCTGCTGCCGCCGCCCGAGCGCCGCGGTTGCGTGCTCATAGATCCGCCCTACGAGGAACGCGAGGATCTCACCCGCGTGCAGCAGGCGTTACAGGACGCGCTGCAGCGCTTCGAAAGCGCGGTGCTGGTGGCATGGCTGCCGGTGAAACTGCGCGAGGACTTCGACGCGTGGTACGGCCAGCTGCGCCGCGCGGTCAGCCGTCCGATGCTGGTGTCGTTGCTCTGGATGCATCCCTGCGACTCGCGCGCCGCGCTCAACGGCTCGGCGCTGGTGGTGGTGAACCCGCCCTATCTAGTCGAGGAGGCGATGCGCGAATGGCTGCCCGAGGCGCGGACCATTCTCGGCGGTCCTCAGTCGGGCTGCGAGGTGCTGTGAATCAGCGAACGCCTTCCAGCAAGGTCTTGAGATAGCTGTCGAATTCCTGGCCGTCGCGCGCGACGACGGCGATGCTGCCCGAGCCGGCGGGCAACACGACGCCGTGGTATTCCCCCTCGGAAAATTTGCCGGCTCCTTCGGCCGTCACATGCGCCAGCACCATCACGGTCAACGGCCCGCGGTCGGTCTGCACCACCAGGTGCGGCACGATGTGCCCGCGGAAAGAGCAAGGCGAGGCATAGGTCACCGGAAAGCGCGCGTCGTAACGTACCCCGGCTTTCGCGAGCACAGCCGCCAGCACTTCCGCCGACACCGGCTCATGTTTCTCCCAGCTGCCCGGTTCATGAGTCACGTGCTCGATGACTTCGCCTCCCAGTGCCGGCTGCGGACGGAACAGCCAGGCCCCTCCCCCCATCAGCAGCGCGAGTACCAAAGATGCGGCGAGCGCGAAGCGCCGCGGCGCAACCTTGCTGGTCTCCGTGGGTTTCCGGAAACGATGCAGCGGCAGTTCGAGCGCAGCCTTGAGCCGGCCTTCCATGGCCAGGGTTTCGTCGCGGAAACGCGCACATTGCGGACAGGTGGCGACGTGCTGCGCCGCTTCGGCGGACAACACCTGGGGTTCGCCGCCGATGGCCAGGCGTGCATGTTTGCATTCGAAGGCGCCGTTCATTCGACATCCTCCGCGGGCGCGAGGCCGTAGATCTTGCGCAGGCGGTTGCGTGCGCGGAACAGGCGGGTCAGCACCGCAGATTGGGTGAGACCCAGCTCTCCGCCGATTTCCGCTGTAGTCAGGCCACCCAGCACCTGCAGGACCAGGGGCTCGCGATATTCGTCGGGCAGCTGCAGGATGGCGCGGCGCAGGTCGTCGAGCCCGGCGTCACCGTCGCTGGTATCGCTGGCCAAGAGGGCCGGATCACCCTGGGCCTCGATATCGGCGAGATCCACGGTAGGCAGGCGCTTGCGTTCATATAGGCGGGCATGTTCGCGGCGCACGATGGTGAGCAGCCACGGGCGCGTGGCCGCCGGATCCTTGATTTCCTCGCGGGACTTCCAGGCTCTGATGAGTGTCTCCTGCACCACGTCCTCCGCCACCGCCCGGTCGCGTGCCAGCCAGAAGGCGAAACGCACCAGGTCCGGGCGCAAGGTTTCCAGCAAGCGCGCGAACGCAGAAGTCGCCGTGTTTCCGCGTGGGCGTGGGTTCATGTATAAGACCGGCCGAGTGAAGCGCTTATTTCAGCCATCTGCCTGGTAAGAGTTGCCTTGGCAATGAACGCCCCGGATCAGTACGGAGTGGTCGGTCATCCGATCAATCACAGCTGGTCGCCTTTCATCCACGGGCTCTTTGCGAAACAGACGGAGCAGTCCCTGGTCTACCGGCTTTATGACGTCGCCCCGGGGGACTTCCGCGTGCAGGTGCTGGAATTCTTCACGCGCGGCGGCCGCGGGCTGAACGTGACCGTACCACACAAGGAAGCGGCGGCCGAGCTGGCCAACGAGCTCACGGTCCGCGCCGACCGCGCCGGCGCCGTCAACACCCTCATGATCAACTCCGAGCACAACCTGCTCGGCGACAACACCGACGGCTACGGGCTGGTCACCGACCTTCGCAAGAACCTCGGCCTCACCATTACCAACGACCGGATCCTGATTCTCGGCGCGGGCGGCGCCACGCGCGGCGTGGTCGAACCCCTGCTCGAGCTCGGGCCCACGGAGCTGGTCATTGCGAACCGCTCACCGGATCGCGCGGTCAACCTGGCTTCGTTGTTCGTCGACCTCGGCGCGATTCGCGGCTGCGGATTCGAGGACGTGGGGGACGAACCCTTCGACCTCGTCATCAACGCCACCGCCGCCGGTCTCTCTGGCGCCGTTCCGAATGTGGACGGCGCTATCATTGCCAGCCACACGGTCTGCTACGACATGAGCTACAGCAAGGCGTCGACGCCCTTCGTGAGCTGGTCCATTGAACAGGGCTGCGCGCGAGCCCATAAAGGTTGGGGCATGCTCGTCGAGCAGGCCGCTGAAGCGTTCACCCTGTGGCGCGGCGTACGACCCGACACCGAGCCCGTCCTGGCAGTTCTTGGAACCAAATGACCGACGCAAATATCCGCGGGACCACGCTTCCGGCCTTTGACCGCATCGCCGCCTCCGAAGTGGAGCCCACCATCCGCGAGCTGCTGCAGCGCCATCGTGGTGAAGTCGCGACGCTCGAGTCCCAGCCGCACCCGACGTTCGCCAACACCGTGTTGCCGCTCGAGCAGCTCTCGCATCGCCTGTCGCGTACCTGGTCGCCCATCAGCCACCTGAACGGCGTGCTCAATTCGGACGAACTGCGCGCCAGCTACAACGCCTGCCTGCCGCTGCTATCTAACTACTGGACCGACCTGGCGCAGAGCGAACCGCTGTTTCGCGCCTACACGGCAATCGCCACGAACGAGTCAGGCTCGCTCGACGCCGCCCAGCGCCGCGTCATCGAACGCGCGCTCGAAGATTTCCGGCTCGCGGGCGTGGGACTTCCAGCGGAACGCAAAGCCCGGTACAAGGCGGTGGTGCAGGAGCTGGCGACACTCGCCGCCAAGTTCGAAGAAAACGTGCTCGACGCGATGAACGCCTGGACACGCCTGGTCACAGACGAGAAGGAACTCGCCGGCATCAACCCCGTTATCGTCGAACAGGCGCGGGTACGTGCCGTCGAAAAAAGCGTGACCGGCTGGCTGTTCGCGCTGGAGCAGCCCACGTACGTGGCCGTGATGACCGACGCGGACTCCGAAGGCCTGCGCCGCGATTTCTACGAAGCGTGGTCCACGCGCGCGTCCGAGGTCGGCCCTTCGGCCGGCAAGTTCGACAACACACAGGTCATGGACCGCATCCTCTCGCTGCGGCACGAAGCGGCCCAGCTGCTCGATTTCCCCAACTACGCCGCCTATGCGCTCGCGACGCGCATGGCGCCGTCGAACCAGGCGGTATTCGATTTCCTGCGCGAGCTCGTGCGCGTCGCGCGCCCGGCTGCGAAGCGCGAGTTCGCTGAGCTCGAGGCGTTTGCGGGCCGTCCCCTGAACGCCTGGGACGTGAGCTACTACGCCGAGAAACTGCAAGCGAAGCTCTTCTCCATCTCGCAGGAGGAGCTCCGTCCGTACTTCCCGCTGCCGCGGGTGCTCCAAGGCCTGTTCGCGGTGGCCGAAAAGCTGTTCGGCGTGAAGATCGCCGAGCGCAAGGGCGTGCCCCAGTATCACCCCGACGCGCGTTTCTTCGAGATTCTCGACGCGAATGGTGAGGTGCGCGCCGGCTTCTACCTCGACGCCTGCGCACGCGCCAAGAAACGCGCCGGCGCGTGGATGGACGACTGCGTCGGCCGCAAGGACATCGGCGCCGATCACACCGTGCCGGTGGCCTATCTGGTGTGCAATTTTCTGCCCGCCGCGCCCGGCAAGCCGGCACTGCTCACGCACGACGACGTCGTGACCATGTTCCACGAATTCGGCCACGGCCTGCACCACATGCTGACGCGCGTGGGTTACCCGAGCATCGCCGGCATCAATGGTGTGTCCTGGGATGCGGTCGAGCTGCCGAGCCAGTTCATGGAGAATTTTGCGTGGCGCCCCGAAGTGCTCGCCGCGATGGCGCGCCATTACGAAACCGGTGAACCGTTGCCCGCGGAAAAACAGGCGCAGTTGTTAGACTCGCGCACGTTCCATGCCGGCCTTGCGACCATGCGCCAGCTCGAATTCGCGCTGTTCGATTTCCGGCTGCACGCGGAGTACGACCCCGCCCGCGGCGCGCGCGTGCACGAAATCCTCGCCGAGGTGCGCGACGAGGTCGCCGCCTTCGCCGTGCCCGAATGGAATCGCTTCCCGCACAATTTCGGCCACATCTTCGCGGGCGGATACGCGGCGGGCTACTACAGCTACAAATGGGCCGAAGTGCTCAGTGCCGATGCATTCGCGGCATTCGAAGAACAAGGCGTGTTCGACAAGCGGGTCGCGCAGCGCTTCCTCGATTCCATCCTGTCGCAGGGTGGGTCGAAAAAGGCGCTGGACGCGTTCGTCGATTTTCGCGGCCGGCCGCCGGACGTGAATGCGCTGCTGCGCCAGCAGGGTCTCATCCAGTGAACGCCATCGCCGGCAGCGGTGAGCCGCGCCGGAAGGAAGAGTTCACGATCGCCACGTGGAATGTGAACAGCCTGCGCGTGCGCGGCGAGCAATTGCACGAGTGGCTGCGCGCGAATTCACCGGACGTGGTGGCGCTGCAGGAAACCAAGATGCAGGACCCGGATTTCCCGCAAGCCGTATTCACCGCTGCGGGGTATCACAGCGTCTTCAGTGGCCAGAAAACCTACAATGGAGTCGCCCTGCTCTCGCGTCACCCGATGACTGAAATCGTGCGCGACATCCCGGACTTCGATGACCCGCCGCGCCGGGTGCTGGCCGCCACCATTGGCGCCTTCCGCGTCATCAACCTGTACGTGCCGAACGGCCAGGCTCCGGGATCGGAAAAGTTCGCTTACAAACTCAAGTGGCTCGACGCGCTCACGCGCTGGCTGCAACTCGAGGCAGCGAAACACCCCGGGCTCGTCGTGCTGGGCGACTTCAACGTCGCGCCCGAAGATCGCGACGTGCACGATCCGGCGGCGTGGGTGGGCAACGTGCACGTGAGTCCCGAGGAGCGCGCCGCCCTGGGGCGCGTCACCGGGCTTGGGCTGGTGGACGCCTTCCGGCACTTCGAGCAACCGGAGAAGTCGTTCAGCTGGTGGGACTATCGACAGGGCGCATTCCGCCGGAACAACGGCCTGCGCATCGACCTCATCCTGGTGCATCGCCAGCTGTTGCCCAGGCTTGCCGGCTGCCGCATCGACGTGGAGCCCAGGCGCGTCGAACGTGCTTCGGATCACACACCCGTCGTGGCCTCTTTCAGGGCTCAATCCCAAGACTGACGACGCCGCTTGGCGGCGTTCAAGAGTGGCCGGAGGCCTGAAAAAGTCGAGCCGCTTTACAGTAGTCGGCGGTGCAACGCGACGGTGGCAGGGCTCCACCGTGATGTACGTCACGCCCGCTTCAGACTCAGATTCCGCCCGCTGGCCTTTTGCGGACCCCCTGCCTAGACTCGCCCATCTTGTTAGTGCTCGAAGGCCAAGGCCCGGACGTGATCGCAGAATCCCGCCGCAGCGACTACGACGTAACCGACACGGTTCTCGTGAGCTCGGCTCCCGACGTCCGTGCGGCCATCGAAGAGCTGTTCGCCAAAGTCTGGCCGGGCCAGAAATTCCCCGCTTTCGCCCACGTGTTCGGTGACTTCGAACGCATGTTCTCCGGGCGCATGCCCGGGTACTTCGGCGTCGACACCGTCTATCACGACCAGCAGCACACGCTCGACATCACGCTCGCCACGGCGCGGCTCATCGTCGGCCACGAAATGCAGGTGCCGGACGCGCAGAAGTTCGGCGCCGAGCGCGCCATGCTCGGCATCGTGGTGGCCCTGTTCCACGACGTGGGTTATCTGCGCACCACGCGCGACACCGACGTACCGAACGGCGCCGAGTTCACCACCGTGCACGTATCGCGCGGCGCGGCATTCCTGTCGGACTATCTACCCAAGATCGGCCTCGGACAGTGGAGCAAGGTCGCCGCCGAAATCATCCACTACACCGGCTACGAGCGCCCGTTCAAGACCATCGTTGCGCCCGACCCGCGCGACCACAAGCTCGGGCACCTGGTCGGCACCGCCGATCTCATGGCGCAGATGGCCGATCGCTGTTATCTCGAAAAGTGCCGCGATCGCCTGTACGCGGAGTTCGTGCTCGCCGGCGTCGCCCTGCCGATCGGCGAGAACGGCCACGTGAAAGTGCGTTATGCCTCGGGCCTCGATCTGCTGCGCCAGACTCCGAAATTCGTGTTCGACATGCGCGCCAAGCGGCTCGACGGCGAGTTCAACCGTGCGTACCGCTACCTGGAAGTTCTGTACAAGGGTCGCAACCCGTACATGGAATCCATCGATCGCAATCTCGAGTATCTGCAGCGCATCCTGCGCAGCGAAAACTGGCGGCTGCTGCGGCGTCAGCCGCCGGTCTTCACCGGTGTCGAAGACTCCATGGCCACCACGCGCACGCTCATGCTCGGCGCCATCAAGAAAGTCTGGGGCTGAACCTCATCCGATTCGGGGACTGAGCAGGGCCGCCAGCGGCGCCGCGTCCACGTTCACCACGTAGGTCGCGTAGTTCCGATCGAGCGCCGCGAGCACTTCCTCCTTGCCTTCAATCGCGCTGTCCACCAGCACGCTGCGCAGCTTGTCCGCGGAAAACGCTGTTTGGGCGCGTTTCGCCACGGGTGCGTAGGACAGGTGCCAGGGCTCCGGAGACACGCCGCCGCGATCCGTGGTGTACGGCCGGAAGAACCCGAAAGCGTGCATGTGCACATCGAGCCAGGTGGTTAGGCGATGGAATGGTCCGCCGGCGTGATACTCGGCCGGCACGACCTGCAGCTTGTATCCGGCCGGCATGGCCCGCGTGTCCACGACGTCGAAATCCGTGCCCCAGTGGTGCCGGCTCGCGCCCGGCAGGGCCGACCACCAGAGGATGGCGCTGACCCGGTCCGCGGGTGCCAGCGACAAGGGGTCGAGCGGCCGGCCCGCGCGGTCCTGCATGGGGCGCTCACCCCGAAACTTGCCGTTCCAGATGGCCAGCTGGCGGTCGAAATCCCGGAAACTCGAGAACGCCGTGAGGTCGAGGCCATCGGCCGCCGCCGCGGCCCGCATCGCCAGAAAAGGCGCCGCGGTGTCGATATGCAAAACGCATGGGGGGTCAGCCATTTCCGAAAGGTGGCTCCGGGAGCGTCCAGTGAGCTGATCCAGCGAGAATTCCGGGGTTGGGGTCATGGCTGACTATCCTACCGGACGCCGGAACCCGTCTTTCTGCGGAACAAATCGACATTGCGCCCCTGTCGGCGCCCGGCGAAGGTGGCCGCTCCCGGAAAGCCGCGGGTAAGATTGTGCGCAAATAAAAGAAGTATCGGGACTACGTGACTATCGCCAGCTTCAGGAGCAAGTACATCGCCGTCGCCGTGGCAGCCGCCATCGCGGTGTCGTTGGCCGCGGGCGGTGTGATGGTCTTCGAGAACAGCTCGCAGCACGAGGCGCTGTTCGATACGGCGGCCGCCGATACCCGCAGCCGGGTGCTGGGCGAGCTCACCTTGCGTGCCCGCGAGCTCGCACGTCACTTGTCCGAACGGATCGGGGACGGAGTCCTGCGTGACGATCGCGACCTGATCAGGCACGAAATCGAATCCTTCAGGCGTGACGAAACACTGCTCGGCGTGATCCTGCGCGACACTGGGGGAAAGGAGCTCTACTCGTGGCGCCGCTTGGGCGACAACAGTGGCGGCATTACCCAAAGGGCCGTCATTCCGGTGCGCGCCAACGTGTCGGCCATGCCTGGCGTCATCGCTCCGCAAACGGTCGGCGAGCTCGAGGTCGAGATCCGCTCCCTCGAAGGCACGCCGGAATCCGTAGCCGCGCGAACACATTTTGATTCGATGGAGCGCAAGCAGATGCGCAAGGTGCTGCTGCTGGCCGGTGGCCTCGGCGTCATCGCTCTGGCGGTGGGTCTGGCACTCGCCTGGTGGGCAGGCCGCCGCGTTCACACGCCCATCACCACGCTCATCAAGGGCGCCGACCGCATTGCACAAGGCGACTATTCGCGGCCAATGGAAGTCGGGCGGCACGATGAGCTGGGCGAGCTGCAGGCGGCGCTCGAACGCATGCGGCAGAAGCTGCGCCAGACGACCATCAACAAGAATTATCTGACCAACGTGCTCGGCAGCATGACCGATGCCGTGTTCGTCACATCGCCCGACGGCGTGATCCGCATGGCCAACCAGTCGGCCTGCAAGCTGCTCGCCTGGGGTGAAGAAGAACTGGTCGGCCGCAGCATCGTGTCGATCTTCGATGAACGCGAGCGCGGCGAATTCGACATGCTCCGCGCTTCGCAGGACACACGCGAAACCGTGGTGAAGACGCGCCAGGGCCAGACCATCCCGGTGGCAATCACGGGTTCGCAGATCACCACCGACGATCCGCAGTACCAGGGCACCATCTTCGTCGTCCGCAACGTCACCGAGCGCAAACGCGCCGAACGGCGCATTCGTTATCTCGCCCGTTACGATGCGCTGACCAAAGTCCCCAATCGCATGCAGTTCCAGCACCTGCTGCAGCAGGCGATTGCGCGCGCCATCCGCAACAAGACCAGCCTTGCGCTCCTGTATCTCGACATGGACCGGTTCAAGGAGATCAACGACACCTTCGGTCACGCGGCTGGCGATCGCACGCTGGAGATCCTCACCGAACGCCTGACGCGCGCGCTGCCGCAGGAGACCACCATCGGCCGTCTCGCGGGCGATGAGTTCGCGATGTTCGTCGACGACCTCGCCTCCGATGCCGACAACCGCGGTACCGTCGCGCAACTTGCGCGTTCTGTGCTTGCCGAAATCGGTAGGGCGTTCCAATTGCAGGAGCACGAGGTGTTCCTCACCGCGAGCATCGGCGTGGCTTTCTGCTCGCGCGACGCGGACAACGTCATCGACCTCATCCGCAACGCGGATGCGGCCATGTATCACTCCAAGCAGAACGGCGGCAATTCGTTCGCGTTCTATTCGCCGGAAATGAACGCCGCCGCGGTCGAGCGGCTCATGCTGAAGAGCAAGTTGCGCCGCTCACTCGACCCCCACGAATTCCTCATGCATTACCAGCCCAAGGTGGACCTTCGCGATGGCCGCATCGTCGGCGCCGAGGCGCTGCTGCGCTGGCGCCTGCCGGGACACGGTGACATCCCGCCCTCGCAGTTCATTCCGCTGGCCGAAGAAACCAACCTCATCCTGGAAGTCGGCGAGTGGGTGCTGAATCGCGTCTGCCAGGATTACCGTGACCTGCAGCAGACGGTCACCACGCCGGGCCGCATCTCGCTCAATCTCTCGCTCAAGCAGCTTCGCCAGGCGAGCTTCATCCTTCGCTTCAGGTCGGTGTTCCGGAAGCACGGCGTCTCGCCCACGTGCTTCGAACTCGAAATCACCGAAACCACGCTGATGGCCGATTCCAAGCGCACGCTGCACCTGTTAGACGAGCTTTATGCGATGGGCCTGCACCTTTCCATCGATGACTTCGGCACCGGTTATTCCTCGTTGTCAGCGCTGCAGCAGTTCCCCATCGGCACCCTCAAGGTCGACCAGTCGTTCGTGCGCGACGTGGACGATGACGAGAGCGACGCCACCATCGTGCGCACCGTCATCGAGATGGGCCGCAGCCTCAAGATGAACGTGATCGCCGAGGGCGTGGAGACCGTGGGTCACCTGCACTTCCTGCGCCGCCATCACTGCGGGTTCGGCCAGGGCAAGCTGTTCGGCGAGCCCGTCACGCTCGAAGAACTGCGCCTGCTGCTCGCCCGCCAGCAGGAAACCGGCCCGGCTTTCGCCGGGCTGATCGCGCAGTCGGCGAGCCTGGACAACAAGCTCGCCAAGCCGCACAGCGTCTGAACGCCCGCCGGCGGCACCATCCGCGGCGACTAACTATTTCTTTTCAGATTTGTCGCCCTTCGCAGGCGAACCGAATTCCGGCGGGCACTTCTGTCCGGCGGGCGCCGCCTTGTCGAGACGCTCGGCCATGTCGACGATGCGGCGCGCATTGGCCGCGTGATCGGATATCAGCAGCGTATTGGCCTGCGAGAACGCCGCAAGGTGAGCGGCCTGGGGCATGAGCGGCCGCAGAACCGGCACCGCCTGCGCCGTGCACATGTTCTTCGCCTGGAACATCACCGTCACGTATTCGTCGTCGAGGGCGTTCGCCGGGACCTCGTTGGTGACCGGGATCGGCAATTGCCGGGCGCTCGCGTCGGGCAGGACTTTCACGACGCCGTTCGATTCGTACGCGGCGAACTGGTGGATCGTGAGGATGGCGAGCAGCCCGGCATAGTCCACCTTATCGATGTCGAGCCCGACTCTCGAAACCTGGGCGCGCACGCGCGGATCGATGATGAACTGCTTCCCGGTGCGCTTCGAAACTTTGCCGATGAGGTCGGCCATCTCGATTTCGGATGCGTTCGAAGTTGCGGTGCATGGCGCAGGAGTTGGCTCCGCAGCCATTCCCAGTACGGGCAGAGTCAGCACCGCTGCCAGCGCACCCAGGCGATACGTTTTCATGTCTATCTTCTCCTTTGGATTGTTTGTGGCTCGCTAGCGCCGGCGCGGGGGCGGCGGCGCGAAGCCCAGGGTGGATTCATCCCAGAACCGGTTCTTCTCGCCGCACTCGAGCAGGTGCTTGCGGCACAGTGTTTCGCGCCACTCGTATTTGATGAAGTGGCGGCTGTCGGGAGCCGATCGCGCGACGAACTCGACTTGCACCGCGTGATCGACGCGCCGGTCTCCGTAACCCGTGCCGGCCGATTCGTCGCGGCGAGCTGATTCCTTCGCGGCGGGAGCGCTTGCCGCGCCGGCGCTGCGTTCATTGTCGGAATAGGGTTGCCGCAATGGCGGAGGCGGCGCCACCTCGCCGTATACCGCTACCGCGATAACGCCACGCGCGGAAGCATCACCGAAGGCTTCGGCGTACGAATCGCTCCACTCGGTGAAATAGAACTCGTTGATCGCGTCCAGGTTGGCGCGCCAGCCGGCGTAGTCCTGTGTTTCGTAGGGTGCGAGCACGTACTTGGGTTCGGAACGCGCCAGGTCGGATTTGCCGCCACTGATGATGTTGCGGCCATCAACGGCGATGACCAGCCCCAGTCGCTGGCCCGAGGTGTTACGCACACGCACCTGGTAACGCGCACCCTTTTCCGCCTGCAGGTAGGAGCGCACCGCGCCAGCGCGCGCGTTCACCGGAAACTCGCGAAAGACCTGGCCATCTGTCCCGACGATTTCCACGCTGACAGGCGGCGCGTGGGCGATTGCGACGCCCGCGACGAACCAGCTTCCGGCAAGCACCAGGGCACACGACAAACGGTTCATTTGACATCTCCGCTGCACGCAAGGTGCGTACCCGATCGTGAACGTGTCGTGAAGCCTTCCGGGGTTAGCACAGCCGATTCCAGTAGAATCCGCCACCCCATGCTGGAACCCATACATGCTTGAGCTTCGGGATTTGCGCCTGCGAAGAGGCGCGGCGGTACTTTTTGACCGCGCAAACCTGACCATCTTCCGTGGCGACAAGATCGGCATCGTCGGGCGTAACGGCTGCGGCAAGTCGAGCCTGCTTGCCTTGTTGCGAGGTGATCTCGGCGCCGATTCCGGCGACTATTCCGTTCCGGGCAAGCTCAACTTCGTCTCGGTGTCGCAGGAGCTGCCGCACACCGAGTCCACGGTGCTCGAATACATACGCGGCGGCGATTCGAACCTCATGGCCATCGAAGCCGAACTCGAGAAGGCCCGCGCCGCCGATGACGGCATGCAGGAGGCGCACCTGTTAGGCGACTACGATCTGGCCGGCGGCTACACCTCGGCCGCGCGCGCCGCGGAACTGGCCGACGGGCTGGGATTCGCGCCCTCCGACATCGAGCGCAAGGTCAAGGAGTTGTCAGGCGGTCTGCAGATGCGCGCCAACATGGCCCGTGCGCTGATGTCGCGCGCCGACGTACTCATGCTCGACGAACCCACCAACCACCTGGATCTCGACGCGGTGTTGTGGCTCGAAGGGTGGCTGCAGCGATTCGCCGGCACGCTGCTGCTGGTGTCGCACGATCGCGAATTCCTCGACGACATCGTCAATCGCATCGTCAATCTCGAGAGCGGTGCGCTCACGCACTGGACCGGCAACTACACGGATTTTCAACGCCAGCACGCCGCCAGCATCCAGCAGTCGGCGGCCATGGCCGCGCGCCAGGCGCGCGAAACTGCGCGGCTGCACTCGTTCATCGACCGCTTTCGTGCGCAGGCCAGCAAGGCGCGCCAGGTGCAGAGCCGCATCAAGGCATTGGGCAAACTCGAGACCATCGCCACG
>Ga0307513_10003039_pt1 | contig 22885 bp, 17 predicted proteins | sample 15_EM_MG_FD_202174 | JGI IMG/M metagenome (GOLD analysis project Ga0307513, IMG submission 202174) | Populus trichocarpa ectomycorrhiza microbial communities from riparian zone in the Pacific Northwest, United States - 15_EM | ecosystem: Host-associated > Plants > Roots > Unclassified | place... | reverse complement strand
GCCGGGAAAAAGCCTATATGGCCTATAGACGGGCCCGGCCAGGCCAGGCTCAGGCTTAACCAGGCCTGCAGGCTCGGGCCAGGCTAGATCCGAGAGAATTTGTGCAGGCCGGGCCCGGCTTTACCGAGCCTGGCCGGCCTGGCCCATTGGGAACACTGGGACGAACCAGGGCTCGTCCATCTTGTTTTAGGAGCGCTAGGATTTATTACGCCTAGGAAGCTGGGGACTGGACAGACTGCAGGGGACTATATCATAGTTCTATATCTTGGACCTCCGGTACTAGCCCTAATTGAAATCATGCACCTCCAAACGAAACATTAGAACATCATGAATCATCACTCGTGCCATCCCCGGCAGCCTGCCCTCCCGGTTGAAATTATGCTTTCGGATATGCACCTCCTACGTATTCTAGTACGACAATACTTGTCAGTATGCCTTCCTCCCACTTCATTGCTGTTAGAGTTCAACTTATCCCGTTTAGATTTTCTTTCATTGCTCAATTAGTCAGTCAATCGTATAAGTAATTCTGTTGTCATCTGTTTTCTTCTGTCCTCTATATCCCAAGGAAGTTGAATCTGCTGATAAAAGATAGTATAATTTAACTAGTGGCTCTTTAGCACGGTGTAGGGAATTCGGTACAATCAACCCTCCAGGGGATAACTATATACTTTAACGCTGCTTTTGTTACTCAACGTCGAGTTTTTGGGGTGGCCAAAATCCACAACTTTCACTGGGGGGATGCGAGAGGGATGTGTGGTCAAAGAGCTGAATAGAAGCTTCGGTTCTCGTGCACAAATTTATTTCGATAGGCCCCAAATCAGATGAATCGCAAAATATCTCATTCCCCCAAATACTTGGATGTCGTGCTTCTTCACCCGCTATCACTCGCTCTCTACAAATTTCCAAAAGTAAGTTCGCGTGGTGTGTGAGATTGCATAATATCGTATGGTAGGGCAACTTAGCGTAAATACATCAAACACCATATTTTGGATTGGGGTGGAACTAACATTTTAACCACCACACAATCGGGAATACTAGGGGGGGGGGTTACAAACGGCCTACAGGAAAGGAAGCAAACCCCCAATTTAAATTTTGGGGGGCTCGATTAATCTCACGATGTTGGATAAGGGAACATGGATCCCACTTAAGCCCTACTTAGTAGCGTCCTTCTGAAAACCGCCGTCCTCACATGTTACCAAACCCACGTAGTTAATTCCATTGAGGAACTAACTTATCCCCCAATATCTGCCAATTTGCTATCACACTTAAAGTTAGAAAGCTTACATATTCAGCTCTTTCCGTGACCTGGGCCTCTATGGCAGAGGATTAAATCCCCTGGCATCAAATTTTATTGGGGTTACCTCCTTGGAGATTATACCATAGAGTGAGTTCCGGTATCAGTAGTAAACATACAGTATTATGGTAATTTCCTCCCCCCTCATTCTAACTCTATTCGGAGTTGGTCCAGAGCTGTAAATATAACACCTTGTGACTTACAGCACCATAATAAAATATTGGTACAGTTTCCCAATCATCAGTTTTAGGACCTAGCTGATTTTGTGAATAGTATTCGACCGCTCCCCGGGGCATTGTGGGTTAACCATTGAAAAGGGGCTCTTAGGCTAGTGCCACATCCTCTAGATGCCTCTTTGGGTGGGCTTCCGGTACATATAAGAAAATTACGGCAGAGGGTTCTGAGTAGCGGGGACTGAGAAAACCCGCGGGGGACCGGAGGCCGGGGGGCGCATGAGGGGGCAGATGCCTCGGTAAGGGGGGTGTGGATTATGTGCGACTAAAAGGGGAGGGGGGAGTGAGAAGGTAAGATAGGGTTGGGCCGATAAGGGGATGTTAATAGGAAGGGAGGGATATCTCGCAGTGGGATGAACAGACTAGTTGGCACGGGCAAGTGGCGGGAGGGGGGAGGAGAAGAGAAAAATATGGGATAGATGAAATTAGACACTTAGACCATGCCCACGAAGCAGGGCGCACGGCAGCAACCAACAGAGTAGAATTAATGATGCGCAATTAACGACATTTCCTTCGCTTATTTCTCCTTTCTATCTATATCTATGGGCATTCCATCAATCCTTTTTATAAGCTAATCTAGTTGCCGTCTGAGCTATAGTGCAATACAAATGAATACATGGTTAGTCATAGAGAGAGAGCTTAGGTAACTCAACGCAATGAGAAAGAGAAACGGGGGGCAAAGAAAAAGGTGCGTAGAGAGGGAAAAGCGATTAGAAAGATCCCAACAGGGCACGGATATAGAGAATAAGGTAACAAGTAGGGAAGGGACTAGGGGGAACAAAGGAGATAACGAGAGATTCCAGGCAGATGATACAATGGATTAACGCATGAGGTAATTTGGCAGGCTACGTGAAATGAAAGGACGATTATGGGTGCGGAATTTTGTTTTGCTATGTTTGTTGCCCTGCGGAGAGGCATATCTAGTGGATGGAGAGGGAAGTGTCGGGTCAATGCTTGGGTATTAAACTGGGTCATTTTCAGAGGGGATCCAGATAGCTCGGGCAGCTCGTGGGAGAAGGGCTCTTTTGATTGTAGGCTTGGTGGATATTTGGGAGTCAAACCCGTCGGTTCAGCTCATCCGCCTCGTCGGGATTGAGGCCGGAAAGACCCCGCAATGTCCACCGGCGCAGTGTTCGACGCCGCCTATCCGGTTTGTCGGGATTGACGTTATTCCGTTCTAGCAGCACCTTCACGACCCCTTCACGCCCATTCCGGGAAGCCCACAATAGTGGTGTTCGACGGAACCAATCCTGTTTGTCGGGATCGACGTCGTTCCGTTCTAGCAGCATCCTTACGACCCCTTCACGCCCATTCCGGGAAGCCCACAATAGTGGTGTTCGACGGAGCAAATCCTGTTTGTCGGGATTGACGTCGGACCGTTCTAGCAGCATCCTTACGACCCTTTCATGCCCACTGCCGGAAGCCCACGATAGTGGTGTTCGACGGAGCAAATCCTGTTTGTCGGGATTGACGTCGGACCGCTCTAGCAGCACCCCTACGACCCTTTCATGCCCACGGCCGGAAGCCCACGATAGTGGTGTTCGACGAAGCAAATCCTGTTTGTCGGGATTGACATCGGACCGTTCTAGCAGCACCTTTACGACCTCCTCACTCGCACTATAGGAAGCTATCGATAGTGGTGTTAAACCGAGCACATTCGCTTTGCTGGGATTGACGTCGTTCCGTTCTAGCAGCATCCTTACGACCCTTTCATGCCCACTGCCGGAAGCCCACGATAGTGGTGGTGAGCCGAACCGATCCGATTTGTTGGGGTTGACGTCGGACCGTTCTAGCAGCATCCTTACGACCCCCTCATGCCCACTGCCGGAAGCCCACGAGAGCGGTGTCCGACCCCACCTATCCGTTTTGTCGGGATTGATGTCCTTCCGTTCCAAGAGTATCCTCACTACCTCCTCGTGCGCACGTTTGGAAGCCCACGAGAGCGGTGTCCGACCCCGCCTATCCGGTTTGTCGGGATTGATGTCCTTCCGTTCCAGGAGTATCCTCACCACTCCCTCATGCCCATTCTCAGCAGCCCACAAGAGCGGCGCTGAGCCATAATCGCTGGTACGTACATCGGAATGGGCCTCGCTCCATTCCAGTAGCACCCGAACCACCCCTTCATTGCCCCTCCTCGAAGCCCAAGAAATTGCTGTGTAACCATGGAAATCAGTTGCCTGCACATCTCCTTTATTGGTTTCTAATAGTGCAACTGTTAGCTCAACGCGCCCAAAGTACGCGGCACCGTGAAGCCCCGTAAATCCTGTAGGAGCACCATCTCTGCCGAGTGGCTGGTCCGCAGCTCTTACACCATGCAATAAGAGCACCTTCGAAGATATGTGCTTGTCGTACCCATCGAGTAGCTTCAATGCAAGAGCTTTCACACCCTCTGTGGTTTCCGATCTAGCATGTGTACCCCAGTAACAAGAAGCATACTCGACAAAAGGGGCGGTTGGTGGGACAGAACGAAGGGTAGGCGAAAAGCTCCTCACGTGAGGAAAATTGAGGTAAGTTAAACAAACCTCGGCAATTATCAAGTGGGGGTTGGGGAACAGGTTGGTGTTATTGGAGAGGTACTCTTGCAGAGTGTAGTGGACAAGTCTGACGGTAGATGAGGACTTCTCCACCGTGACGAGTCCTAGAGAAGATGCTAAGAGCGTTTCTATCGCTGGAATATTCCCAGTATCCAAGTCGGTAGACCCTTCTACCCCCAGGGCGTGGCATAACTCATCGACATGTAATGGTCGCTCCGCATGTGATACCCACATTAGAACTTCCATGCCAAGTTTCGATCTGCTTCCGAGTTGGGCCTGTATCCGTGATAATGTTCCCGTATATGCATCTCCCAGGCCCTCCCCCTTGGTCATCTCATTAAGCTTGTTTCTTCTCCGAGTGAGAGTGATCTCGCCCAGGATTGCGTCTAAATAGAGAGAAACGAGGAGGAAACTAGAAAACACACAGTTAGCTATTTACATCTTACACTTGTCATCGGAATGTGTTTGATATTCTTTCTTACATATCTGAGATCTTCTCGGGGATGATTCTGATAATATCCGCTCGTAATTCGTCGTTCATTGCTTTAGGATCTGTGTCACTATCTAGCCTCCTCTCCAGATAACTTCTAATATCTCTATGGGTGGGACTGAGAGGTATCCGGAGGGCCTTGCTAAAACATGTCACAATCTCGTCGTCAATATGGGGCCTCCCGGTAAGGAATACTCGCGCGCCCGGTAACACTCGAACAATTTCTCGCAGTGACTCAATGAGCTCACGTCGATTCTTCGGCGTGCATTCGTCTAATGCGTCGATGCATATAAAGAGCCGTAGTGATGCAACGGCCTTCTTTAGTATATTTAACATGTCCGGGAGTTGGAGGCCCCGACCACCGAACTCTTTTTTGGCCTTCTTAAAAGCCTCTCGTGTATGCTTGGAAATTCCCCCTCTACTGGCAAGTTGCTTGAGCATGGCGCCCAACATATTTGTGGTAGACTGTTCCTGCTGGGCGTGGAAATCGCAGTATAGTCCCACGACTGCAACGTCTTCCCCTATAGCCTGATCGCACAGGCTATCAATAACTAGGGAACTTTTATTTGCCGATTGTCAGCGACATTTGCGTTGTCTTGCTCCAGAGTCTCCCTTACCTGACATAAGTTTTCCCCACCCCCGGATTCCCGTAACAGAATAACACCGGTTCCACGCTACCGTCTTCCGCGTCACGCCATTTTCTGAACTCGCTAGTTTCTAGTACCCAGTTTCCCACACTATTGAGTCGGTCGCTTCGCAAAGCTTGGTGTCGTTGCTGTGGTTCAAGTGGCGATAACCACTGTAGAATTTGCCGCCCCTCGTCGTCGCCCTCCGAAATAAAGTTGGCGGTGCTGATTAAGTTGAACGAGTTGAACGAGTTGGTATTACCGATGATCTGCTGGTGCTGGGACGACATCGGCGGAATAACGATGATCTAAATCCCCCTTTTTGTGAGAGTTAAAGAGGTATCGTGTGAAGCGACAAGCTGACTTCCCTCGGAACGAGAGAGGATCTCAAATACCAGAAGAAAGAGGGGGTGGTAACTCATAAGGCTCTGGGGTTGCACAAGTATCGGCTGGTCCAATCATTATTAGCTGTGCTCACAAAGTTCGCCGTCGACTTCACCAACCAACATTGCCTCGACCATTTGATCTCTGCTTAAAAAAAATCGCTTAAAAAGAAACAAATATCTGCGTGAAAATTTCATCCACCGGTACCACATCTGGCACTCCTAATCTATTTCTCTTGGGTTGAGTATCTTTTTACAACCATATACATTCACATACTCGCAGCATTCTTCTAGCTTAACACAGCGGTGAATATCGGCATTTTATCAAGCGACAGCCCTGAATCCTTATTTCCTCAAGCGCGCACAGTACCCGTACTCATATCATACTAGCTGAAATTATTATTTGGTAGGGAAAAAGGGTTGTCGAGCCCTGGCCTCGTTAGTCAAAATCACGTGTGTAAAATGAAGGTTATGCAGCTGAGCCGGCCGTAGGCGCTAATTTTTGGTGAAGGAAAAAAGTCTGTAGAATTTGAGCCGCAGTGGCTGGAGGGGATAGTGTTCTCTGAGCGGTTGAGAATGCCCACGAACCAATCAGAAGATTACCCTTCCCCCTCTCCCTTCGTTTGTACTCGAGTATTTGTCGTTTTTTAGTTCACTCGAATACTGTGAGATTAGGCCACACCTAAGTTAGCACCAAGTTAGAGCCCATATCCTGGAAATTTCGCAAGTACGGTAGGCGTGTATGTTTTCCCCACCCACCCCAGAAGTCCCGCAACCGAACACTTGCTCGGCGCAACCATCCTCCCCACAACTTCATTTCTGAACTCGCTGGTTTCTAGCACGGTACTGTACCCAGTTTCCCATGCCATTGCGTTGGTTGGTCCGCACATCTTGGTGCCGTTGCTGTGGTTCAAGCAGGGATAACCACTGCAGGCTGCGATGCCCCCGCAACCTCCATTTCTATGAAGAATTTGACAATATCGTTGAACGAGTTGATACTTATAACCAGTGTGACATACTGGCATTTTGAAGATATCTGGACAATAGCCTATTGTCTGAATTCCGTCTTTGTGGGAATTAGAGAGGGATCGTGTTCGAGAGTCCGACTTCCCTCGGAACTAGCGAGGATCTGTAAGGCTTGAAAAAGACGAGGTGGTGCCTGTGAGGCTCTTGTGTAGGTATGCGCTAGTCCAATCATGGTCGGTAGCTTAGATAACACACTTCCCACTCGAGTAGACACCAGTTTTCAAGTGCATCAATTAGTCCCGAGAGCAGTTTGATCGCAGTGTGAAAAAAGGTTTAACCAACATCGATCATCTAAGTGAAGAATACCGGCCTCCTACACCGCATCCATCTCGTCAAGTCTTCATCATAGCCACGCAGAAAGCGGAGGGCAAGCGGGGGGGGTTTTGGGGGAAAAAAGCAAAGATCACCAAGGTTAGGGTTACCGGAACTACCCGTAATTGATCCCTGCCCATTGACAACCAGACTTTTATTGTGAGCGCAAGTACCCGCGTGTGAGCATGAGTCTGTCGAAGTTGAGGGAAGTACCGTAAAAACTAAAATAAACGAAAAATGTGCTATGTCGTTGGACTTGCCTCCTCTGGTAAGGTCTGGCGTTTTTTTGCTTTTATACATCTTTCGGAGCGGCTGAACAGCTCTTTTTTTGCAGTGTTTTTCTCCCCTTTTCCAACGTACGGTAGGGAATTCTGGACTGCATAGCACATTTTTCGTTTATTTTAGTTTTTACGGTAGTAAATTTGTAAAGGAGCAAGGTGTATTCAGTATTTTATTCCGCATCACCCCCCTACCAACCAACCTGTACAGCACCCATCGCAGGTGTTATACTTGTAAAGGTTGTGGGATGGGAAGTAAGAAGGAGAATAGTGTCAATGTTTTAGAGTAACTGCATAGCACAGAATAAAAAAAAGTCTGTCGAAGCTTGGTTCATTATTGGGGATTGCCATGTGTGTAACCGCTGTTTTATTTTTTACTGCAGCTACTCGGTAGATCTACCTTGGTAGCAGGGAGGGGTCGCTCGAGCTCTCATCCTGTGGCCAGAGGTCGACAGACTTACTCCTAAGGCACGGTACGGTGGATGTTCTCCATTCTCATACAGTAACAGCCTCACCGTATTTGTTTGCCACAATTGTAAATACACACCCCTTTTTTAAAAGTGGTTGCATTGAATACATCCCTCTTCCCACAGAACCTCTAACTTGGGCTCTTACTGTTATGCTTGCAATAGACTATTGTCCCTGGAGAAAATTAACCGCCCACCAGGAGAGGAGACTGGAGAAATTTCGGCCACGGCAACCTCACTCACCCATCAACCCCACAATCCCGTAAACCAAACAAAAAAATACACATTAAAAACGTAAATACATCGTAGAATATATAGTACAAATTGGTCTAGAGAAATTTCTTGGGGTGGTGTTAGAAGTGCTCTGTGATGACGGCTGCGTTGCCATCGATCTTTGCTAAGGCAATTAATTGTCCACGTTCCATACAAGTATGGGTCAAAATCAGAGCCTCAGTTTTTTTCTAGGTGCCAACATCATTGATTTAACAGAGTCAAGACAATATTTTAGTTCCTGACATTCAAATCTGTAGATGTACTGTACTAGGGGGTAGACATAAGGGACGTGAGAGGGGGTTTGATCGGTCGGGATTTGGTAAAATTCGGGTATTCTTTTGGAGCGGGGAAAAAAGTCCAGCGAAGGCAAAACAATCCGGAGCTCAGGGACTTCATGAAATTCTGCTTTCTCATTGGCTAAGTGGCGTAGAAGTGAATGAGAACCAGTCCGCCTCGCTTACTCTTAAGCCATGCAGATGTGTCCTGAAGCAACGGGAGCAACCATGATCGCCTGAAAAATTCAGTCACCATGATGATCAAGGAAGTGATATCAATCACGGGCACAAGAATAATGATCCTTTATACTAAGACCTGTATCTTTGTGTTCTTCATTCTCTCTAGGAGCATGACATCTGGTAATAGGACCTTTGATTTTGACTGACATTGACTTGAGTTGTTGTAGTTGTATCATATAACGGTATTATGATGGTTGAATATTAGGGGGAATTGTGGCTGGATCCGGTGACTTATCACAGAACTTATTCTGCTTGTAACCAAATTGCTACCACTCCTATACCTTAGCTTCATCACATTATTGCTAAATGAGTAATTGTTAATGGTAATAATAATTACCAAGGTCAATTCTGTCTCTAAGGTTTCTTCCTTTTTGGTTTCCCTTTAAATTTTATTAACCAAGCTTTCGGTTGTTAACCTAGTAGTACTCCTACACAAGATAAGTTATGGTGCACTACATGATTAAACTTGACAACCCTACTCCTACCTAAAATTCCCCAACTACCAAAGAACCTTAATCTGTTCTATAAATAAAATTATACCAATAGTGACATGAGCTATTGCAAAGAAATAAAGAAAGGAGAGGAGGATGGCGCAACTGGGGTTGAGGCTTGGGACGCCTGCAGCTATTCCGCATAGTCATGGAGTGATGGAGGTTCGCACCGATCGTGTGCACGAATGTGTTGTCGGGTGGACAGGTTGTGTTCTGTATTCTCTATGGAGGTTACTAGCTACGGTTCACCTTAAGTTGTGGAAACTCTGCTCATACATGTGATAGCTCTATGTCTCCGCATATTGCCCTAAGTCCAGGGTTCCGAATGGTCGGCGGAAGACTGGACCGGACTAGCTAGTCTGGTCGAAAGTCAAGTCTAGTCTCATGGTGGAAATTAGACCGACTGGACAGTCAGGATTATTGGAACCGACTCGACTAGGACCGGTCCGACCAGGCCCGCCAAGCAATCAGATATGCTATTTTTATCACAATATATTACATTCAAATAAAGCTTTTTTTAATTAAACTTATTGTTTCCATGGATTATACGGTGGAGATAGTGCCTCGCTTTGACTAGGGGAGGAGAAAATAGGTTCTCAAGTATCGAACAATTTTTGGTGCACTAAGTGAGTGATATTATATGACCAACCTCCACAATAAGGGTATTCGATGCGAATTATCGATCGGGTAATTGCATTTCCACATGCTATCCTCTCCAGGATATTCTATCAACCTGTATTGAGGGCCTGTTGATTTATACCATGGCAAGCGGCTTTAAAATCTTACTATAGCTATACTTCTATTCTTAGCCTGTGTTGGGCTGGGTGCCATCCTGACTCTCATGCGATCTTTTATAAAGACTGGTCTGGGACCAGTCCAAACCAGACTGGACCACCCAAGTTAGTCGGGTCCAGTCATCGACATCAACCAGGACGGGCAAGTCTGGTCTTGCCTCCAAGACTTGACCGGTCGGACTATTCGGAACCCTACCTAAGTCTCCGCATCTGCCTTATACATCCGTTCATGCCCTAGAACGTTCCTGATGTCCACACTCTGGTGTTCCTCTATACATGTGAGTGTTCCCCGTGCCTCTGCTGTCTCCGCTATCCTCTACTGGGATTATTATGCCATCATGGAGCACTGTGTCGAAATTGAAAATGCTTTTTTTTTGGTCGGAGATATGGGTTGCCCTCCCGGACCGGGTAGCGCATCATAATATATTTTGGGCTGGGGGTATGGTCACTCAGGGGGGTTCAGGTATAATAGTAAGTGGTTTAAAGATTCAAGAGATTTAGGGCGAAAGAGCATCTGGGACTTTATGATTCGACGTGTAGGGTGGTAAATGCAGCCTGCCGCCATGGGGAACATTTTTGAAGGGGCTCAGAGCACCCCGTCCGAGAGACGATTTCCTTTCAATTAGACCGACTGGGAACCCTGCTCTCATCCTGTATCGCATTTGACAAATAGGTAGTTTAATTCTCTACGAGTATGCTGACCGACTTGCCATGTTGAAAAACCACAACCTTGGTTACTTGAGTATTTCGGACTCAGGTCAAAGATGCAAAACCATCAGAGCTCCCAGGCGGGATCTGTAGACAAATATCATAATCTAGCCTAAAATAGGAGGTAGACAACTCTATCCTAACTCAGCATTATATATATGCAAAGTAAAACCGAATATATAGCATAACTATGCCTAGAGCTGCTTTTATATTCTACCTTAATTTTTCGGGGCTGCATGAATCTACCGCTTGCTCCCCGGAAACTGGCTGCTAGAGCAATGTACCGTCAAATAGATGAACAGGAACCCCGGTTTTCTCGCATAACTCGATTTTAATAGACCTCGAAGCATATGAATAGCCAAACGTCTTATTGCCCCCAACCCAGATTTGGGGCTTCATCACTACCCATCACTCGCCCTATACTGAGTTTGCACTGTTGTAAATATCGCAATAGTCAAGCTCTATACCGAAGGCTTAGAATAAATGAGAAAAACCATGGAGAGTTACATTCTATCTAAGGGACCGGAGTACCGGCTATTTATGCTTCGCAACAGGAATACTTGTCCGCAGCAGCAAAGAAATCCAAGGTAACAAAAGGAAGATAAAAGGAATGTAATGCGCATAGAATTACATCAATGATTAACTGATTGAGTAGTGAGTGGGATGAAAGATCTGAAGCGAATGAGTTGAGCTTATACTCTGACGGCATTGAAGTGAAACTAGTATGAAGTAGGAAGTGTTGTCGTACTCAAGAACGTAGAGAGTGCATATCCGAAAGTATAATTTCAACATGCACAGTAAATTTGCGAAATGCGGGGGGGTTCCAAACTGACTGGGGACCTGGTTAGCCGCACCAGGTTTGATAAGTGAACATGGATCCCACTTAAGCTTCCCGGTAGAATCCTCCTGCACACTACCGTCCGCAGAGGTTACCAAACTTTCGTAGTTAATTCCTTCCAATATCTGCCAATTTGCTATCCCAAGCCCACTTAGAGTTGGGAAGCTTACATATTTCGGCCCTTTCCGTCACCTGAGCCTCTACGATGAAGGATCAAATCCCCTGGTATCAAGTTTTATTGGGGTTACCTCCCTGGAGATTGTACCATACTACGAGTTCCGGTATCAGAGGTATTCAATATTATAGTAACTTCCGCCCCCCTCATTCAAACTCCATGCGGAGTTAGGCCGGCGCTGCGAACATACACCTTGTGAATCATAATACTATAATAAAATGTTGGCACTATTTCTCAATCTTCAGTTTAGGACATAGCTGATGCTGTGCATGGTATCCCACCTTTCCCCAGGGTATTATGAGTATCATTGAGAGCTGGCCTTTGAAAAGGGGCTCTTAAACCAGTGTGGCATCCTCTACGTGTCCCTTCAGGTGGGCTTTCGGTATATACAGGAAACTTCCTGCAAATGTTTCGCAGTAGCGGGGACGGGGCCAAGCCACGGGGAACTGAGAGCGGAATGGCACGGGAGAGGGAAGATTCCTCCGGGAGGCGGGGATGGATTAATAGTGACTGAAGCGGTGTTCCCAACGAGCCAGGTAGGCCAGGCTTTAATGAAGCCGGGCCCGCCTATAGGCCATATAGGCTTTTTCTCGGCTGCTTGTATGGCCTGGGCCGACCCGCTCATAGCGAGCCGCCACTCCGTGTCAACCGCAAAGTTCTTGGTAAATATCTCCCAATTACCCAATATGATTAAAAATAAAGGAATAATTTCGCTTTATTAGCGAAAAAAACACTAAGAGATACTAGAGAGTGGATTAGTTAATTGAATTAATTGTGGAAAAAGAGCTGCTGTTGTTGTGGATCAACTGTGCGCAGTAGGGTGGTGATTATAATATAGAAGGTATCAATACGGGGGTTAACTGTAAAGAGTTTACAAAATAAATTTAAAATACAGCAGTTTCGCATTATTTTCTTGGAGATTTAAAGTATAATAGTTCTTGCTAAAGAGGAAGAATAGGAGAGAATGATGGTAGGGTAGGACTGTGCTGGTGGCCCTGGAAGTAAATCATTAAGACTTTGTTGAGTTGGTTGAGTATCACTCGTTATGTGATTAATTAAGAAGCAATAGCCGGGGGTATGATAACATTTTTTTTTCAGCCTCGTGCAGGTTTTGGTCCGCACGAACCATACCTCAACATTATCGTCTAGCTAAAGAGTTAACATTATCCATCTCGTCGGGATCGAGGTTGTTGGGTCTCGGCAAGGCCTCGCAATGTGCACCGGCGCAGTGCGCGACGCCATCTATCCGGTTTGTCGGGATTGGCGTCGTTCCGTTCTAGCAGCATCCTTACTACCCCCTCATGCCCTCTCCGGGAAGCCCACCATAGCGGTGTTCGACGGACCAAATCCGGTTTGTCGGGATCGACATCGTTTCGTTCTAGCAGCTTCCTTACGATACCCTCATGCCCACGGCGGGAGGCCAACCCGAGCGGTGTCTCACGGAACCAACCCGGTTTGTCGGGATTAACGTCGTTCCGTTCCAGCAGCATCCTTACGACCCCCTCATGCCCATAATAGGAAGCCTCAATGAGCGGTGTATCGCCGACCCAATCCTGTTTGTTGGGATTGACATCGTTGCGTTCGAGCAGCGTCTTTACGATACCCTCATGCCCACGGTAGGATGCCAACTTGAGTGGGGTCTCATGGAACGAACCCGGTTTGTCGGGATTGACATCGTTCCGTTCCAGCAGCATCCTTAATACCCCCTCATGCCCATAATAGGAAGCCGCAATTAGCGGTGTATCACCGCCCAAATCCTGTTTGCTGGGATTGACATCGTTGCGTTCGAGCAGCGTCTTTACGATACCCTCATGCCCATGACGGGATGCCCACTTGAGTGGTGTCTGACGGAACCAACCCGGTTTGTCGGGATTGACGTCGTTCCGTTCTAGTAGCATCCTTACGACCCCCTCATGCCCATAACAAGAAGCCCCAATTAGCGGCGTATCACCGACCAAATCCTGTTTGTTGGGATTGACATCGTTCCGTTCTAGCAGCAGCCTTACGACCCCCTCATGCCCACTGTCGGAAGCCCACCAGAGTGGGGTTCGGCCCCACCTATCCGGTTTGTCGGGATTGATGTCCTTCCGTTCCAGGAGTATCCTCACGACCCTCTCATTCCCACTCTTGGAAGCCCACGAGAGCGGTGTTCGACCCCGCATATCCCGTTTGTCGGGATTGATGTCCTTCCGTTCCAGGAGTATCCGAACCACCCCCTCATGCCCATTCTCAGCTGCCCACAAGAGCGGCGCTGAGCCATATTCGCTGCTACGTGCGTCGGAATGGACCTCGCTCCATTCCAGCAGTACCCTCAGCACCTCTTCATTCCCCCTCCTCGAAGCCCAAGCAATTGCTGTGTTTCCATGGGAATCAGTTGCCTGCACACCTCCTTTATTCGCTTCCAACAAAGCAACTGTTAGCTCGAGGCACCCGAAGTATGCGGCACCATGAAGCCCTGTAAATCCTGTAGGGACGCCATCTCCACAGAATGGCTGCTCCTCGGCTCTCACACCGTGCAATAAGAGCACCTTTGAAGATATGTGCTTGTCGTACCCATCGAGCAGCCTCAGTGCAAGAGTTTTCACACACTCGGTGGTGTCCGATCTAGCATGTGTACCCCAGTAACAAGAAGCATATTCGACAAAAGGGGCGGATGATGGGGCGGAACGCAGGGCAGGCGAAAAGCTTCTCACGCACGAAAAATTGAGGTAAGTTAAACAAACCTCTGCCATTATAGAGTGGGGGTTAGGGAACAAATTGGTGTTATTGGAGAGGTACTCTTGCAGAGTGTGGTGGACGAGTCGGATGGTAGACGAGGATTTCTCGACCACGACGAGCCCTAGAGAGCATGCTAATAGCGTTTCTATCGCTGGAATATTCCCAATATCGAAGTCGGTTGACCCTTCTACCCCTAGAGCGTGGCATAACTCATCCACACGCAACGGCCGCTCCGCATGTGATACCCACATTAGGACTTCCATCCCGAGTTTTGATCTACTTCCGGGCAGGGCCTGTATCCGTGATAGGGTTCCCGTGTATGCATCTCCAAGGCCCTGCTCCTTGGTCATATCATCAAGCTTCTTTCTTCTCCGAGTGAGAGTAATTTCGCCCAGTATTGCATCCATATATAGAGAAACGAGAAGGAATCTGCAGAATACACGGTTAGCGAATTACGCCTCGGACTTGTCTGGGGAATGCATTTCATATTCTTGCTTACATTTCTGAGACATTCTTGGCGATAATTCTCATAATATCTGCCCGCAATTCGGCGTCCATTGCTTTAGGATCTGTGTCATTGTCTAGCCTTATCTCCAGATAACTTTTAATATCGCCAGGGGTCGGACTCAGAAGTATCCTGAGGGTCTTGCCAAAGCATGTCACAATCTCGTCACCGATGTGGGGCCTTCCAGTAAGGAATACTCGCGCGCCCGGAAACACTCGAACAATTTCTCGCAGTGACTCAAGGAGCTCCCGTCTGTTCTTCGGCGTGCATTCGTCTAATGCGTCGATGCATATAAAGAGCCGCGGGAGTGATGCAATAGCCTTCTTTAGTATATTTAACATGTCCGGGAGTTGGAGGCCCCGACCACCAAACTCTTTTTTGGCCTTCTTAAAAGCCTCCCGCGTGAAATTGGAAATCCCCCCTCTGCTGGCAAGTTGCTTGAGCATGGCGCCCAAAATATTTGCGGCGGACTGTTCCTGCTGGGCAAGGAAATCGCAGTATAATCCCGAGACGGCAACGTCTTCCCCTACAGCCCGATCGCACAGGCTATCAATAACTAGGGAACTGTTATTTGCTGATCGTCAGTTACATTTGCGTTGTCTTGCTCCAGAGTTCTCCCTACCTGACATAAGTTTTCCCTACCCCGGGGTTCCCGTAACAGAACAACATCTGCTCTCCTACGCAACCATCTTCCCCGTCACGCCATTTCCTGAACTCGCTAGTTTCTAGTACCCAGTTTCCCACGCTATTGAGTCGGTCAGTCCGCAGACCTTGGTGCCGTTGCTGTGGTTCAAGCGGTGATAGCCACTGCAGGATTTGCCGCCCCTCGTCGTCTCCCTCCGAAATGAAGTTGACAATACTGCTTAAGTTGAACGAGTTGGTATTACCGATGATCTGCGGGTGCAGGGACGACATCTGTGGTATAACGGTGATCTGAATTCCTTTTCTTGTGAGAGTTAGGGAGATATCGTGTGCAGCGACAATACCGGTATGACTTCCCTCGGAACTTGAGACGATCCCGAAGACCCGGAGAAAGAGGGGGTAGTCACTTATGAGGCTCTGGGGTTGTACAAGTGTGCGCTGGTCGAATTATTATTGGTTGTGCTCAAGGTTCACGATAGGCGCGACTTCGCCAATTAACATAGCCTCCCCCGCAGCCTTGATCTCGGCGTAAAAAACTAGCTCAAAAAGCATCAAACCTTTGCGTGAAAATTTTCATTTACCCGCACCACACTTGGCACTCGTAATTTATAGTCCTTTTGGTGTATCTTTTTACAATCGTATACCTTCACATACTCGCCGTATTCTTCAAGGATAAGGGTGAATAAAAGCATTTTCATTAAGCCAGACCCTGACTTCTTATTTTCTAAACTGAGTGCAGTACAGGTACTCATACTAAGTGGGCTGAAATTCGTATCGGGTATGGAAAAAGGGCTGTCGAGCTCCGGCCTGGTTGGTTTAAATTACGTGTGTGTAACGTGGATTATGCAGCTGCGCGGGTGGTAGGCAGCAATTTTTGGTGAAGGAAAAAAGTCTATCGAACTCGAGCCGCAGTGGCTGGGGCCCTGGGGCCAATCGGGGGAGTTTGGCAGACTTGCCCTTCCCCCATTGTCCCTTCGTCTGTATTTGTCGCTTTTTAGTTCCCCGGAATGTTCAGAGACTAGGCCACACCTAAGTTAGTGTCAAGCCAAGGTCGATATTTCCGGAAACTTTGGCAATGCACAAGTAGGCAAGTACTCAAGTAAGTTTTCCCCACCCAACCCCGAAGCCCAGTAGCAAAAAAACACTTGCTCAACGCAGCCACCTCCCGGACTTGCTGGTTTCTAGTACCCAGTTTCCCACGCTACGGAGTCGGTAGGTTCGCACATCTCGGAGCCATTGCTGTGATTCAAGTTGGGATAACAACTGCAGGGCGATACCCCCACCCCCCCCAACGTCCATTTCCATGACGAAGTTAGCAATATTATCGAGCGAGTTGGTATTAGAGCGACCTGATGATATTTTGGTGATATCTGCGCAATAACCCATTGTCTTAATCCCATGTTTTTTTGCGAGAATCTGACTTCCCCCAGAGCTAGCGAGGATCTGTAAGGCTTGAAAAAGTGGAGGCGGCACTTGTGAGGCTATGGTGTTGTGCAGGTATGCGCTAGTCCAATCATTGGCGGTAGCTTAGAAAATACTTGCTACTCGAGTAGCCACCAGTTCTCAAATCTATCGATTTTTCTCCAAGAGCAGTCTCACACTGCAGTGGGAAAAAGTTCAACTGAGATCAAACGTTTGAGCGAAGAATGCCGGTCTCCTGCACTGTACCCAGGTGTCTCCCTAGCACTGAAAGCGGACATGCGGCGAACAGGGATATTTAGTGTGCAATAAAGTAAATCGCTAAGGTTAGGGGTTACCGGAACCACTGGTAATTGATCCCTGTTCTTCCACAGGGCAGTTTCGTCGTGGGTGCTAGTGCTGGTATGGTGGATGCTCTCAATTCCCATATTGTAGCATCCTGACTGCATTTGTTCACCACAATTGTAAATATACGAGCCTTTTAGGAAATCCCCCACCCTGAATATTTCTATCTCCTGAAAACATTGCCCTCCTGGGCTCTTAGAGACCAACTTGCGGTAGAATACTACACTCCCGTCCAAAAGGTTCTCGCTGATCCAAAAGTACTCTAGTGGGGCCTGGCGTCAACAGAGGTACTAGTGCTTGACTATGAGCTGGTTTTCACAAATTGAGTAGTTCATATTCGACTTATCCGTAATTTCTCTTAAGGGGGAATGAGAATTGGCAAGGACTGCGTCTTCCACTTGTTGAATGTGATCTTTTCTGGTCTTCCTGACCGGGGAGCATCCTTATCCGACCCCTCGATACAGTATTGATACTTCTGTTACCGCCAAGCCGCGCTGGAGTACCTTTGGATCAGCTGGAACTTTTTGGACAGGAGTGTAGTACTTGTCAAAACCAGATCCTCAGTTTTCATTCGTATGCCGAAACCGATCATTGGCGTAATGGAGAGTCAGGCCAACAGTTTAATTCCAGGCATATTCAAATCGGCAGATGCACCACGGGCTGAGGATGAACAAAGTCTGGGGAGAAATGGGCAGCGTTTGGCAGAGTGGTATGCGACGGAACAAAAAGATATCTAAGACAGACTTGTATTTCAGTGACCTGCAGCTCCTGTAATTATGGGCGGAAGGAGCCCTTAAATACAAAAAATGATGGAGACGCTTCCGGGAGTCTCCTGACCATAATCACACCATTTCCGCAATATCTCACGCCACCTCTTTTACTTTCTCACTTTCCTTTACTTCACCGCTTTCCTTCACCACTTTCCCCGCTGGGTAAACCTTCGGCCCCACCTCTCGCATCCTTCACCGGCTGGCCGATGGTTCTACCGGGAACTCTCCGACATCTTTCTATTATCTTCTAACATGGTACGATGCCCTGTGACCACGGAGTGAGTGTAGGCGATTGACAATAAGGATGGGTAAGGCGAAAGGGGGTTTGATTGATCAGAATTGGGTAAAATTTGGTGGGCAGCCATAGGAACTACCTTCTTGGTGCTTTTTTTAGAGTGGGAAAAAGGTCATGCGAACGCAAAAAAATCCAGACCGTAGGAACGTCATGAAATTCTCCTCTTATTGGATAAGTGACGCAGGAGCCCATGTGAACACGTTCACCCCACTTACACTTAGCTCTCCGTAATTTCAGTTCTGAGATAGTAAGCGCAACCACAATCCCCTGCGAAACTCAATCATTACGATAGTTATAATGATGATTTTTATTACAACTACAATCATAATCATTACTTATACTAAGGCCTGTATGTTTGTGTCCCACCTTCTCTCTAGGAGCATGGCATCTGCCAATAAAACCATTGATTTTGGCTATGGCATTGACTTGAATTGTAGTGCTATTGTGATGGTTGGGTATTGGAGGGAATTGTGATTGCACCTATTGTTTTTAGGACTTTTTCTGCCCACGATTGGATCATCACCACTCGTATATCTTGACTTCCTCCTGTCATATCTACTTATTAATTGCCAAAGGAAATAATGATTACCAAGGCTGGTTTGTTTCTACAAAATATTTCTTCTCAAGTTCCATTTAAAAGTTATTAAGCTGGTAATTAGCTGTTGACCTGTGGCCACTCAGAGTGGGTTCGAGTAGTAAGATGTTACGAGATTAATGTAGTTTGGGATGCAAGAGGACTTGTGACTTGGTGATTTAGCTGGTGGAGTTGAGGATGTCGCTTGCTATGACCACGGGTACTCGCTGCAGCATCCCAGGGCACCCCAGCCCAGAGCAGACTTCATTTCAATCAGGCAACCCCCCTCCACAAACCGGCACTCCACTCGACAAAACATGCAGTCCAGCCCATCGTGCCAACAGACTTGGCATGTTGAAAGACCACAATATTGGCTAATTGACGAATTCGGGCCCACATCAAAGCTGTAAAACGATAACGGATCCTGGGTGAGATAGTTTGAGAAATACCTTAATCTGAAGTGAAATAGGAAATAGACAACTCTATCCCAGATCAGCATCATACATAATATGCAGAGTAAAACCAAATATCTGAGCATTACTATGGACGCCAGCGCTGTTCTGTGCCCACCCCAAGTTTTCATGCTTTCATGCTTTCTCCTGGGAAACTTGATGCGTGAGTGATGTGCGGTCAAAGAGGTGGATAGGAACTCCCCCAACACCGTGATGTCAAGCATCAACACTGCCTATCACTCGCCCTCTACTCAGTGCTATTTTCGAAAAGTGAGTTTGCATGGTGTGCGATATTGCATAATATCATATTGTAGGGCAACTTTGCGTAAGTACATCAAACACCCTTTTTCGGATTGGGGGTGAAGACAACATCTTAACCCCGGTGGAAATGCTAGGGGAGGCTTACAAATGGCGTACAGGAAAGGAAGCAAAATCCCAATTGAAATTTCCAGGAACCCAATTAACCTCACCGTGTTGGGTAGGGGAGCATGGATCCCACCTAAGCCCTCCTTAGTAGCATCCTTCTGCAAACCTCCGTCCTCACATTATACCAAACCCAGGTAGTTAATTCATTCCCGGAACCAGCCCCCAATCTCTTTAAATTTGCTATCCTAAAAGAACTTAGCATCAGGAAGCTTACATATTCAGCCCTTTCTGCGACTTGGCCACCTTCTGCAGAGGATAAAATCCCCCGATATCAAGCCTCAGGCTTATGGCGGTTACCGTCCTAGGGATTAAGTTATACTATCAGTTCCGGTATTAGTGGTATCCAATCTGGTATCTTCTCCCCCTTCGTTTCGAACCCCATGTATAGTTAGTCAGGAGCTGTGAATGCACACCTTGTATCTGATGATATTATAACATAATATTGGTAAAGTTTGTCAAGATTTAGTTTTTAGGACAGAGCTGATGTTGTGCATAGTATTCAACCTCTCCCCCGGGCATCGGGGGCTAACCTCTGAGAAGGGGCTCCTAGCTAAGTATGACATCCTCTGGGTCCCGCTTTGAGCCGGCTTCCAGTACATGTAGGAAATTTCCCGGAGAGGTTTCTGAGTAGCGAGGACTTGGAAAACCTGTGAGGAGCGGGGGGCGGCACGGCACGGGAGGGCGCAGATTCCACGGTGGGGGGGGGGGGGCAGATGAATGGTTACCAAAAGGAGAGGGGGGGGGGGGGAGAAGATGGGATGGGGGTGGGGGGATATGGGGGTGAAAATAGGGAAAGAGGTATATCTCCCAAAGGAGTGAATGGATGGGTGGGCACGGGCAAGTGGCGGAGGAAAAGGGAAAAATGTGAGATTAATGAGATTAGGCACTTAGACAATACGCACGAGGCCGGACGCATGGCAGAAATAGTGATGGACACGATCAGATCATGATCGAGTTTTGCTTGACTATAGTCTGCTCGATCATAGGTACTGCTGGATCATACTCGAGCATCTTGAATCATGACTGATCACTCTGCTAATCTTAGTGGTTGGGTGATACTGTGAACTTATATAAAGGGAGTCTACCCGGACACTAGATACCAATTCTTTAGGCCAGACTTTACGCCGTTAGTCCCTTAACTGTACTGCGGGATAAGCAGGTTGAGCTGGCGTACCTTGGGATTGAGCTGCCGCCGAGAATAGGTAAGCCCGGACGGGTGTCATCCTTTACTATTATAATTAAAATATATTATTGAATAACTGCCATCCTAACTACTAACTTTTTTTATCATAACGTCACCACTGCCATTATTTCGGGTCTATGGCAGCTAGTGGATGCTGCCAATGACTCTCAATAACTTTTATTAAACTTATATAAGTAAGGAGTCGACACCAGTCCGGGCAATGACTCGGAATCTTCCACGAATTACCGTGATACACTAGGTGGACGATGTTGAAATTCCGTTATATTTCCTATGTGCATTTCATAACACTACCGTGTATTCTTTTACTTAGTTTGTGTTTCGGCTCCACCTGTACACCGCTTACATTACTACAGCTAAGATATATATTATGGTGTTTTATTGATTGTTTTAGGATAATATTTGGGGATTTAACATGTGCTTTTCTATCCGGTGTTAAGGATTTTATGCATCTCTTATGCACTATTATTGGTCATGATATTTCTAATATTTACATCACACCCTCATAGTTTCACGCACATTGTTTAGGATTACTTGGCAGGATCTCAGGGTCAAACATGTTCGCACTTATGTTTCTTACATAGTTTTCCCTATATTTCTTTCATACATATGGGCGCACACTTTTGTATAAATATGCTTGCTACCACCTACCTGTTTTGGAATAATTAAGAACCAGAACTCCTACCAAATCTGCTCTCTACTCCTCACCAAGCGTGCCTCGCAATCCCCCTCGCACTTGTGCAGTATTATCCACATAGAATGGATTGTGCCCCTGGCGTTCCCATTTTGAACAGGTTATGAGCCCGGGCTCTTCTTACTCTATAAGAAATACGCTTACACGCTTCCACCCAACAGCGATGCACTGCAATCAGTTATCTACCTCCTCCTCTCCCTTAGCAACGGTTGTTGTGGAAACGGAAAATTATCGGCGCAACCCCTTTTACCCTACTTAAAAGGACGCGTTTCCCCCGTTGCCATGCAACTTCCTTTCTCCCCTCAACAACCACGCTCAGTCTGCGCAGTAGTGAACACTTGACTGCCGGAATCTTTTCTACTTAATTCCATCCTGCTTTGTGCTGGGAAGGGAACTTGCTTTGTGCGAGCTTGTGGATATAGGAAACGCTATCTTGTGTTCACAAAATACTAAAAGGCTGAGAAAAGTGCTGACAGAGAAAACCATCCTCTGATCGAGGATTTTTTATGTCTGGAACAGATGAACCCAGACACCCGGGAGCTATAATAGAGGATTCAGATACTGACACTGAAGAAGTCCCCGCTGCCACAGCTGTTTCTGACACCGAAGAAACACCTGTTACTACAGCTCCTCTCTCTCGCGACTCTCGTGGACGTTTTGTCAGGCGCATACCTGCACCAGACCCTTTACCACGTTCCCGAACTCAAACTCCCCCTCCTATTCCGGCCTTCAATCTATTATCTCGTTCCTTATCCTATCTCTCTACTCCAACTAGGGAGTTATTTACCGGCCCAAATCCCACAATGGATGCACCAACAGGTTTAGCATCCGGTACAACCACTACCAAACCTTCTGAAAAGAAAGGTAAACAACCAGCAAATACAAGTCAACACTCCAATTCTACCAAGCGTGGTTTCGCACCGTCCTACAAACTCGGTTCATGTCCCAAACTGAGTGGTTCGGAAAATTACCGCACCTGGCGCGACATCTCGGAGTATGTTTTACAGTTGTTCAATTGCTGGGACCTTGTCATGGGAACGGAAGAGATACCTCAGGAAGAAACAGATGATGAGGGAGACATTACTCATCAGCAAAAATAATACCTTGCGTTCTGTGCGTTCTGTGCCTCTGACGCACCTGACGCTGGAACGCTAATCGCGAATCAGGACGCAACTACCCTACCACACAACGCACCTGACGCAACCTGACGCAGCACCTAATCCTCAGGACGCACCAGATGCACTGCCTAATCCTCAGGATGCACCAGACGCTACACCTAATATTGTCGGGGGACAAAAATAACGGCGGTTCAACGATCGATGGCAACGCACCCCTCCTCATCACCCCGCACTTCCTACACCACCCAAACAAATCCCTCTAAATCAACCAAAACTAAACCATCCTATC
>Ga0307513_10003038_pt1:2500-17500 | contig 22885 bp, 12 predicted proteins | sample 15_EM_MG_FD_202174 | JGI IMG/M metagenome (GOLD analysis project Ga0307513, IMG submission 202174) | Populus trichocarpa ectomycorrhiza microbial communities from riparian zone in the Pacific Northwest, United States - 15_EM | ecosystem: Host-associated > Plants > Roots >... | reverse complement strand
AGAAAGGACTATCCGTAGAAACTCTTACTACCTAAGCTCTATCGACAGCAACGGAAACCAGATTGAACCACTGCTGGGAATATCCTATTGGATGAGAGAGAATCAGTTAAGAAGAAAGAATATTCAAAGGGGACTAATAACTATGGCCAGAGACGACTACTATCTATAAATCGTACCCGAAACAGGGACTGATGTAAAGTCACGGGTTTTCTAGCTTGCCCGCGAACCCTCTTGGAAAAGATGCCTAAGACTTCTTTTCAAGAAAAAGGCTTTCCAACTTATTGCTCACAACAGGATAACTGAAACCTCCACTGCAACTACCATCGTTAGGGGCTTAGCTTACAACAGGAACTGCTGATATATCTTTCTCTTTTGCCTTAAACACAGAAGAACTTTCTTATTTTACCAAAAAAGAGGGAAAAGCAACTAGAACGAGCTCGAAAAGAGAAGGAGCCTTTTTCAAACTCACCTGCTCGAGAACCGGAACCTAAAACTAGTTATTCTAACTTATCAGCTGGATTTTCCTTCTTTGATCGAACGGCTACATCACATCTGAAAGATGAGAAGTCGAAAGCGCTAACAGGGGAAGGGATGGGCATTCCAAATCAATAAGCATTCACTAGAACTACAGCTCATTTTTATAGAGCTAGAGCGCCAACAGATATACCATAAAAGATGTCATCATAAGATATCAAATCACTTCCAGATATGCTATTAGATAGGCCCAGAGAGAGATCTATGCGCTCAGATCTGAGTACTGCAATTGGTTCGGCTGAATGAATAGAATCTGGGGAGGCTGGTACGACATCGAAAGCCACTCCACCATTTACTGTAGGGCTCAGAGATGGGATTTGCCCTTTCTTACACTTGACTGGATGGCACTCGCTCAAAGGCAGAAGCAATGGCAACGGGGGAGGCTTACCTCAAGACTCTAAACGGCTTGTAGGCGTACGGAATGGAAATGCATGCTGGATGAATAGAGCTCCCAACGGCTGGAAAGCTACTTTCATGGGAACCTAACTAACTAACTAGTGCCCCACCCAAGCTCTCAGAACCCCATATAGAGGGTAGGGGGAAACCCCTGTATGGAAACCAGCTTTCGATTGAGTGCGAGATTTAGGGATGAATGCCATTTTTCACGCTTCCCAGGCGGAGGCAAAGAAGGGGGGGTCATCCAGTCCGTCGCTGGGTAGTCCACTTTATCCGTGACTCTGAGTACAAGATTTCCGGGATCAAGAAACTCGCAAACAAATATGCTCGGCTGGACTCTTTTCTCGTATGTCCGGAAAATCTAATTTTGGTACAACTCAGCTTGCTGCAAAGCCTTTCTTTCTCGTCCAAACACTCCAGATCTGCACTTCCCTTTACTCCATAGGGCCGAAGCTTGACTAAGAAGGGCTTTTTTTATAGAGAGAGAGTCAGGGGCGATCTATATTGCTTGCCACAGCTCTATTCCCGACTCGAAATCCATAAAGGACTTTAAGAGAGGATGAACATTCCCGTTCTATAGGTAGCACTGCCCCTATTAGAGAAGGGTGAGGGCCGACTTCCGTACTTCTGATCTGCTAGCACTGTGAATTACCTTAGACCTACGCAGCAGGAACAATATGGAGCACCTACTCTACTGGTCGTCTGTTCTCTCGAGGTCGTCCTTCTCTAGGTACAAAAAGGACATTACGGGATATCTCCAAAATTCGATGTACTTCTTCAAGTGTGGGACACATCTCATGTTTACCGAATATAAAAACCATCGCCTTTGCATCCCAACACTTCCCTTACAGTTAGGGGGCTATGATCAGATCCCAGTGTTGGTTCACTTTTGACTTTATCCTCCACAAAATCTTCTGATCTCCTGTTCTCAATGATGTTAAGCAGCTCCTGATCGCAGCAATCATGCCTTCGAAGGTACGCTTTTTTCATTCGGGGTCTCAAAGACCTTGGGGATAGACGATGGACCCGCCATTCTACATGATGCAGCATTTTGAAAGAAAATGAAAGAAAAGGAGTGGAAATTTCTGACATCTCTTGACACCCTGACTTTTAATAGGGGGGCCCTGTCTCATGATTTTCTTGGCAAGCATTTGGCTGTTGACGTGTCCTCCGCACCCACTTGAATGAGCTTGTTCAACAATGTGCGCTCCTTCTTCCTATTAAGTAAGGAAGGGCGAGTACCCCTTGAAGGATCCTTTGTAAAGGATATCTCCCAAGATCACAAATCGTCGGGCAAGTTCCCTCCGGGCTCTCCTCTGACCACGAGTGGCATACTCTGGTATGAACCCGTCCTTGAGGTAATTGTAGAAAGAATAATACCATGGTTCCCATCGTCCTCGTAATCTTCCTCGTCTTGACTGGTGATAGTTCATCATGTTCCAACTCTCGAGAGTCTTCATCCAAGAAGATGAATGAGTCCCGTTCGACGGAAGGGCTCTCTGTGGCTGGGATGTCCAATCTCTCGATGACAAGCGACTCTGTGCTTCGGTGTACTGGCATGTGTACTAGAGCGGCTTAGTCTTCATTCCATAAGGGCTAGCGAGTCAGCCAAGCGATTGTAGATTCTCGGAACATGGGTGAAGGTGATCTCCCTAAAGCGCTTGATCAGGTCAATGGCAAGTTCTTGGTACGATATGAGTTGGGGCTCTTTGGTCTTCCATTCTCCCTCCTTACTCACCTCTTAATCTATAAAAAAAGCCTTTCCCCTTTTCATAATAAGAAGGTAAGCATCCAGCTCGCGATCCAGAGCTACTGCTTCAACAATCAACTGAGCTCAGGAAGTCAGGTTAAGACGTCGACTTATACAGGGTCTTGCCCGAGGAAATTCAAAATCATTCCTGTCTTTAGAAGTCAATCCCACTAAACTACACTTGTACGCTTGACATGAAAAGTAGAGGCAAGCGGAGTCAAAGGCCGAGCCTCAACCAGCAAAGGGGGACAGCCATGCCAATCCAAGCAGAGCAACTAGAAGCCCACTCTACCTTTCTTTCTTTACCTTAGACTTCGTTCTTCAAGGAGACCCATGTGCATTTCCTCTGTTCTGTGCTCTTGAACCCTTGATTGCCTTGTGCCTTTAGTTGAAGTATAGGTCGTCGATTCAATCTATCTTGATGGGATTTTAGCTTCTGTTGAGTGGTATAGAAGGGATTTCTCTAGTAGGTAGCGACAAGACTAGTAGTATCGACAAGAGGCTACATCAATAGCTGAAACTTGTTTTCGGGTAGGGTAGGCTTGGAGTCAGAAGTCCTCTCTTTCCCAACCAAATAAGCACTTTTGCAAAGTTCACCTTCCTTTATTTCAAGGTCAAAACAAGACTTGCGGATAACAATCAGACCTTACCAGGGACAGGGACCAGACTATAGAGCCTAATTCAAAAAAATGTCGGCTTGCTTTCTCAATTCACATCTATGAGCGATGATTCCTCTATCTCTTGCTCGCTTCGATCGGACTCTGACAGCTTAGGGAAGAATGATGGGTCGCTAACAAGGCCCCTAAATGACCGCTCAGAAGGCCTACCTCTTTTTTTTCCCAATCTGTCACTTGCTCGTCCCTCTCTCATGAAAGATTGTCTCTCCTCTCCCGGCGGCTTTGACTCATGTCTATAGCCAGTTGCTAAGACGATTCCCATTCAAGCATTCTCATTCACTAGACTATTATAGCTATCAATGCTGCCTTATTTTGTTCCAAATTCCTTTCTTTCTACTAGTTCTTACATAAGAAATTTTCAGGAAGTAAACGAAGTCTTTCCTTCCCCCCTGAAGTCACGTCTTTCAGTACTGGGACTGAAGTCAAGTACTTTCGAGTTGCTCTTTGCCCAAAGCCCCTTAACTTACTTAGACTGGCTTATTATCAAAGAGCTTAGAAATACCAACTATAAATAGCTTTAGCATCTCTTGATAAGGAAAGGTCTTTATAGAGCTAAGGGGAAGGTTTGGAACCCTAGTAGCAGAATGGAATCAGTTTACCGGGCGGACTTCCATGCCAACACGAGTAGTTTAACTCATCACTACCTCGTAAGGGCGTTGAGAATTGTTTTTGCTTTTATTGCTATAAACTTTTGAAAAAGTCTTCAAATAGCCATTGCATAGTTTACGAATTCTGCTTAGTAGGGACCTAAACACAGGAATGGTTTTTCTCAGAGTCAGACCACGCCTTATGACGAAAGGGGGAGAAAGGACGGATCACCTGTCCATCTGTGATCAAAGAAAACTATACCTGAAGAATGGGATACAGATTGACCGGCACAAAAGCCATCTCTATCAATCTACGCTCATTGATGAGACGGCGACATAGAGAATAAAGTATACCCTTTGTCACCCCCCTTGTCACTTAAAAGTCAAGAAGAGATACACACTTTGGAATCAAAAGATTGTGGGATCGAGGATGGAATCGAATAGCGAATGCACTCGCGGTTAAGACAGGTCCTGCATCTCCTACCTAATGCAATTGACCGACCCGCCATCTCTTTCCTTCCATAATGCCTTCGCTTCACTTCAAGACGCTATTTACCAATAAGAATAGGAAAAAGACACTACCTTTTTGATTTGAATGGAAGAAGCTTTATAGTCAGGGGTGAACGAGCGCTGCGGTAACGAGCCGTAAGAAAGATGAGCAGAGCATTCCTTCCGCCGGCCTTTATAGGAGTAGGGGAGCGTGGTGAGATAGATAGACGTCCAATCCTGCAGCAGCTAGTTGCTCGGCCTTAGTCTTGGGCTGATCTCACACTTCAATCAACCCCTTCGTACTTCGATCCAATCAATCGATCGATCAAGAGGCTAATCTCTTTTGTTTGGGCCGGTAGCTAAAAGAAAAGAAAGTCCTCGCTTTCTCTTGAACAAGGGAAGGGCAGCATAGCATTAGCTTCAATTGAACAAGCTCAACCTTGAAAAAGAAAGGTGGTAGGCCGACGTTGAACGCTTCAACTTGGCCACTGAAGAAGGCGAAGGCTGGGCGAGAGACTAGGCCAACTTACTGCTTACTGCCATGCCATGGTTGAAGCTTTAGGCTCCATAGACGGAACTCTTTCTTAGGTATTAGGGAGGGGAGGACACCACTCAGCACCTAAGGTGGAGTTCAATGCCTAACAAAAACGGCCAAAAGAAAAAAAAGGGCAAAAAATAGATGTATGCCCTTAAACGAAATGGGGGAGGAGAGAAAGAACGCATGCATGGAGATTATGTCTGTCGGAGGTTCGAGAATCTATGAAAGGACATCTAAGGCTAAGGAAGAATTCAAGGAAGTCCATTACTGAGAGAAGTGGTGATCTCGTCTTGCTTGCTGGCAGAGAGGAAGCTTCCGGACCACCTTTTCCAGCGAGCGATCACTCAGCAATGAACACTAACTGAAAGCGGCCGGGAATGAGTACCTATCCCTTACGGGAATCGAACCCGTGTCTTCGACATGAAAAGACGATGTCCTAACCACTGGACGAAAGGGACCAAAAAGCCATTCTTCATATACCTCAGCTCCGAGAATAGAAGTGGTTCGTTTTGTTTCTATACGAAATTAAAGATTTCGTTTGTGTTCATGTTGGCGATTTCTGATGTGAATTCGGCGGGTCGTCCCCCCTTCCTACGGGTTCCCCCCCCTGAATAAGTAAGGCCTAGTGACACACCAACCACGCCCCTTCTCTGATTCTCATCATAAAGCCCGTAGTCCACCAGATCTGTGGCGTTGCATTCCACTTCCGACTGAACTAATAGAAAGAGGCTTGTTTTTCAATTCAGGGTAAATCTCTATTTCTTTGATTCTTGCGAATTGCCCTTTGCTTGTAAAAAAGAATCCGTCCACACCGGGCTTTTCTTTTTCCTCTATGCTAAAGGCTTTCTTTAAAATAGCTTGCTTTCAGGTATCTTTGATCGAGTCTGCCTTTATCAAATGAAGGTCGTCATAGGTTTGAAGCTGTTTTCTTCGTATGGCTCCCTCTTCTGTGACTATTATCCCCTTGCATTCATTGTAGTCCATTTTGATATCCACTGGGGTTGGGTAAAATCCTGCGTAAGCCTGAATAGCTCTCCTCTGTACACATCCCCAGAGAGTAGCAATGAGCCTTTCCTCTTCTATCTCGGTGATTCTGGAGGAGAATGGGACCCGAATGAACCTTGCTCTGAGCGGCCCGTGATACCTTGTTGAACTCGGTAGCTTGTTTGCTATCATAATGATTGGAACGTTTTTCGTCTTAGTGAAGACTTTCCCATACTTGGTATCAAGCCGGCATTCTTGCCTATCCAGCACCTTGAGTCTCGTGTTAGCATAAGCTGTTCCTTCCTCTCTCGCTCCCGTAAGGCGGCTGTCTTCATTCTGCTCGTGGAACTCGTCAAAGACCCATGCGTCGTCGGCATCGTGTCCGCCTGAGAAATCGTTTATCCTTGCGCTAGTAAAGTAGATTTTGAGTACTTTTGATAGGAAGTTGAAAAGGAGGGCTTTCCATTTCTATCTTTCGTCTCTTCTTAAAACCACCGGTATAGTGAATTCTATTCCTTCCTGATTTTCTCCTGTTAGCTGGAGCGGCCAGGTGGCATAGTCTGGGCTATTTCATAGCGCCTTACTTCTACATTAGCCCTTAAGTAATAAGAAAGCAACCATTTACTAATTACTGGGCGGGAAAACCATTTCTTTTGCCCATATAGAGGGTAGGGGATTTTCGCCGAAAGGCGTTTCTTTCTTTAATAAAAATAGGATCTCTCTTCTTTTTTCCTTTTTTTATTAAAGTGTGTTCTTTCCTCTTTCTGATCTACGACCACCCTTAGTCAATTCTTTGACTAAATACTAGAGTGCTGCTACAGGCGCTTTGTAAAAGCCTTGACTCTGCTACTTCTAACGCTCGCGCTAAACGCCCTGCAAGAGGATTAGCTCAAAGGAAAGCACTTGAAGTAACGGATGAGCGCCCTAGCGCATAAGGACTAGACTTCTCTAAAGTTGAATGAAAGTAGATATTTAAGTCCTACACCTTCAAATAAAGCCTTTTTTCGATAGTTGTTAGAGGTGAACTAGTTCCTATCTGATCTTTTTCAGAGGCCTTCTGCTTAAAGAAAAGAGGGCATAGAGAGAAGGCCATAGAGAGGCTAACAGAAGAGCTACTATCAGGAGAGCCAGGTTTTTATTCCACTTGGGTGGGAATACCTTCACTGACCATGTGAGGAGTTCTTCGGAAAAAGATGTCCGGAGTTGACTACTCTCCGATCCCCTTTCCCCGTTTCTGACCGGAATCTAGGTGCAATGAAGTTCTTTCTTTGTCCTTTTCTGCATGTCCCCGGTCAGGAGAAGACTTCATTTACATCGTTACCTTTTTTTAGTGAGTCCGTGGACGAGAAGTTCTTGCTTCATCGTAGTAGGCCGTGGGATGGCGACCCCAAGGCCCCGTGGTAGACGGGCAGGGGAGCTTTAACGCGAATCAGATTGATCCCCCTACATGCTCTATTAGGTAAAGGGGGTCGGTCTTCTATTTTGGGATTCTGATGTGCGATCCTTTTTTTTATCCGGATTGGGAGTCCTCCTCCTTCTAGCTCTTAGAGTCTGCAGATAGAAAGGTACTCTTATGGAAAGTTCGTCACCTATCGTTCTATTCACGCCCTGCGTTCGGCTCCAAGTAATCCATATCCATTCCCATTTGCAGCATCCCAGGTGGCCTTCGGTCTTCTTTCCTCTTGGAGGACTTCTTTCACGGGGGGTTTCCTCTTCTTGCTATAGTCTTGTTGCCAAGCGTCCTTTTCTTGAGTTGGGAGCACATTCTTAGCGGTCTTTGGAGTAGAGAGCTACTGCCTCACTTGGGCAAGGGTCACAGGATAGAGGTTTTTATTGTCTTATCCACGTTATTACTTGCTTTTTCCTATTGCCGACTTGCCGGTTCTATGACTGGTCAACTACATTTCCTTTGTCTTAAGTGCGGGCGTGGAGACGACTAGATGACCTGGGCCTGAAGAAGGGCAGGCCTTGTGACTTATCTAGTCAGACATGAAGTAGAATCGACTGGAGGCGTGATTCTTCTTCCGAGCCACTTCATTTTCACTGATTCAAGACAGAAAATCTCCTCTAATTCGAATGTTGTATAAGTGCCTTTCGCCTTCCACTCTTTTTGTGAAGTACTTGGCTGAAAGACCCCGCTCTTTGCTGGGTGGGTGGTCCTTTTCTTTGACGTCAATCGTTTGGCGGGGCGAGATTTCTCTTTTGAGGTGAATGGGTCGTCCTCTTACTTGACCATGGCATCGCCAACATGAGTCTGTGTTCGGTGGTTGATAAGCTGCTAGTTGGTATTTAGTTTAGGGCTTGTTATTTCCTTTCACTTTTCCCAACGAGGTGGAGGGTGGTCTACGATCAGCTGATTAAAAGTAGCAAGCAGTGCTTATTTCTCACTGGGATGGAGAACCCGGACCCATTCCCAACTCGACAACCAGAGACAGGCGACGTAGCCTTCAATTCCACTTTATGGTTTGGAACCCTCTAGCGATATTTGCTTTTCCTCCCGTGTCCCCCTTATTTGAGTTTAGGTTCCAAACCCTGATTCCCTTCATACGACCCCCCTGGAACTCGAACAAAGTGTCAAAGTCTTTTTGATTAAAAAAGAGCTTTTTAAGCATTCACAAACTAGTTGCTATGAGGACTTCCTTACTCAACTAGAATAGAGCCAGTAAAGAAGTAAAGCTACCATCCCACAGGTAAGATTGAAGATCTATCTTTCCTCTTCACTTCGATTGCATTCATCTTGGCTTACAGGAAGAACCATGCGCCTAGCTCCAGCTAAGGGATTCTAATTCCCGGGTAGAAACATAACAAGAAAAAGACGATAGGAATATAAAGATAGGATGTCAGAGAAGCGTCCTGCTTTAAGAGGCACTTCAAGATGAGATAAGCATAGGATTCTCGCTTCCAGATATTGATCTATCCTGGCTTGAGGAATCACAGAAGAAGTCCTGCAAAAAGAAGAGATTAGAGCCCCTATACTATATATGATATGGGCTGAAAAGAAACATATATAGTATAGGGCTTTAAAACTTATTACAGGCAGGAGTACCTACCCATATCAGACAGCTGTAACTGGCCTTAGAGAAAGAAAACATCTAGAGGAAGCAAAGGAACCCAAATAGGGCTTGCAAGGATTGAAAACCTTCTTCTCCTAGCTTGCACCCGTCTTCCTTTCCGACTTGCGCAGGACGCCTCCGCTTCTCACAGACTCGGCCTTGAGCTCACCTCTCACTCTCTCACTCTTTGACGCACGACTGACTCTTTTCTCGCTCACTCAAAACCAAGTAACTATTGCAAAGGCAAGAGAACAACACAACTCTTTTATTAGAACAATCTCTCCACTCTAAACACTCATACTCTAATACAAGGAGGAAACACTATTCACTCATAGCTCTCAAGGGAAGAACCAAAAGAACTACTAACTCTCTAAGGACCTCTTGTCCTCTATCTGAGCCTCCTAGAGAACACTAGACCACTGAGCCCCCCATCCATACGAATCGTAGTAGAGGACGTAGCGCCATTTGACAACCCAGGGCACTCTTTCTGTCGCCATGTAGACAAGTGCCCCATCATCTTTCAGCTCTCCCTCCATGAGCTCATCAGGAAATTTACTATCCATACCTTACCTTTCTCCCGGGGTGCCCTGGCTTCCTTCTTTTTTTGGGGACCAACTCGCCATATAGAGGGTAGGGGATTCCGAACAATGGCCACAAGCGAGCGGGGAAGATAGACAAATTCCTTATACGTATGAAGCAGGGGTCAGGCAGGGACCAGACCCAGTCCCTGACTCATAGGCAGGACCAGTAGCCCAGGGGTTTACTGGTCTATCCCGTACGCTCCCTCAGCCCCTCTGGGACGCTCTGGAATGATTTGCTCAACTGCATTGATGGGACAAAAGGGCGAGAGACCTACTATGACTTGCCTCTCTCCGGTTCGTTCGGGATGGGGAGGCCGCGGAGAGGAACAAATGGCTGGTACGACCGGTACACTGAAGTGAAGGTTGGGTTCCCGCTCCCTGCATCTCTGTATTGTCTGACCATGGATCTCGGCAGTACAGAAGGAAGTATGCGCGAGCTTTAGTAGCATTGATCCATCGGTCATCCTGAATCGTGACTTTCTTTATCCATAAATCTCCTTCAAATTCGACTATCCTATCCTTAAAGTTCTTTTGAGTTCCGTTTCGCCTCTATCGGCGGTTCAGTGGAGAGAGCAGAATACTACCTATCTTGGTTTAGGCTAAGCCGCAACTAAAAGTCTCCCTCTTCTAAGTCTTTCTCAGTTCGAAACTAGTTCTCGAGCAGCTTATAGTATGATTCTTCTGATTCTGGGGTTGATCACGGACTCTCGGAAGGGTAGCGGTGCCAGCTTTTTAGTCCTACAATGCTAGTGCAAAATCCCCTACCCTCTATATGGGGCTTCTCAGTTCTTAGAATGAGTATGCTATTTAGTATCCAGAACATGTGTGTTATATCTGCCAGGCGGTACAGATACATGTTGATATCCGTTGCATGTCTTCTCATCCCTTCAACTCCACCTACTCCTAATAAAAAATAGGTGGTTTCTTAGTTTCATAGGCTTCTCACATAATCTTTCTATTACTGATCGGATCCCGAGCAGGTGGTAGACGAAATATCCGATTCATTGCTTTTCACACACCATATGAATTATATGCATTCGATCCAGTCGAGATAGTTCCTGAGTCAGCTCGGTCCATTCAGCAGAGACATTTTTTGGATCCCGACCGCTCGCCTATGGGATCTATCTTTCCTTATCCCGTTCACCTCTCCAATAATCTCTTTGGCTTTAGGTTGCTTGCCACATCATCCTAGTTGTCTGGTCAGGCGGGAATAAGAAAATGCAACATCCTTTTTCTTTCCCCCCCGGGCCCTCGCAATGAGGAGGTATCTATACCCATCATGATGTCCTTGCCGCAGCAGCATCCATAAGCAGAGAGTCTAGATTGGAGTGCATCCCCAACCCAGTCCTTTTTCATTTCTTTTCGGATAGGAATTATATAACTGGTTAGATACAAGTTTTTGATTCGATGTCCGATGTCCACCGAATTAGAGAGATGTGTCCACTTCTCGAGAGAACTTCGACTTGCCGTGCACTGGCCAGCTTCAACCAATTCTTCATGGCGCCTGTCACATGTTTCCAGTCATTAAACATGACTAAGAGCTGACTTACTGACTAATTAAATTCACTCTGTTTCATCCGACTGAACCTGTTATACTGCCTGCTCCATCAGAGTTTGGCTTGGCCTTCCATAAATCGCCCTAAATGGAATGGCTCTGAGGATTGAACCACCGGAGACTCTATCATATTTAAGTCTATATGGTTATTCCATAAGCCATTGATCGAATTCCACAAAATGGACTCGGAATGACTTAACCCTTCATCCCTTTTCATGCAACTAGATCGAAACAAAGAGCCCCGCATTTCTTCTTTCATTTAATCTGCCGTCGGCAGGCGTTTGAACGAGGAAAGGACCTAGACGAAGAGGGAAAGGGCATTCAGAGGACTAATCTGGTAAGGCTGGATGACAGAGGTGACTGGATGAGGATGGCATGGGGACCAAACAAGAAAAGCCTTGGTTCTCTTCAAGCTAAATTCAAAGATGTTCACTGTACCGCCTGAGCTGGCTCCCGGGGGGAAAGCGTGTAGGCAATGAAACCCGCCCGAAAGCGATAGTTTACTCAAAAGGAGTAGCACTAAACTTAATAAGGATAATGGAAACTTGTATTTGCGGAAGTGCTGTCCACCACGATTCCATTCTGATTCTCTCTCTCTTGAATATCTTTTTTTATAGTATAGATATAGGTTCGGTGCCACTTTGAACTAAGAATGTCGCCGAGCACTTACCTCTTATTAATTCATGGTTGTTCGGTTCAAAACACAGAGACGAGTGAAATACAAAGACGAGTCTTAAAGAGAGTCGAAAGGGGCCGTAAAGAGTCTGATATTTATCTGCCTTCCCTCGTGCTTCACGAGTCGAGGTTCCTGATGAAAATCTTTCTAGAATATCTCCAGCCCTTGGAAAATCCCTATTCGAATGCTTCTCCCGCCCACCGGAGTCAGCCAATTCCGTTGATTTGGATCCAAGCCTTGAAAGTTCATCTCTACCCCGAATCCGATCTAAGCTCTCAACCGCACCTTCTGGGCCCGAGGCAAGGCACTTAACTCATTCTCGCCTTACGAACCCTCAACTTTCTTATTTGAATCCCCGCTTTGAAGGCATAACTAGGATTGGAATCAAAGGGTTCGGGCCCCACTGGGCGCGGGGGTTCGATGGGAACCCCTACCCTCTATATGATATGGGGTGCATTGCGTTCATAGTTCCGCCAGCCGTTCATTATTGCCCTTGTTGGGCGAGCAGGAGGGAGGGAGAGAGAACTAGAATTAGATTAGTCGGCGGGTTCGTCCCTCCTCCCGGTTGAATAGCTTTCCCGGTCGGCTCTTGATCGACTGAGATCGGAACTAAAGGATTGATATTCAGAGGGATCGAATTCACTTCGACCGGACCGGAAGCGGAAGGAGTAGATTCAATGCAGTTCGGATTGGACGGGAAAGCCTCAATAGAAGAGCTTTTTTCTAGCTTTGAAACAAGGGCTGAGGGCAGGAGCTAAGCTCAAAAAGATATGCTCGAGAAGCGCGATAGCGCGGCGTTTAAGGCGCGTTTAGCAAGCTTTTCACCAGGCTATTCGACGTCTGATTTTTTCCCTCAAAATTGGACTACTAGCCTAAGCCTAGGCTTAGGCCCTGGTTCAGATACTTGCTGATAGAGGGCGGTTGGTGGAGTGGGCGGTGGGAGGATTTAGTAAGCTGGCTTCTTTTCAGGATGACCCTCCTTCTAAAGCTGAGTTAGAAGACACTGAAGGATCTGCCTTTAGCTCCGTGGCTCTCTCTAGCCGGCAAGGGCTTGGATCGGGTAAGGAATTCGATGATTCTGAACCAATAGCTCCCGTTTCTTCTGAACCGGCATATCCAACTAATAAATAAGCTGAAACTGAGGCATCCAAATCCACATACGAATCGGGATCAGTAGAAACCGTTTCTAAGGCTGTTCTTTCTCTTTCCAATTTTGAGTCTTAAGCTGGCGGAAAGCACCCCTATGGCTCGGGGCAAGACAAGCTCGACTCCTTATGCTAGGAAAGAAGAAGATCGGGACCCTTCTTTTTGAGACAAAAGGCTTGACTTCTATCGGGTCAGCGTCGAGGGAGAGTACACCAACTAGTTGGCTATGTAAAAAGAGAGTGGGCTAAAGGGGCGTTTTCTGACCTAGAATCACGAAGATGTCGACTTTGCGCTATGCCATACGATCTCAGGGTTGCTTCGATTCCTTGACGCTATGTGGGAGAACTCAACCAAGCAATCGGTGGTTCATCAGAGGATTCCATTTTTGAGATAAAGCAAGGAAAGCTAACCTACCCTTCCGTTCGCTGAATCTGACCTTCGTCCAAGAGTTCGGGCTTCTACGCGAGGAACGTGCTTTCTGACATCGAGTTTCAGCTATGCCAAGAGATCACTACTTTGATATTTACTGCTTGCGGTTCCATTGGTCATTCTTCAGGAGAAGTCCCGAAACTGAACTAGTCAATTGATAGGATCATTGCTAACCCCCGGTCGATTTAGGGCTTCATCGAGATCGGATAGCGCATAAGAGGGCTTTTTCTGAATGAGAAGATGCTCTTTATACACTGACGACATATCCTGCCTCTTCCTCCCTTGCCCGCCTCAGAATCTTCCTTCCGGTGGGACGAGGTCGCATTGATTGAATCGGTTCTGGTCTTCGCTGAAAAAGTGAGGCTTTACTTGACGAGTAGACCTTAGTTACCCGCTTATTGGGACCTGCAAGAAGCTGAGTTTCTTTGTTCGTCACAGTAATTAGAAAAATAAAAAGTCAAAGCAACAGACCAGTAGTCCCATTATCCACTTTGAGATAAATTTTTGAAGAAGGTTCCGTTTAACACTTCTTGGCCAAGCAGGAAATAAGTGCTTTGTCGGTTGAAGGTGCTCTCTTCTCTACTCCTAGACATAGGATAGAGGCTCACTCTGAATCTATAGTGTCCTCTGCATCTTATGCGTCTTTTGTCTCGTCTCTTGGTTTCAGGGAGCCTGTGAGCAAGAGTTCTCCTCCGAAAGTGGCTTTGACGGAGGGAAGTGGGCTTCAATTCAATGGAATGCTTTCTTGGTTCAGCTCAAGGGGTCCGGGTTTTCGGTTGAGTGTGGAGGGAGGCGCTCTTTGTTGACCTTTCAGGGGACATATTGTAATGTGAAGCTGGCAATACGTGCTTGAGTCGATGATCAATCCGCCGTTCAATCCTTCTATAGATGGTGATCAGACTTGTTAACTTCTATGCTGAGAATCATCTGTGAATCCCCACTTTGATTGATCTTGACCGGTCATTGCTGGAAAAGAGGGCCCTAGCCTCGTCGGCCTAAGCCTCGCTATGAGAACTGACGCTTTGTAACTCTCTATGAAGAGCTCCGCCCCTACTTCAATTAAAGCTCGCGACTACTCATTCTTAGGCGGACCAACCTAAGCTGTTGCCTTACCTTTGCTTCCGCAAAAGACCCGAATAGGACTTCCACCGAAACAATTCACTTTCCATCGTCCCCAGCGATCTATTTATAGTGGGCTGATGGTGGAAAGTCAAAGAGTCATAAAAACCATAAAGCCATCTAAACTCGTGCGGATTCTGCATGCAAGCTGAACGAGAGACAACTTGAACGATTCTGCCGCCCCCTATCTCTAAAGGGGCCGTCTTGGAAATGGGAGAAGACTCCCAAAAGTCGGCTTTGACGGCGCCTCAACGAGAGACCTTACCTTCATAAAGACTGAAACCGATCCGCCAATAAAATAACCTAAGGATGACAAAGGGCTCGCCGAAGAAAATAGTCCACTGGCAATAAATAAAAAAAGATTCTGCATTCAATGCTCAAATTCCAGCTTCAAGCGTTCTGCAGCTAATAATCATATTCTGGAAAATGAGGCGTGGGAAAACGGCAACAATTCTGTCCAATAACACCAAAAACATCATTTCAGTC
>Ga0307513_10003037_pt1 | contig 22886 bp, 25 predicted proteins | sample 15_EM_MG_FD_202174 | JGI IMG/M metagenome (GOLD analysis project Ga0307513, IMG submission 202174) | Populus trichocarpa ectomycorrhiza microbial communities from riparian zone in the Pacific Northwest, United States - 15_EM | ecosystem: Host-associated > Plants > Roots > Unclassified | place... | reverse complement strand
GACCCTCGGTTTTTGCTAGATCATTGCTCGAGTTAAGACTGTAAAAGACCTTACTGGCATCCACGGGCATACTGCATGGAACGGATTTGGCTGTGTGGTGACCCTTGAGTCGAGCCAGGTCCAGTCGGTCAAGCAGGAAGGGTAGAGACGGGATGCGGCTTATGGACCGGCCACGGAGTGAAGGTAGGCTTTCCCACGGAAACGCTTGCACGTTCTTATCAAGTACCAGGAATGTGTGGTGGTCTTCGACGGGTGAGATTTGATCTTGCGCAAGGGGGCCGAACTCCTCAAGGACTGCACGAAGGTCTACGACAGCCTAGTATGGGACTTATAAGTGGCTGGGTGCTCTACAAATGACTGGCGTACCTGGTCAATGTCTACATCTGAAAGAGAAAATTCGAGACCGTTGTACTGGTACAGGTCTAATATGAAATAAATTAGGTCCTCAAGTTCCTCGTCCTTGCACTTTGGTGAGAGCGAGGCGAAACACTCGAGCAGGCAGTCGTCAAGGCGGACCCCTTGGTACTTGCTCCTTTTATGACCAAGGTTCAAAATTCGCTTAAACATCAATTCGAAGCGACCTCTTAGGGATGCAATTAAGTTTTCGTTAGCATCCTTTGGTTCGGCGAGGAGAGCCTTGGAGGGTCTTCAGAGGACAGTAGCAACATCACTGAGAAACACACTTTGAATGCCCCCAACCAGCAAAATTCTATATTCTCGAGTAATTCCTTGAGCCGAGTATCGAGCGCAGCTCGTTCTGCCCACCATGCGGCTCGAGCCTCTCGGTCTTGACCTTGTACTGAAGTTGCCCTCTTGCTGGTCGCGGTATTGAGTTCGATGATGTCCTTCAGTTCCTGAGCCGCAGCATCGAACGTAAGTTGGGTGTTACTCCCATCATTCTCCTTTCGACTTGTCCGAGCCAGCGGAACGCAAAATGCCAGAGGGGTTTGGCTGGGTCGTTGTCGGGACACGAACAAGGTGCTTTTGGCCTCGTTGACTGCAATGTGAACTACCATCCAGTTGTTGGGTAAACGGTTGACGTCGCTCTCCGAGGAGATACTAGCGTCAACAATGCGAGCACGGTAACGTTCTCGCACTGAAGTCCAGTAAGTCAACATTTCTCGGTCTTCAGGTTCGTCATCTATTGTACCATCGAAGCGTAGGACAGTGGGACGCGCGGGTTCGCGCCTCTGCGGTGCGGGAGATCCTGTCCCATTCATTGATGGCCATAAAAGGTCGTCATGAGTCACCGTATCCCGAAGTTTCTGGTCGATGGCCTCTAGTAGTTCACGACTGAGCGTCGTTGAACAAGCCAGATCTAACCAATGTGTAAGTGAATCGGTGTGTGCTGCAAGAATGAGTGACCTCGCCTAAAAGAGCAGATACAACGTAAGGAGCCAGTTTGAGGCTTTTACCAAGGTTGGTTTGGAACGCAAGGGTGGAGGTCAGCGACATGGCCGCCTCACGGAACACAGTGACACTCCCGATACGAGCAGTCAACGATAGCACTGTCCAGCACGCTTCCTCTGCCTGAATCAATACCGACAGACAGTCCTGGAGAACGACCTTGCGACGGCTCGTGTGCACCAGGCCAGTTGGAACTGCGATCGCTGATGAAACGTAAGGAGAGAGGTCGAGAAGAGCAGCGAGGAAACCTACTGGACTCGATGAAAGATCCAAAATTGATATTCGATCGAAGATGCGCGTAGACTGTATGGAGCGCAAGCTTGGCAAGAAGAACGTTCTCTTCAATCTTTGTGCAGGGGGCAGTCAGATTAGTCAGGAAACTACGCCCCAGAAGTACCTTTGTTTCGACACTAGGAGGTAAACGCTCTATCTCGCTCATGAGGTGATCATGTTCGACATCACGAAGGAGCCAAACTAGAGGAATATCAGAAAGGGGCGGATGGCGAGAGAGAACAAAGCCGACTGTGACGTTGGAGGATTGAAGCGAGCATCCCGGGGTTAATCACATCGGTAGGTGGATCTGCAACTTCGACCAAGGAAGACCTACGCCCTTGGGCACTAAAGCAGAATACATCAACACTGGGTTAAGGCAAGATGGGGAAATACGAACCAGACGATAGCTAAGTTTGTGAGCGACGAGTCCAGCTCCTTGATGGTAGAAGTAGCCTTGGAGAAGGCTTCGCTGGCTTGTTCCTCCGCATCTTTGATCTGGAGATACTGCCCTCTCAACCGGTATGAATTTCCGATTTCAAGAGCGTCTGCATCGAGTTGGGAGACGAGGCCATCCACCTGATCCAGCGTCGCGTCTATTGTGTCCAGCTGTCGCAAGCATAGTAGCACCTCCGTCTTCATGGAAAGACCGCGAGCCATCATCGCTGGGGCGTAGAGAGAAGAGGAGAAGTCGTAGGCTGCTTGAGCAAAGTACTCTGCATCACGCGCCGAACCTCGAAGGAAAAAGAGTCGAGCCAAGAATAATTGAGCGTCGACAAGCCCAAGAGCGAAACTCCATTGGAATTGGTCAGCATTGTTGGGTTTCTTAATAGCTATTGATTCTCCCGGGTTACTGATCGAATCGAGAGCCGACTTCATCTCGCTCATCTGGAAGGGATCGTCCAATGAAGGTGATGCGGTCTCATACAGTCTTTTCAGGGTGTCCAACGCGCGGGTCCATAAGCGTAGACTTTGGAGGGCTGCTCCGACGGCAGCAGAGGCATTTTCCTACCAAATGGTGAATTGCATTCCGACTTGAGAGGACCCAACGTACTCGACTATTCTGAATCGAAGCAAATGATGACGCTGCAATGGCGGTGAACGCCAGTTTTCTAGCCCTACCTTTCACACGGGTTGCTGTCACTTGAGCCCTGTCCCCCCAATCGACTGTATCCATTAAGGATGATGCCTCGTTATATAACTCCATACTTTCGGGGTAATAGTTCATCAGGACGCTATCGCTAAAGGAATGCGCAGAGGAGACCGACCTTCGCTCTATATTCCCAACGAGGCCAAGTGACTCTGCAAATCTCAGCAACAGGAGCAACTTGGTCTCATCAAGGACATTGGCTTCATTGCAGGCAGTTAGGGATTTTGAATACATCTTGGTAGCGCGCTCCATTTTGCCGAGCTGGGCATATTCGTACGCTAGGCTGATAAGTACTCGGGCGTGTCCTTCAAGAAAACAGTCAGGTGTTCATACGCCAGAGCACTGGGCTAGAAGATGCTTACGATCGCGTAGGGCCGTTCCAGGAGATTCCTTCGTTAAACGAACCAAGACTTCGAGGAACTTGATCTTCAATTTGATCTGGCCAAGGGCTCCGTATAAGCTGACTGCCATATCTACGTGCGATTCGGAGGTTTAGCTGGCAGTCGAAAGTCTCACTGCGAGACCCACCGAGCAACTGAAAGAATTTATCCGAATCTTCGAATTGTCCCAACCCAGAAACATCGTCCTTCTGTGTAGATAGAGGAGATAGCGGGTCTTCCTGTTCATCATCAGTAACCAGTGCCGCTTTCCTCTTTACAGGGGTCCTTGGAGTCCGACTCGTTCCACGCTTCTTCGTTGGAGCAGGAGGAATTTCGGTAACGGGTGTACGTCGTCCATTTCCCTTCCCACTCTGAACCGAGACGCCTCTCTTCGTTGCTGCCTTGATTCCTTGATTCTTGGATGGAATACCTGCCTGGGTGGAATTTACCGCATAGGTAGACTCTAGCAGATCGCCCAAAGCAGCTGCCGCCTCATTCCCATGCCTCAGTATTTCCCCGATGGGGGCAGCACGTTGGTGGGCGTGGAGAGTTTGCCAGATGTGCAAGGTGACTCGGTATTGTGTGCGTAAATGGTCAAGTGACGCGCCTTCCTTGTTGACCTATTCACAACAGTGCTCAAAACCGCATATACTCGAAAGGAACTAGTAAACCGACCAACCTTCGAAGTTGTCAGCCGCGTCCCTTCCACAATCAACACCTTCGCAGTCGTCTGATCCCCTTCGTAATACGCAATGTCGAGCAATTTGAGAATAAGCCTATACTAAACCATCAGTGCCCATCCCTGTACCAATCCCATCCCTGACCTAGTCGTTCGGATCGCCCGCTCTGCGCCATAGGCTTCCCTCGCCTCTCCCAGCAGAAATTTCACTACTCTCTTTATATCAGCTTTCCATATTCCGCCCTCCAGACACTGCGCCTGCCACTCAACCACTGTGCCAACCACCTCGTTCGGCACCCTGCAATCACGCATTGTGGGCGCAAGGGAAGCTTTACTCCCCAGCAAAAGATCGCATGCGCCCATTATTGTTAGCCGTTGGACAATGTCCGCCAGAGGTCTGACTTCGTCCCGCCTGAAGATGGAAAAGAGTGGCAGGGTGGAGGAAAGGATAGAGAGGGTGGGTGTAAGAAGAGGAAGGGAGGAAGTGAATGACGAGAGGTAGGCTTCGTATGATTTCTGCAGATCCGCGTCAGTACATTGTTCATAAACAAATCTCTTGCTCACCTTACGCTCCCCAATCTTCCCAAAGCATGCACCAAGCGTACTCCACCGTCCCGGTAGTTGCGTCTCAAAAGTCTTCCATTCTCCATCGTCTTCCCTTTGAGTGGCGCTTGCAGAGTGTTGTCCTCCCTGTTGGGACTGCCATAGTTGGAAAACCTCTTCAGCGAGTTTGGCACTTCTCTCCAGAAATGGAACGGCATCCCCTATCCGGCCGACCTGGTACAACTTCGCACCAGCATTCCAAATCGCCCCGCTGAGCGCTCGCCGCGCGCGGAGGATGCGATAGTTGTTGTTGACTGCAGGCGATTGCAACAGAGAAGCAGAAGAGAGGGTAATAGCGCGCGTAAAGACGTCGAATGTTTCCTTGAAAGTCTCGGATTGGGAAGTGGAGAGCGTGGAACGTGCAATGGTGAAGAGGGCGTCGTACGCTGATACTAGGATGTCGCTTGCATCTGTTGTAGCAATGGCCTCGTTCTACCGAAGAGGAGCGTCAGATATACACGAGGAATACGCTCGGGACCGCATACAAACCTTCAACAGCTCTTCATATACACCCACAGTGCTTCCCAATAACCTCTTCAGCAGAGTTGCGACCCGTCCATCTGTAGACGGGAGGACTTTCCCAAGAGCTCGACGCAGGCGATCAGCCCCGCGCTGGAGCTGTTCACATTCCTTCCCTCCCGGAGCAATTAAAGCACCGGATGGCAGGCTCACGACATACCCCTCCAGCCGCTCCACAACTTGCGCATCCTGCGTTTTACAGACAACCTCGTCGATATACGCTGCAGCAGTGGTGAGCATCGCAGCAACTTGCAACGGGGTCATACGATCCCCAATCTCCCTACTTTCCCCTTTCCTGGCTTGACTATCGCTCAACTTGGCCGGCAACAAGGACGGTGCTGGAAGGGTGCCGTCCACTCTCGCCAAGTACTGTAAGCCCTCGGCATACCGCGCACGACTAACAACGCCCATCCAAAACATCTTCAGTTGCGCCCACGCCTTGGCCTCTTTCTCGCCCTTGTCATTGATGGCCTTCTGCACGCAGAGGAAAAACTCATGAATCCGCTGCGCGACGGCGCGCTCGTCCGCCTCCTCCTCCGACTTGTGGTACGCAGAGGCGATGTTGGCAGCTTGCTTGGCACCCCAGTCGGGCTCGAGGTCCACCGCGCCCACGGATGCGCCGTGCAGGAGCGTGAGGATGGCATACGAGCGTAGGTTGAACCGGGTGCTTGGGCTGCTGAGGGTTAATGTTGCTATCGAAGAGGAAAATGCAGGTTGGATGAGAGATTCGATCGTCTTGTAGAGGCTTACGCAGACGAGCTTGACTTGTGCTTTTGCTGCGATTGCAAAATGCGAGACCCAAGAGAGGAATAGCCCGTAGTTGAGGTGTAGGTCGTGCAGGGCTGGGATAATTTCGTCCGGTGAGAGGTGTAAACCGCATTGGAGAGCATAAGAGAGGTGTGCGAGGAGAAGGCCCGTCAGGGTTGCGTCTAGAGGTGAGGTAGAATGAGGTAATGGGAGGCGCAGGATGTCCAGGGGTGGCGGTGGAGCTGATAAGGACGAGTGGATGTAGAGATTGAGCAAGGAAGAGTGGGTGTCGTGTAAGAGGTCCCAGGAGGTTTCATGCTGCAGGTTGGTCATCTGTAATGCGATAGTAGAGTTCTCGAGGAAATGGCTCACCAGCTGCATTTGCACCAACTTTCCGACGATATTCAACGCAGCTTTTTCGCCTTCGACCATTGCGCCCTTATCGTTATCCTCCTTACTGATATTCCGGAAGGCAGCAAGGGCGTCCTTGCAAATTGCTGCGGCGTTTCGAATGTTGCCCTCGGCATAACTTTCACCACCAGGCTTCCACCCGGCCTTCTGGACGTTCGCAAGTGAGTTCATGCCAGCATTAAGGACCTTCATGACAAGCTTCTTCCTCTCCCTGCGCTCCTTGATTCTCTCAGGATCATCATCGATCTCCATTCCGTCGTCCCAGGGTGCACGATCCGTTGCAGGCGAAAGGAGCAGCAGCCGAGCATCCTGAACAACCCTTTCAGAGACATCTCGAAGAGATTGTTCAGCAAGAATCTCGAGAAGCGATGATGGTGTGAGCGCAGGTGGTTCCACCTGTGTGACGTTCTTCGTGGGTCTACGGAGGGGCACAGAGATAATGTTCACGTTAGCAGGCAATGCGGTAGGTAGTCTACTCGTCGTTGTCGTCCGTGTTCTGCTCTTAACGGGAATAATGTTTGTGGGTATTGTTTTGGATGTTTTGCGACTCGACGTCGACGTCTTGGGCTTTGCAACTGTTGAGGATGACGCAGAGGGATCGGTTGACGCTGTTGGACGCGTCGCACGCGTCGCTGTGCGGGGCGGCATGGGTGAAAGGAGTCAGCTTCACGTGTGTGTTTGTCCGTGTTTGGTTGTGCGGGCTACTAACTAATGTCTCTGAGGGTAATTATGCAAAATTGAAAGTCTATAATACCATTACCCTTAATTCCACAACTAACCTCAAATCTCTAAACGTCGGGCAAGTGCTCAGAGGCTGGATCCCACGTAGTGTTCCCACAGGGAGCTGAGCTTGTGAAAACAGGAACTAGTGATTATTTGAATAATTTCAACACATATTTTGATATCCCAATCCCACACGTGATTACAAAGCGAGCCATCCCACCCCCAACGCCGATGCAGTCAACCCCAAACTTGCACCCCGCCAGCTCCGAAGGAAGCTGAGGCGAAGTCAAGACCAACGAAATTTGCTGGAAACCTATCCTAGTACTACGCTTCGTCCGCTCTATTCCTCACGACCTGCCATAGCGTAGCCATGGCCCATTCCCGTACGTGTGCTCGTCGTCCCCTGCCGCGCGCAAGCATTGAACAAGCTCTCACAGCGGAATCCTCTTTGATACCCTTTCTTTCCTACGCCCTTCATAGCATACGTACGACCCCGCCCAGGATTATTGCTTCCCCTGCCACCCGTACGTTGGCCATTCCTTTTTTTGCCGCCCCTGTGAACTCGTCGGAGCGATCTCCACTCTATAGGAATGGCTACCAGACGCCCCTCGTAAATGGCTGGAAATTTTCCAATTTTACTCACCGCAATTTGCCACATGCGAGAGTAGCGTGCGACTTTGGATATTTAACAACGCCTGTGAGGAATTGTTCTGTAGGAACATAGACGGATGTTTCTACTTTCATCTATAATCACTTCCTGTGCTCTCGAGTCGCTTTTCGCCCTCCTTTTACCTCGCACCGTCAACCTGACCTCCAGCCAACGTCCTCAGAACCACGCCGAGCAGCAGTCGCCCTTATTATCCGCGTCGTCCCACCACCAAGCTACCCATTACCAGAAAAGCCTTCCCATCCCTTGACACTCCCCGAATTCTTTGAGCAAGACTGGGTCAACGCGCCTGGTGCCCGGCCTGAACTGCTTTTCCTGCGTCGTGGTCGTGTGCAGAACGGAAACGGATCTCCACCGGGCTCACCAACGGTGGATCGCAATCGCAAACGCCAGTCGTCGGAGCAACACGTCGCTTTTCCTGGCGGAAGAATGGAAGAGGGAGACGAAGGAAGCTTGTATACGGGTCCGTGCTCTCTCCCTCTCCCGCCTCGTGCTAGAGACTGATTGACAATCTGATGTGAAGCGATGCGCCAAACCTGGGAGGAAATCGGTCTCGACCTTGCGGAGAAACACTTCCTCTGTGTAGGCCAGCTAGATGACAGAGAAATCACCACCTCGTTGGGCAAGCGGCTCCTCATGGTCCTTTCCCCCTTCGTCTTCCTCCAGCTCGTGCCGGATGAGCAACCCGTCGATCCCCCGCCAGAGACAACCCTGCACTGGACCCCACTCGCGAACCTCGTCGCCCGCCGCCCAACTTGGGGCACTGTAACCGTCGACATCTCCTCGCGCCTCGCGCCCAAACACCCTATCGTGCGCAACATGATCCGGCTGTTGCTGGGGAGCATGAAGTTTGATGCAATCGTGCTCAACGCAGACGATGCGCTGCGGTTTGGGTGGAGCAAGCGGAGGCGGACGGCTGGTCTCGACTGGGGCTTCTTGGATGAGCCCGACGCAAAGCACCTCAAGGGATCCACGCACGATGGCGAGGAGGAGCTGCGACTGTGGGGACTTACACTCGGCATGACACTTGATCTGGTCGGGCATATGAAGATGCCCTTCCCGCTGCAGCCGTCCGCCCTGCCCAGCCCTGACGGGTTCATTGGTGCGGAGATGGTCCTCGCACCTAGTATGACGTGAGTACTTGCCTGGATTCTCCCCTTTTTGGAATCGACTGTGACGATCGCACTAGGTCCGTCTTCCCCCGATTCTCTTACCCCGATGTCAATTTCTGGATCTGGGTCTTTGGAAAGAGATATAGGGAAGTCGTCCGAGGGTGGGAAGCGAGTGCGAGAGCCACGGGGGGACACACAGATCGGAGGTTTGTTCCCTTTTCCTGCTTTCGCCACACGCAGCCGCACTGACACGGATTGTGAAGGGTCAATTGGACTGGATCTGCCTTGCAAGCGTTCTACGCTGCTGTGCGTAAGGCGCTCGTCGTCGTCGTCGTCCTCCGTGCTCTGGGTATTTTGGCGGTCCTTGGTTTGAGCGGGTGGTTGATATGGCGGTAGACACAGGTCGACGGTATACGCGCTATGAGCTGTGTATTGCCGTTGACTTGGGGTGGTACCGTGTTTGTCCCCAATGGAGGTTCCAGATGTCGATTCAGGTGATTCATGTGCGCGCGGGTGGTGTATTGACACTGTGTTTAGGCTGTATACGGGTGCCTTTTGTATATCGTGTTTGACTGGAAACTGTTCTGGTTATGATGAAATCTGGTCAACAAAGTGGTCATTTATCCGGAGTGCGGAGCGTGTCACCACTGGCGTCCATGTATCGTAGTAGCGTCCCATTCCTGAACTTGCTCTCTGCTTTTTTGTTCGTCAAGTTACTAGGTGTTAACAAGGTAGATTGCAATAACCACGTCTTATTTCACTACAATATCGCACCAGCCGTGTGCCATTCATACTTGGAGGAGCCTTTAAGCTACAGATATTTTGCAGTATTGGATCGATGCACACTGTGGACAAAGTAGCTGGTTGGAACCAGCAGACGTTGAAATGCCTTTTACCACCCTAGCACTACAAATATGTTGTTTCTTACCTGTGCGCCATGCTTAAAATATGTACTCACACAGTATGTGTGCTTGAAAAATTTCACTGTGGTGTTTGTGGTTTCTGAAGTGCTATGAGGCAAAGGATATGGCAAGAAACTGTCAAATCAGCGTATAGATGGGTGATTAAGGTAAGGCTGCTAAGGAGCTGTTAATCTCTCAACCAAGTTGCTGAAGTGCTACTTTCCAGGAGTACCAGAGGAGACCCCAATTCTGGTGGTATTCCATAGTTTTGGAATGACTCCAGAGTCTTTTTATATTTATTCATTTCTATTGACAAAATCTTCCTGAATTACTCCCTTGATGGTGGCAGAATCGGCTCGAAACTGCATCAGTTCTCATACCAACTCACTGCAAATACCTTTTAGGTCTTTCTTCCAATATATGGGTTAGAGTTGAAGCAATAAGTACTACTGGGTGAAGAAAATGGTGGCCAAAATATAGGGAAGCACTCCAGCTGCTAATCCCGTAGGCTGTACCAATGATTGATCCAGTGGACATACCACAAGTCTTCCTGGGAACCAGGACTCGGGACCCAGTGGAACGGCATGCAGGCGACAGAATGTGGAAGAGACTGGAGCGATTTAAGCTTGTTTGCATCCGTGGCTGAATCCGTCGTCCGAATCGCCTCGTGCTACGGTGGGCGCATGCTGGCGCGCGTTGGTTAAGTGGTTGCCTTTCTTGGCGAAAAAAGTACAAGCCATCAAAGTCATGTCAAACACAAATGTGGTATTCCTTTGTCGCTTACCTTATTTCGGGGCTGACAGTCCGTTGGTCCGTGTCTAAATGAGGCCGCCAATGGCAAGCCATCGAGCTCCAAGTTCTTCGCATGCACTGCGAAGTATATAACGGCTTCTAGCTTGTTCATAGTGCTCGAACCCGCCCATCCTTGGACCTCTCACTCCCAGCCACCAGAGACCAGCCCAGCTACATCCATTGACATGGCTGACATGGGTGCGAACGCTCATAGAGCAGCGAGAGCCAGAAAGCTCAGCCACTTCCTTGTTCCCTAGGACTGGTACAAACTTGGCCAAGACTTGAAAGTACAAGGTGGCCTCCCTCCACGGCGTTTGGTTCGCCGATCCACACCGGGAGTCGATTGCTGTACCTGGAGCAGAGAGCGCAGCACTAGCCCCGCTCTGGCCTTCTAGGTGTCATTTGTCACTTGAGCTCTCTCGTGGGACCCGGTCTAGTACTAACAAGGTGACATCTGGCCTGAATCCCCCGATGCCCAATTTCGTCCGTCCTTCGTTCGGTAGGCGTTGTTCGACCTCCTTTCTTCGGCCAAGGTTGATTGCTCAAGCTGGTCTGTCGATGTGTCAGGGGGTCAGATCTCCCGACTTTTCCCGCTTACTTCACGAGCCCCGGTCTCAAGAATACCTGCCGAATCCGGATGCCTGCTTCACACCAGGCTCGCAACCAGAGGAAATTTACACAATTATCAGAGACCCGCCTATGAATGGTCTCGTACTAGTCACGTGGCCTCAGATTTTCAACGAATTTCTGGCCGTGCTTCCACTGGAAGCCCAGCATCAAGCTCGCATACTCGGATCGGTTGGTGTGACAGCAGGTCAACGTTTCTTTCACCCCAAAACGACATAGTGATTTGCACGGAACCATGAGGACCACTGGTTGCTTTCATCCCAAAAAGGAAAGTGCCGCCGGCCTTCAGACTTTCCAACGAGGTTTGTTCCTCAGTAATGCCTCCATAATGTTCAGAATATTGCCAGGAATACGACCAATTCAATCCGTATGTGCTCCGATTTATTCTGGCTTTCTGGATGCTCTCCACCCTCTCTGAGCGTGCGAGCCGCATCTCCGCGGATAATCCCTCTGAGGAACCACTCCCTGCCATCCATCGTGTGTCATCGTAATGATAAGCGTGATAAACCGTCTGTCCGGTCGGCCTACCTCTTTGGGCATGCCTTGTATTCCTAGCGGCGCCGCATATATGAAGGCGTCGATGTGCACCATCCTACCTCACTACGCTCCTCATTGCATAGCTCCCCAGCTCTCAGCTCTCAGCCCTCCATCCTCAGTGCTCTACCAATCCCACTACCAATCCCCTCGAATGGATTTCTTCCTCAACCTCTTCTTCGGCCCTGCTACCTCTGAGACTCGTACCGAGCTCGACTCAGAAATTGAGCAAGTTCCGGTCGATTTCGAGGGCGGATCCGGCTCCACTCAAGGCTGCGTCGTGGCGTAAGACTCAGAATCTAAGGCGAGTCTCCCTGACCATCGGCAGTGCTTTGCTTGGCATTATACTTACACGGCCTTGCATCCAATAGACTTCCTTGCCCGCGAGCTCGTTCGTTCGTAAAACCGCACGTATGGATGGTGGAATGCGCGTGCTGCACAAGCTTTTTATAACACCCCCTTATACCGGCCTCTCCGCATATCACCGACTTCAGGTGTAATCTATCGACTTTGCGCGTCTCTTCCTCGAACCGACTCTCCACTATCGCTCCTTTTTAAGTCGTCCGACGCCTCGTGTTGCATTGGTGTCCTCGCTGTGCGGCTCAACACTCGTTCCTCCCCCTCCGTTCTCTGGTTAGTAGCTAGTATAGAGTGGCTTTTATTGTGCTCCTTGACTGTATCCACTGCATGTAGCCTGATTTGAAATACACAATACTTTGGTGTTTATTGAACCGTCACCTCGCACTTGCCCGTATACCTATTACGTTGTTCCGAAAGTTACTACCGATAGTGCACTTCGAATCATCCTGGGTGAAATTATCTGTATATTAGGCGCGGCAGATCTGGAATAGCCAGTAACTATATTGGTATGTCGGTTAATTAGCAAAACAACCTATGAGAGCTATAAAAGAAGGGAATCAGCTTTAAATGCATGCGACATCTACCACCACTGGAACCAGCAAATCATGGAAACCTTTTGCTCCATCCAGACCTCTTTATGCCTACAATACATAATCAACGGTACTATAGTACGAGGTCACAGAAACGCGCGCAAATAAACGGGTCAATGGACCAATTAAACACCATAGACGAGCAAACCCTTTCAGCCCTGTCAGAAAGTGCTTGAGTCGTAATTGCTTGTGTTACAAAGCAACCTGCATGATGGTGGTGAAAGGAGATGGCCCCGGAGCAATCAGTGTGTTACAGCAGTAGTTCATAATAACGATGAGTAATACAATCATACCATGGCTTCAATAAAGGAGCAGCCCTTTCGTTCTGCAAGCGGTACAGCTTTCAGAAAGGTGGCTCGCTCCGGACCTGTCCAAAGTAAATGTAAGCACCCCCCCACCCTGTGTTGGTATTTCCATTCTCCTTGTAAGGTCGATGGATGACTGCCCACCACCTGCATGCGCGCTCGCCCAAGTCCTTCATCGCCGACCCCATGAGGGCGTGTTGGACCTGACTATACTCCACTCGCGTCTGGAGTATGTGGTTCCTGTGTGGAATGACAAGCTTTGACCCCAGTCGATAAATACTTGACTCGTAGTCGCCTCACCCGGTGCCTCTCCCCAGCTCTGCGTCAGGACGTCTCAAACGTCAAGACGAGCAATAAAACCACAAGATTTAAGGTCACCACCACCAGTAGCGTGCGTTGCTCTTATGGCCCTCAATGACATCAAGGGGCATGCAGTCCAGGACGAGCTTGAACGCTACGATTTTGGCCTAGTTCTCCAGTGGGGAGAAGGAGAAGAGAATGACGATCCCTGGGGGGAGTTGCTGTTGCTAGATGCGAAAGGGGATGACAATGTCGAGATTTGCGCATCCAGTGATGGCACATCCGGAAATTTAGACAAATTACAGCTTCACAATAGTATCAGTACCACACATGACTAGAACACAAATTGGTATCCGGATCGATTGTGCGCCAGTTCTCAAAGGCTGGAGGCCCATGTCAGACCCTAGGTCAATATTGCGTCGGCACTGCAGCAGCCCTCAATCGCAGGTCCCGATCACCCATTAAGTCATCATAAACAACTCGTGTTCGGTTCGTCTTCATTTTGTGTCGTCATAGCTTGTCAATCCATGCGCTTATAAGATGGGAATCCCTCTACACGTGAATTCATCTACCTGTCGCTCTTGTATATCCCCCGTGTTCTTCTTTAGATTCCTTATTGCTCTCTAAGTTGTTCGCCTGGTTCCCATGCCTTGTCCCTCAATAGTCATTATCCTGTAGCTTCGACGGACGGCATACTCAAGTCGCTCCCCCTCTTTGAATAACAGCGGACGGCCATGTACCGTGTCGTTCCAGTAACCCTATTCTCCCAGCTTCGCGATCGCCTCCCCTATCTCGCGGTTCTCTAACCTCTCGATGTCCCAGGGGAGTCCTATCTATATTTACGAGTCCCTACCTACACCACAATTTATGCGGTATTTCCCTTACGTCATTTGTACGGCCGCTCACAACGCAGGGAGCGTGTGCCTCCATTGACTGCGCGATTCAGGGGGTTACTCGAAACCAAGCCGCTTTCTCCTACAGCGAATAAGAGCAACATCAGAGGGTTGCTAATTCTGCTGGCCGAGTCGCAGAAGAAAGGACGTATTGGGCGCTGCTGAACCTTCGGTGCTCATTTGCCTGTAGTTGCTGTGCCCAATGATATGAGCCCGCAAACCTCTGCTTAAGTTGGAGGGGCTCTACATTTGGATTTCAGCATCCACAAAGCACATATCGTACTCACTCAAGATTGATACGTGGCTCATGGCTGTAGAGTTCAATGAGAGTCCGCCCTTATTGACCCTTGTCTCAGCAATAATTGAGGTGGGTTTTTTAATTTCTTTTGTAATCCGATGGTATACTGCTGAGGCAATAGCCCATGTTACATCGCGGTAAAGAGTCCTTCATGGGCAGAATGTCCATCACTTCCCTCGAGGTGGGGTTGACCGCTGATGTAGAGGCTGAGATACCTCTGGCACATAAAGGGGCTATTAAGAGTATGCGTGCCCAATATTGTTGAAAAGCCCAATCGCTGACTCTCTGTTTACTCTCCACATCGGCTCCTCTTTAAGCGACGTGTTCTTCCTAATATCTGCCAAGACGCTGCGTAAATAAACACCAAAGTACTGTATTCAAATCAGGCTACATGTGGTGGATACAGTCAAGGAGCCCAATAGAGTCACTCTATACTAGCTACGAACCGTCGCCTAGGGGTGTTCAGAGAACAGGGGGCAGTGAGGGGGAAGGAACGAGTGTTGAGCCTCGCAGCGAGAATGCCAATGCCACAAGGGGTCGGACAACTTGAAAGGAGCGACAGTGGACAGTCAGTTCGAGGAAGGAGACGAGCAAAGTCGAACAAGGCCGATAAATTACATCTGAGGTCGGTGATATGCGGGGAGGCTTGCATAGGAGGGGGGGTGTTATAAAATGGTTGTGCAGCACGCGCATTCTACCGACTACGCGTGCGGCTTTACGAACGGACTCGCGGGCAAGGAAGTCTATTGGATGCAAGGCCATGTAAGTATAATGCCAAGCGAGGCACTGCCGATGGTCAGGGAGACTCGCCTTAGATTCTGAGTCTTACGCCACGACGCAGCCTTGGGTGGGGCCGGATCCGCCCTCGAAATCGATCGGAACTTGCTCAATTTCTGAGTCGAGCTCGGTACGAGTCTCAGAGGTAGCAGGGCCGAAGAAGAGGTTGAGGAAGAAATCCATTTGAGGGGTTTGGTAGTGGGTTTGGTAGAGCACTGAGGATGGAGGGCTGAGAGCTGAGAGCTGGAGAGCTATGCAATGAGGAGCGTAGTGAGGTAGGATGGTGGCCTTCGACGCCTTCATATACACGCCGCCGCTGGGGATACAAGGCATGCCCAAAGAGGTAGGTCGACCGGATAGACGGTTTATCACGCTCATCACTACGATGATATACGAATGGATGGCAGGGAGCGGTTCATCAGTAGGGTTACCCGCGGAGGTGCGGGCTCGCACGCTAAGAGTGGAGGACATCCAGAAAGCCAGAATAAATCGGAGCACATACGGACCAAATTGGTCCTATTACTGGAGATACCCTGAACAATGTGGAGGTATCACAGAGGAGAAAACCTCGCTGGAATGCCTCTAGGCCCGATGACACTTTCCTTTTTGGGATGAAGGCAACCAGTGGTTTTCATGGTCTCGTGCAAATAACCACGTCGTTTTGGGGTGAAAGAAGCGTTGACACACCGACCGAACCGAGTATGCGAGCGTGATGCTGCTGGGCTTCCAGGATCGGACGGCCAGAAATTTTGTGAAAAAATAGGAGCCACGTGACTGGTATGGGACTATTCATAGGCGGGTCTCTGATATTTGTGGAACTTTCCTCTGGTCGCGAGCCTGGTGTGAAGCAGGCTTCCGGATCGGCAGGTATCCTTGAGACCAGGGCTCGTGAAGTAAGCGGGACAAGTCGGGAGATCCTACACCCTGACACATCGACAGACCAGCTTGAGCGATCACTCTTGGTCGAAGAAAGGAGGTCGGACAACGCCCACCGAACGAAGGACAGACAAAATTGGTCATCGGGTGATTCAGGCCAAATGTCGCCTTGTTAGTACTAGACCGGGTCCCACGAGAGAGCTTGAGTGGCGAATGATGCCCAGAGAGCTAGAGCAGGGCAAGTGCTGAGCGCGCTCTGATCCAGGTACAGCAACCGACTTTGGGTTGCGGATCGGCGAACCTAGCCGTGTAGACGCCATGGAGGCATTGTACTTTCAGGTCTTGGCCAAGTTTGTACCAGTCCTAGAGAACAAGGAATTCGCTGAGCTTTCTGGCTCTCGCTGCTCTATGAGTATTCGCGCCCATGTCAGCCATATCAGTGGATGTGGATGGGCTGGTCTCTGGTGGCTGGGAGTGAGAGGTCCAGGATGGTTGGGTTCGAGTACTATGAATATCTGGAACCCGTTATATACTTCGCAATGCATGCGAAGAACTGCGAAGAACAGGGAGCTCGATGTCTTGCCATTGACGGCATTATTTGGAGACGCATGAACGGTCTGTCAGCCCGAAAAAGTAAACGACAAAGGAATACCACATTTGTGCTTGACATGACTTTGATGGCTTGTACTTTTTTCGCCAAGAAAGGCAACAACTTAACCCACGGCACGCGCCAGGATGCGCCCGCTGTAGCACGAGGCGATTCGGACGACGGATTCAGCCACGGATGCAAATAAGCTTAAATCACGCTAGTCTCTGCCGCGATGGATGAAGCCTAGTTGCCGTTCCACTGGGTTCCAAGTCCTGGTTCACAGGAAGACTTGTAGTATATCCACTGGACCCCTGGGAACAAGATCATTGGTACTGCCTAGCTGCAATACGTCCCCATTTTCTGGTTACCATGTTCTTCACTTGTTACTTCAACTCTAGCCTATATATTAGAAGAAAGACCTATAAGGTATATGCAGTGAGTCGCGTGTGAGCCGCCAGGGATGATGGCAGTTTCGACCCGCGCGTCACGGTCTGAAAAGATCGGTCTGCACCACAATTAAGCGACATGTCCTTCCTAATATCTGCGTGTAAATAAACACCAAAGTACTGTATTCAAATCAGGCTACATGTAGTGGATACAGTCAAGGAGCCCAATAGAAGTCACTCTATACTAGCTACGAACCGTCGCCTAGGGGAGTCCGGAGGACAGGGGGCAGTGAGGGGGAAAGAACGAGTGTGGAGCCTCGCAGCGAGAATGCCAATGCCACAAGGGGTCGGGCGACTTGAAAGGAGCGACATTGGAGAGTCGGTTCGAGGAAGGAGACGCGCAAAGTCGAACAAAGCCGATAAATTACACCTGAGGTCGGTGATATGCGGAGAGGTTGGCATAGGGGGGGGGTGTTATAAAAAGCTTGTGCAGCACGCGCATTCCACCGTCTATGCGTGCGGCTTTACGAACGAACTCGCGGGCAAGGAAGTCTATTGGATGCAAGGCGGTCAGTATAATTCTAAGCAAAGCACTGCCGATGGTCAGGGAGACTCGCCTTAGATTCTGAGTCTTACGCCACGACGCAGCCTTGGGTGGAGCCGGATCCGCCCTCGAAATCGACCGGAACTTGCTCAATTTCGGAGTCAAGCTCGGTACGAGTCTCAGAGGTAGCAGGGCCGAAGAAGAGGTTGAGGAAGAAATCCATTTGAGGGGTTTGGTAGTGGGTTTGGTAGAGAACTGAGGATGGAGGGCTGAGAGCTGAGAGCTGGAGAGCTATGCAATGAGGAGCGTAGTGAGGTAGGATGGTGGCCTTCGACGCCTTCATATACGCGGCGTCGCTAGGAATACAAGGCATACCCAAAGAGGTAGGTCGACCGGATAGACGGTTTATCACGCTCATCATTACGATGATATACGAATGGATGCAGGGAGCGATTCCTCAGTAGGATTATCCGCGGAGGTGCGGGAGGGCATCCAGAAAGCCAGAATAAATCAGAGCACATACAAACCGAATTGGTCCTATTACTGGCAATACCCTGAACATTATGGAGGCGTCACTGAGGAGCAAACCTCGTTGGAATGCCGCAAGGACCGACGGCACTTTCCTTTTTGGGATGAAAGCAACTAATGGTTCTGCGATCTCGTGCAAATAACCATGTCGTTTTGGGGTGAAAGAAGCGTTGACATGGTGTCACACCGACCGAACCAAGTATGCGAGCGGGATGCTGGGCTTCCAGAACCGGACGGCCAGAAATTTTGTGAAAAAATAGAGGCCACGTGACTGGTATGTGACTATTCATAGGCGGGTCTCTGATAATTGTGGAAATTTCCTCTGGTCGCGAGCCTGGTGTGAAGCCGGCATCCGGATCCGGCAGGTATCCTTGAGACCAGGGCTCGTGATGTAAGCGGGACAAGTCGGGAGATCCTACACCCTGACACATCGACAGACCAGCTTGAGCAATCACACTTGGTCGAAGAAAGGAGGTCGAACAACGCCTACCGAACGAAGGACAGACGGAATTGGTCATCGGGTGATATAGGCCAGATGTCGCCTTGATAGTACTAGACCGGGTCCCACGAGAGAGCTTGAGTGGCGAATGACGCCCAGAGAGCTAGAGCAGGGCAAGTGTTGAGCGCGCTCTGCTCCAGGTACAGCAATCGACTTCGGGTTGCGGATCGGCGAACCAAGCTGTGTAGACGCCGTGGAGGCATTGTACTTTCAGGTCTTGGCCAAGTTTGTACCAGTCCTAGAGAACAAGGAATTCGCTGAGCTTTCTGGCTCTCGCTGCTCTATGAGTGTTCGCGCCCACGTCCCCGTGTCAGTGGATGTGGCCGGGCTGGTCTCTGGTGAGAGGTCCAAGGATGGCTGGGTTCGAGCACTATGAACACGCTGGAAGCCGTTATATACTTCGCAGTGCATGCGAAGAACTTGGAGCTCGATGGCTTACCATTGACGGCATTATTTGGAGACGGATCAACGGTCTGTCAGCCCGAAATAAGTAAGCAACAAAGGAATACCACATTTGTGCTCGACATGCTTGTACTTTTTTCGCCAAGAAAGGCAACAACCTAATCGACATGCGCCAGCATGCGCCCGCTGTAGCACGAGGCGACTCGGACGACGGATTCAGCCACGGGTGCAAATAAGCTTAAATCACGCTGGTCTCTTCCACATTCTGTCGCGATAGATGAAGCCTGCACGCCGTTCCACTCGGTTCCGAGTCCTGGTTCACAGGAAGAATTCACTGGACCCTTGGGCAGCAAGATCATTGGTACTGCCTACGGGATTAGCAGCTGCGATACGTCCCCATTTTCTGGTTACCATGTTCTTCACTTGTTACTTCAACTCTAACCTATATATTAGAAGAAAGACCTATAAGGTATATGCAGTGAGTCGGGTGTGAGCCGTCAGGGCTGATGGCGGTTTCGACCCGTACGTCGCTTCACGGTCTGAAAAGATCGGTCTACACCACAATCGCCAGCTCTCCGTTTACTCTCCACATCGGCTCCTCTTTAAGAGGCTATGCGTAAATAGACACCAAAGTACTGTATGCAAATCAGGCTACATATAGTGGATACAGTCAAGGAGCGCAATAGTAGTCACTCCATACTAGCTACGAACCGTCACCTAAAAGAGAAATGTAACGCCACAAAGGCAGGGGAGTTCAGAGAACGGGGGGCAGTGAGGGAGAGGGGACGAGTGTTCAGCCTCGCAGCGAGAATGTCAATGCCACACAAGGCGTCGGACGACTTGAAAGGAGCGACAGTGGAGAGTCGGTTCGAGGAATAAGATGCGCAAAGTCGAACAAAGCCGATAAATTACACCTGAAGTCGGTGATATGGTGAGGCTGGCATAAGGGGTGTGTGATAAAAAGGTTGTGCAGCACGCGCATTCCACCGTCTATGCGTGCGGTTTTACGAACTCGCGGGCAAGGAGGTCTATTGGATACAAGGCGGTAAGTATAATTCTAAGCAAAGCACTGCCGATGGTCAGGGAGACTCGCCTTATATTCTGAGTCTTACGCCACGATGCAGCCTTGGGTGGAGCCGGATCCACCCTCGAAATCGACCGGAACTTGCTCAATTTCGGAGTCAAGCTCGGTACGAGTCTCAGAGGTAGCAGGGCCGAAGAAGAGGTTAAAGAAGAAATCCATTTTGAGGGGATTGGTAGTAGGATTGGTAGAGCACTGAGGATGGAGGGCTGAGAGCTGAGAGCTGGAGAGATGTGCGATGAGGAGCGCAGTGAGGTAGGATAGTACCCTTCGACGCCTTCATATACGCGGCGTCGCTGGGGATACAAGGCATGCCCAAAGAGGCAGGTCAACCGGACAAACGGCTTATCACGCTTTTAATTACGATGACATACGAATGGGTGGCAAGGAGCGTTCCTCAATGAGATTATCCGCGGAGGTGCGGGCTCGCATGCTCAGAGAGAGTGGAGGGCATCCAGAAAACCAGAATAAATCGGAGCACATACGAACCAAATTGGTCCTGTTACTGACAATATACTGAACATTATGGAGGCGTCACTGAGGAGCAAACCTCGTTGGAATGCCGCAAGGCCCGACGGCGCTTTCCTTTTTGGGATGAATGCGACCAGTGGCCCTCATGATCCCGTGCAAATCACCATGTTGTTTTGATGTGAAATGAATCTGTTGTTTTGATGTGAAGAAGCGCTGGACATGCTGTTATACCGACTGGACCGGGTATGAGAGCGTGATGTTGGGCTTCCAGGACGGCCAGAAATTTGGTGAAAAATGGAGGCCACGTGACTAGTGTGGTACCACTCATAGGCGTGTCTCCGAGAATTATGGAAATTTCCTCTGGTCGCGAGCCCAGTGTGAAGCAGGCGTCCGGATCCGGTAGGTGTTCTCCCGATCGACGTTCGTGACGTAAGTGGGACAGATCAGAGATCCGATAGCCTGACACATCGGCCTGACACATCGACAGACCAGCTTGAGCGATTACTGTTAGCCGAAGAAAGGAGGTCGAACAACGCCTCCCGAACGAAGGATGGACGAAATTGGACATCGGGTGTTTTCAGGCCCGTTGTCCTTGTTAGTACTGGCCCATTCCCACGAGAGAGCTCGAGTGGCGAATGACGCCTAGAGGGCTGGAGCAGGGCAAGTACTGAGCGCGCTGTTCAGGTACAGCAATCGAGTTTGACGTTGAGGTGAAGGTGCGGATGAGCCAGTGTAGACACCGTGGAGGCAGGCCACCTTGTACTTTCAGGTCTTGGCTAAGTTAGTTCTCGTCCCAGGGAACAAGGATTGTGCCGGGCTTTCTCGCTTTCGCTGCTCCAGGGGTACTACGGTTAGGCTGGGCTCAGGTGGCTGGGAGTGACGGTCCAAAGGCGGGTCTAGGACGAGCGGATTCGAGCTCTCAAGCCATGGCAGACGCTGTTATATACCCTCAGCATGCGCACGAAATCGGGGGGGTTCGGCCATTGACGACCTTATTTGGAGACGGATCAACGGTCTGTCAGCCCTAAATAAGAAAGCGACAAAGGAATACCATATTAATGCTAGACATGACTTTGATGGCTTGTACTTTCTTTGCCAAAAAAGGCAACAACCTTATCATGCGCCATAGGGCGGCTGACTTGCGCCTCTCACTACAGACGTTGACTGCGCCACTACGATAAGTCACTAGAGAGTATGGGTGTAACCGGTCTCGTATTATTATTTCAGGCATGGCATTTCACATTGCCTCCACGTTCATCGGGGACCCCATCCAAAGGAATTGCACAATTGACTCAAACAACTGGCTAGCTCGGAGCTCTCGAGTATTGTATGTTACGTATGTTACATCGGTTGGTGGAACGTGTGATCCAGCCTCCACAGGTGCAACGCCTAGACCGCTGAACCGGTATCACTCGTCCCAAACGCACTTCCACACCCCAAATCTGCCGTCGCTGCCTGTGCCGTGGTCCGTTCACGGGAGCCATGCCCTTGGCTCCCGTTCCAGTGGTGGCGGGGCAATGCTCAAGGGAACCTTGCTGTCGTCGCTCCTCTTGCCATACTGTGTTTGCGGGGACTGAGGTACGAGCAAGGCGGGGGTGTTCATCGTCGACTTAAGGTGGAAGCATCTCACCACCCATCCTGGCTGGAGGGCGTGGTTTAGGTGTCGGCCCCCAGAGAGGAGATTCTCCTCGTGTAGCTTGTAACTTGTCCCGCAAAGCTATCGCCCAGGTGTTTACACCCACAGCGACGTTGTCAGAATCTTTCCGTTAGTCTATCTACAATCCGCCAGTGAATAACAAACCCGTAGGTGAGGAGAAAAGAAGAGCACACACCATATTCAACCCTCGCTCTTTAGCGTCAAGGTGATATTAACTCTGTCCTGGCCTCCAATATCCTTCCGAAGCAAGCCGAGCTGCAGATTCGAGTCCGCATCTTGCTTCTCGACCTCAGGGAGTAGAGAACGTGTTGGAAGAGAAAAGAATGGCCCAGCGAGGAATCGAACCCCGGTCTCTACGATTCTAGCAGCAGCGCCCTAACCACTGGCCACTGGACCGATAATGGGTGAAGGATCATCAACTCAGCAGAACGCAGTCGCTCGACCTCAGCAATTCGTTGCTTCCGTGCCACGGGCGAGTATTCGCCAACAATTACATCAGTCATTTGGGTCATATCACGTACCCCTGTATGGTAGGGTAGAAACCTTTTCCAAAGAATATCGAATTCTCTTTTGGTCTTCACACCGAAGGCACATGGCCTCTATGGATACTCTATGGATACTCGGACCTAAGCACAAACTTGGGGTCTCACCTACTGAGGGAGTAGGTCTCACCTACTGAGGGAGTAGGTCTCACCTACTGAGGGAGTAGGTCTCACCTACTGAGGGAGTAGGTCTCACCTCCTGAGGGAGTAGGTCTCACCTACTGAGAGACACAAATCACACCTAACCAGACACTATGGGGGCGCG
>Ga0307513_10003036_pt1 | contig 22887 bp, 19 predicted proteins | sample 15_EM_MG_FD_202174 | JGI IMG/M metagenome (GOLD analysis project Ga0307513, IMG submission 202174) | Populus trichocarpa ectomycorrhiza microbial communities from riparian zone in the Pacific Northwest, United States - 15_EM | ecosystem: Host-associated > Plants > Roots > Unclassified | place... | reverse complement strand
GATTGTGGATCTCGTCGAGCGGTATCACGTCGTCGCGGTCACCATTGACCCGTCATCGCAAGCGGGATCGCTGATCGAGCCGCTCGTCACGGCCGGCGTGCTGGAGAAGATCAAGGGTGTCACCGGTCGCTACATCCACCGGGTGACGGCGCGCGATGTTGCACAGGCGTGCGGCGCGTTCTTCGATGAGATCGAACCGAAGCACGACACGTTGCGGCACTGCGATCAGGGGAACCTCACGGACGCGTTGCAAGAGGCACAGACGCGCACGCTGGCGGATGCGTGGGCGTGGTCACGCAAGGAAGGTACGGACATCTCGCCACTCATGGCGACAACGCTCGCGCTGCACGGGTGGCGCGTGTACGGGCGTACGGGAACGATGCCGTGGGCATCCCGGGGATAGGGGCGCGATGACAGCACCGAATCAGTGGGGACGGGGTCCGCGTCTCGTCGAGCCCGTGGAGGACGGAGAGACCCTGGCGCCTGTCGTGCCGGCGCTGCGTCGCCGACTCGAAGGGCTCGTGGCGCTCGGCGGGTGCATGCTCGTCGCGGCCGTGACGGTGCTGTGCTGGTCGTCGTGGGGCGCACCGTATGGCGTCGGATGGGGACTCGCCACCGCGGGAGTGTTGACCGTGGGGTTTGCGCTGGGCATCGTTGACGTGCCAGCCGAGCCCGTGTACACGGGCTCACCCGACGGGGAGGGGTAGCCCGTGCCGACTCTCGGCCGGACTTTGGTCCGGGCTCGGCGCGCGGATGCTGCCGTCCGCTCCGGCCACCCGCTCGGCGTACCGCAGGCGGGCGCCCGCGACCAGGCATTCACGCTCGATCAGTACGCGGCGATGATGTCCGACTATCTCTCCGAGTGGGGAGTGTCGGGCGGCCCGTTCGAGCAGACGTGGAAGAAAGAGCCGGCCGAACGGGTCGGGCAGTCGATGGCTGCGCTCGGCGAACAAGCCTATCGCGGGAGCGGTCTCGTGTTCGCCATCATGGCGGTGCGCATGGCGGCGTTCTCGCTCGTTCGGTTTACCTATCAGCGGATCCGCGGTGGCCGGCCGGCCGATCTGTTCGGGACTCCCTCGCTCGGCCCCCTCGAAACGCCGTGGCCTTCCGGGTCGACGCAGGATCTGCTGTCGCGGATGCTGCTCGACGTCGATCTTGCGGGGAACTCGTATCACATTCGTAACGGTCCGTGGATGCATCGCCTACATCCGACGTGGGTGCAGATCCTGCTAGAGCCGATCGAGATGAACGGCGGTATCGTCGGCTATCGGAAGGCGGGCTATACCTACCATCACGGTGGGATCGAGGTGTGTCCGCCGGAGCAAGTGGCATTGTTCGGCACGAGCGAGGTTGCGCACTTCGCGCCGACACCGGACCCGCATGCATCGTATCGCGGCATGTCGTGGATGACGGCTGCGATCCGTGAGATCGCGAACGATAAGACGATGGAGCGGCATAAGCAACGGTTCTTCGAGAACGCGGCACCGCAGCCGTTGTCCGCACCGGTGCTCACGCCGCGCGGATGGTCGACCATGGGCGCGATGCTCATCGGGTCCGAAGTGGTCGGCTCCGACGGTAAGCCGCACCGCGTCACCGGAGTGTTCCCGCAGGGCGAACAGTCCATCTACCGCGTGTCGTTCGCGGACGGCTCGGAAGTGGAGTGCACCGAAGATCACGTGTGGGCAGTCCAGTCGCTCTATGATCGCAAACGCGGCGTGGGTCGGCTGATGACGACGGCGGAGATCGCGGAGCAGACGCACTACGCGAGCGGTGCCGCGAAGTGGGCCGTACCGTTCGCCGACCCGATCGAGTTCGCAGGCGACGAGCCGTTGCCCGTCGACCCGTGGCTACTCGGGGCACTACTCGGCGACGGGTGCATGACCGGTCCCGGCGGGGCCACGCTCGCCGCTGCGGCCGACGACGCCGACGACACAGCCGCGCTACTGGCGGCCCACGTGCCGGCCGGCGTGACGGTCTCACGGCGTGACCGGGGCGGCTGGTCGGAGTTCTACCTAGGATCGGGCGGCAAGGCAGGGAACCCGCTACGCGCTGCGCTCGAAGGGCTCGACGTGTGGGGCACGCTCGGACCGGACAAGCGGGTCCCGGCCGCGTACCTCCGTGCGTCGATCGCCGATCGGCTCGCGCTATTGCGTGGACTGCTCGACACCGACGGATCGGTGGATCGGCGTCAACCGAATCTCGTGCGCTTCATCAGTACGTCGCGCGCGCTCGCGGAGAACGTGCGCGAGTTGGCTCGTTCGCTCGGCGGGACGGCAACGATCGCGGAGACGTCTCGCGGTCAATGGCGTGTACACGTGCAGCGTCTGCCAGAGGCGATTGTGCCGTTCGCGCTGTCGCGCAAGGCGAACGTGTACACGCCGCCGGGCAATCGGGGCGAGCGGTCGCGCTCCATCGTCGGCGTGGAGTATGTGCGGCGCGAGGAAGCGCAGTGCATCCGCGTCGATGTGCCGGACTCGCTGTACGTCACGAGCGACTACGTGTTGACACACAACACGCCGAACATCGCTGTAGCGCTGGACAAGTCGATCAGCCCGGAGGATTTCGAACGTTTCAAGGCGATCATGGACGAAGAGCACGTAGGCGCAGAGAACGCCTACAAGACGCTCTATCTCGGCGGTGGCGCTGACGTCAAAGTGGTCGGCTCGAACTTCGAGCAGTTGCAGATGGCCAGCGTTCAGGGACGCGGAGAGACACGCGTTGCGGCGGCTGCGGGTGTGCCGGCCGTCATCGTCGGACTGTCCGAAGGTCTGTCGTCGGCGACGTACAGCAACTACGGACAGGCGATGCGCCGGTTCGCCGATCTCACCATGGCGACCCTGTGGGCGAACGCGGCGGCATCACTACAGACGATCATCCGGCCGCCCGGCGGCGACGCGCGACTGTGGTACGACACGCGTGACGTCTCGTTCCTCCGCGAGGATCGAGAGGTGGCCGCGCGGATCGAGCAGACCAACGCGGCGACGATCAATACGTACATCACGGCCGGGTTCACCCCCGAGTCGGCGATCCTCGCTGTCAAGGCGGGCGATCCGGCGCTACTGATCCACACGGGCATGGTGTCCGTGCAGTTGCAGACACCCGGCGCGAACGGTGCGATCGAATCCGGCGCAGCATCGAGCGATGCGGCTCCGGCCAGTGACAGCGGCGGAACGACTGGACCGGCCACGGTGGCGGACGCGAAGAAAGAGGCGGACGCAACGAATGCTGCCGACCCGGCGTCCGGGCTGAACGGGCAGACGCCGGCCGAGATCCGGCTACTCATGGAGATGATCCAAAAGGTCTATCTCGGTATCGGTAAGGTCATCACCGTGGAGGAAGCGCGCGATCTGCTGAACCGTGCCGGTGCTGACCTCCCGGCGCTGCCGGCAGACTCCCCGCTGCTCGCCCCTCCCCCGGCACCGCCGGGGCCCCCGGCCGCCAACGATGCGCCTGCGGACGACGCAGCGCCCGGGGACGACTCCGGGGACGACTCGGGGACCGGCTCGGGGGACGGCACGAATTCGGCCGAGCCCGTGTACACGGCTCGGGCGGCGATCGTTCCGTACGATCCCGCCATGGCCGCGCGGGCGGTTGCCGGCCCGTCGTACGACCAGCACGACGCGGCGATCTTGGAGTACATCGCCCGGGACTTCGCAGCACGAGCGCGTGAGGCTCGCGGGCACGATCGACCGGGGCCACGGCCGGCCCCCGTCGCGCGGACGGGAAGCGACACCGCTCGCGATTGGGTTGATTACGCAGTCGCTGCGGAGGTCTCGATACCGATGACGAACGGGGTTCACTCATGACGGCGACTACCGCACGGCGAGCGATCATGAAGGATGTCACGCGACGGGCGGAGCGCACTACCGCGCTCGCCTCAATGGCGGAGCGGATGCGCGCTGCCGGATTCAACGTGGCCGAGCGCTTCGCCGGTGCATCGTCGTCGAACGTCAACGACGTCGCGGCCGGGAACGTGCAGCGCGAGGGTCTGTGCCGCACGGTGCCGTTCCGTATGTCGCTGGCACCCGAGACCAATGGAACGGACGAGACGGAGTCGGACGGCCGCACGATCGAGGGGTACGGCGCGGTGTTCGGCGTCGATACGGAGATCAACTCGTGGGAGGGTCACTTCAACGAGAAGATCCGTAAGGGTGCGTTCCGTAAGTCGATCCGCGAGAACACCCCGAAGATGCAGTTTGATCACGGCTATCACCCGCTGCTCGGCGGGCTCCCGCTCGGCCGGTGGGAGACAGTGGAGGAAGACGACCACGGCCTACACGTGCTCGGCCGCATGTATGACAATTGGCTGATTGAGCCGTTCCGTATGGCGATTGCCGAAGGTGCCGTAGACGGTATGTCGTTCCGGTTCTCCGTCGTCAAGGAAGAGTGGCGAGACAACGACGGCAAGGTGATCAAGGATGATCACGAACTGTTCGAGTTGCTGTACTACGGAGCGGGCGACCGCGGACCCATCACGCGCGAACTGATCGAAGTTCGGGTACCGGAAGTCGGACCCGTCGTGTGGCCGGCGTATCAAGAGACCGAAGTCGGTGCACGCTCCGCGGACGGTGGACGGCTCGTCATCGATCTCGGCGCATTGCGTGAGGATCGCGGCGCGCTCGCCGATCTCGTCGCGCTCATGGACTGCGAAGCGGGCAAAGCGCGTCGACTCGAAGTCGTCGCCGCGCTCGGAATTCGGGTCGCAGACGCGGGCGGCGACACGGCCCCGGTGGTTCCGCCAGACGGTGACTCTGTGCATAATGGTGCCGTGCACACGGGCCGGTCCCGTAGCACCGAAGGTGAGCCGCAGACCACGGGGACAACGGCCGGGAACCACTCGCAGCGCGAGCCGGGGACCACCGATGCAACCGCCGGGACGCACTCGCGGAGTGGTGACACCCCCGACGAGACGCGTCCGCTCAACCCGACGGACCGGCGCAATACGCTGCGGTCCGACTACCGGACCTATCTCGATCGAGCGCTCACCCTTCCGCCTTCGGACGAATGATCATCATCCGAAGGGAGCGCCCAACGTGGCGACCGACAACGGCCGGGCGACCGGTCTGACGAACGCGCGCGGCACGGTGCTCGGCTTCCGTGCCGATGGTGCACCGATCTACCCGATCGCAGGCGGCGACGGAGAGGGAACCGGCACCCCGCAGCGCGGGACCGGCACCGACTCCGGCCAGGGTGGCGCACCAACACTCACACACTCCGGTTGCATCAACCGGTTGCAGGACATCCGCGCGCAGATGGGCCAGATCGCGGAACTCGACAATCCGTCCGAAGAGGACGATCGATACTTCCGCGAGTTGGCTACCGAGTTCGAGACCGTGGATGCGCACCGGCTCCGGTTGGAGCGACAGGCGACCCTGGCACGCGTCTCGAACGTGTCGTCGACGCTGAACGCGGCCGGCTACCTGCGTACGGAGCGCGGTGCCGGTGGCGAACGCCACGACAACTCGAACGGCTTCGACCGTGACGGCATCCTCGAACCGGACTCCATTCAGGAGCACCGGTTCCGCAACCCGTGGGCCACCGACGACATGCGGACCATGGGCCGCGAGCCGGAGCACGTCGCGCAGGAATTCCGCTCCCGCGCGCTCTCGGCATGTGAGCAGATGGTCGGCGTCACCGACGCCATCCGGCAGGCAGCGACCGGGATCGTCGAGCGGTGGGACGACCAGGACGCGAACCTCTCGCAGTGCATGCTGGCGCTGTCCGCCCCGGCGTACTTCCGTGCGTGGTCGAAGATGGCCCGGATGGACGGCTCGCAGGCGGAGTTGACCGACGACGAGCGGCGCGCGGTCGCGCACGTCCGGCACACCGCCCGCACCACGCGAGCGATGTCGCTGACCGACGCCGCCGGTGGTTACTTGGTCCCTCTCCAGTTGGACCCGACCGTCATCATCACGGCGAACGGTTCGGTGAACCAGATCCGGCAGGTGGCCCGGCAGGTGGTCGCCACCGGTGACGTGTGGAACGGTGTCAGCGCCGGTGCGGTCTCGTGGTCGTACGACGCGGAGGCGTCGGAGGTCTCGGACGACACGCCGACATTCGCCGGCCCGGCGATCCCGATCTACAAGGCGAACGGGTTCGTCCCGATCTCGATCGAAGCCATGCAGGATGCATCGAACGTTGCGGCGGAGGTGGGCTCGCTGCTCGCGTTCGGCCGGGACGTGCTCGAAGCGAACGCGTTCGCTGTCGGTTCGGGTGTGGCCATGCCAACGGGCATCGTGACCGCCCTGACGGGTACGGCGTCCGTGGTGCCGAGCACCACAACGGACGTGATGGCGCTCGCGGACATCTTCAAGTTGCAGGGTTCGCTGCCAGCGCGGTACCGCAATCAGCCGGGTACGGCGTGGCTCGGAAACAACCTGGTGTACAACATCGTGCGGCAGTTCCAGGTGGGTAACGAACTGTGGGGCACGCTGTCGGAGGGCCGTCAGCCGTCGCTGCTCGGCCGGCCGGCGCTCGAAGCGGAGGACATGGACGGCGTCATCAACGCGACGCAGACGAACAACGTCCTTATCCACGGTGACTTCTCGAACTTCGTTATCGCGGACCGTATCGGAATGACGGTTGAGTTCATTCCGCATCTCTTCCACACGGCGAACAACCGGCCGAGTGGGCAGCGTGGGTGGATGGCGTACGTCCGTCACGGAAGTGACTCCGTGAATGATGCAGCTTTCCGCCTTCTCGACGTGACCTGAGTCTACGCCGTAATTAACGTACACTTGGGGCATGGAGAAGAGGACGTGCGTTGTCGATGAGTGCGGTCGGGTCGAGTACGCCAAGGGGTGGTGCAACATGCACTACATCCGCGTGCGCAAGTTCGGCGAGCCCGGCCCGGCCCACTCGATCGACAGGAAGGGTCTGCCCCTTCACCGTGTCGAGTACGCGGATGTGGATCACGAGTGCCCGTGCGGCCAGACGTTTCGGGCTCGCCCGCATGGGTCGGTACGCCGGTTCTGCTCGCCGAAGTGCAGGGCTCGCTACGGCAAGCGGGACGCTCGTGCCCGCGGGTACGTCCGGCCACCGCAACCGCCCTGCGTCGTCGTCGGATGCGACTTGCCGAATCAGGCCAAGGGCTACTGTGCGATGCATCTCGAACGCATCAAGCGACACGGCGAGCCCGGAGAGGCGGCCCGTCGAAAGGCTCGCAACGGCGAAGCGACGTGGCGCCCGAACGCGGACGGATACATCATCTGGCCGAGTCGTGGCGGGACGGTCATCCTCCAACACCGCGTCGAGATGGAACGCCACATCGGGCGTGAGCTACTCCCGGATGAGACGGTCCATCATCGGAACGGCGACCGCTCTGACAACTCGATCTCTAATCTCGAACTCTGGTCGTCGGCACAGCCGGCCGGTCAGCGCGCCGCGGACAAACTCGCGTACGCGTTGGAGATCATCGAACGGTACGCGAACCTTCCGGCCGATCAACTCGAAGTGAGGTAGAGCAGTGGCAACAGCAGGAGATAAGCCGGCCGCGTCGAGCGGGCCGAGCACTGCAAGCGATGGCCCGAAGTCGGAGGCGGCTCCGGCGTCGAGTCGCAAGCCGTCCGCCGCGCAGAGCGACTCCGACCGTTCGTCCGGTGCGAAGACGGGGATCAACACCGACGCTGCACAGGCAGAGTACGCGGCGGCCGGTCAGAATCCGGCTCTGGACAACCGGCTCGGAGACCAGCGGCCCGGGGCTCGTGGATTCAAGGCGAAGCCACAGCAGTTCCCCGGCCCGGAGGTGGGGCACTTCGCCGAGCACGCCGAGCAGTACGGCGACGCGTTCCGCAAGGAATTCGACGTCGACGACGACGCCGGAGACGAGCGGCTCGGCGGTGGCCCGCACGGTCGCGAGCCGCGCGGAGACGGAACGGGCCCGTCGTCGGCGGGTGCCGACGGTGAGCCGGGCTCCGACGTCTGATCACGACTGATCTCGAAGGGACACCGAACAGATGGCGGAGTCGAAGCCGGAGCCGGCCGCGAAGCCGGAACCGCAGACACAGCGCACGATGGTTCAGGCGCTGACGTCGTTCACGGCGAACAATGCGCAGGGGGTTCCTACCCCGGTGCACAAGGATCGTCTGTACTACGCGGACGATTTCGTCGTCACGTCGCAGCCGCATCTGTTCGGTGCGCCCGAAGTGATGACATCGGAATCCGCGGCCCGCGAGCACCGACCGATCATGTACCCGGCGGTCGAAACGGCCGTGGCTCCGCCCGGTGGGCCGGTGCGTGCACCGGTCACCGCAGCGGGCCGCATCGCGTCCGGCCGGCGCCCGGGAACCCGGCCGCCCGGAGAGGTGTGATCCAATGCGTGACTCCATGATCGATGACGTTGCGGCTCGGCCGTCGCTCGCGCCCGCCGTACGGGATGCGGCCGGCGCTACAGCGGGCGCGGCCGTGGATCTCGCCGGGACACGCAACTACTTCCGCACGGTCATGCTCGTCGCGGTCGCGGGCGAGATCACCGACGGGACGCACACGCTCACCGTCGAGCACAGCGACAACGGTTCGACGGGATGGACGGAGGTTCCGGCGGAACTGCACGACGGCGGCGCGCTCGTCGCCTTCGACGACTCGAACGGCAGCACCGTTCAGCGTCTCGCGCTGCGGGACACGAAGCGGTATCTCCGGGCGAAGGTCACCGTCGGCGGCTCACCCGCCACCGGCGGCGTCGTGGGCGCGCTGTTCCTGCTCGGATCGGGCTCGGGGCGGCCGGTCACGTGAGCGTCGACCCACCACGGGGGTACCCCCGGCCGCAGGCTCGACCCGTGTACACGGGTCGAGTGAACCCGCTGGGGGTGCCGGTCTCCGATCCCGCGGTGGGTCGACCACGCATCACCCCTCCGTCTGGCGCCGTCATGCTCGGCGCGAGCCCGGAGCGCCCGCAGATCTGGGCGTGCACGGACGAGAACTGCGGGGCGGCAGCGCGCACCGTGGACCACAAGATCCCGTACCACCCGTGCCCAGCGCAGGGCGGCGTGATGGTGCCGCTCGTGCGCAAGGGGACAAAGGCAACACACCGGCTGATCGAACGGCCCGACTACGTGGGCGCAGACGCGGCAGGCGTTCAACCGGTGACGGACACGCACGGCCGACTGATCATGTCGGTTGAAACCCACACCGACGACGGATACTCGACGACCGTCTTCGCGCCCGCAGCAACGGCGACGAACGACGATATCCACGACGCGAAGGGATCGGCCGGTGGCCACTAGCGACGACACGAAGTCGCACGAGCGGGCGCTAGCGCAGTTGCGCAAGCGACGCTCCGCAGCGATGCGGGAAGCGGCCCGCCGAGACATCGCGCTTGCGATTCTCGACGAGACCGGCGAAGTCTCGAAGGCGGCCGTCGATAAGCGGCTCGACGACGAGTACACGGAGCCGACCCGCGAACTGCTCGACAACATGATGGCGCAGAAGACGGCGGCATCCGCGGCGTACGAGGATCGTGAGGTGGGCGCGTACGCGGAGGCGCTCGAACGGTCCGGCGAGCGGGTGAAGAAGTTCTCCGCGCTGCTCGACGCGGCGAAGGAAGCGCAGGCGCGAGCAAAGGACGAACTTGCCGCCGTGAAGGAACGAGCAGAGATCGCGTCTGCTCTGGCCGCGATCGCAGGGGAGGCCGCTACCGGCGAAGTCGCCCCGGGCGCGCCCGTGAACGCGACGGCCGGTCCCGCCACATCGACGGGAACGAGGAACTGACATGGCCTGGTCTGCATCGAAGATGTTCCGCCAGTTCCTCGCGGATATCGCGGGTAACACTACGGCGCTGGATCTCGACTCCGGTTCCTTCAAGGCCGCTCTGTACAACAACACGATCACCCCGGATCAGAACGTCTCGGCCGCGAACTCCGCGTACAACGTGGGCCAGTGGGCGAGTGCGCAGGAGTGCTCCGAGTCCGGTCAGTGGGCGGCCGGTGGTGTGGCTCTTGCGGGCCTGTCCCTGAACGTCGGCACGGCCGGTGTCGTCTTTTGGGATGCGAACGACGTTGTCTCGGGATCGGCGGCGGACCTTACGAACGCGACCGGATGTCTCGTGTACGAGAACGTTGTTGCAACACCCGTCGCGAATCAGGGCGTGTGTTATAACTACTTCGGCGGTCCGAACAGCGTGGTGAATGGTACGTTCACGATCATCTGGAATGTTCTCGGAATATGGCGTGCAACCTTGTGACCTGCGGGAATAGGACTAGCACGTCTGCTATCTCGAACGGGGCGTGGTGACGTAATGGGCGAACTGTACGAGCGCATCCTTCGCTTACATCCGACGAAGGACAAGATCGCCGTTCACGCGTTGTTGGCGATCTGCGCCGAGCAGTCGCGCGGCGTACTCACTACGGCGCAAGCGAACAACATCATCGCCGAGGAATACGGGCAGACCCTCGGTGCCGCGCAGACCGGCAACGATGCCGGCCTGCGGGAAGCGGGAGATCTGATCGCCACAGTGACAGCGGTTGCGGCGGCAAGTCGCGCGGCGAAGATCATCGAAATCGAAGAGGTACTCTTGCTCGCCGATCTCGGGATCGCTCCGTACGACACGCCGGCCGCGCTGCGCACGCGGCTCGGAGTACCCGACCGCTCGTAACGTAGCGGAAGGGAGGTTGACCGGTGGCGCTCAATGCAACGGTCGTCACGTGCACGCAGCCGGGCGCCACCGGTAATCAGACGTATAGCCTCGCGTCGAACTTCGACCCGAAGGCGATCATCGTTCTAGCGCAGCCGCGCGCGGCGGCCGGTATCCAATCGCATCTGGTGATGTCGATGGGGTACGGCACGTATCGCGGCGCAGTAGTTCAGCAGATGTGGACCGAACAGCAGTCGGAAGATCTCGGCGCTGCACAGGACACGTTCGGTCGTACCTCGAACGACGCCGTTGCGAAGTTGACCAACGGTATGGACAACACGCAAGACATGGTGGTGTCGCTCGTCTCCATGCAGACGGGCGCTACGTCGCAGTTCGTCCTGAACTGGTCGAACCTACACACCACGGCGAGCGTGAAACTCACGGTTCTCGTGCTCGGCGGCTCGGACATCACCGACGCCATGGCCGGATTGTTCACCGCGCAGACCACTCCCGCGACACAAGACGTCACCGTTGTCTCGGGGTTCGGGCAACCCGATTGCCTGTTTGCCATGCACGGCGGCGACCTGACTACCGTGACCACGCTCGGCGGCCAGTCGCCATACGGTACCGGGTTCGCTACGAAGGCTGCCGCCGGTGGCCGAATGGTGTATCAGCAAGGAACCGACGGGGCGGCGACGCAGGACGTTCGTACGTCGATCCGAAACGCGACGCTGTTCTACGGCGGCGTATCGGGCACGATCCAGAATAACGGTGCGTTGGCAGCCGCTGCGGGATGGCCGACCGACGGATTCCGCGTCACGTGGACGACGCAGACAGCGGCCATGCCGTTTGCGTATCTCGCGCTCAAACTGGCCGCAGGCGCCACAGTAACGGTGGGACAAGATGCGGTGCCAGCGTCGGGAACGCAGACGCTGACACCGTCATCCGGCGTGGCGAAGGCGGCAGTGTTCCTCGGACAGCGATCGACCGTCGCGAACACGGACGTGACCTCCGGGGCAAATAATGGCATGACGACATATGGGGTGTTCGCATCCGACGGCACCCAAGCATGCGTCACCGTGTGGGACTCGGACGACCAGTCGACGGCCGCAATCACGAACGTCGCCTACGGTCCGTCGAAGGCGATGCAGTACTACCTGCCCACCACGCGGGGGCTCACCGCGGAGACCGCGGCATCCGTGTCGGGCGGGTCGGTGGTGCTCGACTGGACGGACCCCGATTCGTCGGCATGGCTCTATGAGTGGTTGATCCTCTCGGAGACGCCGCCGAACACTGACGTCAACGCCGGCAACGTCGCGTACACGGTCACCGCGCAAGGTGCACAGATCGGCGTCTCGTCGCAGGAAGCCGCGGTGGCGCTGCTCATGGCGTCGCCCGACTCCGATGCCGTGGTGTCGGTGGGGCCGAGCCCTGCTCAGGCTCCGATCACCGGGCCCGCGGCGGATGCGTCGGTTACGACGACCACGCTCGCCGGGCAGGCTGACACCACGCTCGCTGGGCTCGACGCATCCGCAGGGCTCGCGCCCGCGATCACGCAGACAGCGACGACGGTCGTCGCGCAGGATGCCACGGCGTCCGCTGTGGACTTGCCGACGCCGGCCGTGGTGCTCGATATCGGGTCGGCTCGGTCGAACAAGTACAAGCTGCAAACGTGTATCGACGGATCCGGGGTGGCGTCGGAGTACACGATGGCGGATATCGATGCCGGGTTGCAGATCGCGAACTTCCTGACGGTGGCGGATGGCACTGCGGGCCCGGTTGTGGAATACCGCATTCGGGCGGATGCGCAGCCGACGAGTGGGGCGACGACGGGCCGTACGGAACTCCGCGAGATGGAATCGGACGGCACGACGCAAACGGCGTTCGACGCGATGACGGGCACGCACGAATTCGAGGTGTGGACGAGTATCGTGCATGTGCCGGCCGCGGACCCCGAAGTTGTGGTCATGCAGTTGCACAACGGGTCGAACGATCGCATCTCGGTTCGTACACAGTTGATCAGCGGCGCGACGAAGCTACTCGTACGGATCAACGGAACAAGCGCGATCCGGTTCGAAGAGAACTACGTGCAGGGAACATGGTTCAAAGTCAAGGCGCGTGTGTCCAGCGCAGGCGCCGTCGACATCTACTATAACGACGCCTACTCCGTGAGCGGGCAACTCGTCACGACCGGATCCGCGTCGTGGTACTTCAAGTCGGGCGCCTACGCGCAGTTCGACACGGCTAGCGCCGGTAGCTCAACCGAGTACGCACAAGTACGGCAGTACGGACTTGTCACGACACACACGCTCGCCACCGAAGCCGCACCGGTCACCGGGACCGGCTCGTACGCCGGGCTCGACGCCGCCGTGGCGATCGCCATCCCTGCGGACACCGCCGTCCCCACCATGGACGGGGAGCCCGCCGACATCTCGGCCAGCGTGGCGCGAGATGCGGCCCAAGCAGACGCCACGGCCGCCGCGCTCGACATTCAGGGGTCAGTGGGACCCACGCCCGATACGGCCGGAGGCGTGTACACGGCCCCGACCCCGGACCCGTCGACGAGCGAGAGCGCCACCCCCGACGCCGCCACCCTCTCGCCGGCCGCGCAGGACACCACGAGCGCTGTCGCCGGCACCACGGACCCGGCATTGCTCACCCTGGCCGGCGCGGACGCCGACACTGCGCAGAGCCCCACCGCTGACACCGCGCTCGCCGGCATCGTCACGCAGGACACCACGAGCGCGGTCGCGCCCACCGGTGACACCGCGCTCGGCTCCGTTGCGCCCGTCGATCCCTCCGGGGCGATCGCGCCCGGTGGCACCACCGAAGCCGGCACGGTCATCGACGGCGGCTCGCCATCCCCCGGCATCTCACCGGCCGGAGTGGACGTCGCCGCGCTCGCCGCGCCCGCGCAGGATGCGGACATCACGCGCACCTCGAACCCGGGCGCCGCGCAAGCAGATCTGTCGATCGCTACGCAGGATGCACAGCCGGCGGTCGCACCGGTCGCCACGCAGGCAGACGCCGCGCCGGTCGGCGTCGACGGATCGGCGGCGATCGCCGTGAACGTCGACGACATCCCGGTACTGATCGAGGGCGGACCGGCCGTGGGAGCCGGAGCGAATCAGTCGTACGCGCAACCGGACAATGCCGAGATCCTCGCGGAAGCCGTCGACGCCGCGCCGTCCGTGGCGCCCACACCCGATCAGGCGGACGTCACGGTCGTCGCGAGCCCCACGACGTCGACCGTCACCACCGACGCCACAACCACAACACCGGTCGCGCTGGTCGCGCTCGACGGAGCCGACGCGGTGGCGCAGCGACAGGACACCGCGCAAGCGCCCGCCGAGACGGCACCGCTCGACGTGTCTGTGAGCGCCGATGCGCGCGGTGGGCAGGGAGCCACCTCCGAAACTGCCGGGCTCGCCGTGGCCGGTCTCGACACCGACACGGAGCGGCTCAACACCGTCGACGCGGCCCCGGCGTTGCTCGCGCCGGACGCTCGTGCGCCCGACCAGTCGGTGACGCCGAACGTGGTGCCGGTGCTCCTGTCGCTCGACGCTGTGCCCGCGATCGCCGGTCTGTCGCAGCGCCCGACTGCCGATCAGGCCGATCTGTCGGTATCCGCACAACCGATCTCCGTCGAGTCGACGACGCAAGCCCTCCCGATCTCGGCGGTAGGCGCGGCTGTGGCGGGCGACCCGGCCGCAGGAGTCGCCGTCGGGCCCGACACCGGGACGGTGGGCGGAACGGCTCCCGCTCCCGCTCCCGGTGTCGGTGCCACCGTGTCCGGCGTCCCGGCGACAGTCGACATGAACGCGACGCCGGGTGACCCGCCCGACGCACATGCCAGCGTGGGGGCGACGCCGGTCGCTCCGGCGGTCACCACGCATACCGCACAGGATGGCACCGGCACGGCCGTGGGTGCCGCGTCCGTGGCCCCGGACCCTGCCGAGACCTCGACCGCCGGGCAGGCTCCGTCGCCCGCTGTGGCGCCATCCGCGGGCACGGCGGCCGGCACGGTGACCGGAGCCCCGGCCGCGCCGAGCGTGGCGCCCACATCGGATGGGAGCGGGCTCACCGTCGACGGGGAGACCGCGAGCGGCTCGGCGACCACGGCCGCCGGGTCGGCGAGCGTGACCGTGACCGGCTTGACGCCGAGCCTGTTCTACACGGGCTCGCGCGACGTCGAGCCGGCCGCGATCGAGACACCGATCAGCACGAACCCGGCGAACCTGCGGATCTCGCCGAAAGCGCTGCCGGAGACGGCGGAACTGTCGGTCGAAGGCGGCGTGTACGCGCCCGGCGTGACAGGCACGAGCACGCCGAACCCGGCGGGAGCGACGGTGACCGCGGACGGCTCGGCCGCTGCGGTCACCCCGTCCGATGTGGGTGCGGCGACGGGCTCTGTCGACGGTGAGACGCCGGAGGTGACTGCGCTCGCGGTGGCGCAGCCGAGCCCGGATCCGGCCGGCGTCGGAGTGACGGTGTGGATGCCCGATCTCACGGTGTCGACGCTCGCCATCACGGCGGGCTCGTCGGTCGATGGGCTCGCTGTCATCGCCGGCCGAGCCCGGGACGCAGCGGCGGACGTAGCTGCCGCTGCGGTGGCCGCACTCGGGACCGGGGTTGCGGTGTCGCCGTTCGCGATCCACGTCGCAACGATGATCGCGGTCGCGGATGCGCTGGTCAGGGTGCCCGCTATGCGCGGGTCGGCGCAAGAGTTTGTGCCCGGGGGTGCCACGCTGTCGGAGACGTGGCGTGTACACGAGTCGGCGCACGAGTCTATGCCCGGGGGTGCCACGCTGTCGGAGACGTGGCGTGTACACGGCCCCATGGGGGAGACTGTCCGGGCCGCGTTGATCGAATGGCTTAGGTCTACCGGCTCGATCGTAGAAAACGGGGAGGGTCGATGACGCAGGCGAACGCGTCGCTCGAAGTCGGCGAACTGTTCCCTATGGGGATCGTCGTCCGGGACGAAGAGGGCGTGGCGATCAATGCGATCGATGTGACGCTTACGATCACCCGGCCTGATCTGGTGGTGGAGGATCCGCAGATCGGTAACCCACCCGGGGAGGCGGGGTTCTACGGGTTCGACTATCTGCCGACGCTTCCCGGTCGGTACACGTATGTGTGGCGCACGGTCACGCCTACGCTCGCAGTATCGGGCTCGTTCGACGTCATCCCCCCGCAGGCGGCCGGGATCGTGTCGCTCGGCCGGGTTAAACGGCTGTTGAAGATCCCGGCGACGGACTACAAGAATGACGACGAGTTGCGCGGACTGATCCGCTCGGCGACGTTCGCATGCGAGGGTGAGCGGAAGGAAACGATCGTTCGGCGGGAGCGGGCGATCACCTTCAACGTGCGCCGCGCTCGCCGGTCGCTGACGATCCTGCACCGACCGATCATCGCCGTCACGTCGGTCGAAGGGCTCGGCCCGAACCCGTCGGGCCCGTGGGCCTCCGAACTGCTCGACGTCGACGAGCACGGGATCCTGCGCTCATACGGGGCCCCGTTCATCGGACACATCCGCGTCACCATCATCGCCGGGTACGTCGTGATCCCGGACCACTTCCAAGAGGCGGCAGAGATCATCGTTCAGCATCTGTGGTTGCCTCGCGGCGGAAGCGCCGAGCGGCCCCGCGCGGGCGGCGCAACGGCCGACACGCCGGGCGTGACGACGTACTCCATTCCGAACCGGGCGAAGGATCTGCTCGGCCGAGCCGGACCGTTGGTCGGATGAGCCGCGCAGGGATCGTGCTCCCCCGTCTCCGCGACACCTTTCGCACGGCGCTCGAAGTGGAGTACCCGCCGGACTCCGACGGCGCGGTGGACGTCTACCTAGGGCCGCTCGTGTCGGGCGACCCGGATGACGCGGTGTTCATCGGGTACGACGGGGATCCACTCGGCGACTTCGAGTGTGTCCGGCACACGCAGGTGTGGGGCGCGATCGGGCAGAAAGCACGTGACGAAGAGTTCGACGTATTGTGCTGCATCATGAACCGGTCCGGGCAGACGGACGCCGATGGGGTTGCCGGGTGCTTCGATCGGCTATACCGGATGTTCACCCTCATGGCCAACTCGATTCACGCTAATCCGTCGTTGGGGCTCGGACCGCCAACGACTCCGTACATGACTGCGGATATTCGCAACTTCGGTGCGTACATGCCGCTCATGGAATCAGCAGACGTACAACCGCGACTGTCGTTCAACGTGCACGTCCGAACGCGAATGTGAGGGAAGGACAGATGAGCGTAACACTGATCAATAACACGGGCAGCGACGTCACGTTGTACGCCACGTCCGGCGAAGCCGGCGCGTTCCACGTGAAGGACGGTGATACCGTCGAGATCCCGGGCGAGATCGAGAACGCCGACACCGCCGACGACGATGGGTTCTTCCTCATCGGCGACGGCACGAACGCGCGCGTCTGGCCTTCGTCGGTATGGGCGGTGCAGGGCTCTCCTGCCCGTAGCACGCGGCGGCGTCCGGCAAGTACGACCGACACGGAGGAGGACTGACCATGGCGACCGGTTCCGGTCTCGACGCGCAATTGGCCCTAGGGCCGGAGAGCGTATGGGGAACACCCATCGTTCCCGCGCGAGCGTACGAGTTCATCTCCGAGTCATTGAAGATGGAGCCGTCTTGGCTCGAACCGACCGCGCTGCGGTCCGGTGTCAAGTACAAGCGTGAGGCGCGCGTCCGTCAGTCCCGACGCACCGTGTCCGGCGACATCGCGGTGGAGCACTCCACAAAGGGCATGGGTCTCCTGTGGAAGCACGCGCTTGCGTCCGCGCTGTCCGCGCCGGTGCAGATCGCGTCGACCGTGGCGTACCGGCAGGCACACGTGCCCGGCGACTATCGCGGGCTCGGGCTCACCGTGCAGGTTGGCCGGCCGGAGCCCGGCTCCGGTCTGGTCAAGCCCTTCACGTACACCGGCTGCAAGGTGGGCGGGTGGGAGTTCAGCGTCCGGGACCAGGAAATCCCGCAGTTGACGCTGACCATGGACGGGAAGGACGAGCTCACCTCAGCCGGGCTCGTCGTCCCGTCGTACCTCGCGGGTACCGGCGTGTTCGACTTCTCGCAGGCCACGCTGAAACTGGGCGGCGACGTGGAGACCACGAGCGGCGTCACCTCGATCACGGGCGGCGTGGCGATCGCAACGATCGTCCGCGAGATGAGTGTCAGCGGCGAAGTTCCGATGGCGACGGAGCGGTTCGGTCTCGGTAACGCCGGTCTTAAGGCGGAGCAGTTGGAGAACGGGACTCCGACCATCACCGGTTCGTTCGGTGCGGAGTTCGACGAAGACGAGTTGTACGACGCGTTCGCGAACAACCTCACGATCCCCGTACAGATGGATCTTGTCGGAGCGGAGATCGCGACGAGCGGCCAGTACGAGACTGTCTCGATCATCATGCCGGCGTGCAAGATGAAAGCGGCTGCGCCGAACGTCGGCGGCCCGGATCTCGTCGAGATGTCGACCGACTTCGAAGCGTACAGCGACGGTACGAACCCGGTACTACAGGTCATGCTGATCACACCGGAGACGGTGTTCTGATCGATGCCTAAGCGCACTGCTCGGCCAGTGATGGGGATGAATGTCGGAGGCATCTCCGACTTTGTCACGCTCGCCGGGAAGTTGCGCGACGCCGGCAACGGTGGACTCTCAGATGAACTAAAACGCGAGTTGCGTCGTGCCGGTGAAGAGATCGTGCAAGCGCTGAAACGGGAGGTGATGTCGTTCGAAGATCGCTCAGACGCTCGACGGCAGGATGGCAAGTCGTTTCGAACGGAACTCGCACAGGCGATCACCTATCAGGTGTCGTCGAAAGGGTTGCGCGTCTACGTCGACCGGGCGAAGTTGCCGGCCGACTCGAAGCTACTGCCGTGGGCATTTGAGAAAGCGTCGTTCCGCCACCCTGTGTTCGGTGGGGCGACATGGGTCACACAGCGCGGCCACCCGTGGTTCGCCCCCACGATCTCGAAGTACACGCCGCGTGTACAGGAGAACGTCACGGCCGCCGTTGAGAAGTTCCTACGGTCGCTTACGTAAGGGAGCCGAGCAGTGCGTTTCAAGTACCGAGAAGAGATTATCTCGTTCGATCAGACGGTGATGTCCGTAGCCGAAGCGCGGACGATCAAAAAGTTCACCGGGTTCGGACTGAAACCGTTCAGTGAAGGGCTACAGAACGGCGATCCCGACTCCATCGTGGCGATGCTCTATCTCGCCTACCGCCGGAGCGGGCGGGCCGTGCAGTGGAACGACTTCGACGAATGGAACCTGAACGAGATTGAAGCACTCACGGACGAAGTGCCCGCGATCGTCGACGCGCCGGACGAGGGAGGTGAGGGAGGGGACCCAAATCCCGTCGCCGTCGCCGCCGTCGAGTCGGGGACGCCGAGAAGCGACTAGACGCGTGGGACGATCCCGAACTCCGCGTGTCGAAATATCGGATCGGATTCGCCACACACTGGCACTTCGATCCGCGCCAAGTGGACACGTTCTACATCACGGAGTTCGATCACTTCGCCGAACAGGCGGACGCGATCGAGAGAGAGAACGCTAAGCAGCAAGCCGAGCAAGAGAAGCAGACGAGACAGATAAACGCGCGACGCGGGAGGTGAGACAGTGCCCGATCTGAACCTAGGCGTTAACGACGCGGGCTCGGCACAGACATTCAACCGCGTAGCAGACGCTGTCGAGCAGTTGGTACGACAGATCCAACGGCTCGACGGTCTGACGTCCACGGCTCGGATCGACGCAGACACGTCACCGGCAGAGAGCGCGCTAGACGACGTCGCCAAGCAAGCGGAGGCGTCCGGCGAAGAGGCGGGAGACAAGTTCGGCTCTGGTCTCGGCAAGGGGATCGTTGCCGTCGCTGCCGCCGGTACCGCAATCGGTGGCGCGCTCATGGCATCGATCGGCGCAGCGATGGACAAGGAAACGTCTATCGCGAAACTGCAAGTTCAGCTAGGCACGACGAAGGACGTAGCCGCGGAGTACGGCAAACTTGCCGGAGAGTTGTACTCGAACAACTTCGGCGACTCGCTCGAAACCGTGAACGACGCGATCGTCAAGGTTCACCAAAACGTCGGCGAATCCTTCACGTCGTCGGATGGCGTGTTGAAGGACACGACGGCAACGGTCCTATCTCTTGCCGACGCATTCGGTATCGACGTCGCCGATAGCACGAAGGCGGTCGGCGCACTCTTGAAGAACGGGCTTGCGCCGGACGCGACCGCCGCTCTCGACATCATCACCGTTGGGTTCCAAAAGGGTGTCGATAAATCAGAGGACTTCCTCGACACGCTGAACGAATATTCGCCGCAGTTCGAGAAGTTCGGAATCTCCGGGCAAACGGCCGTCGGACTTCTATCGCAGGGCTTGCAAGCGGGTGCTCGTGACGCCGATCTCGTCGCCGACGCGATCAAGGAATTCTCTATCCGAGCGGTCGACGGCAGCGAGGCAAGCGCGAAGGGCTTCGAGGATCTGGGCTTGTCGGCTAGCGACATGGCAGCCAAGTTCGCCAAGGGCGGGCCGGAGGCGGCCGGCGCGCTCGACACCGTACTTGATCGGCTCCGGGAAATCCCCGACCCGGTGAAGCGGTCGCAGACGGCCGTGGCCCTGTTTGGGACCCAAGCCGAGGATCTCGGCGACGCGCTGTACGCGCTAGACCCGAGTGAGGCGGTAAAGGGTCTCGGCGAAGTGGGCGGTGCGGCGCAGAAGATGAATGATGCGCTGGGCGACACGGCGTCCGGGCGGATCGAGTCGTTGAAGCGCAGTATCGAGACTGGCCTTGTGGACATGATCGGCGGGAAGCTACTGCCGATGTTCGACACCGTGGCGCAGTTCGGTTCATCGATCTTCGGTGAGGCGTGGGGCCCGGTGAAGGACATCATGGGGTTCCTGGCCGGGACCGGCGGCGTCGTGGCCGGCGTGCTGATCGCGGCGGCCGGGGCGACATGGTTGTGGACAGCGGCGAGTACCGCGCTCGCGGCGTCGTGGCTTGCAAACCCGATCACATGGATTGTGATCGGGATCGTCGCGTTGGTCGCTGCGATCATCTGGGCGTATAACAACTTCGAAGTCTTCCGCGTTATCGTCGACGCAGTGTGGGCCGGTATCACAACGGCGTTCTCTGCCGCGTGGTCGTTTATCAAGATCGTGTTTACCGGGATCGTAGACGCGGCAATCGCCGTAGGAACCGGTATCTCGACAGCGTGGAACGCTCTAATCGGGCTTGTGTCCACAGTGTGGAACGCAATCGGTAGCTTCCTCTCGGCCGTGTGGGATGGTATCTCCGCAGCGGCGACCGCGGTGTGGAATGCGATCGTGTGGGCGATCATGACGCCAATAAATCTCGTGTACTCGCTTGTGACGACTGTGTGGAATGCGATCACGGGATTTCTGACCGCTGTGTGGAACGGGATCGTGACGATCGCGACGACCGTTTGGAATGCTATAACGGATTACTTCACTCGACTGTTCTACGCACACTATGACTTGTTCATGGGAATCTGGAATGCGATCACTGGGTTTCTGACGGGCGTTTGGAACGGCATCGTCGCGGTAGCTACTACCATCTGGAACGGCCTGTCGTTCATGTTCGAGTCAACGCTCATCGCGGTTCAGACGATCTTTACGGTCGTGTGGACGGCGATCCAAACTGTCGCGATGACGATTTGGAACGCTATCGTCGCGTTCTTCACGGCGAGTCTCGAAGGATGGCGGATCATTTGGGAGACCGTGTGGACCGCGATCTCAACGGTGTTTAGTACGATCTGGAACGCGATATCCGCGGTAGCCACCGCGATTTGGTCGGCGATATCTGCGTTCCTCACGGCCGGAGTGAACGCGTTCTCTGCCGCGTGGTCGGCTGTGTGGAACGCGGTAAGTACGGTGTTCTCGAACATCTGGAACGGTATCAGTACCTTCGTCCGCAATACCTGGAACGGCATCGTGGCGTTCCTGACACCGGCGATCAACGCGTTCGTAGGATTCTGGTCGGGCGTGTGGCAAGGCATCACGACGACGTTCGAGACGGTGTGGAACAAGATCAAGGACATTGCGACGAACGTGTGGAACGGCGTAAAGGAAATCTTCAAAGGCGGAGTGAACGGCGTCATCGACGCTATCAACTGGCTGACGTCGAAGGTGAACGTCGTTCTTAAGTTCCTCCTCATCCCGGAGATCCCCGCGGTTCCACGGCTCGAAGCGGGCGGACTGGTCGGCGGTACACAGTTCCTCGCATCGGGCGGAAAGGTGGGACCCGGCTTCGTCACGAACGGACCGCAGGCGATCGTAGGGGAAGGCAACCCGGCACACCCCGAGTTCGTCATCCCCACGGACCCGAAGCACCGGAAGCGCGCGATCGAGTTGTACAAGTCGCTCGGTACGCAGTTGCTCGCGGACGGCGGCATCCTCGGATGGATCGGTGACACCGCGTCGAGCGCGTGGAAGGGAGTCACCGGCGCAGCGTCGGCGGTGGCCGGCGCGGTCGGCGACGTGATGGCGTGGGTAGGCGACGGCGTGGGCAAACTCGTCGACGAGATCACGGGTGCCGTGGTGTCGATGTTGCCGGGCGGGATCGTCGGCACCATGGGCAAGGGGATCGCCACGAAGGCGATTACCGGCATGAAGGACATGATCAAAAAGAAGTACGACGAGTTGGCCGCTGCGGAGGCGGCCGGAGGCGGAGGCGTCTACCTAGGACCCGCGGGCAACGCCGCTGCGGGAGCCGCATTCGCCAAGTCGCAGGTGGGCAAGCCCTACATCTGGGGCGGCGTGGGCCCGGCCGGGTACGACTGCTCCGGCTTCATGAGCGCGATCCTGAACGTCATGCAGGGGCGGCCCCCGTACTCCCGCCGAGGATCCACCGGAACGTTCCCGTGGCCCGGCTTCGTCTCCGGGCTCGGCAACGGCTTCCAGATCGGCGCATTCAAGGGCAACCCGGGCCACATGGCCGGCACGCTCGGCGGCATGAACGTCGAGTCATCCGGCGGCGTCGGAGCCCACGTGGGCGGAAGTGCCCGCGGTGCCGGTAACGCGATGTTCAACATCCGGGCGACGCTGCCGTTCGCGAACGGCGGGCTCATCACTCGACCGACGTTCGGGCTCATGGGTGAGGCGGGACCGGAGGCCGTGATCCCGCTGAACCGGCCCACGCGCGCGGATGCACTGCTCCGCCGAGGAGGTCTCGGCGGGCTCGCCGGCAACGTGAGCATGTCCGGCGTCGAAGATCGAATCGACACGCTGACCGACACACTAGAACGCCGCGGAGCCGGCGCGAATATCACAGTGAACGATATCAGCGGTG
>Ga0307513_10003035_pt1 | contig 22889 bp, 14 predicted proteins | sample 15_EM_MG_FD_202174 | JGI IMG/M metagenome (GOLD analysis project Ga0307513, IMG submission 202174) | Populus trichocarpa ectomycorrhiza microbial communities from riparian zone in the Pacific Northwest, United States - 15_EM | ecosystem: Host-associated > Plants > Roots > Unclassified | place... | reverse complement strand
ATATTAAAATTAACAGAAACTCTAGGAAATATTATTCTTCGACGCATTATATATGTATGATCACTGTAAATTCACTATGCTCGTAAGTTTTTTTCCATTCTTTTTGTTTTTTTTTCTTTTTTTTTTTCCCTTTAAAGATCTAATTATGAAGATGCAAAAAATAAAATTTGATTTAAAACTTTATTTTTTTTTATTTTTTAGTTCCTGACTTGAAAGAATATAGAAAAGGTCACTAGATTTTAATGATTGAGAAAGAAAATCATTGTTTATATCAATTTCATACACCAAAACGGTCAATCTTGGTGTCAAAAAAGTTTCATTTTACAAGGGAAATTTCACCTATATGTTTCTTCACCCTTAAATTGCCTATAAAAATTCTAAGCTCGGAAAGCTTTTTTGTTTCAGGTTGATTCGAGTTTTTATGGGTTTTTTTTTAGATAATGGATGTGTTGATTCAACACTTTATGATTATTTTTTTAGAAATAAAAATAAGAAATAAGATGAGGATAGAGAATAAGATAGTTTAAAAAAGAGTTGGTGATGAAGTCAGGAAAAACTTCACACATAAATTAGTCTTTTCATGATCTGTAAAGCTAGGCCAAGACTTATGAGCTAGGCTTCAGGTTTGGACTTGAATATTCTTGAAAAAATAAGTTTCTTGTGGAATAAAGGTTTTTTTGATGCTTAAGTCAGTAATGACAGGAGAAAAATAATGTACAAAAAATTATGTCTTACAATATAAGACAAAGTCCTATGATGTAGGAAAAATATCGAAGGTAAGACGTAATCTTGTAATGAATGAGAAAAGTGGGAGTGAGTTATATGGTTCAAGAGGTTTATCTCTTATTTATCTAGTGACCTAAGGTATTTATGGACCTTGTTCACATCGATTTTTTTTACCTGAAACATGGAGAGTAGTGTTGCAATTAATTAGTGGAAATGTTGGTGAATAAAATTGGTTATTGTGTTTGTCATTGTTATTAGTAAGATGATTGATTAAAGTCAATGATAATTTGGCGAGAAATTATCATTGGTAGAGAAAAAAGGTGTTTGAGTTACATAAAAAATAGTTCATGTTTGCACTATCGACCATTGACTAAAAAATATGGTACTGCATAAAAGCTTGTACTTACAAAGAATATGTCAAAAGATATTTCAGTTAATAATAAAAAAAAATATTACGTGCATGGGCATTCTAACTCCTCGAAACTCAAAAAAGTTAAAGAAAAAAATACAGGTGTATTTAGGCTAGGCCAGGAATTGTTGGTATACTAGTGTAGCTGTTTGGGTGAGACCCAAGTAGGGTGGGTGTTGTCATTTGGGCACAACCTAAATAATAATAACAATTATTGTTGTTTGGGCTACGTGACCCAAACAATAACAACAATTGTTTTTATTTGGGCAAATAGCCCAAATGCAACAAATTAACATAATATTCTTTTGGGTTTGAAACGTATTTTACATGCACCATCAGTTGCTCCTTTAAGTTTTTTTTAAAAAATATATTTGGAAGACTTTAATAGCAAAAATGGGGGGGGGGTACTTAGAGTGTCAATGTTTACTTGTATGACCATGCTTGTAAAAAAATATTACCTTTATAGCTTTGAATGTTTGCCATTTTCTTTATGTTGTGAACCTACCCTTCTCGTAATTTTATCAATGTTTTTGGAGAATGTTCCCTGATCTTTTTAGCGATAACTTATTACAAGGACTTGAAGAGCGGTCACGGGGACCAGAAAAGAAGCAGTCATGATAAATGATCATGGGGATCGAGAGACAAATGATTATAGGGATCTAGAGACAAACGATCACAAAGACTTGAGAATGATCCCTCATCCTTTTAGAGATGTCAGAGATATATATGGGAGATTCAATGAAGATATGAAGATTTTTCATATAGAGAAAGTTTGGAGATATGAAGATATGAACAAAAAATACTACTTTTTATTAAAAATCCAAAAGATAGAGACACACTATATGGGATAACCCGAGGATAATCTAATTTTAGGTAGTTCACCAAGTGTGCATACTTCTTTTCTTTCTTACTTTGGTTGTCTCTGTTTTTTTTTCATGAACTGTTGGAGGTGACTTTTTGTAATCAATCTTTTTATCTCCATTTTCAAGGCATGACATTCCTTGCTGTCATGCCCGTGATCATAATGAAAAAGGTAAAATTTGTTAGAGTTTCTTGTATTCGTGCTTTTTTGCATAGGAGGTGAATATTGCACATATTTTGTTATCTGATAGTGACTAACACCTTAGTTCATGTGGTGGTTAGAGGTGTAGTCATGAGCTCTGAGAATGTGAATCGATCATGGATATGCCTTTTAATGCTCTTGTTGGATGTTCTTGTAGGGGACTAATACTGTTGCGAAGACTTGCTAGTGAGTGAAAACATGGGTGGCCTTATCTTGTCACGCTGACTTCTTCCACCCTGTTGATATTTCATATTGTATGTTTGACACTAAAAAGATTTTAGTCATGTATAATATATAATATTTCCTATGAAGAACAATTATAAACATCATTAATCAAGGCTTATATAGTAATAGGCTCAAGGATTCGTTCCACGTTGAGCATTTCCACGTTGACCCTTTAGAGATAAACTTTGGTGCTCCCATCTTCCTTTTTTGTGACAAGGAAGAGATTTATGATGTTTTTTTTTTTTTTGCTAGAATACTTATGTTGAAGTAAGAGATGAGTTTGGAGTTGAAATCACGAAAGTGAAGAATAAAGACAAACTCTAGACTATGGTACCATGCTCGTGTAGATCCATAAAGCGTTGCTAGAAGAACTTTGCACACGACATCATTGTCTTGTGTGATAAGCTTTAAAATGCTTTTTATATTTTGTATGTGCTCATGGAGGTTTGTGAGTCCTTCATAATTTTTTAAGCTGACCTTTGAAGAGACAAGGTCTTTGAAGAGTTGAGTGTGTAATATTTTCTGACAAAGTAGGGATTTTCTTATTTGGTGAAGGTTGTGTTCTTGCTCATGAACTCTTGAAGCTCGTCTCATAGCTAGGTTTTTTTTGGTGCGCGAGAAGGACTCGAATGGAGATTAATAGTGACTAAATTTTCTAGAGAGTATAATGTGAGAACTATACGTGTAGTTTCTTCTAAATGGAGGAGTGTGGGTGTTACTCGCTTGTATGTCATTCTACCATGTCTCTTCAAGGAATTGAAGTCATTGTTGCACATTTAGTGGTGCTTGTTTTTGTGTAGGAGGAAGAGTATGAAGATGTAGTTGCATCACTGCGATAACATCATTAATCATATGCACTTAACGAGAGAATTGTTGGAGACTTGGGGGAGTTGAAGTCCTTGTAATTTGGAGATAAGTTATTCTCTTTTAGCTTGGAGTTTCATCAGCTATGAAAAGTGTTTTTAGTGAAATGAAACTCCAAGCTATGAAACAATTTAATGAACTAGTTTTTTGTTCAATTCCCCACAAACGATGCCATTAATGAAGTTATCTTTCACAATTTGAGAAGCTGGGCCAAGAATTATGAGTTGCGCTTCCAGGTTGAACTTTAGTATACATAAAAAATAAGTCCATCGTGGAACGAAGGACTTTCTAATACTTAAGTCAGTAATGACAAGAGAAAAATAATGTAAAAGAAAATTGTGTATTGCAACATAAAACAAAGTCTCGTGATGTAGGATAAAATGTTGAAGGTAAGACATGGTCTCTTAATGTAAGAGAAAAGTGAGAGTAAGTCTTATGACCTAGGAGGCTTATCTTTTGTGTTATCTGGTAACTCAAGATATTTATAGATTTTAATTATGTCGACTTCGTATCTCGAACTTGGGGAGTGGTGTTGCAATTAATTTCTAGAAATGTTGGTGAACATCGTCCATTGTAGTGTTTGACATTGTTATTAGTGAGATGATTGGTGGAAGTCAATGACATATTGACAAGAAATTGCCATTGGTTGAGAAAGAGGCACTTGAGTTGCGTAGAAAATAATTTGTGTTTTCATTGTCGACCATTGACTAAAAAATATGGTGCATGTATAAAAGTCTATAATTGCAAAAAATCTGCTAGAAAATATATTAGTTAATTATAGAAAATAATATGTGTATGGACGGGCGGTGCCATATTCTAACTTCTCGAAACTTAAAAAAGCACATTAGAGCTTACTAAAAAAAAAGAAAAAAAAATGGATACATTTAGGCCAAGCTTGTAATTTTTCATGTATTGGTGTCACTATTTAGAATGGAGTCAAATGGCATGGATGTTGCGGTTTAAGCATGACCCAAATGACAATAACAATTGTAGCCATTTGGGCTACATGTCAAGCAAATGAGAACAAATTAACCTTTTTTTTTTTATTTAAAACCTATTTTATATGCACAGGGTAAAAAAGGAAAAAAATGAAAGTTCACCCTCCAAATAGTTGTGTAAAGTAACAATTTAACATGAAAGAAAATAAAATTTTTTCTAATTTTACAAATATCATGCACATAGTGATATGAACTAATAATAGGTAAGTTGTCTAATATTTGAGATAAAATTAAAAAATTAAATTATTATTGTTTTTATGTGTTTGATATTACGATACAAAATGCTTTTTAAAAATATTTTTATTTTTAATATTAGTAATTCAAAATTATAAAAAAATACTAAAATAATATTAATTTAATACTATTTTTAAATAAAAAATACTTTTCGAATCCAGAAAAAGCAATAGCAACATCCCTCACAAATACTCGTTATAATCGCGAGACTTTGAGCGCTCACGGACGGTACTTCAAAACAAGACACGAAACGGAGGGTTATCTTATCTTCTATCATCTGAGCATAACAAAGCAGTGACTGACTGACTGACTGACACAAACAGTCGATCTTACTGTATTATCCTACATCTAAAGTGCAGTGAATCCTTTCTCATTCAACGACATTGACGTGTCCTAAGCTGGAAATTACCTCACGACAAAGCACTGTCACCTCGTAAAACATCAATGCATTGGTCACTCACTGACACTGCTCTGGCTTTTAACTGTTAGTCATGACTCTTGCACATTTTTGTTTGGTAGGAGAGTTTTTCTTTTAATTTTAAAGCTGTCAAAATAATTTTTTTCTTAAAAAATTCAGAATGTTATGAAATTATACAAACTGGGCGTCAGTAACAGTACGTACAACAAAAACGATGGCAGCATGAGGTGAAATGAAAATGAAGAAGAAAAAGTAAAAAGAGAAGGAGAAAGGCATCCTTTTCTTTTTGTGAATTTTGGTTATGGTGAGTGTGAGAGGGGGACCCACCATTTGTTGTTGTGGGATGGTACTGTTGTTGTTGTCGTCGTCGTCGTAGATGTCATCTTTCTCTCTCTTCCTCCCTCTATATCACATTTTTTCTTCATTCAGGTATTGGTAAGTAAAAGTAGCAAAGATAGTTGTTTACTTTTATCTTCCTATGTACCAAACCACACCTTACCATTTCCACTCCTCTTCTGGATCATCATCATCACCACCCTAACTTCTCGCTCACTTGTCTTCACTTTCCGGCAATAAGTGCGATCTGTTTTCCTTCTCTTCGGACAGGATTGTTAAGTTTCTTCCGGGCAAGTAAAGTTTTTATTTTTATTTTTTTCTTACTTTCCTGTATATGATTGATTCAATTGAGGAAATCATAGAGCTTGAAGTGGGGTTGATGGTTTTTTGTTAAAAGGATTCTTGGAGGGAGAGGTAGCTGATTAAAGGGTTATCTGGTATGTGGGTTGCGGTTAATTGGAATCATGGGTGTGTGGGTGTGGTTTTTTTGTACTTTTGGGGAAGAAGTGAAGCTGATTAGGAGTAGTTTTCATTTAAAGCTTTCATCTTTTCTGGTTTAGTTCATCTGGGGTTTTGCTGTTTTTTCTTTTTGGTTATCAGTGCTGGTTCAATTAGTGAAATTCTTGGATCCTTTTGGGTATTTGGTATGGAGGCTAGATTTGGAGGGGAACCTCATCATTTCTATGCTATGGGCCCAACTGATATGCGGGCAGTAGGGAAGAGAGGTTTAGAATGGGATTTGAATGATTGGAAATGGGATGGTGATCTTTTTATTGCTAGTCCTTTGAATCCGGTACCATCAACCAGCGTCAGTAGGCCATTTTTCCCTCTTGGGGTTGGGACAGGAGTTCCGGCCACTGGGAATTCGTCCAACAGTTCATCCTCATGCTCCGATGAAGTGAATCTGGGAGTTGAGAAAGGAAAAAGGGAATTGGAGAAAAGGAGAAGGGTGGTTGTCATTGACGACGACAATTTGAATGATCAGGAAACTGGTGGTCTTAGTTTAAAGCTTGGTGGTCAAAGGGATGTGGGGAATTGGGAAGGAAGCAGCGGGAAGAAGACTAAATTGGTTGGGGGTGGCTTGAGCCGGGCGGTTTGTCAGGTGGAGGATTGCGGTGTTGATCTGAGTAATGCCAAGGACTATCACAGGCGGCATAAGGTTTGTGAGATGCATTCCAAGGCTAGCAAAGCTCTCGTTGGAAACGTTATGCAGCGTTTCTGTCAGCAGTGCAGTAGGTATGTGTGTATAAGCTCATTTATTGAGAACGAAGACGAATTTTTTCACTGGAAAAATAAGAAATACATTGCCATTACATCTATTTCTCATAAAAAATCAAAACCATAATTTATAATAAACATCTTAATATTTTGTGTTCTTGATAATTGAATTGTAGAATTTTATTTTATTTCATTCAAATTAAAAATTATCAATTTAAAGTTATATTGTTAACTAAAAAAAAATCGTTATATTAGATTTATAATAAAAATTTGACAATATCTAATATGTAATGTAAAAAAATAATTTTAATCTTTTATATTTTTAAAAAGTGCTTGTATATAAAATAAAAATATTGTATTGTTCATGTATCTTCTTCTTTTGAAAAACAATGAAAAAAAAACTAGTAAGAAAAAACTATGGAGAGCTTCTAAAATGTGTTTCCAAACTCAATATAAATTTGGAAAATTGGAAAACTAGTTTTCCAATTTTTTGGATGGAGATTAATGCATTTGAACAGAAAGTCCCAATTTTCTTTTACCAACTCCAGTTTTCAAAAAAATTCGATTATTACTCATATATTTCGGGAAAAATTTCTTGGTTTGCAGCTCCTTATATTCTGCCAAAAGTACTTAACTGATGCCTTGTCAACTTTTTTTGCAGGTTTCATGTCCTTCAAGAGTTTGATGAAGGGAAGAGAAGTTGTCGTAGACGTCTGGCTGGCCACAATAAAAGGAGAAGGAAGACTAATCCTGATACTGTTGGTAATGGAAGTTCGATGAATGATGATCAGAACAGTGGCTATCTGTTGATAAGTCTCTTGAGGATACTGTCAAACATGCATTGTAAGGAACTCCATGGTTTTCCTATTTGAACTTTTCAGAATTAATTCATTGAGGATTTCCTGTTTGCCCATTGATATTACCTTGATTTTCTGTTTTGTGCTGTGGGCTTCATTTTCTTCCTGGAAAACTTGGGCACCTTATATCTTCTTGTTGTATGAGTGACCTGTATTTGTTAGATAATGATTCTGTCATTTTTGAATTGCAGCCAATAGATCAGACGAAACAACTGATCAGGATCTGTTAACTCATCTTTTAAGGAGCCTTGCAAGCCATAGTGTTGAACATGGAGGAAGAAACATGTTTGGACCATTGCAGGAACCTCGAGATTTGAGCACATCATTTGGAAATTCAGAGGTAGTCTCAACTTTACTTTCAAATGGTGAAGGCCCTTCAAATTTAAAACAGCATCTGACAGTACCTGTGTCTGGAATGCCTCAGCAAGTTATGCCTGTGCATGATGCATATGGTGCAAATATACAGACCACATCTTCCTTGAAACCTAGCATTCCAAACAACTTTGCAGTGTATTCAGAAGTTCGAGAGAGTACAGCGGGGCAGGTCAAGATGAACAATTTTGATTTGAATGACATTTGTGTTGACTCAGATGATGGCACTGAAGATATAGAGAGATCACCTGCTCCTGTGAATGCAAGGACTAGCTCCCTTGATTGCCCTTCATGGGTACAACAAGACTCCCATCAGTCAAGTCCTCCTCAGACCAGCAGAAATTCAGATTCAGCTTCCGCACAGTCACCTTCTAGTTCCAGTGGAGAAGCTCAGGTATACTGTACTTGCATGTTGTTTATCATTTCCCATCTAAACTCAATTTGTATAGTACCAAGAAGAATTTCTTGGTTGATTCCTAGAGTCCCTTTGGATGCTTATATTTATTCATGTGTTCATATTGTTCTGAGTAGCACGATTGTCCCAAAATAACAAGGCATTTCTTTTTTAGAGGAAAATATCACCTTTCATCCGAGACTAGGTGAAATGTTGATTTCTTATATTTTCCCCTTGATTTACTTTTCAATCTGTGGATGGATCATCTGTTCTGTCTTTTGACTTACGAGTTGTATCTGTATAATATTCATCAGTTACCTTATCCTTTTCTACCATTTCAGAGCCGCACAGATCGAATTGTTTTTAAATTATTTGGGAAAGAACCAAATGATTTTCCTCTTGTCCTGCGAGCCCAGGTACTCAATTTAATTTTTGTTTTGTGCTGCTGTTTGATGTTTTTTTACTTACAAATTATGAGTATGTGAAATGTTTTGGTTTTCAGATTCTGGATTGGTTATCTCATAGTCCCACTGATATTGAAAGCTACATCAGGCCTGGTTGTATCATTCTGACCATTTATCTTCATCAGGCCGAGGCTGCATGGGAAGAAGTAAGCTTCATAAACCCTGACCATTGTTATTGATCTAAACTTCTCCAGACAACTTTTGTGGCCTTATAGTTGAATTTTCCTTTGTATAGCTTTGCTGCGGCCTTGGCTCCAGTTTGAGCAGGCTTCTAGCTGTATCAGAAGACACTTTCTGGAGAACTGGATGGATCTATATTAGGGTGCAACATCAAATAGCATTTGTTTATAATGGTCTGTTGCCCTTGATTGTCTAAGTAATTCAGAAACTTGGAAGAATAGATTAGCAGTAAAAAGACTTGTATGAATGAAGTATTTTGAATTTTGTCTAGTAGTAACAAGACTTATGAATGAAATATTGTGAATTTTGTGTTGCAGGTCAGGTGGTTGTTGATACATCTTTGCCTCTCACAAGCAACAATTATAGCAAAATTTTAAGTGTCAAGCCAATTGCTATAACTGCATCTGAGAGAGCTGAATTTTTAATTAAGGGGGTCAACTTGTCTCGGCCTGCCACAAGGTAATGATTGTTGGTTTTCACCTGATATAGAATTTTTAAAGTCTTGATTTAATGTATTTTTTGTAGTCTCTCTTTCATTGTGCTGGTATTATGTGCTAATAAGCTACACTTTGTGCTCTCCACTTCTGTTTTTCAGATTACTCTGTGCAGTAGAAGGGAATTATATGGTTCAAGAAAATAGACAGGAGGTGATGGATGGTGTTGATAGCTTCAAAGGTCATGATGAGGTCCAATGTGTCAACTTTTCTTGCTCTATCCCCATGGTGACTGGAAGAGGATTCATTGAGGTGTTGTTGCCTTCTGTGTCTCATCTCAATCCTGTTCTTTTCTTATCCTTATCTTTGATAAATTCTAGTTTTGAATCTATAATTCGTTGAGGATTTGTTGGATACATGCTAGTTTAATTTGAATCTGTGAATTTTTTTTCTCATTAACTATGAGTGTGTTTATTAAAGTGTGACCTTAATATGTGAACAGATAGGTTATTAAAGTGCTTTGCATCTTTCTTTGTGAATAAGATACATCTGGATTGATTTAGGGCCAACTTCATTACTATCTCAAAGAGATTGTGAATTAGATATATCTGGGCTTGTTTGGAGCGAACTTCATTCCTATCTCAAGGAAAATTCTTTCTTGAAACTGTTCTTAAATTAACCCTTATGTTGAGTCAACACAATTCTTTAGTTTTTCAAGCGTTTGTATGCAGTTGCTAATGTGCTTTCATAGAATACTGATACTTTTTTGAGTATGCTTCTGTATGCTGAGTTCAATCTTTTCTCTATCCAGATTGAAGATCACGGTTTTAGCAGCAGTTTCTTTCCTTTCTTAGTTGCAGAGGAAGATGTATGTTCTGAGATCCGCATGCTTGAGGGTGTGTTGGAGACTGAAACAGATGCAGATTTTGAGGAAACTGAAAAAATGGAAGCCAAAAATCAAGCGATGAACTTTGTTCATGAAATGAGCTGGCTTCTTCACAGAAGCCAGTTGAAGTCTAGATTGGGCTGCTCGGATCCTAGTATGAATCTCTTCCCACTAAGAAGATTCAAGTGGCTCATGGAATTCTCCATGGACCATGAATGGTGTGCTGTTGTGGGGAAACTCTTGAACATTCTGCACAACGGAATTGTTGGCACTGAAGAGCACTCATCTTTGAATGTAGCATTATCAGAAATGGGCCTTCTTCACAGAGCTGTGAGGAGGAATTCTAGGTCTCTTGTGGAGCTCCTATTAAGATATGTTCCTGAGAAATTTGGGTCCAAAGACACGGCACTAGTTGGTGGAAGCCATGAGAGCATTTTGTTTAGGCCAGATGTCACAGGCCCAGCTGGTTTGACACCTCTTCACATTGCAGCGGGTAAAGATGGTTCTGAAGATGTACTTGACACATTAACTGAAGATCCTGGAATGGTAACCCCTTTTCTAATTAAATTAATTTCTGGATACTCTGAGGAGAGAATTTTCTTAATATTGCATTTATACTTGATGGAATAAATATTCACCACCACCAGTTTCACTCTCTGTGTCTCTTCAATCTGGATCACTGTTCATACTTATGTCGTGACAACAATAATCAGTTCTAGGAATTGGAATATGATCAAAATTTTTTTGATTGCATGATTTTGCAAACCTAATGTGATGTGTAGGATCTCGTTAGATGGAGAAGATAATCAGGAGGTGTTAGTTTAGCTATATTTTCTCCCACATTTTATTTAGTTCCCAGAGTTTCCTTTTTAATTCAATTTAGTGATGATGTGTTGTAGAGTGATAATAGCCAATGTATTGAAGTTAAATCTTGCTTCATTTGATTGTTTTATACTACCTTTTTGTGTGAACCAGTGTGGTAAATTTACTGCTCTTAGTCACAACTATGCTTTCTCTCAAAAAATAGTTGAAACGTAAGTTGAAAAACCTTGATTCTAAAAAGAACAGAAATTTACTGAGGGGGTTGCTTTTGTTGCGCTGCGGCTACATGATCATCTCTGATCTCATAGCTACTAATAGCAGTGTAAAGCAGGCCTTTAATTTAGCTGCCTCTTTTCGTTATCATTCCACATCTCAAGCTTTATATTACTTTTCATTTTTCATTTTTTGTAGCTAGTGGATGGTTTTCCATTTCCCATAATGCGTTAATTTGTTGTTTCTATTCTTTTATTTAATGTCTGGACAGGAAGCAATTTTTTTTTTTTTTAAATCAGCAGTCAATAATAACATCTTGGAAAATTGAATCCAAGACTGCTTTTCAATCATTGTTACGTTCTGGCAGGGATTTATTATTTGCCTTCATTTTGTGTAAAGATTTGTTGTGTGATACATTTCAGGTGGGCATTGAAGCATGGAAGAATGCTGTTGACAGCACAGGCTTCACACCTGAAGATTATGCTCGCTTGCGTGGCCACTACACATACATCCATCTTGTACAAAGGAAAATTAACAAGAGACAAGCTGTTGGGGGCCATGTTGTGCTTGACATCCCTAGCAATCTCTCAAACAGTAACATTAATGAGAAACAAAATGAAGGATTGTCCAGTAGCTTTGAGATCGGACAAACGGCATTAAGACCCACTCAGGGCAACTGCAAGCTTTGCAGTCAGAAGGTGGTTTATGGAATAGCCAGCAGGTCTCAGCTGTACAGGCCTGCAATGCTCTCAATGGTGGCAATTGCTGCAGTTTGTGTCTGTGTGGCTCTTCTGTTCAAGAGTTGTCCTGAGGTTCTGTACGTGTTCCGACCCTTCAGGTGGGAAATGTTGGACTACGGAACAAGCTGAGGTGATCCATCGTTGCCCATTGCAATATTGACATGTGATAGGACGTGTTTATTATTTTGTATGCATTTATTTATAGACTGTAAAGTTGAGGTTTCCCGCATAACAATCAATCAATCTACTGGGACACGCTTCGGATTCAGTAATGTTAATTGACATAATTATTCGACATCCACTGCATCTTTCAGCGGTAACATTTATAACCAGCGTTATAACCAGCGTGATTGTGGGTATAAGAGAATAATATAAATTATATTTTAAAATATTATTTAATAACTTAAATTATTAAAGAGTTCAGATGATATTTTGACGGTTATTATTTTATATAATATATGTATCTCTAATTTCAGCGTGTCCCAAAATCAAATCTGAACCGTCAAATCTGAAAACCTGTTCTTGCATCTACCGACGTCTTCAGTCTACAGGAAAACTACTTGAAAGGATCTCTTGATGCTACGTGAAAGAAACAAGGGGAAAAGAAGTGAAACCTGAACTTGTTATTAATAAAGTTTTTCAGGACGGAAGCCAACAGTATACGAAAGTAGAGATGTTTTCGACTTACATGCGCAAGGCAACTAGAGTTAAATTCTGTGGCTATCGAATTATAATTTGGTGCAATCTGTTGGCTTGAAATTCAGAGACTTCCCTTGAAGGTCATATTCTACCAAGAAGTTCATTTGCGCAAGGTTTCCGTAGATTGATACATCTGATTTAGTAGAGGCAAATTCCAAGCACACAAGATCATCTGAAATTTGAACGATTCACATCTGCACCAGTGAAATGTGCAGTGATTACAGGAACCTTGAGATGACTGTAGCAAAGGCTCAGGAATCCACTTGGGTCTTCAGCACGCTGTCCCTCAACTTGATTGTCTGCTGCTTTTGACATATCATTCAAGACATCTTCTGGTACTATTGTCAAAGTTGTACCTGAATCAGTGATGATGTTTCCAGTTCCACTACCAGTTCCTGAAGAAGAATCACCGAATTGTATTCTCTCTTTTCCAATACCCACGGCTTCAAGAGTTAGATAGTAGAAGGTATCCTCAGATAATAATGGGGTAGATTTAACTCCATGACCTGAAACAACAGCGTGGCTGCCAAAGTTTAGTTTGCTCGATCTTCCAGCTTGGGAGAAAAAAGGCGTCAGACAGTAGGAGAATTTTCTACCGACTGAAGAATCCATTTGAGAAATAAGAGACAGTGAACCGCCTCCAAAGCCAACGATACCCGAAGCTTGGCCATTGAAGGGTCCATTATTTTTGTGTCCACAACCAATGAAGGGAAACGCACTGGACGGCCTGATGTGGAATCCAAAGTGATTGTATCAGCAGAAAGAATTCCAAGGGTGTACGATCTATCACCATATAAGCATATTCGTAATTGCAAATTTCGCCACCAGGGCAAGAAGTTTGCTGTTGCGAGGTGCATTCCGTTGCGTCACAAGAGAAGTACTGTCTATATGTTTTGGAAGACTTTGGATCAAAAAGAGGAGAAACTTGCTTGTAACAATGCTTGCATGGCTTGCACTGTGTCCATATTAGATCACTGCCTGTATCTGCTATACCCATAACCTTAAGAGGTGGTGTCCCGAAGGATAAACTCAAGAGGTATTCACCACTAGCGGATGTAATCTCAGATTCAGCAGCTTTAGGTGAGACTGAAGCAGCAGCAGTTGGGTCAAAGTGGTGGACCCGATTGATGGATCGACGCAAAGGATTGTTGACACGCTGGAGATGAGTCTCTTGAGGGTTGTGAAAGGGGGACTCTGATGAATCACGGTGGATAGGTTCCAAAGTGAAGCCAGCGTTGTTGGCATAGACGCAGGCAAAGCTAGCAACACACAGTAGTGCAGTTGATAATGCAAAAGAGAGAGGGGCTTCCATGAGGAATAGACAGCTTATATAGATGAAGATGATTGTGCGACGGATTCAAGGTAGGTTGGGACGTACAAATATATGCTAGTACCGAACAAAATCATGCAGATATCACAGATATTTAAGGAAAGGAGGAGATTTTAAATTAAGATCGGGAATAATTAGTGTTATGGCTAGCAGGGAAGTTGATAAAATCCGATGCATTTATTCAAATCAAGCATTATTTCCTTATATATATATGCAATCTGATGCATGTATACAAATTAAGCATTATTATTATTTTTGAGCATTTCTTTAATAATTTGATGCGTTATTGAACATACATGTATTCTTACATTACTAAAAAAAAAAGGAGCCTATTAGCAACTAACTAATCCGTTGCAGATAATATTAAAATTTGTTGCTGATAAAACTCAACAACGAAATTAACAAAAGATAATTTCAGATATAAATAATAGATGCTAATTTTTTAGTAACGGATTATCAATTGCTGATTTGTTTAGTAACAAATTATCCATTGCTGAAATTTGGTTGCTGAATGTGTAAATCAGCAATGAATATTCTATTGCTAATCACCATTGCTGATCAGCAACGGATATCGCGTTGCTGATTAGCAATAGAAACTTTGTTGCTAATCCGTTGCTAATTTATCCAATGACTATTTTTTAAAACATGATTTTTTTAAAGTATATTTCCCATATGTTGATTTTTTTTTAATTATTTATGGCTATTTCAAAAATTATAGATAAATATATAAGAACATAAATTAATACTAGAAATTATTTTATAAAAAATAATAAGTCAAATAAAAATAAATTTCACAATAAATTTCTAAATCTCGTCAAACTTACATCAAAATAAATAAGTCACAATTTAATAAATATGTTTTTATCATAAAGGTGGTGGTGGGGGGTGGTGGTGGAAACGAACCAAAACAATGCTGACCATCATAAGATGGGGCCGGTATATGGTAGTCGAGGCCTAGGTCGATATACTGGATTAGACAGGGGATACATAGGTGTCGTCATCTGTGAAGCCACATGTGACGGCATAGATGAAGCTATAGGTGTCAACATATCTTGGTCCATATTTGATGCCCAAGCTTGATATCCCATATTACTAAGAAATTTTTTGATTGAAGTCATCTCCTGTTGTAATGATAAAATATGATCATCTCTTTCCTTTATTTGCTCTTTCAATGCTTGAATTGATGAACTAGAAGGTGTTGACTCTATCGTATAAGATTGTGATGAAGCACTCATACTAACCATGAATTTCGGCATACCAGGTGCACCATATATTCTACCTTTTGTAACTCCTTCTATAGCCACACACCAAGCTGCTCCATCAAATGAAGGATGATTTTCCCGATCAGTTTCATATCTTGAAATCATCTCTTTTTTGTAAGTCTCCTACAATAAAATTAATATAATAATAAACTCATTTTAATTTTAAATAATAATTAAATTACATAAAAAAATAATACTTACAACAACTTTTTTAGACTTGTTATCTATGAAGGTTTCAGGCTTCTTGGCACTCTGATGCAACACCGAAAACACATCATCCCATAGAGGTTCTTTTCCACCTGCTTTTTCTTGCTATCAACAAACAGAAAATATTAGATAATATAAACAATCCTCACCATGCTAGCTCGATATGATGCAAATAACACTGTACCTCCAGAATGAGTGCTTAATTTACCATATGTTTCAGTTAGCCGATTATTTCTTGCAGATTTTGATATCTTTTGAAATTCAGGGGTGGACTAAATTTCTTTAATCATTTGATTTCAATCGTCATTGTTTATTCAATCAATGAAAGGGTCAAACAAACTTAATGCCTTCGCTGAAAATTTCTTTAATTCCTTCTTTTCAATCTTCACTTCCCTCAAAAACTATTCTTTACATTAATTGTATCTAAGAGGTTTGTTCTTCATTTTGGTCTTCACTTCCATAAAAAACTATTTTTACTACATTAATACTCCTTGCATCTAAGATATGGTGTGCATAGAAAAAAAGAATGTAACATCCTCAAATATAATGTCATGAAATCTCAAACATTTCATTACTAATGTTAAGTATTTAATAATATATCTAAGATTATGATTTTTTTTTTGAAAATTTCGGCAGAGTTTCCCCTATTTTTGTTGGTACCAAGTTATCGACAACACTTCTATTATATGTCATTATAATTTCCATCTTGATCCAATCATCCTGGATCACATCTCATTCATCAAACAATCTCTTACATTTTTTAATGAAAATGTCTCATTACTTAACCAAGCAACAGTTGAATCATCACAGAACTATGAAGATCAAGAACACTACATTAAGAATTAGAAACATTAGCATGTGATGACAGACATATTTAACAAATAATTTGCAATAGATCTACAAAATTATTCTATAAAATTAGTTAATAAAACAATATATATTCTCTGTAAATTACAAACATAATCTCTCAAATATAAGTTTTTGATTATACCTGTTATCTTAATTTTTCACACCATGTTTGTTTCCTACAAGATGGAATTCTTGGAAGCGTAGATTAACTGGAGAAGAAGTTAAGAAAATGACAAATTATGTTTTTGGAAAATGACGCGTGACAGAGATAGGTTTCTAGAGAAGGAATTGAAAGGGACAGATGGGTTTGGTTTCTAGAGAAGGAATAGAAAGAGAAATATGGGTTAATTAGGTTTCTAGATAAGGTATATAAAGGGACATATGGGTTCTTCCGGAGAATGAAGGAATTTGGCCTGCGTGAGGTTCTCTTTTGTTTTCAAGGTATAGATGGACCAATAAATTATCAACATGTAATCATTATTTATTGTTTTTTTTTTATAAAAGTCAAAATTTAATCTTTTTTTTTATCAGCAACCATATTAGCAACGGCAAATCCGTTGCTGATTCTTAATATATTAATTTATTTTTTAGTATCTGATTTTACTACTTTTTATTTACAGGCCTACGACACATTACCCATATTTCTCCTTCGAAAAACATCACACATACACCCAACAAAACAAAAAAAAACCAAAACCCTGGAAAAAGTCTCATTATTTAACCAAGCAACAATGAAATCATCACAGAACCATAAAGATCAAGAACACTACATTAAAAATTAGAAACATTAGCATGTGATGACGACCATATTTGACAAATAATTTGCAATAGATCTACAAAATTATTTTATAAAATTAGTTAATAAAACAATATATATTCTCTCTGAATTACAAACATAATCTCTAAAATATAGGTTTTTGATTATACCTGCTATCTTAATTTTTCACACCATGTTTGTTCCCTACAAGATGGAATTCTTGGAAGCGTAGATTAACTGGAGAAGAAGTTAAGAAAATGACAAATTATGTTTTTAAAAAATGACGCGTGACAGAGATAGGTTTCTGGAGAAGGAATTGAAAGGGACAGATGGGTTTGGTTTCTGGAGAAGGAATAGAAAAGGAGATATGGGTTAATTAGGTTTATGGAGAAGGTATAGAAAAGGACATATGGGTTCTTCCGGAGAATGAATAAATTTGACATGTGTGAGGTTCTCTTTTGTTTTCACGGTATAGATGGACCAATAAATTATTAACATGTAATCATTATTTATTGTTTTTTTTATAAAAGTCAAAATTTAGTCTTTTTTTTATCAGCAACCATATTAACAACGACAAATCCGTTGCTGATTCTTAATATAATAATTTATTTTTTAGTATCTGATTTTGCGTTGCTGAATCTATTGCTAATATTAAAAAATTAATATATATATAATCCGTTACTAATCTGTTGCTAAAGTTACATCTAAATTATTCTGATGCTAACATCCGATGCTAATGACCCTCTTTTTTAGTAGTGTTATTTACTTTCCGAAGCAATATCTAACTAAATTTGATTCTCTAAAATTCTAATTTTTTCAATGAAGTCTAAACTAGGTTTCCAAACTTGATTTTTCATCAATTAAGTTTTTAATAAAATTAATTTGACCCATTAAAAGTCTAATTAAGTCCTTGCACTTAATTAATTATTTTAATTTGACCAAAATTAATTTTTAAACTTAATTAAACCTTTAAGTGGGCCAATGATTAAATCAAATTGACATATTAAAAGTCTAATTAAGTCCTCAGACTTAATTTTTATGCAAATTCATATGATAATCCTTTAATTTAATTTTGAATCTGCATTGTCTTTTAATCTTAGGTACAATTAGATTCTCAATTTCATCTAAAGTCTTAATTTGGTTCCCCTATATGTTTAAAACCCTTCTCAGCATGTTCTAGCCAAGCTACCAGTCTTTTTATTTATTTTTTTGTTGTTTTTTTTAAGGAAAAGACAATATTGAGGGAAACCTAAAATTGGGTTATGACAATTGTCCTCCTCTTTACAATGTTTACGACAGAAAGTCTCGTAAGAGACTTTAGATAGTAAGCTTATAAAGAAGAAAATATGAGAAATTATGGATTTACTAGATCAAGAAATGATCAATCCTTTTGAAAGTGTCATAACTGAGGGCTTGAAAGCGCACATAAAAGAAAATAGTGTAAAAAGCATTGTGTAAAAGACATAGAGCTAGAAAACACACTCAACAAGAAAAATGATAGGGGTAGAAAGCACATTATTTGGTAAGTGAGGGTTGGAAAATGCACATCAAAGAAAAGGGATAGAACTTAAAAATGCACTATCTAAAAAGTAAGAGTTAAAAAGTACACCAAAAAGAAAAAAGATAAGGCTAGAAATCGTATTATCTAAAACATGAGGGTTAAAAAGCGCACTCAAAAGAAAATAGATGGGGTTAGAAAATTCACTATCTGGTAGGTAAGGACTAGAAAGCGCACCCAGAAGAAAAGAGATAAGGCTAGGAAGTGCACTATCTGGTAGGTGAGGGCTAGAAAGTGCACTAAAAAGAAAAACAGATAAGGCTAAAAAGTGCACTATCTGATATGTGAGGGCACTATTTGGTATGTGAAGGCTAGAAAGGGCACTCAGAAGAAAATAGATAGGGTTAGAAAGTGCACTATCTAGTACGTGAGGGCTAGAAAGCTCATTTAGAAAAAAAAAAAAATAAGGCTAGAAATCACATTATCTGGCAAGTGAGTGCTCAAAGGTGCAATATCTCGTTAAGAGCTTTGTTAGGCTCAAAACATTGCTGGGTCCTTTTTGCTGAAGTCTTGTTAGACCATTTCTTTGTCAAAACTTTGTTGGATTTTTAATCACCGGAGCTTTGCTGGGTCTTTTTTGCTAGAGTATTGCCACACCTTTTTTTTTTTTTTTTTTTTTATCAAAACCTTGCTAGGTTTGTAATCATTAGAGCCTTGTAGGGCTCCAAACCTTGTTGGGTTCATTTTACTCGATTTTTTCTTTGTCAAAACCTTGTTGGGTTTTTAATCGTTAGGAGCCTTGTTGGGCTCATAATCTTGCTGGGTCTTTTTTATCGAAGACTTTTTCTTGCTAAACCTTGTTGGGTTTAGGATTATCTTGAGCCTTGCTAGGCTTTAGAACTTTGTCGTATTCCTTCTTTGCAGAAACTTTGTTGGGCTTTAAAAATCAAATTGAACCTTGTTAGGCTCAGAACCCTACTGGGTTCATGTTTATTGAAGTCTTGCTAGACTTCACTGGAGATTCTTTCTTATGCAATTCCTGTGTAAAAATTTGTATAACGCTTTTAAATTTTATGCATGCATCTTTACCTGGTTTTGAAATATAAAACGTCATTCTTGCAAATTATCTTTTGCTTTACAACTCACCCTAATGATAACATGAAGCTTGCTTAGCCATGGCATTCTAGGCTTCTCAGTGGACTTTCAAAAACCTTTTATGTTAAAAAACTAGTGTTCTTGAAATACATGATTCTTTAAAAATTAACCATTGATAGGGATTTGCATAAAGAAACATTAAACACTAAACAACCATTAATCAAGATAATGCCTTTTATTACTCAATAAAATTTTAATTTATTCAATATATGATTCTTTGAAAAATTAAACCATTTAAGTCTTTCATGTTCTCAGTCCATGATATTTTGGTACTTTATTAATATAGTCAAGGAGTTGCGCGAAGAATTTCACAAGTGTGTCTTTTGGCACTGTAAGTCTTCAACCAAATATTCCACTATTCCTCTCATTTTCATTGCAAGAAATTTGGCATCTTCAGCTTGTATGTGGTAGTGCATAGTTTATAAGCCCCAATGTTATGGTTCCTTTATTACAACATATTTTTCTTCAATCAAAGCTTGTTTAACAGAGGAGAACCCATTAGCCAAGCAATCAAGATGTGTGATTAGCTTGACCTATTGTTGGCATTGCTTTTAGAGCATTTCATTTGTTTGTTTCAGCTCCCCTATTTCATCCTGAGCTTTCTACCATTTCTTTATCATTCTACATTTTTGTCATTTCTTCTGCTTATGTAAATGGTTGAACTTGGCTTGTAATTCCTGGAAGGCTTTTTGTTGCTACTGTAACTGGGATGAAATAACCATTCTTTTGTTTTCTACACCATGATCAAAGTATGCTTCTGGTTGGCTAAAAGGTCTTATATAAAACTGATGTTGCTGGATTAACTTTAAAAGTAACTATACTCTTAAACACATCAACAACTTCAAGGTTGATCATACTTTTTACCAATGGGAAAAGAATTAGACTATAGATTCCCAAAGCTAAAATTCTCAAACAAATCTCATTCTTTTAATCATGCAATCTCTTCTTGAATATAGGTTACAATGTGTTCCACAACCAGCCTTCACTGAAACCCCACTTGGTTATCTTTTCATCTACCATTCTTCGATCAATTTTAGTCAACGAAGCATAATTATGAAGCTTGGTTTTTTGGCCCATTGAAGCACACTGGGTTTGATTTTAGATAGTCTAAGAGAGAATCATATTCTTCAAGGGTGGGAGTCATGTTTACAATGTTAAAGGTGAAATACCTGTATTCCGGTATCCAAAACCCTATCAAAACTTGGAAACACGAGTGTTACACCCAAATCTTAAACAATTGAGCAATGTCTACATATTGTTTTTGGAATTCAATATGATCTTGTGAGGAAAACATCTCCTAACAATCCAGCAACCGGATGACATAAGACATTCTTTCTTCAAGCTTCATATGGTACGGTAGCTTGGACTCAAATCCTATTAGCAAGCAATTACCAGCGAGATAACTTGACCTCTTAACCTTATACAATCCGAGTATGAGAATAATTCCATGATACCCTATTTATAGGGTGAGTCCCAAGCTAAGAAAAATTCCAAGTGAGTATCACTAGACATAAATTAAACTCGCCACACGAATCTCCTTTTCTAATCCTAAATGGGACGAGCTTGAATCCATAGTTTTTTTTTATTGGTTTTCACTTAAGTGTGTGAAGAATTTAAATCAAATAACACGCGCACCCACCCACCCACCCACACATACAATTCATCAGGTGAAAATAAATACGACAATTTAATAGCATAAACATAAATAAACAATACAAATAACTATTCCAAAAATAATTAGGAGTCAAAAAGAAATAATTACAAGTAAAACTACACAGACAAAATATAGCAACAAAAAATAAATAAATTATAAGAGAATAAATACAAACAATCAGACTCAACCGTAAGGTTCTTAGTTGATTCGCTATGCTGTCACACAATGACAATGGTGGGACTCTTCAAAATTAAATAGAATATATTTAAAACATGAAGTCGTCACTTGGTAAATAAAAAGCACTAGGAATTCTAAAAACTAGTATTGATTTCATTGATTTGGGTAAAAGATTAGTTATATCCAAGAGAAGATCAACATTACCCTTGCTACTTCTTTTCATATAAAAAATCACCTTTACTATGTATTTCTCTCTTAAATCTATCACTTTTAATTGTCATGAATTATTCTAATTATTATTTAGTTTATCTTTATAATTTTTTTTTGATATGAACCCTAAAAATAAATAGGAGACTTGTCCATCTATCTTTTAGAAAAACAAGTCTTAGCCAAAACATTGATAATTTAGCAAAATCATGACGAAAACTAGTAAACATAATTTTGAATTATTAAGCTTACGTCAGTCCATAAATTAAGAGACACGTAAAATAAATTTAAACTTAAATTTGACAATGTCATGATTAAATTTATTGTCTTGTTATTAAAATTATTTTAAAAGCGCATTGAGTCTACATCAATTTCTACAATTAGAATATGTTTAAAATTAATTGTTTCTGAAATGAGTTTTGAATTTATAGGGATGGTTAACATATTATTGAATTTTGGCCCATTTATCATGGTTAGTTTCAAGATGAATCTAAAAGACATCACTCTTACTCGATGAAACTTGGTAGAATCACGTATACTCAACCCAAATTATTGTATCTCATCCGAAGAATACACGAGGAATAAGTTCATGTACAACCATCTTTACCTCTTTTGGAAGTTCAGTTTTGCTATGGTAATTGCGAAAGCGAGTGCAAAGAAAACTGGAAAAGCAAGAAGAACAATTGCCACTACACCTAAATCATCTTGTTTATACCCAAAATAACTTCGTAAGAAGGAACTGATTGATTTTCGCTCTCCATATGCTGTGATTTCCGCTTCTATATCACCGTACTGTGATGCCAGAAGGCCTTTCAAGGACCATGAAATTGGACAAATCCAATAGCCCCAAGCCCACCATCTAGGCATTTTCTGCAAGATACATGTATTTGGGTGAGAAATATTGAACATTACTTTCAGGATAAAAAAAGAAACATCTGCTGCAACAAATACAAATTTATAGTTACCAAAACTTTGTTTCGCTAGTGTTGTGAAGGAGAAAAAAAAAAAAAAAAAACAGAAGGCTGGGGAGTTCTTGGTTTACACATTAAGACAACAACTGTCTTGACAAAGAAAGTGAAGCATTAGAATTAGTATATATACTCAGAATGGTTATTGTGCAGCTTGAAGATGGTGCTAGTTGAACTTATCCAAGACGCAACACTAGTTAATGCGGGTCATGAGCAAATATGTAGCTGGCTTACCGGTTCCGGTACAAGGTAGCCCGAGAACAAATTCGTGAG
>Ga0307513_10003034_pt1 | contig 22893 bp, 24 predicted proteins | sample 15_EM_MG_FD_202174 | JGI IMG/M metagenome (GOLD analysis project Ga0307513, IMG submission 202174) | Populus trichocarpa ectomycorrhiza microbial communities from riparian zone in the Pacific Northwest, United States - 15_EM | ecosystem: Host-associated > Plants > Roots > Unclassified | place... | reverse complement strand
TTATGGACACTCTGTGGTCAAAGTGTGCCGAGATCGTGTGCACGTCGCTTGGTGAGTCGGAACATGTCGGACGTCGTGCTCGGGGGACGTGCGAAAGGCCCGCTGACACGTCGTGACCTGTCGGACGTACTTTCCAGTTGGACGGACCGGACGAACCATGAGCACGAGCGACTTACCCGACCCCGCGCCGCGCTCGGCACCGGGCCCGCCCGACGCTGGGGCCCCGGTCGTCGGGGATGCCGTGGGCGCGATGCGCAACGCGCGCCCAACTCGCCGAACTCCTGGGCCGTACACCGGAGTCGGTCTCGGCGATCAGCCGTGACGGGACGGGCTGGCAGGTCGACGTCGAGGTCGTGGAGCTGGAGCGCATCCCCGATTCCACCAGAGTCCTCGCCGTCTACCGGGTGACGCTGGACGCCGACGGTCTTCTTCTCGGCTACGCCCGCAGCCGCCGCTACACCCGAGGCCAGGTCGACCGGCAATGAGGGTGTGCGGGGTGGCCCGCGCGGCGACCGGGGTGCCGGTCCATCGGCTCCCTCTGCGTGACGGGGCCCTCTGTGTACGACTGTTCCGCCCGCTGTAGCAGCGTCCGTGTCCGCGACGCACTCGCCCCCTGACCCGGTTGAGCCGGTCCGGGATCCCAGTCCGGTCGCCGTACGGCATCCCACCGTCGACGCCCGCCCCGCACACCCTCGCCCCACCTCTGAGAGGGAACCTCACCGATGACCATACTTGCCCAGACCGCCGCCCCCCCCGTGCTCAGAAGACCGACGGAGGCCTCTACGACATCCTCGACCTGATCCTTGACCGCGGACTCGTGATCGACGTCTTCATCCGGGTGTCGGTGATCGGCATCGAGGTGCTGCGTATCGACATCCGCATCGTCATCGCCAGCGTCGACACCTACCTGCGCTTCGCGGCGGCGACCAATCGCCTCGACCTGGAGAACCGCGGTACTCCCGTGGTGACTCCGGCGCCTGTGCTGTTCACACCGGACCTGCCCACCGCCGTGGCGTCCGGAGGCCGGACGGCCGTACTGCCGAGCGTCGTGTCGGCTCCCGCTCCCGGCAGTGTCGTCACGCAGGGGCAGCCCGTCACCGTCTGGCCGCCCGGTATCGGGGCCGCGGGCCCCGTCGTCGGGAACCTGGGACAGACGGTGGGGCAGGCACTCGGGACGGTCGGACAGACGGTCGGTGGCGTCGTCGGCGCCGTCACCCCGATCGTCGGGGGAGTGGTCGGCAGTGTGGCGCCGACTGCCGGGGGACTGGTCGGCAGTGTGGCGCCCACCGTGGGTGGTGTGGTCGGTAGCGTGGCGCCGACTGTCGGGGGACTGGTCGGCAGCGTGGCACCCACCGTCGGCGGAGTGGTCGGCACCGTGGGTCGGACGGCCGGCACCGTGGTGGGGTCCGTCGTCCCGACCGCGGCGACCGTGGTGAGCGCTGTCGCCCCGGTGGTCGCTACCGCGGTCCCGGTGACGGATCCCGTGATGCTCAGTGCCGGTGAGGCCGGTGCTGTGGAACAGGCGGCGGTCCCCACCACGCAGGAAGTGGCCGACACCTCGGGCTCGACCGCGGCCCGCCCCGAGCAGGCTCCCGCCGCCGCACGCGAAAAGCCCCGGGGCAACAAGGGCCGGCCGGACGGGGAGGCCTGACGGATGCCGCTCTACCTCTACGCGGTCACGGACGCGGACCATCCGCTGCCCGTCGACGGTGCCACCGGAATCGGGGCCTCGCCCGCACCCCTGAGGGCGGTGCGTGCGGCCCGGGTGGCCGCCGTCGTCAGCGAGGCGCCGGCACAACTGCGCGCCAAACGAAGAGACTTGATGGCTCATCAGAAGGTGCTGTTGATGCTCGGTGCCGCGGGTGCCGTGCTACCGCTGCGCTTCGGCACACTCGCCCCCGACGACGGCGCGGTGCGCCGTGCGCTGGCGGACCAGGAGTCGTTGTTCACCGATCGACTCCGAGAGGTCGAGGACCGTGTCGAGTTCAACGTCAAGGCCTTGCAGGACGAGGACACCGCCCTGCGCGATGTCCTGCGGGACAGTGCCGAAGCCCGACGCCTGAGCGCCCTCACCCGGGACGGCACAGGCGCGCACGACGACCAGGTGGCCCTCGGCACGGTCGTCGCCGACGGAGTTGAAGCCCTACAGGCGCGGCACGCCCAGGAGATCGCCCGCCGACTGGAGCCGCTGGCTCACCGCACCGCCGCGGGTGATCCGACGGGCGAGGTCTTCCTGAACCTGAGCCTGCTGATCGAACGCGGGCAGGCCGACGCGTTCGCCGCGTCCGTGGGCCGGGTCGCCGAGAGCCTCGGTCACGGGCTGGAACTCCGGGTGACCGGACCTCTTCCGCCCTACAGCTTTGTCTGACCGAGTCGTCTGAACGTTGTGTCCGACCGTTGTGTTCGACCGCGTGGGAAGGAGAGCGCCGTATGGGGCTGTTGAGCGGTCTGCTCGGTCTGCCACTGGCCCCGCTGCGCGGGGTCGGCTGGGTGCTGGGACAGGTGGTGCGGGAAGCGGAGCGGCAGTACGCCGACCCGGCCCCCATCCACCGTGAGCTGGCCGAACTGGAGACCGATCTGCTGGCCGGCCGCATCACCGAGGAGGAGTTCGGCCTCCGGGAGGACGAACTCCTGGACCGTCTGGAAGAGATCGCGGCCGGCGGTGGCGAGGAACTGGCCGACTCCGGCGACGGCCCGGAACTACAGGAAGGCCCCCAGTGACCGACGCCCTCGCGCGGCGGTCAGGTGCCATGTCGCCCCAACCGGGCAGCTCAGGCAATCTGGCCGACATTCTGGAACGCGTCCTCGACAAAGGGGTCGTGATCGCGGGAGACATCAAGATCAACCTGCTCGACATCGAACTCCTCACCATCAAGCTGCGGTTGCTCGTCGTCTCTGTCGACACCGCACGCGAGATGGGCATCGACTGGTGGGAGCACGACCCGACGCTGTCCTCCCGCGCCGTACGTCCCGCCCCGCCACCCGAGCCCGCCCGCACGGCGGAACTCGCCGCCGAGAACGCCCGTCTTCGCGCCGGACTCCAGTCGCTCAACGCCCGGTTGAAGGAACCCGATGCCCCCGATGGCTTCTGAGCCCGACCTCCCGCCCCCGGCAGACCTCACCGACGCGGCGGTCTACGCGTACGCGGTACTGCTGCGGAACGAGGCGGCCGAGCGCGCCGCCCGAGAACTGCGCGGCGTCGACGGGCTGCCGGTACGGATCCTGCGCGGTGCCGACACAGCCGCGGTCGTCAGCGACGTACCCGCCGACGCATTCACCGAAGAGGCCATCGCACAGCGGCTCGACGACATCACCGACCTGGAACGCCTGGCCCGCGACCATCACCAGGTGATCGCCGCACTGGCCTTTCACACGGCGGTGCTGCCCCTCCGGCTGGCCACGGTCTACCTCGACGACGACAACCTGATGCGTCGTCTGCACACCGACGACGGCCTCTTCCGCACCACCCTGAACCGGCTGGAGGGCCACGACGAATGGGGCGTCAAGATCTACGCCCTCCCGCCGGCCATCACCCCGCCCCCGGAGGACCGGCCACGCTCCGGGCGTGACTACCTGCGCGCGCGGCGCACCAGCCGGGACGGCCACGAACTGGCCCACCAGGCCGCCGCCGACCTCGGCGCACGCGTGGACCGTACGCTCGCGGAGGCGCTCCTGGTCACCTACGTACGGCACCATCGTCCGCAGCCGGCCGCCCTGTCCGCGAACCCGGGGGAGAACGTCGTCAACGCGGCCTACCTCGTCCCGCGACAGCACACGCGGAGCTTCCAGGACCGCGTGGAGGTGCTCGCCGCCGGGACCGTCGGCGTCCGACTGGAGATCACCGGGCCCTGGGCTCCGTACTCCTTCGCCTCACCCTCGCTCCCGCCCTCGCCCTCACCGGAACAGGCCGGAACGGCGGCCCCCGCGATCCGTGGGGCGACTCTGTGACGGCCGGGGGCGGCCCACCCCATGCCGAGGTCGCGCTGGTCGATCTCCTCGACCGGCTCCTGGCCGGCGGTGTCGTCATCACGGGCGACCTCAGCCTCTGCATCGCCGACGTGGAACTGGTCCGCATCTCCCTGCGCGCCCTGCTCACCTCGGTCGAAGGAGCTGTTGGAGGAACTGTCGAAGGAGTCACGGAAGGAATCCTGACGTGACATCACAGGACGCGCCCGCACCGGACTCCGGACAGTCCCCGGCCCGACGCCTCGACCTGGACAAGGACACGGTCGAACGCGACCTCGTCCGACTGGTGCTCACCGTCGTGGAGTTGCTGCGTCAGCTCATGGAGCGGCAGGCCATCCGACGGGTCGAGAGGAACAACCTGACCGAGGAACAGGAAGAACGCATCGGTATGACGCTCATGATCCTCGACGACCGCATGACCGAACTGCGCGAGCGCTACGACCTGAGCCCCGAAGATCTGAATCTCGACCTCGGCCCGCTCGGTCCCCTTCTGCCGCGGAAAGAGGGGCGCTACTGAGGCTTTTGAAGGACTGTCGACGAACTGTCGACGGATTATCGACGACCTCTGCGACGGTTGCCTGGAACGAGCGGCCATGAGCAGAAGGGGGATTCTGTGACCGTCGATGAATCGTCGGAGTCTGTTGACGCGACGACGCCCAAGATCACGCCCAAGCCGGACGATATACCGGCGAGTGTGAGTATCTCCTGGCCGACCGGAACGGTGCGGGCGGGGAGGCAGGTACAGATCACGGTGAGTGTCAACCGCGGCACCGGTTGGACTTGGGATAAGGAGCGAAGGCGGTGGGAAAAGAACCCTCTGGTCACCTTCACCCAGTCGGATCTCTACATTCTGGGCAGGAAAATCAATTCTTCCGGAGGAAGCGGATTCACCTATACCGCGACCTTCCCGAGCGCGGGAAACCAGGGCCTCTCGGCGGACGCTGAGACAACCGACGGAGCCTGGCTGCAGGCCCCCGCACGGATCATCTCGGTGGCCGAGGCGCCCCCTCCGGCGTTCACGTGGACGGCGCCGACCGATGGCGCGGCGGTCGATCTGGGGCCGGCCGGTGGACAGACCGAGGTGCGGCTGACGGCGGGGAGCGATCAGTTCCAGCCGTTCACGGTGAGCATCACGCGCGACGGTCTGCCCGCTCTTACCGAGCAGTTCTCGGGCACCTCGTACGCGAAGACGGTCACGTTCGGGCCGGCGACGGCGGGCGCCCGGTCGATCTCCGTGAAGTGCGCCGATCCGAACGGGCTTTCGTCGACGCAGACCCGGTCGCTGGTGGGGCGTGACAGCGTGCCGCCGACCGTGGCACTCGACCCCTTCAGCGACAGGCAGACGGCCAGGTCGTTTCCCCACACCGTCACCCTCACCGGGAGGACGAACGGGGCGGCGTCCGGGATCACCGGGGTCGTCTTCGCGTTCACCAACGGCCCGTCGGGGTCGGCGCAGGACACGTCGTCCGGCCGGGACTGGTCGGCGTGGCGGGTGCAGGCTCCCCTGGCCGCCATCGGGACCTATCCGTTCAGGGTCACCGTCACCAACTCCCGTGGGAGCACGGTCTCCGCCTCCGGGACCATCACGCTGGTCGCCCAGGGTCCTCCGGTGTTCACGTGGGCGGCGCCGACCGATGGTGCCGCGGTCGATCTGGGGCCGGCCGGTGGGCAGGTCGCCGTACGGCTGACGTCGGGGAGCGATCAGTTCTATCCGTTCACGGTGAGCATCGCGCACGACGGTCTGCCGGCCACGACGGACCAGTACACGGGCACGGAGTTCACGAAGACGGTCACGTTCGGGCCCACGCCGGTGGGCGCTCGGTCGATCTCCGTGACCTGCGCCGATCCGAACGGTCTCTCCTCGACCCAGACCCGCTCGCTGGTGGGGCGCGACAGCGTGCCGCCCACCGTGGCGCTCGACCCCTTCGAGGGGGACCAGACCGCCACTTCGCTGCCGCACCCGATCACCCTCACCGGGACGACGAACGGCGCGCCGTCCGGGATCACCGAGGTCTCCTACGCATTCGAGAACGGGCCGTCGGGGGTTGCGCAGGACACGTCGCCGGGCGGTGACTGGTCGGCCTGGCGGTTGCGGGACGCCCTGCCCACCACCGGGACCTACACGTTCAGGGTCATCGCCACCAACTCCCGTGGGAGCACCGTCTCCGCCTCCGGAACCATCAACCTGCACCTGTAGCCGATGGGATCACGCACGTGACGTCATTCAGGGACCGGGTGATGCTGGAGCTGGGCGATCCGGCGGCGTTCGGCGCGCTGCTGGTGCCCGCCGGGGATTCCGACCGGCAGCTGATCCGTACCATGCTGGCCGCGACGTACGACCTGTCGGCGGTCCGGATCGACCAGGTCCGGGACGTGGCGGTGGGTGAACTGGAACTGCAGCACCCGCTCTTCGTCACGGACCGGAAGACAGGCACCTGGACACAGACGGTGCCCAGCTACGCCCGGACGGAACTCGCCCTGGACGAGACGACGTCACGGAATCCGGTGTGGATCGACATCCTGGCCCGGTTACGGGTCACGGTGGTCGCGGAGATCGATCCGGCCGGTGCCGAATCGGTCGTCTCCGAGGCGGCCGACAGTTTCTCCACGCTGGACGAGTTCCGCCGGCAGTTCCCGTTCATCGACCTGGACGCGTTCATGGCCGAGCACGGGATCGGCACCGTGGAACAACTGCGCGACGCCTTCCAGTACTTGCTGACAACCGTACGTCTACGAGCCGCCGCACCATTCGATCCGGACGACCCGGGAAACACGTACACACTGAATGTCGCGCTCGCCGCATTGGCGGTCGACCCTTTCGACGTGGCCGAGGGGCTGCGGGCCGCCCAAATGGTCAGGGAAACCAGCAGAAAACTGACCGGTGCACCGCAGCGCGCGATCCCGGCGGAATGCACCGCAGCTTATGCGGTTGCCGTCGTATTCGCCGAAGAAGGGCCCGGCGGGAGCGGGATCACCTCCGCCACGGTCCAGCGAGTTTTCGCCAGGGCGGGAGTGGCTGCGCTGTTCCTGAACACGAATTGAGGCTCGCGGGCCGAGGAACGCGAGCCGGGAAATCGACATACCACTGAACGCCATCGCACATCAGGCCCGAGAGAGACAGAGGAGGGGCCGATGACCGTCCGCTATGTCCGGGTGAAACCCGTAGTCAATCTGTTCGCACCAGCCGTTCGCGCATACGGCAACATCGCCGTGGTCGGCACGATCGAACTGCCCGAGAAGTCACCGCCGACCGATCCCGCCCAGGTGAACATCCCGCTCGACTTCACCGACCCGCACGAGGCACGTCGGCGCGCTCCGGGTGACCTCGGGACAGCCGTGGCCCTCGCTTTCGAGCAGTCGCCCGGCCCGACCCTGGTGACGGCCGTGCGGGTGGACGAGGAGGACCCGGACTGGCAGGCCGCGCTGGACGTGGTCGCCGGCCTCGACGTGCAACTGGTGGTGCTGGCCAACACTCCGTTGGACGCCACCACCGGTCATGTCGAGGCCCCGGAAGGCGCGTTGGTGACCCTGGCCAAGCATGTCGCCTCGGTGTCGGAGACCGGCGCCGAGGGCAAGCAGCGGATGGGCGTGGCCATGCTGCCCAAGGACTCGTCCGACCCGACGCCGGTCACGGGCACCCTGGCCCACGAGCGCATGGTCTACATCGCCCATCGCAGCGACCAGGACGCCGCGGCGGCCGTGGCCGGCACGATCGCGGGCCACCAACCGCACATCTCCCTGCTGCTGAAGCCGGTCAACATCACCAGCCCGCCCTTCACCCAGGCCCAGATCGGGGACCTGAACGGCCCGGAGACGTTCGAATCCGGACCGGCCGGGCGCGGGGTGAACTGGCTGACCAGCCCGTCGATCATCCCCGGCGGTGGCGTCTACATGGGAGAGGGCTACACCGGGAACCCGGGCACGACGAAGTACATCGACGCCATGCGCACGATCGACGACCTCAACTTCCGGCTCAACGCACAGCTCATCAGGACGATCGGCAACGTGCGGATCAGCCGCTCGGGGCTGCGCGCGCTGATCGCCCGCCTTGAGGCGATCCTCGCCCCCGAAGTGCAGAACGACGTGCTGAACGGCTTCGAGGTCTTCGTTCCTCTGCTGACGCTGCTGGACAGGGACCCGGCGACGCTCACCGCCGCCGAGGCCGAGCAGATCCACGACGCCGAGGTGCGGCGGATGGTGCAGGTCATGGTGGCGATCCACTACGCCGGTGCCATGCACCGGCTCTCCCTCACGATGAAGTTCGACTAGGAGAGCACCGATGCCGGACTGGAACACCAGGCTCGAGGTGAAACTCGGGGACAGCACCATCACCCCGATATCGAGCTTCACCCCGACGTTCAACGTGCCGCACACCGTGCTGCACAGCATCGAGGCGGACAACGTCGGGTTCGTCCGACAGCCGTTCACCTTCACCTTCATGATGGCGGTGCCCGCGGTCGCCGCGGCCGTCGCCGATCTGACCGAACTGGCCGCGAACGGCCAGGAGTTCTCCGTGGTGGTCGCCGAGAAGAAGGGCACCGACTGGGCGTTCGACTCCATGAAGTTCGCCCGCTGCGTCGTCACCTCGGCCAATCCCAGCAACGTGGTGATCGACGGCGTACCGCAGGCCAGCTTCAGCTGTCTGGCGCTGGACGTCGGTCTGGAGGCGTAGCCGCCGTGGATGCCGAGGGCGGCGGGGACGCCGGGGAGGAGACGGGCGGCTCGTTCGAACTGCCCGGCTTCGCCGCCGGTGGACGCGTGGACCGCACCGGTATCGCGCTGGTCCACGAGGGCGAGTACATCGTGCCCGCGCCCGGCAGCGAGGCGGCCGTCTCGCCGCACGCCGCCGGTGCCGGCCCGGTGATCAACTACCACTTTCCGGTCGAGATACAGGCGGTGGGGTCACTGCCCGAGAGCGAGAGCGCACAACTGGTCGCCCAGGTGTTCGACCGGCTTGGGCGGGAGCTGGCCAGCCGGCTCTGAGACCAGTCGGTTCTGAGGCCGGGCGCGAGCCGGATCGACAGACGCGGGGGGAGACATGGCGACGGGGACGAACGTCCCGGTGCTGGTGGGGCCGGTACCACTGCTCTACGTACAGAAGATGACGGTCGTCGAGGGCTACGAGATCCCACGGATCATGGGCAGCCGGTTCCTCCAGGCCACCCAGCCCACCAAGAAGCAGATCAGCATCGAGGCGTTGCTGATCGGCTCGAACCGGTTCGGGCTGAAGAAGGCGCTGGAGGCCCTGGCGCTGACGTCCAGGGCGCTGGTGGCGACCTCCGCGGCACTGCTGCCCAACGGCATCCCCGTGGTGTCCGGCCTCACGATCAGCCTGGACATGCAGATCACCGAGCTGCACTTCACGCAGAGCGTGGCCAGACGGGATGCCCTGGACGTGTCGATCTCGCTGCTGGAGGTGCCCCGGTCCAGCCTGATCGCGGTCGTCGGCGAAGTGGCGGATCTCGCCGTGGGCGCCGGGACCGCGCTGCTGCCGGGCTCCGTCGCGCCCAACCCGATCGCCCGCGCGGCGCAGGGCCTGTTGTAGCCGCCGTTCAACGCATCAGGACCAAGTCCGAGTCCAGGACCGAGTCCAGAGCAAGTCCAGCACCAAGCCCAAAACCAGGACCAGGAAGGAGGCATCCGTGGTGACGCGCAGTTTTCTCAGGTTGCCGATCGACGCCGACGAGGGTTTCCCGCAGGCGTTCCGGCTGGCCGTGTCCGGCCGCAACTACCAGTTCCGGCTGTACGCCAATGTCGCGGAGGACATCGTCGACAGTGCGCCGTCCGGCCCGCTCGACCTGCCGTCCGCGAAGGCGTTCCTGGTGCTGTCGGTGGACCGGGAGGAACCCGGCGGGCCGGTCACGATCCTGCGCCGCAAGCTGGTGCCCGACGTGGAGTACCCGGCGGCCGAACTGGCCCTGACCTTCCGGACGATGCGGCTGGACCTCCGCAATCTCAACGCGGCCGGCTCGTTCGGCTCCGAAGTGGTCGGCGGGGTGGCACTCGTATGAGCTTCGTGCTGTGGTACCGGATCGAGATCGCCGAGGCCGATGTGCCGGGCGGCGCGGTGATCGGGGCGCCGGCCGGGCGGTTCGGTCTTGGGCTGCCGCTCACCGTGTCCAACGACGTCCTGAGCGGCTCCCTGGTCATCGACGCGGACATCACCGTGACGATGACCGACGGCGCGGCCGTGGACACGTTCGAGATCAGCCTGATCAACCTGCCCGGCCAGGTCACGGACCTGATCAAGAACACGCACGCCGCCAAGCCGGTCAACGCCACCATCCACCTCGGGTACTTCGACGAGCCGACTACCAGGACGACGACCAGGGGACAGGTGCTGGTCGGCCGGATCGTCTCCGTGACCGGCAGTGTCGGCAGCGACGGTCTCTCCCGCACCGTGCTCTGCGGCCAGGAGGAAGGCGGGTACCTGCTGCGCAGCACGCCGGTGGAGCAGGACCGCCGGGTGGGCACCGATCTGGTCGACCTGGCCACGTCACTGGCCAAGGCCGCCGGCGTATCACTGGCCGCCGGCTCCACGATCGGCGGCGGACTGCGGGACTTCACCGTCCGGGCCGGATCCGCCCTGGACGCCCTCGGCGCGCTCGCGGCGCGGGCGGACGTGCCGCTGGTGGTGCGTGACCGCGCGGTCCATCTCGGCGCGGCGGTCGGCGCGTTCACCGATCCGGCGCCGGTCGTCTTCGACCCGGACACCAACCTGGTCTCCCTCAGCAGCTCGACCGCCGAGGACACCGGGGCGCGCCCGGCCTTCCCGCCTCCGGCCGCCGTGGACTCCGTGGACGACGTGCCGCGGCCCGAGCCGGCCGTGCTGCCGCCGGTGCGCACCACGCTGGAGCTGACGGTGCTCGGCCATCCCGGGCTGCGGGTCGGCCAGGTGGCCGCCACGACCGGCCTGTCCGGCGTACCGACGGGACCGCTGCGGCTGTCCCACGTCGTGCACTCCTTCCGCGTCGGCTCCGGCTACATCGCGGAGCTTCGACTGATCGCGGCGCGCCCCGGCGAGCGGGCCCAGGTCCACACCGGGGTGCAGGGCGTGGTGGACCGTTGGCGCGATGTCCTGGACCGCAGCCGCGAGGATCACCCGGCGGTCGATCTGGGGGAGGTGACCGAGTACGCCCCGGGCGCCGACGGCAGGCACGTGGCCTCACTGCACTACGGGCAGCGGCCTGAACCCGGAGTCGCGGCGCCCAGCGTGGCCAGCCCGATCGACACCGCCGTCGAACTGCACGACAAGCCGATCGTGTCGCCGTTCGCGTTCCACAAGACCGGGCTGATCACGCCCGTGTACCCGAAGATGCGCGCGGTCCTGGCGCACAACCGCGGCGACGTCAACGACGCGGTGATCACCGGGTTCGTCTGGCCGGACAACCCGGCCTACGAGCGTCCACCGAACCGGCCGGGCGACCACTGGCTCGCCCTGCCCACCGAGCTGGGCAAGGACGACCTGCCGCGCGGCAAGGGTGCCAACGACCTCACCGACGCCGCCGGGCAGCGCGTCATCCAGGTGGCGGCCCTGCACGTGCTCGTCGGCGCCGACAGCTTGCCCAAGGTCGGTACCCGGCCCGACCCACCCACCGACAACTCGATCACCATCGAACACCAGAGCGGAACGATGATCACAGTGGACTCCGACGGCGCGGTCACGATCAGCACGGCGGACCGGCCCATCACCCTGACCAACGGCTCGGTCAGCATGCAACTCGACGGTTCCTCCGTGGAGGTGACGTGATGCCCGCCGTCCTGACCGAGGCATCCACCCTCCGGTGCCAGCACCAGGGGACCGTGAAGCCGCGAGTCGTCCCGCGTGGGCTCATGGTGGACGACTCGCCGGTACTGGTGGACGAGGATCTGCCGCTCGCCCCGATCGACGGCTGTCCCGAAACGCCTCCGTGCCGTCAGATCGCGAAAGTCTCCGATGGAGTCAGTACGAGGCTGAAGGCCGGTGGCCGGCCCGTGCTGCTGGCCACCGCACAGGGGACGACCAACACCGGCTCGCGGTGGCAGGTGTCCGACCCGGTCCAGACGAAACTGGAGGCAGCATGACCACCTCGTTCGGTCGCAGTCTGCTGCTCGACGACGGCGACCTGGTAGTGGCGGACGGGCAGTTGCGGGAAGTCGAGTCGGTCGCCAACCTCAGCCAGGCGCTGACGCTGCGCGTGCTCACCCCGTTCGGGTCCGATCCGTTCAACACCGGCTACGGGCTGGACATCGGCCGGATCTTCACCGGGCCCAACCCGCTGTCGGTGGCGAAGCAGTTGGTGCAGCTGAACCTGGTCCGCACCCTGGGCACCGATCCACGGGTCCGTGACGTCCGCCAGGTCGTCTTCGACGAGGCCCCGGAACACGACCGGCGCGCGTGGACCGTACGGGTCGAACTGGACACGGTGGCGGGCGATCCGCTGACGCTGCTCGTGGACGTGGGGGTGTGAGCGGGGGATGACCGATTTCGGAGTGACCGAGGACGGCTTCGTACTCAAGCCGGTCGATCGGATCCTCAGTGAGGCGTTCGAGCGGGCCCGTGCCGTCTTCGACGACATCGACCTGACCGGCACCAGCCCGCTGCGGAAGATCCTTGAGGTGACCGCCGCCGAGGACGGCGAACTGTGGAAACGGATGGAGGACCTGTACTACGGCAACTTCATCTCCACCGCCTTCGGCGACAACCTGGACCTGCTCGGCGAGGACATGGGACTGGCCAGGCCGCACCTGCCCGGCACGGGCACGGTACGGATCACCCTGGGCGACGGTGCACCCGGCCGGCGCTATGTCGTGCCCGAGGGCACCATCCTGGTCACCGCGGCTCCGGTGCGGGCCTTCGGCACGACCGCCCCGGTGACACTGGACGCGGCACAGCAGAACGCCACGGTGGACGTGGTCGCCTTCGAGCCGGGGCCCGACGGGAACGTTGCCGCCGATGCGATCACCGCCATCGACCCCACGTACCGCTCGATCTTCCTGGCCGACCTGGGCACCGCCACGCTGACCGTGACGAACCCGAAGGCGACCAGCGGCGGCGACAGGACGGTCCCCGACGACACCTACCGCGCCCGGCTGGCCGGACTGGCCCGCAACCTGTGGACCGTGGAGTCGGTGGCCCAGGCCGCGCTCGGCGTGAGCGGCGTCCTGGACGTGGTGCTGTCCGATCCGCTCGGCGGGGTGGACGTCTCGCAGAGCTACTTCGGCACGTTCGCCTTCGACCAGCGCGCCTTCAGCTCGGAGGCCAGGCGGATCGGCGAACCGTACTTCTTCAACGTCCTGGTGGCGCACGACTTCCGGGCGCCCTGGCGGACCGTCGGCCCCGTGCAGGGGATCTTCGAGCGGGTCACCGCCGCCGTCGACACGGTACGGCCGGTCGGTGTCCATCCGAACATCGTGGAGGCCATCCATGTCGAGGTCGGGGTACGGGCGAAGGTGGTCGTCCAGCCGGGATCGGACGGGGCTGCCCTGCTGGCCTCGATCCGGCAGCGGCTCGCCACCGACATCGGCAGCCTGCGGCTCGGTGGCGACGTCCTGTACTCGCAGGTCGTGCGGGCGTTCGTGGAACAGCCCGGGGTGGCCGACGTACAGCAACTGCACCTGCGCCGCAGCCCGGTGGCGTCCGGTCCGACCGCCTTCGGCGCGGTGACCCGGCAGAGCGTGACGGTGGAGGCAGAGGTGGGGGAGAACCTGGTCATGGGCCCGACGGAGCTGGCGATCTTCTCGCCCGGCGGGGATGCCCTCGACATCACGCTGGTGACGTCATGACGGCGCCGGGGCTCGCCGCGGTCCGGATGAGCGGGCGGCTGACGACTCCGTTCGCACGTGGCGCCGACACCCTGGACCTGCGGCTGCTGCCGGGCGCCGAGCCGTCGGCTGCCGAGGTGGCACCGTACGACTTCACCGAGCACCAGAGCCGGTTCGACCGGCCGCCGGAGCCCAGCCATGTGCTGGCCACGGCACGGGACGTGACGGCCGACACCACCGTGACGGTGACCTACGCCCGGCCGGGCGGCCCGCCGGAGACGGTACGGGCGGCCTTCCCGGCCGGGACCATGGCCGGCGCCTCCGTCGCGCTTGCGATACCCGTCGAAGCGCAGATCCGGGTGACCGGCTTACGGATGGCACCGGCCCCGGCGGACGAACGTCCGGACCGCGCATGGCGGTTGACCGCGCTGCTGGGCAACACGGCCAAGGTGCTGTGGGTGCTCGGCGGTGAACGCGACCAACTGCGCGGGCAGTTGGCCCGTACGGTCGCCCAACGCCACCTGCCCACGGCGACCGGCCGCAGTCTCGACCTGATCGGCGCCGACCTCGGCGTGCCGAGATTCCCGCCGCTGCCCTACGGGTTCGACGCCGGCACCGTCGCGCTGTACCACCTCGACGACGTCCCCGGGAGCGCGGTGGCCCAGGACGTCACCGGCCAGTACCCCGGACGTGCCGGACATCCCGGTTCCCCCACGGCCTCGGTGCAGCGCGGCGCGGCCGGGCGGTACGGCGCCGCGTTCGGCTTCCGCTCGCCGGACGCGGTGGTCGACGTGACGGCCGACACCGCGTTCGACATCGACGCGAACGGCAGCGCCACCGTGGAGTGCTTCGTCCGGCCCGATGCCGACAGCTGCGACGGACAGGTGCTGTCCCGGCACCCGGCTCCGGGCGGCGCGGGGGCGGGCTGGGTGCTCTCCGTCGGCAAGTTCGGCCGTGGCGTGGCCCGTAACCCACGGCTGCTCGTCAGCGACGGGACCACGCCGCCCGTCACACTCTTCGCCGATCTGAGCCTGCCGACGGACACCTTCACCCACCTGGCCGGAGTGCTGGACCGAACCGCCAAGGAACTCCGGCTCTACATCGACGGTGTGCTGCGGGCCCGCGCACCGCTCGGCCCGCTCGGCGCCGTGGTGAACACCGCGCCGCTGCGGATCGGCCCGGACGACAGCGAGTTCCGAGGCGTGATCGACGAGGTACGGATCTCCGCCGTGGCCCGGACCGACTTCGCGCCCGTGCTCGGCGAGGCGGACGAGCACTACCGCAGACGGCTCAGGCTGTTCCGGCGCTGGGCCCTGCCGACCCCGGCCAACCTGGCGTCGATGCTCAACGAACTGGTCGGCACCATCGGCGGGTTGCGTGACCCCCTGGTCGTCCAGGACGCCAACGCCACCCTGGTCCGCGGCACCCGCCCGGTACGCATCCGGCCGGTCGCGCTGCGGGAGGGCGAACGCATCGACGCGGCGGGCCGGCGCGAGGTCGGCGAAGCGGAGACCGTGGGCACCGCCCAGCAGGAGGAGCGGTTCGACCCGGTGTTCCTGCTGCGCTACGACAATCCGGCGGTCGACTTCACCGTGCCGCCGCCGCGTGACCTCGACCCCGGCGAACTCCCGCCCGATCCCCATCTCGTGCAGGTCGGCCTGACGGGCGCCCTGGACAGGCTGGTCACCCTGGTCACCGATGAGCCAGGTGCCCCGGGCCGACTGCGGATCAGCGCCGCGTTCGATCCCCGCGCGGCCGACCTGCGGGCCACCGGACGGGCGGTGCTGCTCGGACACAGCACGATCGCGCCGGGCCGACTGGCCGCGCTGGCCCACCGCGCCGGTTTCGACTTCGTGCACTTCCGCCCCGACGACAAGGGCGACGTGGCGTCGGTCTACGCGGCGAGTGCCCCGGGCGACTACTTCGCCGTCGACCTCACCCCGGCCCCGGTCGGCCCGACCGACCTGGACGTCGGGCGGACAGCGACGCTGTCTCTGCGGCCTGCACCGCCCGCCGACTCCGTGCTGCGCTGGCTGACCGTACCGGCCGGCCCCGGACGGGCCACGCTGACCACGACCGGCCCGCTGGGCCGCCCGACGTCGACCACGGACGTACGGGCCACCGCGCCCGGCGCGTTGATCGTGAAGGCGGAGGTGACCAGGAACAGGCACACCGTGTCCGCGAGCCGGCCGCTGCGCATCGGCGTGCCCGACCTCCCGGACGGCGGGGCGATCGCGGCCGACGGCACCCTCGGAGCACCGGCCGAAGTGGTCGGCGACCCCGACGAGTTCTTCGACCCGAGGTTCCTGATACGCCACGACGACCCACGGGTCGACTACGGCGACAGCGACAACAACCACCTCATGCAACCGGTCGTGGGGCGGACGCTGGACGCGCTGCTCGCCGAACTGGACCGGAGGTCGGCCGAGGGCCGGCTCATCGTGGAGTCGGCGTTCCAGCCCGCCGGTGACGAGTTCGGCGCCCATGGCCGGACGCTGGCCCTGCGGCACACGACCGTTCCGCCGGGCGCACTCGCCGCACTCGCGCATGCCGTCGGGTTCGGCCATGTCGAGCGGGACGGTGCCACCGTGGTCGTACGGCAGGCTCCCGGGGAGCTTGTCGTCGTGCACGGCCCGGACGATACGGACGGCGGCCCGGTCATCGAGGTGGACGAGGGCGAGTCGGTCGGGGTGTCGGTGCGACCGGTGCTGGTGAGCGACGCATCACTCGGCCCGATCGGCGTCGGCCAGGTCCGGCTCGGCTGGGCGACGGGCACCTTCGACACCGCCCACGCCACCCTGGGCAACCCCAAGCAGACGGCCACGGTCCTGCGCGGCGACTCGGCGGGGGAGGCCTGGGTGCAGGCCGGCTATCTGCTCGGCGACCTGCCCGCCCCGTACACCTTCCGGGTCGGGCTGCGGCCCGAGCTGGACAACCCGGACACGGTGATCTCCAAGGACCAGTACGACCTGATCCTCAACATCCTCAACGCCCTGCACCCGGTGGGCATCGAGGTCAACACCCAGCTGATCCGGGATCACACCGTCGAGGTCCGCGGCAATCTCGCCGAGGTCAACCCCGACTTCACCTTTCCCAAGTTCCGCATCCGCAACGTGCTGCCACCGCTACGAAGGGACAACACTCGTGGCTGACTTCAGTTACACGCCGAAATTCCACCACTTCGCCTGGGTCGACAACATCGACCGGTGCGAGGCCGGCGGCACGAACGGCTTCAACATCCGGTTCGAGACCATCGAGAGCGACCTCCAGGGCGTGTCCACGGTCGTCGCGCAGATCGGCACCGAACTCGACCGGATCGACGCCCGGGTGCCGACCGTGCCGCGTACGGCCATCGCCTCGTTCGCCCCGACACTGCAACCCGTGCAGGGCTCGGGGCCGTGGGCACTGCAGAGCTCGGGGAACGCCGTGGCACCGACGTCCGGCCCGCCCGCCGGGGCGCTGGTCCTGGCGCTGCCCGACCGGGTGACCATGACCTCGGTGCGGGTCCGTGGCCGGGGCGCGGCGCCCAGTGGACAGAACACGGTCTTCTTCCTCAACCGGGTGTCGGTGACCGACGGGGCCGTCCAGAAGGTCGTGTCCTTCGACACCGGCACGGTTCCGCTCGACACCGAGGTGCCCTTGACCCCGGCCGAGGTCAACGTCGTCGATCTGGCGAACTACCGCTATGTGATCTCGGCGAACAGCGGAGTGGGCACTGCCCCTGACCCGGTCACCTTGGTGGCGTTCCAGATCACCTACACCAACCCCTGAGGGACCCCCATGCCGACCAAGACTCCCAAGGCCGCCGTCGCCCCGAAGAACAGGCCGCCCTCGGTGACCATCGAGCCGCCGACCGGGACGGTGACCGCCCGGACTCCCGTCCCGATCAAGGTGAAGGCCGATCCGGGCGTCCGCTGGAAGTGGATCCCCGCCGACCAGAGCTGGGAGGACGAGGACGCCGTCACCTACACGGAGACCCTGGTGGACATCCCGGGCGTCGAGACGATCAGGGACCACATGGGAGGCGGCGGAACGTACTCCGTCGTCTTCCCGAGGCCGGGCGGCTACACGGTCTCGGCGGCGGGACTCACCTCCGGCGGGACGCGGGTCGAGGCGGCACCGGTGAACATCCACGTGTCCGCCGCGGGTCCGCCCGTCTTCACCTGGGTGGCGCCCGCCGACGGGGCCGTGGTCGACCTGGCCGTCGACGGTGCCTCGGTGGAGGTGGTGCTGACCACCTCGGACGACCAGTTCTATCCCCTGTCGGTCGCCATCACCCAGGACGGTCTGACCACGACCCAGCAGCACAGCGGGACCGAGTACCGCAAGACGATCAGCCTCGCCCCGACCCCGCTGGGAACCCGGTCGATCACCGTGAAGTGCACCGACCCGGACGGCGGCGAGTCGACCCAGACCCGCTCGGTCGTGGGACACGACGGCGCACCGCCGACGGTCACGCTCGACGCGTACGACACCGACGTGGCCGTCACTTCGCTGCCCTGGGTGCTGACCCTGACCGGGACGACACCCGGGGTGTCGTCGGGGGTCACGGGCGTGCGGTACGCGGTCGTCGACGGGCCGGAAGGGGACGCGGAGAACACCGCGGCCGACGGCGACTGGTCGACCTGGCGGGCACCGGTCTCGCTGCCCACCACCGGAACCTTCGACATCATGATCACTGCCACGGACTCCCGCGGTGAATCCGCGTCGGCGTCGGCGTCGATCACCCTGCATCTGTAGCCGGACGGGACCGAGTGACTGACCGGTCCCCGTCCAGTCATCGCTCAGGAGCGTGTTTCTCATGACTGTTCAGCTGGGATTCAACAGCCCGGCAGCCGGAGCACGGGTCGGCCAGAACTTCACCGTGACCGGTTTTGCCTTCGACGACGGACTGCCCATGGGCGGGGATCCGCCGAACGGCCAGATCGCCATCGCACTCGTGACGGTCACGATCGGTGCCGGCGCCAGGAAGCAGGCCACCCGTTCCGGTACCGGGTGGACGGTCGCCGGTTCGCTGCCCGCCGGTACCCGGGCCGGCGATCTGGTGACCGTGACCGCCACCTGTGAGGGCGTCGTGAGCTTCGACGACGGCTCGGGCGAGGGCCATGACTTCTCGGTGGACGCCACCCTGCGGGTCAGGGTGGACGAGCCGGCCGTGACCGCCCCGGACACGGCCGGCGATGCCGACAGTGTCACGGTGAGCCCCACGGCGGTGGCGCCGCCCTCGTTGACCATCGATCCCTTCGACGCGAACGTGGCCGGGGCCCCGTTGCCTGTTGAGTTCGTCCTGACCGGCGGGACGAACGGGACACAGGTGGGGGTCAGAAACGTCTACTACACGGTCATGGGCGGTGTGCCCGAATCTGTGGTCAACACCGGGCCTGGCGGTGACTGGACGACCTGGCGGGCGCAGATCCTGTTACCCACCACCGGTACGTTCACCGTTACCGTCACCGCCACCGACCTCCTCGGGCGCACCGCCTCCGCCACAGTGAGCGTCAACGTGCTGACGCCGGTCACCGTTACGCTCGATCCCTTCGACGAGGACGTGGCCGTGACCTCACTGCCCGTCCAACTCGCCCTGACCGGAACGACATTCGGGGCTATGTCGGGGATCACCAGCGTGCGATACGCCGTCACGAACGGGCCGTCCGGTCCTGCGGTCAACACCGGACGCGGTGGTGACTGGTCGACCTGGCGGGCGCAGATCCCGTTACCCACCACCGGTACGTTCACCATCACCATCACCGCGACCGACTCCCTGGGACACACCGGCACGGCGTCCGGATCCGTGAACCTGCACCTGTAGCCCGCACCCGTCCGTCAGTTCCTGAGGTGGTGACATGCCGATCGAATGCCACGTCCCGGTCGCCGTGCGGATGGTGGGGGAGCCGACCCCGGCACAGCTGGAGCAGCTCGGCCGGGCCCTGGCCCGTACCGTGGCGGCGCGAGTGGCACAGGTGGAGCGGGTGCTGGCCGAGCGGCACCGCTTCGAGGCAGGCGCTCCCGCACCGGTACGGGAGCGGTACGAGCCGGACCGGGACGCGGCGAACGGCCGGGGCGGCACGCAGGTGCCCAGCTACGACGACCGGGGTCGCCCCGTCACCGTGCCCGTGGGGCGGGCGAAGGCAGCACCGGCAGCACCGGCGGGCACGCAGCGCGCGACCGCCGGGCCGCGATTCGAACACCGGCTCCTGCTGGAAGCGAGCGTGTTCCTCAAGATCGGCAGCCGCCGTGACCTGGCCCGGCTCCGGCGGGTCGTGGACTGGTACGCGGACACCGTCAACTACCAGGCGTTCACCGAGGCCTTGCGGCGGGACGGACTCGAATCCTTCTTCCTCGGCATGCAGGCACGGCCGACCGGGACGCCCAGGCCGGCCCCGTCGACCACCCTGAGCGCCGACACCATCCGGATGCTCTACGGCCCCACCCCGGAGGACCCCGACCACTGGAGGTCGCTCACCTTCGAGGAGCGGCGAGCCCTCATCACCGTCGGCGACCGGACGCACTTGACGGTGCGTGACCGGACAGAGGTGATCGAGGGCCGGGGGGATCAGGCCAGCACGCGTTTCGTCGTCCACGAGCACAGCTGGGAGATGACCCCTCAGGCGCTGCACGCCTTCCTCGTCGGGATGGTCGGCGGGCAGCTGACGCCGTTCGAGGAGGGCCTGGTGGCGAACTGGAACGAGGTGAAGCCGGTCCCGCAGTTCGACGGCCCGCACATCGTCGGCTACTACACCGTGTCCGGCGGCAGTGGCCGCCGTGAGCACCGGATCCACGATGCGAACGGGGACGTGGCCGACTTCTGGATAAGCGAGGCGGCGCTGATCAACGAGGGGCTCGGGCCGATCGAGTACCTCCTCATGGGCAGGGCCGCCGTCAAGCTCGGGAGCCTGGCGTTGCGGGGCGGCGCACGGCTCCTGGCATCCGGCGTGAGCAGCGCGTACGTCCGGAACGCACTGCTCGCGCTGCGCCTGACCACGCGCCGTCTGGGCCGGCCGCTGGGCGCCGCGATGGAGGGTGCTGAGGCCGGGATGGGAGTGCCGGGAATCGGCGCCGGACGGCCGGTGGCGGCGCTCACCGCGCGCGAGGCGTCGTCCGCGAGCGTCCCGGTTCCGCCCCGGGGGTCTCCGGCCTCTGCCGTTCCGCGGGCCCCGTCGTCGGCGCCGCCACGGACCGCCGCGTCCGGAGGTGACGCGACCACGTCCGTGTCCCGGCAGGGCAGCAGCCCGGCACCGGCCGCCGCGCCTCGGGCGCCGGCCACGGCCTCTCCCCGTACCGCTTCGCCCGGCGAGACCGCTCCAGGGGCGGCCGGCACACGCGCCGGGACCGGCGCCCGGACCGGCCGTGCCGTGGCCCGCGTCGTCGCCGTGACCACGGTCGACCGGACGGGCGTACGCCGGACCACCGGGGGCGCCGCCACTCCCGCCGCCCCCGGCACCGCGCCGGGGTTCAAGGCCCGCGAGGAGGCGGCCCGGGTCGTGACGGGCCGGGGAACCTCCATGGAGGCGCAGGTGATGGGGGAGCGCGGGATGCACGTGGAGAGCATGCCGAGCCGGTCCGACGCCCGCCGACGAGAGGCCTCCGACTCCTCTCCTTCCTCCTCCGCGTCGCGACAGGCAGCCGTGGCGTTCTCGGACCGCGTCCACGTGGGTGATCTGGAGAACGGTCTGCCGACCGGCACCATGGGCGAACTCACCCCGGCCGACCTGAACACCGGCACCTCGTCGGCGCACGACGTCAACCCCGTGGGCCAGCAGCCCGAAGGCGTGGCCAGGTACGGCGCCCGCAAGGGGCATCTCCTCGCCAACGTGATGGGCGGCTCGGGGCGCGACCTCGGAAACCTCGCCTGGATGCACGTACTGGTCAACAACTCCTCGTACAAGACCGCCTTCGAGAACCCGGTCATCAAGGCGCTCCGCGCGGGGCACAACGTCCGCTTCGGGGTGCGCCCCAAGTTCCGTGGGCGTGAGGTGGCGCCGTACGAGATCGAGGTCTGGGCGACGACCGCGTCCGGACGGGTCGTCGTCCCGGTGCGGAACATCCGTACGCCCGGCCTGAGCGACCTGTCCCACAACCCGGTCGAATGACCCCGCCGGCGGACAGGGAAACGGAGAAGGAGAGCGCGATGAAGCGGCACTACCACCTCCCCGATGCCGCCGACGGGGCCCACGCCCTGTCCGACAGCATGTCGCGGCAGACAGGACGGCAGCTCGTCGCGACGGTGCTGGCCGGTGTCGCGCGAGGTGTGCGCACGGCGGTCCCCGAGGAGGCGGCCGTGCCCGTCGGCCCCGCTCGGGGGCCGGCCCGGGAGCCGTTCGGCAGGCCCGGCGGCCGATACGCCGTACCCAGCTACAACGACAACGGCCGCGACGCGGCCGTCACACTGCACCCGCAGGTGGCGGGCTCCCCGAGCGCGGCCGACGACCCCGGCCCGGGGGCCTTCGAGACCGACGACGAGCTGCGCGGGAACCCGGACGTCGAGGAGATCCGGCACTCACCCGAGATGTACCGGTACTTCGGCCTGCGGGACCACTACCTGCGGCTCCACCCGCGCCATCGGCTCCCGGACTTCGCCCCGCTGCGGCTGCACCAACTCCCCGTACTGACGCACGTGTACGGCCGACTCCAGCAGCTCTCCGAGCTGGACTGGACCCTGCTGGAGCAGCAGAGCGGCCCCGAAGCCCCGCCCGGGGACTGGGAGCGGGCCGGCGCCCGGCTCGACGAATTCCTGAAGAGCGACGGGCGAGCCCGGGCCGTACGCGACGCCGCGGCGCGGGACGCGGCGATCGGCGCGTCGCACAAGCGGGTCAGTCCGGCCCGGGAGGCGCGGGCCATCGGACGGCTCAGCGGCCTGGAGAAGCTCTACGCGACCATCACGTTCTACGAAGGTCTCCCGAACGACAGCCCTGACAGGGAAGCGTTCGACACGACGAGGAAGCAGGACGCGAAGGACGACATGCTGCGCGCCCTGCGCGCGGCCGGCTTCGCCACCCTCGACGGCTTCGACGACCTCGTCCGCGCGCTGCGCGAGGTCGTGCGGGAACGCGCGGTCGGCATCGCGCTCGCCACCATGAAGGAGAGCGAGCGGGTGCTCCGGGCGGAACTCCACCGCTACCGGGAGCCCCGGGTGCTCGCGGCACTGGCCGACGAACTCGCGGCGCTGCGCCGCCCGCCCGCGCC
>Ga0307513_10003033_pt1 | contig 22894 bp, 12 predicted proteins | sample 15_EM_MG_FD_202174 | JGI IMG/M metagenome (GOLD analysis project Ga0307513, IMG submission 202174) | Populus trichocarpa ectomycorrhiza microbial communities from riparian zone in the Pacific Northwest, United States - 15_EM | ecosystem: Host-associated > Plants > Roots > Unclassified | place... | reverse complement strand
AAAAAAAATAAGGATCAAACTAGAAAAAACAATACACTATAAATTTGGATTAGAGGATAAAATTCAAAATCAATAAATTTTTTATAAAAAAGCTAAGAAAAAAAATAAGAATCAAATAAATAAGGACAAAATTGATAAAAATAATATATGATAAAATTAAATTAAAAATAAATAAAACTTTCATCGAAAGAATCAAAAATTAAAATTAAAATTTAAAAGAATAAATACTAATAGTGAAATATCAATAACAAAGCGTTAATTGACTTTTGAAGTAAAAACACTTTTTTTCTTTGAAGCAAAAAACAATTAAATTTTCTGAGAAGCATTTTTGCACCGAAAACAAACAATGCCCAAGTAACAGAAAGAATCTTCTACATTAATCCTAGATTTACAACTCATTCCACTCATTTAAACTTAATACAAAAAGTAACAACAGGAAGTGGATTAAGAAAATATTTTAGTAAAAATAAAAAATTCCATTTTTTATTATGACAAATACTCATATTTTCTACAAATATGAAATTGACTTAATCTTACTGGTGAATTGACTTTTCAGTACTATTACTACTCTACAGCCTCTCCCATCCGATAATTGCCCTAACGGCTTCCGCCATCTAATTCTAAATTCAAAGCAAAACAATTCACTGTTACTTCTTTAAACACTCCTCCTCCTCCTCCATTGTTAAATAATAATAATCATCCCGACAGAACCAACCAACATACCAATTCCTCCGTCAAATCGCATAGTTCTTTGCCTGTTAAAATACGATCCACTTACTTACGCATACGTATAAACATACGGTATTTCTCTCACCCTGGACATGGAGAGCAGTATACCGTTATCGACAAAACCAGAGCGGCGATGGAGATCGAAGCCGTTACAGACCTCTAAACCTTCTCTTTTCCTAGCTTTCTTCTCTTGCTTCGCTTGGCTCTACGTTGCTGGCCGGTTTGTTTGTTTCCATCATTTCTTCATTTGTTTCTCAATATCAGATCATCAAAAAAAATAAAAATAATGCTGCTATAATTATTGAGAATTTATGGATTTAATTATACTAATTTTGAATTTTATTGATGGAATTTGGAAAATATTCGATATGAGCATTTATTAGGACGTGTTTGGCAAAGAAAAAAAAAATGGATATAATTTGTAATTGCGAATGTCTTAGCGATAATTTATTGAGATCGTGGTGATTAGAGTTGTATAGTAAATAAATTAATTTTAATTAAGAATTATGGATTTAATTGTAATTGGTGTGTTTCTGTTTTGTTCTGTTTGGCTATGGTTTAGGTTATGGCAAGACGCAGAGAACAGAACATTACTTTCTAATCTTCTACAGAGAAAAGTAGCTCAGGTTCATGTATCGATCCCTTTTTTATTATTTATTTATTTATTCATAAGAGAAATGAAAAATTATATTAATTTTTGTGATGCTTCGCATGTTTGTTTGCAGGGATCGAAGTTGCTTACAGTCGAAGATAAGCTAGTTGTGCTAGGATGCAAGTATGTTTTTCTGTCTTCTTTATTTAATTATTTATTTCGAATTTTTCAAAATTGAATTTTGTTTTATTGTGATATGAATTGGTGTTGTTGATGGTGATTAATTAATTGTAGGGATTTGGAGAGGAGGATAGTGGAGGCAGAAATGGAATTGACGTTGGCTAAGAGCCAAGGGTACATAAAAAGTCGGCTGTCACAAAATGAGTCTTCGTCGAGTAAAAAGTTTCTTGCAGTCATTGGTGTATATACTGGATTTGGTAGTCACTTGAAGCGGAAGGTGTTTAGAGGGTCTTGGATGCCAAGAGGTTAGTTGATGTTTGATATATAATATGATGGCTTTGTAGTATTTTCTCTTTTGAATAATTGTTAAGGTTGCAAATTTTGTTTGGTTTTGTATACTGTGTTGGATTTTTTTTATTCCATTGATTTTCATCCAATAAAGCAACAAATAATGGCATTATACTTTGACTTTGAAAGACTGGAATATTTACTTGACGATTCCCTTTTTTGTACTGATTTCCTCTGTTTTTTACAAACCTTCGTTGTCATCCTGTTCTCCTTTCTTTTTTATTGAAGTTTGTGGGAATTTAGTGGCCGTTGTTCCTTACGTTGCTATCTTCCCTCCCTTGTCGAATACATAGTTATTATCATAGATCTCACTTACCCTTGCTGGCTTAACATCTTGATTCTTGATTTCCTACATGGTGCACCAAATAAAGAACAAGCTCAAAGCACATAAAAGAAACCATGGATAAAAAAATTAATTAGACTCTTAAACCAAGAGACATGAAATAGGAAATATCTAAAATGAATGTTATATACCAAATATGGCCAATCTAAATGTAAGAAATTCTAGTTAGAATCTTTTATAATTAGGAAGGTAATAAACCCAATAAATAAAATCCCTATTCTTCTTATTGTGATTTTCTGCTTGCATCCCTGTGACCAGAATGTTGTTACTTATGACATTGTCATGCCACATAGTATGTCTATCATTTTTTTTGTTGGTTTCACAATGTGAATGATAGTCATATATACTTTACTTCTTGAAAAGTAAGTGGCCAGCATTATTGTTTCTTTTGTAGGTGATGCCTTAAAAAAGCTTGAGGAAAGAGGAGTAGTAATCCGTTTTGTGATTGGTCGCAGGTTTTCCCTTGCACTGTAGTCTTATTGTGTTATTTGCGTATGATTTATTATTTTTTCTATGAATCAATTTGCTTGGTTTGATTTCAATTTCACTACCAGTATTATGGTTGAGGTAGCTACTAATGCCATGGATTTTATGATAACTTTTACACTGGCAGTGCTAATCGAGGGGATAGCTTAGATCGAAATATCAATGGTGAAAATCGTTCAACAAAGGATTTCTTGATTCTTGTACGTGATGCAATCGAATTTGTATTTCATAGCTTATCTTTTTAAATGTGCACATGCACGTTTTCTAGTATTATGTACTTTCAGTAGTTATGAATATTGGCACTGACTTTTCAAAGTTTTATCCTTTCCTTATTAGATGTCCTGGATTCAAATAAAGCCTTTTCCTGTTCATAATCACTAGATATTCCTTAGATTTGAACTTAACTCTGGATGCAAAAAGCTCACTTGCTTTCTTTAAATCAAATGTATTTGCATGGTGTTCCTCTTCTCACTGGTTACTTGGATTCTTCTGGATGGAGTTTAAGTGCACTTATCATTAATTTTGTTTCAGGAAGGTCATGAGGAGGCTCAAGACGAATTGCCCAAGAAAGTGAAGTCCTTCTTTAGCACTGCTGTGCAAACATGGGATGCGGAATTTTATGTAAAAGCTGATAACAATATTAACCTTGATCTTGGTATAGCTCAATGTCTTATCTGGTTATTTGCACATACACGAAGGATATTCAACTTTTATTCATTAAAACTTCTTTTCATTGTTGTTTGCTGTGTTTTCTTGTGTAGAGGGATTAATTGAACTTCTTGAACATCGTCGCAGTCAAGCTAGTGCTTATGTTGGCTGTATGAAATCTGGAGAAGTTATAACTGAAGAGTACGTGTTTTATCTAATATTATTTCTCCCTAATTATGTTTCACTACCTAGATACTTTGCAGATATCTAAATATGCGGTATAACTGCTTTATAGATTGATTAAGTATTTAATGGAAATTTTGGGCCTTCCTTCCCCATATATTTGGGATAATCAAATTCATATTACACAGCATTATTCTCCTAACTTATCAGCCATCATGTTTCAGTGCTGTCATTCTGATCTGCTTGGTAGAATTTATGCAAAGTTAATATATCATTTCCATCAAGAGCGTTTGCCTAGTTTGGAAAGCATGAAAGATACATACCTGCGTTGTTCCATTTTTCTGTTGCATTTATAATTACGTATTGATCCAACAATTACAACGCATGTGTGCATTTCATTCATACTTTCATTTGGGCAAAGTCGTCAATTTGCCCATTCTTACTTTTAAGTCATGTGAAAATTTGTTATTTTTTTCTAAAGCAGCTTGAGGTTCCTAGCTTTTCTCAGCCCTGGAACATTTCAATTTTGAGGTTATTGGAATTTACTTCAAGGATATATAAACATTTGTTGTTTTTCAGGGGAAGCCCATGGTATGAACCTGAATGGTGGAAATTTGGAGATGAAAAATCGTAAGTGGCTGAACTTGTGAATGACAACACAGTAAGATGTTTCCTATATATGTATTACTGATAATTTTGGTTGATAACTGCGCCATCACTTTATGGTTTTGAAGACTGCTTGAATGGCCAGAAATTGGATAAACATCAATCTGTTATCATTTCAGGTACTTCCGACATGCGGCTGGTTCACTTCTTATACTCTCCAAAAAATTGGCTCGGTATATTGACATAAACAGGTTGGTTATGAATTCTATAACTGGGAAAGCTTTAGTATGAAATCATGTTTGAAATTTTAGTGGTGAGGATGGACTTGGGTTGGTTCAGGACTTGGGGGTTGCAGCTCATTGCAATTTGGTAGATGATAGGAACTCTAGGATCAATATTAGATCGTATAGTTCTACTACATTAGCAGTCCAAAACCCTCAATCCTCTCTTTGTATGATGGTCATTGAGCCATATGTGAAGTGGATAGAAGTCTCCGAGCATGCTTTTCTGAAGTATAAGAACCAGACTTCAGATGGTGTTAATTGCAAGTAAGCTATTTAGTTCTTATTAGAAGTCCTGGTGATTGAGTAGCCCATCCTTGTGTTATTCACATGTGCAGAATTTTACTTCAGTTACTGTAAGATCATACAATTTCATCACTCTCCACGTGAGCTACAAACTAATCCAGGTTACTTATTACATACAGCGCATCTCTAAAGACTTATGCTCATGACGATACATCAGTGGGATCCTGGATGATGGGTCTCCAAGCAACCTATATAGATGACAATCGTCTTTGCTGCAGTAGCATTAAACAAGGTAAGCTTTTCATATGATGGCCTTTTGATAGAAATGGACATATTTTTCTCAAGCTTTTACTCTCCTTTTCTTGTTCTTAGAGCTGTTCTTTTCTTTTCCTTTCTGAGTTGATAGTTATCGTCTCTAGACTTGATAGCTTGAAAAGCATATATTAGAAAAGAGAGAGAACCACACTTGTAATTATCAGAGTGATACTTCTTTTCTACCACGCATGAAAGTTTCATTAAAGTGTTGGGCTCTTTTTAATCCACTCTCCCACTCCTCCCCCCTTAGTGAATTTGAATTGAACTTTTTCAAGCTACCTTTAATATACCAGTTTACCTTACAACCTGCGCTAACCGCAAACATGTCGCTGTTCATTTGCAGACAAGGTTTGTTCCCAGGCTTGATTAGGCTTCCATACAGGTTAAACTTGCTTTTACAGTTGTTTATCGGCACATTCAGCGACACATTCTGAGCTCCCATGTTCACCAAGACCTACATAGCATTCACCGGATAATTCTTTTTAGGTGCAGAGATTAGCCACATTCTTTTAGGATTAACACAAGCAAAGTGCATATCAGCGCCGCAGTTTGTGAACGCATCATTTTTTTCTACTTATAGATGATTGTGCTGTATTCCATCCCCTCCAAGAGATTCCTTCGTAGTTAACGAGCAAATGGTTTAGTTGAACAGCGACGCTGAACTAAGGTAAAATTGAGCATCTTTTTTGTAATCTTTCCTTCAATTTATTTGATTGCAAATAGTTTTAATCAAAATATTTAGACGATGCCACGCACATCATATATATATTTTGAAAATAAATGAGATAGCAGAATGCATACTACAAGTGCACAACATACCAAGCAAGAAGTCCAGGAAGCAAACCTCTAGTATTTGAAAAGCTTTAACCTAACAATGTTGTGCATGTGTACAAGAGGAAATAGCCTTTACAGGGAGGGTAAAATACAACAGTTCTTCCTCTGAACTTTCATCATCATCCCAGGCATACAAAAAAGGAGTCAAAATCTCCAGATGCCATTGACCGTGTAGCGATCAAACCACGCGAGAGCTGAGGGGACAGGTTGCCCTGGCTTTGCATATCATTGCACGCAAGTAAACAAGAGATGAAAAAAAATAAGAACTCTAATCTTACACAAGGTAAGCAATTTTGAGGAACTCAGAGCATTTTTGCTTAAAACGTCTATTGTTGACTCTCTTCTTACCTCGATCTTATTTTAATGCGTCGATTGAAGGGGTTTCGGTAGCTTTTTGAACCCTAAGCCTTTTTGTCCTGAAATCAAAATAGAACTTAACACGGTCAAGCATATCAACCAAAAAGAAATAAAAAGAAAAGAAAAGAACATGCGATAAAGAGATCAAATATATCTATTATAGGCTACAGCATTGCCCTTCAAGAACAAAGTCAACTTTGTTGCCCAGGATACCTGCAAGAAATACCTACATGTAGACCCATATACACAATAATATCAGATTCCTAAAGAAAAACACAAATGAGAAGGCACAACGTGTGATTTTGATAGCTCAAACATGCATCCCAACAAGAAGTTATCGTGCATTTCATTCTTTCACATGAACAGCACAAGAGGAACAGATCATAGTGCATTTTGGGCAGGTGGTAGCACAACAAATGAATGACGACAATAACCTGATGACAATTCTAGTTTAGTTTAATTTCAGATCAAAAGGGGCCAACAGTTTCTTCTTCTTCTTCTTCTAATTTCTACATGATAAACGAAGTCCCTAGAATTGCATGTTAGAGGTGAGATTCATATGGCATTAGCATGTCTGCCTTCACAAGTCACCTCTCCTTTCTAGTAATTTTAATACCAATCATACCGCAATGCTGGGGTAATTAAGTTATATGCTTGTGGGTATTGGGCACCAACCTATACAAAAAATCAAATCTCCAAGAGGTAAATGTTTAGCAAGTTCCTACTGGTTACAAGCTTTCCAGTCCTAAAAAAATTTTCTTTCTAAAAGGGGAAAACATGGGGAGCTAGAAGTGAACTGTAAGATGACTTCTCAGTGCAAAAGATGTATCAATTAATGTCATTACCTCGAGGAAGTGATGTATTTCTCAATTTCCAGTTTCTGTTCATCAGCATATACTAACCATTTTTCACTTGGTGCAACAGAATTCCATGTACCCATATCTGTACAAGAAAAATAAATGATGATATGCGGCATGTTTACTTCATATACACAAATGAAAACAAACCAAGCATCCTGACCTTGAAGCAGAATATCTGATTGACCATTGTAGCCATTTAGTTTCCAGAAAGCTCGGCCATCAACGTCCAGAAGGACAGGCTCTGTTCTGACAGCATTGGATAATAATCCCTCTGATCATTGCAGGTAAAGGTTAAATATATATATGTTTGCAAATTATAAATCAATTTGCATGTACGATCAAAAAAGAACAATAGATTAATGCAGAGAACTGATATAACAAATCCCACTAGCAAGCACATGATAGATGTTTCAAAAAACATAATTTGATCTCAGATTCTTCAGTTTCCTGTAAATGTCTTTCTTCTCAAAATTTAAGGGCATTCTCTTCGACAGGTCAGATAATTCTCATCTAGTAGTAGCCTTCAACAAGAGTTGGTCATGTGTATAGATGGAAAGAAAAACCAAGAACATTATCCCTTGTCTGATCTTGATTTTGGCACCAAATTTCAATGGCCAGAATAACAATTATTTAGTATAGAGCAACAAACCCAAAAGACTATCAAACCACTTAAGCCCACTGTATATCTAACAGTATTAATAAAATCAAAGCAAACATTTTTATGCAATCACGTTAACTTCAAAGGGTATATTTTGCAATCACATTAACTTCAAAAGTGGAAATGCACTTACTCTTCAGTGCCATGGCCTCCAGCATTTCTGAGTGGGCTTGTGCAGCTTCACTTTTTATTCGTGAAACCATTTCTTTATGGTTAGAAACAGAAATGGGAGCGCCATTTTTCTCAATAATAGCTTTGGCCACCTCGTCTAGCATCTTCTGTTTCAATTTTTTCTCCTGCTCCAAACAAATAAGAGAAAATAATTAATTTGCAAATAAAGGATGGATTCACTGACATCACTGAAAAGCCAACATTGCGATTTACAATGACTATGACCTTATCCTTTGCTGCAAGAACTTTTTCTTTGGCTTCCTTCTGTCTTTCAAGAAATTTAGAGTTTTCATCATCAATCCAACTGCGCAACTCTCTGGAAAACATATTTATAAACAATCAAAATAAGATAGTAAAATGTCTTGTCAACACAGATTGATAATTGTAGAACCAAATGTATAGGACCCATTTCCTCATTCTGTTTTTGTCGCTTACTTGGTATTAAGAGCTTCGTCACATATAAGATTCAAGAGTCTAAGCTTTTCTGAGCTGTTTAACTTATCATATCCTTCATTACCCCAGTCAAAACAATTAGAGGGAAGTTCTTTTGATAAGAAATGGCATTTCGAGACAGATTTCCTGAGAGCTTGAAACCATGAGTTTTCATTTGTTGTAGTTAGGGTTGGAGATCTGAACAAGAAATCACAAAATTATCATTCTTCTGTCGTCCCCACACGAAGCAAAAGTGGTTGAGAATAATTAGACAACGTAATAGATTACATACTCTTCTCCTATATCCTTTTGAATCAGAGACAGTAGCTGAACATGAATCTGGGCTAGATGATAGGATTGCAACCGACGCCCTCTTCGTCCATTTATTATTTCCCTGAGTGCAATTTCAGCTTGCCCCTTCTTCAGACCAAGAACCTAATCAGGGGGGAAGAACAAAGACAGTCAACAAAGTCATGAATAACGAACAGGGAAGATGGAAACAAACTACAGCACGGTGGCAACAATTATCATCCATTTACATAATTAAACTTGGTGGAAATTGTCACAATGCTTCATTTGGTTCAATAGTAATAAAAGACTTGTTCATACCTTACCAAAACTAGCACAAAATTCCAAGAATTGCAATGCATTACCAACAGTCTCGGGAGGTAACTCAATGCCTGCTACAGCCGTTAAGCAGGTTCCCTGAGGCAATTGAATGTCCACGTCAATTTCTTTGTTCTGAAGTTTCATGGTACGTCTCTCATTGGCTGTGGTTTGAAATTCTGCAGGAAATTTGTCAACTTTGCATGAGTCTCCAGCCATCTTGGCCTCCGTTTGAATTTTATCACTTCTAAAGCCACAAACTATTCCACCATTACAATTTGCACCAAGTAAAACTTCATTCTGGGAAACCTCTTGAGGCTGTGTCTTAGTCCTCTTTTTCTCAACAAAAGCATCTTCATTCTTTCCATTTTTCAATTCTTTCTTAGAAATTTCCTGAGGATGTGCCTTAGTCTTCCTTTTCTTTTCAGAAACATCTTCATGCTTCTTGTTTTCCTTCACTTTGTCCTTGGAAAGTTCCATGGACTTTGTCTTAGACTTCTTTTCCTTTGCAACATCACCTTTATCTTTCTCATTGGTCTTCATTTCATTTTCATAAACATCTTCAGTAATTAGAGGCTTCTTATAACCACCCTTCGTACTGCCATTACTAACTTTCCGTAGTCCTTCCCTTTTTGTTTTCTTCTGACCACTCTCCTCTAAATTAATTTCAGCATCCCTGTTACCACTACCAACTTCCTTCAGTCCTTTCCGTTTTGTTTTCTTAGATTTCTTCTCGGCAGAGATGGGTGTTAAATTCTGAGGATGCAGATTCGTTTCAATGTTTCCATCAAAAGAATTTTCCTTCCCTGGTTTCCATGGAGAAGCGACTGTAGACTCCTGTTAAAGCATCAATTGACGTATACGTATGGCAAATCAGAAATCCCATGGATGAAGCAGCCTAATGATCATAACAAAGGACCATCATTAGCAAACACTTCCAAACCTTATATGACGACGCACTCTTTGACGAAACATCACTGGCTTTCACATCCTTGTTGTGATTCAAATTTTCAGAACCTTTAATCTGCAGCAGTTCTGAGACAGAACAAAACCCATTTTCCTTGGCTGTGTAGACAAGTATTCCAGTGGGCTTGTGGCCTCGTTTCTTCCTGGAAAAACTTTATTCTATTAGATTCACCAAGAAGACCAGTTATATTCAATAATATCATCACTAAACTTCAAACATGATGTACAAGTCAAACATTGATGTACTTACATGCAGAAGCTACAGTTGCAAATGCCCCTACACTTGGGACACTGCCAGTCATCCAACAATGCTACATCTTCTGCTTTCTCTCCGTATCTAAAACACCACCAACCAAAATGTATTGAGAAAAAACTTAGATGCAAAAACCTCCTTAATTGTTTGACAAAGTTTGTTACGCGAGAATTGCGTCACCAAGCTAACCTGTTTAATAGGCATTTGTGGCAGAACTTGAGAGTACATAGTTTGTTTCCTTTCTGAATTGCACAAGCTGCCGCAAAATCCATTGTTTTTTGGCGGCACTTCGATGATTTCAAACAAACAAGGACAAAGAAAGATATCAATCACAAAGAGAACAGACATGGAAAAAAGATCAATGAGCCCGTCAATTGTACTACCACCTCCAATTTAGAGATAATAACATTACCAAACCACTTTCTTGATTCGCTTTCGTGTGAAACAACAAAATTAATGCAACTGACCAAAACAAGTGCTCTTAACATCATTAAGAAAAGATCCCGAATTCCACTTTCATTTTACCTTCCCACATTCTATCATCAACCAACAGAATCGTAAGGAGATACAAGGCAAAAAAGAGCATAATTGAGCGTATACACTAACTACGAGACAAATAAATCATGAATATACTAACTAAGAGATGAATAAATCACAAAAGCAATTATGGGTCATTTTTAAATGAGCCGAAAACTAAATAAGGGACTTGAAACTTAGATTTCTTTAGCTTTCCTACATCTTCACATTAACCAAAAAGAAAACCATGGTAGGGTTTACTTGTTGTCTAGAATTCTATCAACAAAAAATCGTGAGAGTAAATTCATGGCTTCTCTTCAAATGGAGCTAAAACTCGAAACTTAGGTTTCTTTCATTTTCTTGCATCTTCCAGTCAGCCAGACAGAAAAACACAAAGGGTTTACGTATTATCTAAAATTCTATCAACGGAGAAATCATACAAAGTAGATTCATGGGTTCTCTTCGAATCAACCCAACAAAAAAAAAGACAATCAAGAACTGAAACTTGGAGCTTAGGTTTCTTTCATGTTCTACTTTCTAGCATGCTCTCATCAACCAAACAAAGAAAACAAAGGTTCACTTATTATAATCTAAAATTGTATCAAAAGAATCACTCGTTACTTGATGACAAGTCTTCCCATTATCAGAATCATAGATCCTCCCTCCAACAACACGAACTCCAGGACGTTTTGACCGACTCCTCTTCTCTACAACCTCTTTTTCTTTCAACGCAACAGGACTTGAAGTAACTGCCATGCTTGCAAGACTATTCTTTGTGAGACGAGAACAGAACAGGTTACTAGTTATTATAGACCTCTACAAAAGAAAGGTTCTTTCTTGCTTTGCTTTAGAGTTTGGAGATTCGCGCTTTGATTGTCTCTCTCTGGTTGTGGCGGGAGATATATTTTGATGTGTATTTTGGTTTTGGAGGGATGAAGGAGCGCCAAGTTGAAATTTTTTGAGGGTTTCCTTGTCTTTCTCTCTTCTTTTTTGCCTGTCTGATGATTCATTTCTTATTACAGGACATGGCATAAAGAAGTTGGAAGATCATTGATTTTGGTTTTTCGTGTGGAGTCATTATTGCTAAATTCCAACCACCTTAGTGGATCGACCTTGCCTTTGGTATGAGCCAAGATAAAAAATAAATAAATAAATATTGATTTGGTTTAATTTGGTCTCAATTTATCTTATCAAAATTTTGTTTAATAAAAAAATAAAATAAAATTATTTTAATTAACTTGAGAAAATCGAATTAATTCATAGCTTAATTCTTGAGTTGAATTATAGATTCTGTGATTAGTTATATATATATATATATATATATATATATTTTTGTTAAACTGGTTTTTCTTTTCAATTTTAATACTTAATTATTATTATTTTTATTTTTATTTTTATTTTTTTTCCTGTTATTTTTATTGATTTGATTTTTTTTTCAATCTTACCATTCCATCAAAAATTAAAATTATTTTTTATTTTCATTTTGATTCTCATTCTTTAAATTTTTTTTATCTTGAATCTTTTTTTTATAATTAAAATTATTTTTTCAATTTCACCATTTAACATTTATTTGATTAAAAATTTGACTTTTTGGCATTTTCATACGAGATGCTTTCAATCTAATAACCCGGGTTGAAAATTTTTCTATGTATTTTCTTTTTAACTTTCATTGTTTGACAATGTTTTCTTTTAAATGGACTTTGACATTTTCTTCGTTTTCTTTCCAATAAAATTATTCATACCTTACGACACGGGCCTCCAATCTGGCAAACTAACCTGACTTCGCTCAACTTTTTTTATCCAAGCTACAGGCTGGTAACGACAACAAGGTTGGATCAGGTTTTTTTTATTATTTTTTTTATCCAAATTTATAATTTTGTATTTAATAAAATATGAATTGAGCCACATTGTTTTTCTCATTTAAAAAACATAATTTCCCCCAGGCTATTGTTATCATTTTTCTTTTAAAAAAATCATATAATATAATTAATAACGATATTATTTGAACTAATCAGGTTTATAACCCAACCTTTACATTTTTTTTCCTTTTAAAATATATTTTCAGAACCTGAATATTATTTCTATACAAAAAAATAAAACCCTCGCAACCTAACACGAATCCATAGTGAGTCTTATACTAATCGAGCTTGAACGTTTTATTACTTAGATATGTCTATGAAGTAACCATCAGGTCCATCACCACTCATAGTGTTTAAAAATGTAAATACAGTTATTTTTTTTATCTCTCTTTCCACTTATAGTGTTTGAAAATGTAAATACAATTATTTTTTAAAATATTTTTTATTCACAAATAAATTAATTTTTTTTATTTTTTAAAAATTATTTTAAAATCATTACATCAAAATAATCTAAAAATATATAAAAAAACCATTTTAAATTAAAAAAATTGAATTCCAGCAAACCAATGTTTATGCTGCACTCCAAAACAAGAGTTCAATACTGTTATTTTAATTATTTTCTATTCCTTTCCACTAACGCATTGCGGTTAGAAAACATTTTAAAAAAAAATTAATTTTTTTTTGTTTTAAATTAATATGTTTTTAAATCATTTTGATGTGCTGATATCAAAAATAATTTTTAAAAAATAAAATAAATTTTTTTTAATATGTTTTGGAATGAAAATTATTTTGAAAAACAACCGCTACCACACTCCCAACCACCCTCACATCTTTATAAACTAACTTTTACACTTTTAAAAAACATAATAATTACTCTTATGATGATCCATCCCTATTTAACGTGTTAATGTTAAAAATAAATTTAAAAAAATAAAAAAAATATTATTTAAATATATTTTAAAGTAAAAATACTTTGAAAAATAACCGCTAACACAATATCAAACGGATTCGAAGAAATGGCAAGTGCTCAAAAATAAAAAGTAAAAGGGTTGCTATGCCCCAAGTTAAAGTATAGAGGCTAGTTTAACTAATTTATAAAACTCGAGGGATCACACAATGTATTTACTCTAAAATAAATAGAATATTCAAGGGCAATCTCATAAAATCCATTTAATTTTCATGAACTCTTAATCACATATTTTCTTAGTTTTCGAGTCACAAAACTATTGGATATTCAATAATCACCTGAAATTCAAGCTATTTTTATTTTTCTTAATAAAAAATCATCAAATTCTCTGAAATAATCATTTAAATAATGTAAAACTTACTTGTCTGATCAAAACTATATAAAAACTTTTACAGCTTTTACATTTTTTTTTATAATATTCAATATTCAATTACCTGACGAGAAACATTGTAATAAATTAATATCATCAATGACTTAATTAATAATTAAAAGCTTAAAACAAAGTTAAGGAAGCCATGAGAATCCACTGGAACGGAGATGATCTAATCAAGATGAAAAATAGAATGGGGACCAAATCAAACTTATCCATATAGATTGGGGATATTGTTGAGGTTTGCCTTTACGATTTAAGACAGAAGCTGAAAGAGAAGACCCATTGAAACAGAGCAACAGAGAGAGTAGCACATGGGCAGTCTTTACAGATACTACAAACCCCTGACCTCAATCTGCTTCTCTCCACCGCCTACAAAATCTTACCTCCTCCATTCAATCAAATTCAAAACCCATTTTTCTCCCACCAAGAAGACAAGACTACACCGTTTCTTCACCTCTCTAACATCATCATCACTGCCCTCAATCAAAACCAACGGTGGAGATGCCTCTGCTGCAAGTCAATCATCAGAACTGTGGCTATACAACACAATGAGTAGAAAAAAAGAGCTATTTAAGCCAAAAGTCGAGGGTAAAGTTGGAATGTATGTTTGTGGTGTCACTGCTTATGATTTGAGCCATATTGGACATGCTCGTGTATATGTTACCTTTGATGTTTTATTAAGGTTTGTTCAGTTTCTTTTTTCTCTTTATAAGCTGTAAGAATCCATGTTTAGATGGTTACTGACAAGGGTTTTTTTCTGGTGGCTGGTAATTAGGCAGGTATCTAAAGCATTTGGGGTTTGATGTTCATTATGTTCGAAATTTCACCGATGTTGATGATAAGGTTAGTTGGTCTCTTTACTCTCTTTTTTTTTGTTTTTTCGTCTTGTTAAGGTTGTAATTAAATTTGGTTTATTTCATCTACATTAAAATGATTGCATGACGTGGCAATCTGGATTGCGCTTGAGGGGCATGAATAGTAGTTTCCAAAAGTAAATTACACAATTTTGATGCAGGGGAGATAAACTGCCCTACATATGAATGCGCAATGATGACTAATATGGCAGTTTGCAGTGTTTCTCTATTGAAAATGTTGTTTTGAGGATTCTTTTTGTTTATAATGTGGTTTGGTGGATAGGGGATCTGATGTTATTTTGGTGCAAGAGCTTGGTTGCCAACTGCTTTTCGATATTGGTATGACAGGATAAGCTGAGTTGCAATTTTCGAATTCTGTAGATAATTGCTCGAGCGAATGAATTAGGAGAGGATCCGATCAGTTTGAGTAAACGGTACTGTGAAGAATTCCTTCATGATATGGTGTATCTTCATTGCCTTCCGCCTTCTGTTGAGCCACGTGTGTCAGATCACATGCCCCAAATAATTGATATGATTGAGCGGGTAATTTGTTGATCCTGCTTGAATTTGAATCTCTTTATGAGGTGAAATGGTCCACTCAGTATCTATTCTCTCTCGTTCATATGCATTTCTTTGATACTTTGAATAGTGATTTCTTGACATGCCATCTTAGCAGATTCTTGAGAATGGATATGCCTACAGAATTGATGGGGATGTCTACTTTTCTGTTGACAAATTACCAGAATACGGGCGATTGTCTGGACGAAAATTAGAAGATAATCGAGCTGGTGAACGAGTTGCTGTGGACTCGAGAAAGAAAAACCCTGCTGATTTTGCATTGTGGAAGGTAAGTGTCTGCAAGACAATGATAATGATGAGTACTTGATGTGAGACATGAAATTATCTAAGATGGTTGGTTATATTTGCTGATGCTGCTGTGCTATTGAATCCCCTCACCTCTTAGCATATGTTTTTTTCTTCTGGGCCTGGCTTCGGTACTGTCTAATTGTAGTACCGTGTTGTTCTTGATTCAAGCCATGTGCATGGAAACACAGAGTAGAAGAGTGCTTGTTTCTGGTGTTAAAGTGCTGGGCTGGGTTTCCAAATCCTGCACAACAAAAAAAACCATGGTAAAATCTAGTTGACATAGCTGTGTAAATCAAAGGTGGTTGGCATCTTGATGTAAAAGCACACATCTAGATACTGGACCTGTTTCATTATATATCTAATTTCCTGCAAAAGTTCAACTCTGTATGTGGCACGTCTTGGAACTCAACCTGTCCATTCATATTGGCTAATTAATTGTGTTGTTACACTTTTTTTGGCAGTCTGCGAAGGAGGGTGAGCCCTTTTGGGACAGTCCATGGGGTCCTGGAAGACCTGGGTGGCATATCGAGTGCAGTGCCATGAGTGCTGCTTATCTTGGTCACTCTTTTGACATACATGGTGGTGGAATGGACCTTGTGTTTCCCCATCATGAAAACGAAATTGCTCAGAGCTGTGCTGCATGCAGAGATAGCAATATAAGCTACTGGGTACACAATGGTTTTGTCACTATTGACTCAGAGAAAATGTCCAAATCCTTAGGAAACTTCTTCACAATTAGGCAGGTAAAGGATTCCATATTGGATGATATTTTGTGTTACTGTAGTTTATGATTCTACTGCCTGTACTCTAGTACTGGAACTATCATCCAAGTTTACATGATTCTTACTAGCATTTTATCTTTATCCAGGTTATAAATCTTTACCATCCATTAGCTTTGAGACTTTTCCTGTTGGGGACCCACTATAGATCCCCAGTCAACTACTCTGACGTGCAGCTTGAAAGTGCTTCAGAACGTATATTTTACATCTATCAGGTATCACAATAAGCAAACCCCCCCCCCCCCAACCAGTCAGACCTTGTGGTGGCATTTGCTTGCTCTGGTTTCATGTGCAATCTTGTTTTTATTTTTTTTTATTTTTTTTTATCTTTGCTTCCATCATAGAAAGATGCTACAATCTGGAGACAGAATACTTTCAGTTCTTTAATAAATGGCAAGCATATAAGTTTTTCAATCAACTTTTGGTTTCTAATGCTTAATATATTTGCTCATGGTTTTACATCCTAGACAAAAAAGGAGAAGTTTTTAACCTAGAAGTCTTTTGTATTTTATTTCATTGAAGAAATATTTTCAGTTTTTTTATTTCATGTGATTATTTGGTTGCAGACGCTACATGATTGTGAAAATATTCTCAGCCAGCATCGTGTGGCATTTGAGAAGGATGCTATCCCGCCTGACACTATAAATGACATCAATAAGTTTCATGATACACTTGTCACCTCGATGTCAGATGATCTCCACACTCCTGTTCTTTTGTCTGCACTATCTGACCCATTAAAAATCATTAATGATATGCTACACACTCGAAAGGTAATGAGATTCAGACAAATGTTTATTTTTATGGATATTAGTTACTTTGATTGTACATAGGTGTGTCAGCTGTAGATAGCTTTAGTAGGTGGTATAAGTTTTTGGGGGTTTAAATTTGGTTATCTCTCTCCCTCTAACCTCTGTGTTGCTTATTATTGAATGAATGATCCATTCAGGGAAAGAAACAAATAAAGCGAATAGAGTCAATTGCTGCTCTGGAAAAGATGGTCAGAAATGCTCTTATGGTCTTAGGGTTGATGCCCCCAACTTATAATGAGGTAGCTTACTGTTAGAATATCACTAATGCATTGCCGATTTAGATATGCAGACTACAAAACCCCTTCCCCTCTCCCAATTATAACACATATAAGATCCATGTCATTCTCAAATTGCTGCACCAGCATGCATCTATTTTCCTCCAATATTGTTTTTCATGTGTTCTCCTGTTACTCCCAGAAAGCTTTTTGATTGCTTGCCTGCCCATTTATGCAATTATCCCCATCAGTTTTCCTTTTAGCTGTTTAGTGTCTCTCAGAGTGAATCTTAGTTTTGTGCGTGCCGATAAAAGCTTTTTTTTTTTTTTTTTTTTTTTTATATTTACCCTTCTAGCTATGATTTACTAAACCGTTTCCTGCTGCAGGCTCTGCAGCAATTGAGGGAAAAGGCACTGAGGCGTGCAAAGCTGACAGAAGATCAAATATTGCAAAAAATCGAGGAAAGGACTGTAGCAAGAAAGGACAAAGACTATGAAAAATCAGATGCTATTAGGAAGGATTTAGCTGCTTTGGGCATTGCTCTTATGGATAGTCCAGATGGCACAAGTTGGAGACCAGCCATTCCGCTTGCTTTGCAAGAGCAGCAAGTTGCTTCAACTTGAATGGCTCGTGGAATTTCACTCTCTTGTCTTTTCTGCCTTGATAGTTTCCAAGAATTAGTTTTTTTCTTGTTTTCCCTGTCTACCAACATCAGGAAATTTGTTTTGGGATATTGGAACGAGGGATAAAGCCCTATGACATGGCTATTCTATGCTATAATGTGGGCATGGACAAAAGATGACTAGAAATTTCAGTCCATGAAGCAAAAATTTTGGCAACCATACGTGTAATATACATTCTTTAAAACAGTCAAGTCTTGTAGAATCGTGGCTGAATGAGGCGAGTTTCGTCGATGAAGTCTGTATCTGTCAATAATGGCCCTGGTACATATGCCTGCTCATGTATTAACAAGATTATGCGTATTTTATTTTTTTAAATTAAATGTTGGTTGCATTTCCACATCATAGAGCTCAAACTTTTTGCTCCAATATGTTGAATCTTATTACTATACATGAAAAAAGAACAAGTGATCAATTTTCAATCTACATACTCACAAGCAGGAACAGTGGAATTAGCAATGTGAGCAAATACAATAGAGAAAGGGGCAACAGTTATTGGATCGTACTGGCTGGTTTCAATTGGTTCCAAAGGAGGGACACTCCCAGATGAATTTACAGAAAGTATGTTCCCATTTAGGAGCACTGTTTGACTGTGTAAATCACCATTCAGGGCCGTTAAATGATATTCCTCTCTTGTACTGACATCGATATTTGAACCCTTAGACATCCCAGAAAACTTTGTTTGATTTTGTTGTTGCGTTACCAAAGTTCCATTGCCGGTAACATTTTCAGTTGAAACATGGACTTCAACAGTAGTGTTTCCATCGAGGTTGATCAACAGCAATGTAATTCCTTTCTGTAATGGCAAGAACAGATTGCGTTAGCCAAGCAGATACATGAAATTTTGTTACTAATCAAGTTTTACGAATCTTCTTACCGATGCTTTTGCACAGTGAGCATAAGCGCGTATGTTGTTAGTCCCAGAGAAAGTTGTTGACAGAACATTTCTTCCCATCAAACGGTGCCACAGAAGAGCACTGATGGATTAAAGTAACAATATTAACAATAATATTAACAGCAAAATCATTTAGTCTACTTCCTGGGTTCAAGATTTACCTGTAATAATCAGGATTAGGGACAAAGGTGCCAGTGTTAAGAAGGCCATAATTTCCACCAATCAATGTCTGTCTACAATATGTTTTTGTGTCATATGACGATGCCATGCCTAGCTGGTCCAAGTACCTGTTGGTAAATGGAAAACCAGTTCAATCAATGTCCACGCTTTCAAGTTCAAACAAAGAAAACCAAATAAAATACAGCAAATGTGTGAACTAGCTTACCAGAAACTAAACACAAATGCATTTGTGACACGATTATGGCCACTGTTGTAAGCACCTCCTGCCTCACCAACCCAAGCAACAGCTGGAGTCCCTGAAGTCTTCAAAATCCCCTGAAGACTTCTGAATGGTTGGGAACCTCCGTCGAGGTATGATGGATTCAATATCTTATCAATTAGGTGATCATCAACACCTACACGCAAGAAACAAGTACAAAACATGCTTCTCCAGTAAGCAGTCTGGGGGCTGCAAGGAACAGAACAGTTCTGAAGCCGAAAAATATTTGAACTAGATAGCTACAACACCAGAATATTTCTCTAGATTGCTGGTTTATTTACCTGGACCAAGGTTATAAATGTGGTGGGTGACTACTTGAAGAGATCTAGGTGTTTTGTTTATAAATTGTGTGAACCAGTTTGCATCAAAGAACCCTCCTGGTGCTAGGACTAGTGGCTTAACTTCAAAACCTGCATAAATAGTTTGCACTATCATCTGCAGATTGTTTATGTCAGATGCATATTGATCTGCTGCAATTCTTGTTCCAATTCCTTTCCCACTTACTTCATTTCCTGAAAATTACGAAGAGTCTCATGTAAGAAAAAAAAGTTACTTCCATTACTAATGCCACCGGCAGCTACAGCAGACATTTATAAGAAGTTAAGAATTACTGTTAAGAGTTAAATTTAGGATATTTCAAGTTGCTAAAAGGAAACATATAGTTCTTACCAAGCTCCCAACCGTGAATGGTGTACCCCTTGTTAACAGAATATCGCATGAGAAATTCAGCATCACTTGAATTCCAAGCACCTACAGCAGAACCATCTGCCGCTGTTGTCCTGCCACTCAACGCATTTAACCCGAAAAGAACAACAGCCCTGTATTTCAAAATCAAAATATAACACTTCAATATTGATTCATCGTATTAATCCAACTATTGTGGAAACTAAGAACATAAACTAAACACATTTTTAACTAATTTCATGAGAACACTACAGCTAGTTACCCGGCTTGTTTGAAGAAGTTGTTCAATTCATCCCACCGAGACATTGGCAAGCAACCTTGGGAAAAGCCGAACATTTCTGGACTACTTTTGACAAATGTTGGACAAGGTTCACCTAGTCTTTCATATGTGACTTTATCTTGTAAAGTGCCTCCCATTCTGATTTTCAGAGGAGAAAAGGCTGCAACTCAATCAAGACTATGTTATAACTTATCCATGAATTATGAGTAAAACTTGGTAAACGAGTCTCACCTTTGATTGCATTCAACAATATTGGGTTGGTAAGATCCTGAAAAAAATTGGAAAAAGAAAGAAAGAGAAGCAAAAAGAAATATATTAAGTCCATATCTGATGATCTTACTTGAAAAAAAAAAAACAAAAAGAAAAGTAAAAGAGACAAGGAAAATAACACACACACACAGACAGAGAGAAAGTCCATAGCCTACCTTACTCTATATTAACAATTGCTTTCTTTATCACATTCTTTCATATTTTACTGTCACTATTAATATTTAGCCTCTTCTAATAAATGTCAACTTCTATTTGTCTGGTTCTCTTTGGAAGGCTTAGAGAGTCAAATTTTTATGTAAAATAGTGGTGCTATTGTGCTTTACTTTCAGCTTGCCATGGCAGATTTGAGAATATGCAGCTTCCCGAAAGGTGATTGTATGTGTGAAGGATTTATAGGACAGTAATTGCCAACAAAAAAACTGAGAAGAACCATATATTAATGATAAATATATATACACAGTTTCACACAAGCATTCGCTTTTCAATGATGTTGTGGTTGCATAGCTGCAACCACGAACCTCTCATGCAAGCTACAAGTAAAGCACAGCTAGCACACCTATGTGGGCGTTAAACTTGATTACTGTGATGGATTATGAACTTAGAAATGGATTTAGGAAAGAATTAATTGATGGACCACAGTTTATCTGCTAGTTGGATTCTTAGTTATAATTGTCTGAAGTATATCTAGAAAGCAGACAAGTTGACATGGAACAGAGAACAAAGAGAATATTTGACAAAAGAAAGAAAGAAAGGAATAGTAAAAACTCAAGCTATGCTGCAATTCTCACAAACTACTTGACAAGCTTACCAGGTTAAGAAAAGAAGCTTTGCCCCAGCTACAAGTTCCATAGTCACATTTATCGGGAGGCCACCAGTCCAAAGTAGCACAAATAAAATCATGGTCTGTTGTCCCAATTGGAGCTGTTCCATTGATAAAAACAGTGCCTTCAACAATATTTCTAGGCCCTCCTGTTCTCTGTGAAGCCGCAGATTTTGAGGTTGCACTCAGCCAGTAGAAACAAGCACAGAAAACGCAAACAGCGAACAAACTGCCCATCTGATAAAAACAATGCCTTGTGCTTGTCTCTTTATCAGCATTTAAGGTCGCCATGCAAGTGTCAGAATTATGCAATATAAAAGGAAACTATCGCTGGTTTGACAGAACAGTATCTGATAGAAAAGAGTCGCCAGAAACAGATCAGGTTAGGCCAAATGAAACTATCAAACCAGAAAAAATATTTGCAAGTTTTGGCTTGGAAACTAGAGCAGGAATAAACCTCCACCAAACCATTTCATTATAACGAGAAAAGGTAAGGTCCCAACAAAACCTTCACCTTTGTTTTTATAGAGATCAGACACTGGCTGCCTTCCCCGCCAAGGTCAACCGTGGACATATATACTACATATGGTTTCTGAATATACAAGGAGGATGCATCAACAATTAGACTAGTGCATCCACTAGAAATTTATATAAGGTGTCCTCTTTAACCAATATTGTTTGTGATAACATATATTATCATTTTCCACTGGGACAAAAAATGATAAAATATTTGGCTAACGCAATTGCACTTTCATTTCATGGGATTTTCCTTCGAGCCTGCCTAGGTGGGTACTGGGAATGGCATACTTGTCAAAAGGCTTCTTCTTTTTCTTTATCCCATGTTTGGTTACAGATGTTGGCATGCCAAAAAGAATATCAAAACATGCCCTCTCATTTCTCATCATCCAAACACATGACGTAGTTGACTCGGAGCTCTTGAGACCTCACCATGAGCGTGATATTGACTCCAAGCCAAAAAAAAAAAAAAAAGGACAAAAAGAATACTCAATAAGCAAATTAGAAGGCAGGTAGGGATATTTAGGAACGCATAGGGAAGGGTGGATGTGGAGCATATAATGAAGAAGTGTGGATTACGTTTTGCCTTGTCTCTAAAAGTCTTTCATTCTCTAGACAATAGCTACCCATCTAACTTGTGGAATATCTTTAAGCTCTTATGCTTATATTTAAAATAAATATTTCTATTTTATTCATTATCATCAAATAATAAATTTAAATATTTATCCTTTTCGAATATCCATTTAGACATGATACTATTTATCATTTAATATAAAATAAAATATAATACATATGTTAAATTACTAAATTGTAAATGTTATATGTATACATTACTATATATATAATTCATTTTTTTTTTATTTTAATATAATATACACATACATTTATATATATAATACTGATATTTATATTTTGAATCTTGAGACGAGTTTGACAATATTCATACATAATCTATTATTTAGATTATAATATAAGTC
>Ga0307513_10003032_pt1 | contig 22897 bp, 29 predicted proteins | sample 15_EM_MG_FD_202174 | JGI IMG/M metagenome (GOLD analysis project Ga0307513, IMG submission 202174) | Populus trichocarpa ectomycorrhiza microbial communities from riparian zone in the Pacific Northwest, United States - 15_EM | ecosystem: Host-associated > Plants > Roots > Unclassified | place... | reverse complement strand
CTTACTGATGGGTGTGGCTATATGAATCGTGCTGCGCTTGCATTGATTGCCAGGCAGGCTCACTGGGATAACTTTTGCTGTACAGTCCAGGGTCGTATTGCTGGTGCTAAGGGTATTTGGATTCTCCATCCTGAACACCAAACCAATCAACTAGAGGAGCCAAAGATCTGGATTCGTGAATCCCAGAATAAGATCAACCTAGATCTAAAGTCTCCAAACACCTCCAGGGCTCACCTCATCTTTGATCTTGTTGCTCCTGCCCACCTCACCTGCCCTACCCGCCTAAATATGCAAACCATTGTGAACCTCTCACATAATGGAGTCCCAAATTGGGTCTTTGAGAAGCTCATGGAAGATGGCATCAAATCAGACTTTCAGAAGCTCACCACTTGGGAAGGTGAAACTGCAATGAAGTCTCTTCTTTATACAGTTTCACAGCTGGGTGGGCTTTCTGGTATTAGGCTAGGGAGGGAATTGGCTGGCTTGGGTCGTGCACTGGGGCATGGGAGGCCAAAAAAGATAGAGTTAAGTTCAGAGGAGCTCCAAGGTGGTTGTGATCCACTACAGACTACTGGTCGCACCAAATTCTCTGGAGAACCAACAGCACTTGTGGAGAAAATTTTTGAGATGATTGCTGCAGGTTTCCACCCACTAACCTCAAGGGTTTTGTGGGAAGATCTGGAGCAGATGGTTAAGAACCACATCTCATCTTATATCCTCTCATTTCACATCCCCACACTTGAGAGCCTAGAAGCTTTTATTGTCCCTGGTGAGCACTCCATACCAGATATCTTAGTGGCATTGGTATTCAGCCTATATTTTATAGATCCATTTGGCATTCTTGAGCCAGATGAGATATACTTCCATGCCAACAGGTGTATCAAACCTGATCCCCTCCTGGACCCCTTCCAAAACTTACTTGTTGGCCCTGTCCTTGTATGTTACTAATTTGTGCCTAGAGTTTTACCAAAACACTGACCCCCACCCAGATCAACAGAAATCCTACAAGGCTGCCATCTGATGTCCAACTGGTTGTAGCAGTTGACAAGTACCATGAAATCTTCCAGAACTACAAAAATGTGATCATATGTTCTATAAGAGGGGAGGTTTCCTTTGCAAGCAAGCTTGCTGGTGGAGGTGAGACATCTCTTGGTTATTTGTGGTGTTTTTTTCTCAAAAAATTCCAGATTATGATGGGGGTAAAGCTCTCCCACAATTGGTAATTGAGAAGAACTGACATATTTCCCAGATACTGCAAGGATAACCTGGATGAATGATATAGTCTCATCCTTTAAACCCCCTCCCTCCAGTCCACCACCAACTGGATTCCTTCAGGAGTACTTTGAGAGGGATGTTGAAACTGTACTGGATTTCTGCAAGCGGCACATGGGAAAGTCTGAGGACCAGCTTGCTGCTGAGATCCGAACCACCCTCCTCTCTGGCCTCAGCAAAGCTCATGTTGGGACATACTCAAGATTCCATGACAATTCAGCATATCATCTTGGATATGACCACTCAACCACAATCCGCCTTGCCTATATGTATGGAAACTCATCCCTTATCATATCTTTTCTGACTAGTGCCCAGGTTCACAACATGTTTGGACTCTGGGAAATCTGGCCTCCATGTTAATATGCACAGGTTCAGGGAGGACCAAAAGACCTGGGACTACCCACTCCCAGATTGCATGAAGAAGGGTGGAAACCACGTTGAGAACCGGATGGCACTCCGTCCTGCTTCTAATCACTTCATCCTTAATGTGCTCATGAGGAAAGGGGAGGATATTCGAAATCAGCAACTCAAGAAATATGAGGAGAGTCGGAGAAAGGTTGTTGGCTACAATGAGGGGGATCCAGACCTGACAGGTCCTATTGCTCGTGCAATAGAACGAATAGGGCATCGGAATCAACCTATCCGTGACGAACTCATAAAGTTGGAGAAGCACGTCGAAAAGGTTCGGCGTGAATGGTGTGCTTATTGGGGGAGCAGATCTGGCAGACGTACAGTGGTATGGAGCAAGGCCAAGAAGTCGACGGACAAGCTGGCGGACGCTCGACGGATTGAGGAGCTGCGGAATGATTTTGTGTCGAACCCGGGTCCCAATGAAGTCGGGACACTCCTCGCTCTCGATCCCCGTTTGGTTACCAAACTGAAGGCTTCCATTGCCGCAGGTGTCAATGGAGGGCTCAGTGACAAGTTCATGTTTGCCATGGCTTATGAGACCCTTCTCGCCATCAAGGCGGAAGCTTCGGGGGGTACTTCCCCTATCGCACGTTCATTCGGCGATATCCTGGGTGTTAGCCCAGGAATTGGGCGGTTCTATTCGCAATAAATACCAGAACGACTTACAGTTTTGTATATACCCGAGTACCGGTGATTTTGTCTCTCTGTAGCCTGCGGCTCCCGTTTGGTGTTTTGTTTTAAAATGTAACTCGTTGACATAGAAGCGGCGGGTAGCGACACCGGAAACAAAGTGAGACTTCTCAAATGACGTAGGTGTATGGCGCTGGTGCTGGACGGGGTGATGGTCTCGGTGAAGGGAGGAACAAATAGAGCAAAGAGTTTGCGACACGAAATGTGATCCGGCATTGCGTTCCTCTCCTCCGGACCTCCTCGCGCTCCGTACACCCCTCCGCCGTTCCGGGTCCCAGTTTTCTTTCCCCTCCTTTCCTTACCTCCCCTTTCTTCGTTTCTTCCTTCTTTCTCTTCATCGTCTCCTCATCCAAATACTATTGTTCACAGCAGACAGAACCTCACTCGCGCGTCACAACCAATAGCCGAAATCGGCGGATCATGCAGCCCCGGACTGGAATTCAGACACGGTCAACCGACTTGAGCAGAAGGTCGCGGAACGCTTCTAGTGCTTAGCAGAAGACGCCGTCACCAAACTCCGGACAGCGTGGAGCAATGGGACCCGGGCCCTGCTCGAAGAGACACAACCCGTTCCCAACCCACGCCAACTCCTACCTAGTCCATTCTGACTACTCCCCAGCCCCCCCTTCCTCCTCCTACCCAGGATAGTAATCCACTTCCCTCGAAGAAAGCTATTTTCCCCGACTTCGATCTCGATTTGGCTGTAACAGACCGAATTCTACACACCCCAAACCATCCCGCCATCGGAAAGATTAAAACCAGGGAATATACGGAGCCGCGAAACTTGGCAGGGAGGCGAGTGGGACAACCCCGACCACCGCAGGCGGCACCGCTATGGGCCTCGGTTTGCGGCCGATCGGGTTACCCAGTGCTTCCCGGATCGCAACCGACGGCGAACTATCCCGGCAACAAAATCGTAGCGGCTATGCGCAATTCGATCCCCGCAACCAACTAGGCCGGTGTCCGGAGGCACACAGCTTCGCACTCGCAGAGTTATGGATTAACCTGGAATGGTACGAAGCGAACGAATGCGACCTGCGAACCCTCGTGCTCTACTGGGCAGTAGCGAGAAGACAAAACAGAATCGCGATGAGCTGCAGAGACGCGGCAGAGGCCCCAGATCAGCCCCGAGTAATAAATGTTCAAACCAATCTCAACGGTTTCAAAGGTACAACCAAACGTCGGAGGCACATTCCTCTTTCTACGGCCAAGATCTCTGCGGTTGAAATATGGATATTAAGCCACAGTTGATTCGTGCGTTTCTAGATCTCCTGACCCGCGGGTAATATAGCTGCCCCCAGAGTCACCGGGATCTCACTTCCCTCGGCCCGCAAGCCCTTCGGGCTTTTGCCCAGTGCATGTGCTCTTCGTAATATCACGTCTGTACAAACCATTCATACCTCGAATTTCAAACATTATCCTCATTACTTGACAGTACGAATATCCGCGAGTTATTTCAAGACACTCGGTTGCGATTTTACGAGATTCGGCGCGCTTTCACGGCTTTTGAGAAAATCGGCGACGTGTGGCGACGATTTTCTGCGACAGTATGTGAAGGTACTGAGTCCGCCAAAGTTCGGCTCACTTATATCCCATCTTATCAAGCACCGGGGGTTGCCCGTCAACGGGACAGGTTCCACATGGTCACCGCCTGTGTGTATTAAATCCCTAACTCCTTACGTAAGTAAGGGGAGGGTTTTGTCGAGCGACAATCTTTTAGATGATCACTGTACAATTCACATCACGATCATCTTTTCATTCTCCCTCGGAGGCGCGTCCGAGGCTTCGGTAATGGCTGGGTGATTTTCCTAAGCACTTCCAAGCCCAACCTCGTGTGGGCTTAGTCGGCATCTCTGATCACGGCCGTTTCGCTGGCCGTTTCGCGAACGGGATCCTCGCCGCAGTAGACGCGATCGCGGGGGGTTTAGATACCTCATCTACTCGAGGTATCCAAACTCCTGCATCACCATGGCTTCCCTATTCTTCCGTCAATTCCGTGCTCTATTCTGGAAGAACTGGATCGTCTTTGGTAAACATCCTATTGTGAGTCTCCTGATCACTCCCGCACTTCTCCATGGTCTGACACGCCTCCCTGTCCGAAAACAAAGCTAAATCTTTTTCGATGCTTCATTCTACCCGTCGCGTTCGCGGCCTTTCTTTCGTTTGCGCAAGGTTTCTTCGTCAAGAGGAACAACGTAGGGTTTTCCTTCTTTTTCCGTGTTTCTTTTACTCAACCTGCAACATCAAGTTTGGTATCGCAGATCCAGTCGCCGTTCGCGACTTTAGAGGTCGTTTCGATGGCTCTTTGAGGCTGGTCTGGGCAGACAATACTGGCGGAACGGGCGCCCCAAGTGCAGATGACATTATCACTTACATCACCCAAGGGCCCAACAGCAAACAACTCGCCGGCATCTCCAAGGTCGAAACGATAGACGACATTCCTGATCGATGCCCGCAGAACTTTAACTCATTCTCGGAATGTTTCGCTGGGCTATCTTTCGAGTACCTGCCTTCCGGTCCGAGCGACACCCGCCCTATTAACTACACAATCCTCGGGAATGGAGGGTTTGGCTACATCAATGTGATACGACACACCAGTGATTACGAGTTGTATGTACTGCCACTTCAATGGGCGGTCGACCAGGTGACGTGAAACGTCAGGTTCGGCTTGGGTGTATACTGATGACCACACAGGCTATTATCGAACTAAGGACTGGAGCCCCAGCCCCCACCCCTTTAGAATGGCCCTTCAGTAACAAGACCAACAAGCAGGCTCAGTTGGAGAACCGCCTGAGCTTTATCTGCGGTCTGCGCAACATCCTCGTGCTTGGATTGTATGTTCACTGGTTTTCAATGGCATAGAAACGTCGTCGATGTCCTGCTAGCTTTATCGCGTACATCGGCGTCGCCTATCACCTTGCTGGATCGTTCTCAAGTGAACGGGAGAGCCTTCTTACCAGTCATCTCAAGGCGATGAGACTCATTGATTCTGCGAGAATCATGTAAGTTAACTCTTGCCGATGTTTGCACACCAATCGCGGACTAATCGCGCAATAGCTCCTGGCATCTCAGTTTTTCTCTTGCTTATCTCCCCGGTTGGATCGCAATGGCCCTAGTGTGGAAATTCCGTATCTTCACAGGAACCAGCGTAGGTATTATTCTACTGGTTCACCTACTATTCCCAATATCGCTCGCAAGTTGGACGCTCTGCCACGCCGCACCTTTCGGAAGAAGTCCACAACTGTCCGCCATCACTGCTGTTTTGGTTGCGTTTATTTCCGCCGTTCTCCCCCTAGTGTTCAAAAAGTCAGGTAATGGTCTCGCATTCTTCTTCACCATGCTTGGCCCCCCCGGATTCTACGTCTTTGCGATCCGGGCGATATGTGGCTTCGAGAATCATCAGATACCCACGAGTGTCATCAAACCTGACCCGGACCACGGTCTTCGCCTGATTGTGCTGGTTGTTGCTGCCATTGTACGTCATTTGCACCCACCTTTTCATGGCAGGACTGACACCGGATACTCTCAGGTTAATATATTCTTCTACCCAACTATCGCCATACTGACCGAGCGCTCGCTCTACGATCCTCCCAATCCACTGGGCCGCACGTGGTTTGGAAAGAAGAAACCTAACCCGACCGAAGGGCTCACGATGCCACCCGACACGGCCATCTCTGTCCAAAGCTTAGGCAAAGATTTCAAAGCACCATTATTTTCTGGGAAGAAGCCTGTTATTGCAGTGGCGGACCTATCTCTCGACGTCCCGAAGAATGGCATATTTGTATTGTTGGGATCTAATGGGTACGAAATGAGTTAAACGTTTCAAACGATTAGCTAAGCTGCCTTCTGATTCAGTGCTGGAAAATCTACCTCATTGTCCATCATCGGTGGACTACTCGGTCACACCCGTGGTTGTATCATGTTCGAAGGGGGCGAAGTCGTTCCACCCCGTGGTACCATCGGAATCGTTCCGCAAAAGAATGTCTTATTCCCAGAGTTGACGTGCCGTCAAACTTTGGAGCTCTGGCATGCGATCAAGGCGACTACCGCGGACCACAAAGAAGATATCGATCAGTTACTTAGGGACTGTGACCTTGAGAAAAAGATCAACACGAACGCATCAACCTTGTCCGGTGGTCAGAAACGGAAGTTACAGCTGGCGATTGGTCTCGTTGGGGGTTCTAAAGTCGTCTTGGTGGATGAGGTAGGAATATTTCCCACAACATGTGCGACCGCTGACGACATCAATTTATAGTGTACCTCTGGTGTGGACCCTCTATCGAGGAGAGCCCTTTGGAAGATTCTCAATGCGGTCCGATATGATCGCACGATCGTTTTCACGACACATGTACGTGTGGAACTTAGCTTCATCAACGGCAGGCTGAATTTACGGTTTCTTCAGTTCCTGGACGAGGCGGACCTCCTCGCGGACAATATTGCTATATTGGCCGCTCCAGGGAAATTGGTGGCGCAAGGGTCTTCAGTCGCGCTGAAGTCTAGTCTTGGTCAAGGATACACGGTTGAGGTTAGGTTCCACAACACAGATGATTACAGGAGACTCGCGCAGTTACCACCGAAGGAACTTCTGCTGGCCGTTCGGACAGTCGCCCCTCAAGCATACGTTACGAAGAGCTCTCCATTCCTGGCAAAATACCACCTCATGTCCAAGGATACGACTGTGGTCGAGAATGTCCTCCGGATCTTTGACCAACATGCGGACAACTACTACGTGGACTCTTACGATATTCGTGGCGCATCGATTGAAGATATCTTCCTTGATCTGATGAACCGAGAGGTTGCAATTAGTCAAGACGAGGAAACCAAGTTAGAAGGGCCCCTTTCTGAAGAACCTCTGAAGCTTTCTGAAGGTCGGAAACGCACCTCGATGTCTCAAACGCTTACGTGTATCCCTCTCGTCTTCCTACGCAACCAACAAAAGGCCTCCTGCGTGCGGACTTATGAGCCACTCACTCTCACTCCACTTTCCTTACCCGCCCTATCTACCGAAGACGAGATTCTCATCTCGCCCCCTTCTACCGCTGCCGCTTTGGGTCCACTGGCTGGGGACTTGACCATTCGTTCGATCAGCGATAATCAAGAATTCGTTTCTACCATTCGACAGAACTACCGGAACGTTCCTTTCGGTGGAATATCCCTGAACTTGAGTTCTGGCCAATCTTTAATTGCATGGGAAACTACCCCTCCCGGGACTACCGCACCCGCCCTGCTCAATCTGGTCTCAAACGCTGTGTATAACGCTAGGTTGAGCGCAACCTCTCCTGGGACCACTTGGATTATTGGGGCCAACTACGCCTCTTTCCCCTCGAGCGCCGGGGAGGGATTTGGCTCTTTCATGTGGCTGATCTTCTTCGGCGGTGCGATGGTATGTATCGCCACATCGGTTTTGAAACCTCATTGATGAACGTTCCGTAGGCCGTGTACCCCGCTTTCTTCTCACTTTACGTCTCACGAGAGCGGAGGTCATCAGTGCAGGCTATGCAGCTGTCGAACGGTCTCGTGAACCCGGTTGGATTGTGGTTAGGTCACTTGATGTTTGACTCGATCTTCACGGTTATCGCCGCAACGTTCATTACCATAATTTTCGCGGTAGCCACAAATCAATTTAATGGACCTGGATTCATGGTATGAGTATTCCACTCGCGAAGCCATATGGCAGAATACTGAATATTTTACAGTGGTTGGTCATGGTCCTTTATGGCATTGCCGCTACGTTATTGGCATACTGCGCCTCTTTGTTCATGCCTTCGCCCCTTGCTTCCTTCGCTGCTACTGCGGGTTACCAAGCCGTCATGTTCCTGGTATGTGAAGTGTGTGACAGTTGGTCTATGCTCACACGCGCACGAACAGGTCTACTTGATCGGATACCTGATTACACTCACTTACGCCCAATCCTCCAAAGCGGATAAGCTCGTCAACATAATTCGTAAGTTGGTTGTATTTGAGCGAATTATCTAGTCTGATCAATTACGTCCCCCCTATAATTAGACTGGGCGGTCTCCGTGACCTCCCCTATTGCCAGTATGGTGAGTCCGACCCGTTCGTCGCATCGTGTTGCACTCCTTGCTAACTTGTCGCTAGACCAGGGCAGCCCTTGTATCCGCGAATCTGTTCGGCCTCTTGTGTGATGGAAATCGACCCATCTTGGCATCCGACCTAGGTCAATTGAAGAGGTTCGGCGGACCCATCCTCTACCTCATCGTCTACAGCTTCTTCCTCTTCGGCGTGTTGATCTGGTGGGATTCCGGAGCTATTTTGCCCTTCAAGGGATGGCGCTCGAGGACAATCCGCAGTGATTGCCCCTCGGAGAAAGATTCGATACCCGCGGATGTGATGGCTGAAGCCAACGCGGTCGCGAATTCGCAAGACTCGCTCCGTGCTCTCGACGTTACAAAGGTTTATGACGGGAATACTGTCGTTGATGGGGTATCCTTTGGAGTCGCTCGGGGGGAAGTGTTGGCTCTGCTTGGTCCGAATGGTGCCGGAAAGACGACGACATTCAACATGATCTGTATGTTCATTGGCTTGTGAGCCCGCTGGATGTTACTGATTCCATTCACCAGGGGGTGATGTTTCGCCGACCAGAAGAGACATCTTTATCAACGGCGTCTCGGTCACCCAACATCCTCGTGGCGCAAGACTCTCGTTGGGTGTTTGCCCTCAGTTTACGGCAATCGATGCTCAACTGACCGTCCGCGAACACCTGATGTTGTACGGAAGGCTGAAAGGTGTCCCTCGCGGACAAGAGCTCAATCGGAACGTGGATGACCTACTCAAGGCTACTGCTTTGGCCCAATACACGGATCGATTCGCTTGTCAGTTGTCTGGAGGAAACCAGCGGAAGCTTGCCCTTGCTATCGCCATGATGGGTTCGTTGTGTCCACCTGCTTCCCTGAGTAAAATTTTCATGATTTTCCCGGTTCACAGGAAACCCCACGAACTTGCTCATCGATGAGTTCAGCACCGGGATTGATGCGAAGATGAAACGGGACATGTGGTCTGTCTTGAGGAACGTCGCTGTTGGGAAGTCCATCGTTATCACAACACGTGAGTTATCGTTTCGGTTTCACCCATTGGACCCTCGTTTCTGACGTGACACAGATTCTATGGAGGAGGCTTCCGCACTTGCGAGCAAAGCAAGTATACTGGCAACCCGCATGCTAGGTAAGTTTGAAAATGTCAAACGCGCGCGCAGTTATTAAACGTCGACGGTTTCAAGCTGTCGGAACGGCCGAATCCCTCGCTACCCGTTACCCTTCATACGAGGTCCACTTCGCGTGCCGAACCCGAGAAGAGGCTATCAAAACCCAACAAATCATGTCCACAATCCCCGGCGCAAAGATGGCAGAAGATGTGGCAACGAGATTCGAGGTTCCCGTAAACTCGGAAGGCTCAGGACACAGCATGACACTTTTGGAACTATTCCGTTCGCTGTCTTCGAAAGGAGAGTTCGCGGAGTATACCGTTGAGAGATCTACGTTGGAGACGGCATTCCTGAAGGTTATTCGGGAGAATCAGGTGGCGGAGGAGGATGCTGAAGGTGGAAGGAAACGGGAGAGATCTGGTGTTTTTTTCTGATATAGCAGCGACGTAAAACCGCACGGACTTCACCTACACGGACAATGGTCGAGAATTGACCCTCACATTCGCTCAAAATTTTCTCTTCTCCCCCCCAGCTAATTAGTATTGTCCATAAATGTATTACACAAGTACTTATCTAACGACCGAATGACTGTTCACAAGAAAATATAGATATATCTTTAATCACTGTTTTGTTCCCCAATACGTGAGGCTCTTCGAGTAGCGTAGGCTAATTAGATCGAGACTTGAAGCATAGAGGCGACATTCAGCAGTTGGTGGGGTCACAGCCCTTCCCCACGAGTCACTGACTCGGGGGCCTGGCTGAGTTTCGAACGAAAGCGTTGTAATCGGATGTGCAGTTTGGAGACAATATCCATGGTCTAACACAACGGACGGAGTCCTGAAACTTCCTTTGGTGACTATCCGTAAGTCCAGATATACCATCATAAACCTCCCAACATCGTAGGAGGGAGTGAGCAGCCGAGGTTCGCGCTGTCTACGATCCCACTGAATGGTCGGGGTTTCTGCACCTTCCCTCAAAGCCCCCGAGCATTCGCCTAGACTCCTGCACACACGATGTCATAATTTCCTTCCGGCGCAGGTGTTCGTCGTTATAGGGTATCATTTCAGTTACCTACGGGATGACAGATGGTACAAATTCGACACACTGAGGACATGTACATCCGCACGTTCCTTCCAAGGACTCTGATTGTATGATGACCACGGGTTAGTCAGTCTGCATCCCAGTGGGACGGCTCCAATCTGAGTAGACATTGTATACTTGTTGACGGGAGGGAGTCAAATATACTAATAGCCTCGACCCAGAACACCATTCCCATGCTGGTCCCTCGTGTTGCGGGATCATACGGTGCGGATTCGGTGGGTTGAATCTGTTGGGGACCCCAGACTCTTAACCCGTCGAGCCTCGTGATGAATGTAGAGAAAGATGGAGCTGCGATGTTCTGGGGACTCTGGACAGGCAAGCTTAGAGCCCGTGGTATGGATAGGTTCGATCCGCCAGGCCGATCCCGGGATCTTTGGGGATAGTACATCGCCAGAAGTTTGGGGCGACCTCCTCTTACGTGGGGAATAAGTCCAGGCGTACGAGACAGGACAAAACAACAACAAATACTCACGGTAGCTGGTCCAGGAGGTGATCGATTCGACTGTGTTCGAACATGCATCGACTGCCGCCCGCAACGGAATCTCCTTGGCACCCCCCATTCCGACAGAACGGAAGAAAATACCGCCTGGGACGTTCAGAAGGGATCAAGTGTACCCAGTTGGCGGATAGGTGTCCGGAACCTCGGGATCGCGTTCAAGGGTGGAGGTGTTATTGATTCCGGTGGAGTGGAGTGCATGGCTGACGCAATGCGGGCCGCGGTAGCGAAAATTGCGTTAAACCCAAGTCCTGTAGCGGGAGGAACTGATAAATGAAATGGAGAATGTCATTTGTGGGACTCTTCGCACCGATAAGGATTAAGGACCGTAGGGTCGGCACGATGTGACCGGAGCACTCGTCGAGAGCGGGGAGGAAACTTGCTGCATCTAACAGGTATTTCTGAGAAGGGCCATCCCTTACATGGCACGGAAGTGCTGGAGGTGGGGTCGAAGGTTCTATGGAACAACGCCGTCGCCCAATCGAATGATGAGTCCGGTGTATTGCAGGATCTCAGCATGATTTATGCAACAAAGGCTGTCGAATCGAGCTCGGTCAAGCGGGTTGGAACGGTGTCTATCGACTGAGTACCCGGTGCCGAGACAGAGGGTGTGGTGGATGGAAGGGCGGTAGAACATAAGGGTGTTCTGCATGGTCCGGAGCGGGACGCAGGGGACGGGAAGTCGTCCTCGAGGCGGGCTAGTATTTCGTCCACGATTTCACGAGGGAGGGTTTCCCACCCGGTTGGGAAGCTTTTGGCGATGTCGAGCGTAGCGGTATGTATCGTTCGCTGAGAAAAGACCTCGCAGGCCACCCAGCAACTCCCCTGGGTCGATGGTAAGACGGTTGACAATCATGGATCAAAAGAGTACACACCGCCAGCAACCACTCAGGTTTATGCTTGCTGCAGGTTGATGTTGGGGAAAGGGACGGGCGTGCCACGGTTCACAGCCGCATGATTGAGGGACCCACAAAGACTGAACGTTTCTCCTCTCGTCATGTCGCTAGGAAATCCTTCGGCTCGTTTGCTAAAGACCTGAAGGTGTGCCCTACGCGTGGACGCGACTGGGTGGACGGTGTACCCGGGGCTCACGGAAGCTGAATGTCCACGAGCTTTGTCGTCGGTTTCACGGCGGGTTGACTTGGCTCTCCACGCAAGGTCCTCCGCGATTTGTTCTTGGTGAATATGGCCGATTTGTCGGCTGCGCCGTGGTCTTTATGCTACATGCGACTTGGAGTGCAGAACGACTTCAACTGGCGTGGACCTGGTCCTGTGGCGAGTGGGTTCAAACCCAAAGCCGTGATCAAGGTTGGCTACCTGTTAAACACGGCTTCTTGCTCTTGGCCATTGTCAACTCCAAGTCATGGAACACGCTCTCGCATGACGTCCATTCACCATTCACGCGTATAAATTCCCCAAAAAGCTCAACTTTTCTTTCACAACTTCTTCATCCTCGACACCAACCTCAATCAACGACCTACAACCACGGGCTCTCCCCTTTACAACTCCCCTACCTACGACCCACCCTACGACAAGACAGCGAACTCTAATTATACACGCCACGAACGTTTACCACCATGCACCACGTATTTTTTGTGAACGAAATCTTCATGATCATTTGCGAATCCGTCGCCGAATCCCACAGAGGTCTTGCTGCTTTGGCAGCCCTAGCCCAGACATGCAGATCTCTGAAAGAGATTTCTCTCGATGTGTTGTGGGGCCGAGGACCGGTGGACTTTTTGAGCGTTTTGAAAACCCTTCCACCGGATTCATGGTCCGAGATTGAGTTCCCTTTCGTACGGCTCGCTTCTTTCATGCGCTCCGAGCGAACACTCACATTAAACAACATTCCCCAGTCTCTCAGCCGGCCCATATCCTCCGGAGAACTCACGCGGCTCAGGCAATACACGACCAGAGTAACGCACTTGCTCGTCATTGACGACGCGAGTATGCCTGTCCAGACATTGAAGACCCTGATAGCCCCACACGAATCGTTCGACTGGCTCGCAATGTGGCCTAAAGTCAAGAATCTCTATTGGATAACACCCCCAGAACACCTACCGTTCCTGAAACACTTCTTGACCCTCGACATTCGCAATCTGAAGATCAAACTAGAAGGAGCAGAAGATATGGAGGTTCAGGAAGTCTTGAGTCTTGTGGAATCGTGCTGCATGAATCTGGAGGGCCTCCATCTCATCGACTCAGAAACAAGAGACAGCGAAGAAATCCAGGATACCATGCGGCAAATCGTTTACAACAACTCCCTCAGCCTCATGCTGTTCTACCCTCCCCAGGATCCATCTGCCCCACTCGTGAACGACATTCTACAGCTTCCAGTGCTGCAAGCGTTGGAGATGCACATTCCTCAAATCCCTGACCCCACACCATGGAATATCTTACCCTCCCTCGAGTACCTATCCTTCACCCTTGACGAATCCTCTGACATAATCGAGCTACTTGGTACCCTCGAGAAATCCAGGCTCAAAGAATTTTCCCTGATCTGCCCTTACCCAACATCAGAGGATGATCGTGCCGTTTTAGCCGAATTCTTTGAGGACAGCGGGCTTTGCGACAGTGTAGAATCGTTCACCTGGAAGCCTACCCTCGATGGTGGAGCCCCCACCTGGGAATTCGTTACAACCCTCGACTCTTTCGCCAACATTCAGGCGCTTGACCTCAACGCTTCCTGTGGTTCAGCTTGCTGCTTCAAGTTCCGTCACGAGCACGTCATTGAATTATCCTTATGGATGCCTCAACTGAGGGAGCTAAACTTTGGGGGCCCGCCCTGCGCGTTTGGCGGGATAACGAGTAATGTCGGATACCACACGCTCGTTGTGCTCGCCAAGAACTGTCCAAACCTTCTCCAGCTCACTATACATTTCAACATCCGAACTTTCATGACCAGCGGTTACGTGGAACCCAACCGGAACCTTGCCATGTGGCATCTGGGCGATACCGCTGTCCCAAATAACGCTCAATACCAGACTATGTTTGCTCTGGCGGTGTCCAAGCTCTTCCCGAACGTCACCTTCATGGCAACAGAGACAAACGCTAGGGGCTGGGACATGATCCAGGAAGAACACCGGATGCTTACATTACCGGCGGTCCACAGGGAATTAGACTTGATGTAGGGGGGAAGGAGTCTGCAGGGTGACCCCGAGCACGGGATCTCCACAAATCTTCCCCATGAGACGGTTCCGTTCTTCTTTTTTTGTAATTTTTGGAAACCTTTCTTGTCGTCTCGGTCTTCCTTTTTTTCCGCCTCCAGGCTGAGGTTTACATCCCTGATTTGAATCCCCGCATGTATCCACCCTCCCGCTGTATCACGCTCGCGTTAAGTCCATACCACTTCTATGTACAAAATACAGTATATCCCACCCTATCCGATTGCAGAACAGGCTGGATTGATTTGAGTCAACGCAGGGTGACTATCCAAAGGCTTGCATTCGTGCGTAAATCAATACCAGGGAACCACCGGCCACCGCCGGCGGGATCCTTGCTTGCGCGACGGGCGGCCTCTAAAGACGTTTGTGTGTCACCTTTGCCTACAACAGCGGACGTGCGTGTACGTGCACTACTTTCTTTGGGTACATTTTCGGATACACCGATGTATTATTCGCCATCACCGATCCTTGGTATTCATGCCTATCGAGGATCCACATGTGTCGATCCACACAGAACTCATGCATCGACAAACACACCTATCCTAAAATTCTGAGATCAGTACAGTATATGTAACTATACTAGCCGACCCTTCCGAGGAATACTTTATCCCTGCCTGTCGGACAGTGCTTGATCTGAGATTTCTGTGTAGCATTCGTTATGACCCGAAATCGACGGGCGATGCTTATTGTCATTGTGTCTGGGATCCTCCAAGTTTTACGCCGAACAGCGGCGGACAGTTCCTTGTCGCAGATACATCACGCAACCAGACCCCTTGCTGAGCGAGATGCGCAAAGTACCGGGTATTTTACATCTCCATTGTTGAGGGGGGCAGAAGGCCCACCCGCTCCCTCTTGCTAATATATCGCATACGCTTGTCGTTAATACGGAATATCCCGGTGGGACATCCATCACGAGGAAGGGATCAGGTGAGATCACCGGGGAAACTGGGAGCACGGCCACCCACATGGGAAGAAAATTAACAACGAACTCGTCGGTCCGCCCGCGATGGTACGTGGTAAGTCAAAGCTCAACCTCGGGTTCAGAGGGCAGACCGGGAGGGAAATCGGTTGTGATATCCATCACCCTCTCCGCGAGCGGGATGATATCGTCAAAAGAGTGTTCAGAGGTGTGAATTTCGGGATAAAGAGGGACCAGGACCTGCTGGGCCAGTGCTCCCACCTGGGCGAGAGTCCCTAAATACCAATCAACACCTGGATCTCACGGAAAGAGGACAAGGATAACCCACGGTTGCAAAGCCGGACGATGAAGTGGGAAGATCCTCCGTCTTGGATGGTGACTACAGGGTGTGGGCCAGAATCAGGGGTTACTGGCCGACGGTAGCAATTAACGGGAGTCGATTTTTTCGAGTCAACCTCGGACCTCATATTATGATCCGCAAACCTGTGCAGTACGAGCCCTTCGTGTACGATCATTTCGATCGTCGGGTAAATCTGAAACGGGGGATCGGACTCCATTCAACAAAATCATCGGTCGTTCCACCCGCGATGGTAGCCAAGCAAGGCCTCTGAGGACACTTGAGTTCGCGTACGATCATTTCGGGTACCTTCACCTAGAGTTTGAACCCTTCCTCCTTAACTTTTGCACCTCGTGGGACGGTACACGAGAATGCTCGTTCCCGGACGACACCTGGACCTCGAATCACAACGGGGCAGATGCAAAGCTGATCGGGACACCTGCCTCGAAGCAGTTATTCCAGTCGCTATTGAATCCTTCCCAGTACCTCCGCGCTGACGCAATTTAGCGCCTCAATTCCCACAGCACAAGGAGAATCCACGGTCAGGACTGTTGAGCTGTTTGTATGGACGTGAAAAACGCTGATGACGGGGTTCAGGAAAGCTGGCCGCTGCTCGATACCTTCGATCGGATCCACCACGAGGGTCGGAGACTTTGGATTCACGCTCGAAAGTCTGTCGTCAGTGGACGCGGCGGTGCTATTAAGGCCAGCATCACATACATGTCACGTACAATCGGACTCGGTTCCCGTTGCCGAGCCTGACGGGACCGGGCCCCGTCCGATGGGATAGGTATCCACTCTCTCGTCTGGTCGTTTCCCGGTGTTATCATTATCTTCTCGAGCCGAGAGCTGCACGGAGTAGCACGCCGCTCAGTGCACGCTACGCACCATCTCCAATAAAGCATAGAGGAAACTGCTTCCAGTCCTGCGAACCAAGAAGTCGTCCCCACTCTGACGGTCGTACCGACTATTCCATTCTGCTCCCATTCGTTCCCGATATGGTTCCGCAACCAAACGACCCCCAAACGTGCAGAGTTTTCCTTCATGATATTACCCAAGTACTTCGATGATACCATCATGGTTGTCTGCGAGTACCATGTGGTGTTAACTCTGTTCGCCGCTTCGGCTTCCACCTACGTACAGTATAAATACCGTGCGCCATTGCGGTATCTCTTCACTCCAAACGAGCACAACCCCACATTCATCTCTCTCATCCTCAGTATGTTGATCAAGTCCATCATCGCTCTCGTCCTCGTGTCGATTGGCTTTACCCAGGCGGCTCCATGTGAGTGCTTTCGAATCTCCTCTAGGTTACGATTTCCTAGATTCATCATTCTTGCAGTCCCCATGGCCTACCCCGGCGCCCCTTATAACGTCGTTCGTGACGATGAACCAACCGTCATGCCTGGACCCACCTGGCCCATCAGGTACATTCTAACCCCTTCTAAACCCATGCCTGTCACCTAATGGATAAATAGGTTCAGTTAATCGGATGAAACGTGTTGGTTCGTCCCTGTTTATCGCAACGGTAATTTTTAGTGGGGCTGCTGCGTGTATGCTTGCCCTTGTATAAGAAATCCCCGTTGTGCGTTGCGCTGCGTGTGCATGTGTGTGCGACATGATTGAAGGACCGGGCGGGAAACACTCGTTTTCCTCATATCCACCCTTGGCTTCGTGGAATCACCTCCACCGGTCAACCAGCCCCCTCCCGCACTTCCTTTCATCGAAGGTGTTGTAAGACACTTTGAGTCATGACTTCATCGAACCTGAAGATCCTGTCGAAGTTCCAGAGACTTCGGCCGCTAACGCTCGGTACATTGACCATACCCGGCCGCGTTCCAACCTATTTCTCAAGCAAGATGATCGTGCAGCGTGACAGTACAGGAAGTAAGGCTAAACTACCGCCAGACAATCTGAAACAGCACATATGACCCTTCGTCTGCCCTCCCCACTCCGCTCCTTCTCCCGATCTCCTCCTTGTTTAGGATGACAAGTTCTTCCTCTGAGCCCGCCGAAGATCTGGCGATAGGATCGAGAGTGGGAAACATCTGTTCAACAGTGTCACCCACCCCCTCGTGTCGTCCCGTAGACCTTAACGGGATGATGAGCCAGAATACGGGACTGCATGACTTGCCATGCCGACCGCGGCGGAGGTAGCGTTGAACGCAGGACTTGATCCACTGCGCGTGGTCTGGGTGGTAAATCACATCCGCAGCAAGGATCATATCGAAAGATCCCTCTGAGAAGGGGCCATCGGCGGGAGGGCTGGACCAATCCAGACAGTGTACGGATATCGGGGACTTGTCTTGCGCAGAAGCGTTGGTGGAGACGTTCGAGCGGAGGTTGGCGAGGACGTCTGGGTGGTAGTCCGTGGCAATGACTTCCGCACAAGGGAGGAACCTTGAAGCGACGATGCTCAACAACCCAGTGCCCGCCCCCAACTCGAGAATCCTGATCCCCGGCCGATCGAGAGAATCGAACTGGAATGAAGACGGTTCCCAACAGATGCGCTCGGCGAGGATGATGGAACTTGCCCAACTTTGTAGCCCGACGGACGTGTGATCCGCGGTGAGTGGAGCCCCGTCGTTCAATTGGACACGGACAGGGCTCCCTCCCCGGGATTGGGGGAAGGAAAAATCTCTTGTGAGGGCTGGCTCTAGTGGTTCGGTACCCCCCGCGAATAAAGAGAGGAGGGAGGCCGCATCGTCAACGACCCTGCTTTTCTCCTCGAGCGTGTCGCTATGATCTTCTCCTTCTGGGGCCCCGGGAATCCAAAGGTCGGAACGGGCGATGAGGCTAGTCAGCCACTTGACGGCATATTCCCGTTCGAACGGATCAGGCCGAAGGGCATCAATGTCACCACGTCCGATCAATTTCCGGGAGACCTCTTCCGCTTCCACTTCATCCTCCTCATCCTCTTCGCCTTCTGCGGATGCGTAACCAGAATCTGGTGCGGATGGATCATGGATCTGAGCCGCAACAGTGTGACGCCTGTGTAATATAAACTTGGGAGGTGGTGGAGGGAAGTATAACGAGCGGAGTCCAGCGAGGGCTTGCTGAATCGTGTCAAGCGTATAGGAGGAGAGTTGGCGAAGGGGAGGCAGAGACGAGATGGGTGGAGCCGTTGATTGCATAGCTGGCGGGAAAATAAAGAGAATCTTTAAACTCTAGCTTCGAGGGTGACCACGTCAGATAGTGGAATACTAGGACCGGACCAAACCCTCACCAGATCCTTCTAAGCAGCGTTTTCTAAGAGGGTATCTTCTATCTTTTTCTATAACGAAACCAATGCAGGAGAAAGGCAGCTGACGATCTATGTCGTCAGCAAATAAGGACAGGCATCTTGACAGCAGGTGGTAGGGGTGAGGACGAGGAAATGTGAGAAAAATCACAGCATATTTGTGGCGGACGGGCGGTCCGGTGAAACGGAGGAAGGTCCGCCAAACAAACGCAAACAAGTTGATCATCCCTGTTTTCAATGTCGAGGGCGATAACGATATCCTACGACCTCAAACCACCAGCAGACACGCCTCGGTCCAGTCTCTCCTCCTCCAAAACTCAGACGTTTGCCGTGAAGGATGGACAAAGTTACTATGCAGGCTTGAGAGGCGCCATTGTGACAGCGAAAGACACAGTTGGGAAAGAGTTGACCGAATGGCGGGATCAGGTTGGTGACTTGGAGAAAGGAAAGGATGCAAAGCCTCCCAAAACTCAGGTAGATGCAGACGAAGACGAAGAGGAGGAAGATGAAGGCAAGTAGTGTATTAGGAGATGAATGTAAGGTGGGATATTAATCAGCTCTCTTCTCTTTACCTCTAGGTCTCTCGTGAACAACCATCTTATTGCTGTTCTTCGGACCCTTGGGACCGGGCTTCCTCGTTCGTTTGCCTTTTGTATTCCATCCCCAAATCGAACGAGGGTGCTTATTACCCTTCGATTTGCCACGTCCACCGCCGTGAGGGTGATCGCATCTAGAAGGGGCAAAGATGAGTTGTCACAAACAAAGCATAGAGAGAATAACGAACCTATTCATGGCCATACCACGGACCTTTGGTCGGCGACCCAACCATCGACTCCTACCAGCCTTGCCCAAATTGCGATTCTTCCACAGCGGGTTGCTAACCTTCCCAACCGTAGCACAACATTCTTGCAACACCTTCCGGACTTCACCACTCTGTAATTTGACATGGGTATATTTGCCACCCTCTTCGTGTGAGACGACCTGTCCGAATGAACCCGCAGAGCGGACGAGGATCCCGCGTCCCTCAGGTTGGAGGGCGATAGAGTTGATTATGGTACCGGGAGGGATGAGACGCAACGGGACGACGTTGCCCGGTTTGATCGTCAGTGAACGAAGAACACCAAGCGCGAGTGAAGCACTTGAAGTTTCGATGACACCATCCGCGTTGACGGTTTTGGCAGCCGCCTTGACGCGTTCTTCCTTCGAGTCCTTGTAGCCGGGAACCAGGCCATCCGGAATACCCTGCTTGAAGCTCTCCACAACGTGACCCGCTCGCAATCCTTCCGTAGCCAGAATATAGCTCCATTTCTTGATTCCCTCCACGCTCGGATCGCGGTTCTTAATGAGCGCGATGTGTGCCGACCTATTCGGGTCGTATTCAATTCGGACGACGTCGTGTGGACCAGGTTCTTTGCGAACAAAGTCCACGAGACGGATCCTTCGTCGGTGACCCCCTCCACGGTGCCGAACGGTGATCCTGCCGGTGTTATTCCGTCCACCTTTTTTGCGTAACGGGACGGTAAGCTCCCGGATGGGACGGCCTTCCCAGAGATGGGGGTTCAGAGGGCGACGAAGGTGGCGGATACCAGGGGTGATGGGCTTGTAGGTTTTGAAAAGAGTCGAAGCTCGGGAGAGGGATTGTGCAATGGGTGCAGCAGGGTCGAGGGAGACTTCGGTAGCGTAGCTTCTGAGCCCGAGTGTTGTGGCAGACAATACCGACGTTTTCTGCGGCCTCAAGCATGACCGGAGGAGCGTCCGGCTGCACTGAGTCGCGAACATGGGAAAGGACGGTCGGAGGTGGAAGAGACGTGGTACGCGATCGACACTTCTCCCAGTAGCCGCGATCAACACCCGGCCGAAAAGCACAAGATGGTGAGCCCCCGCCCCCGTCGACTTACTTGCACTCTGATCTAACCGGAAAGATGTCGAAAACAGGCTCAGATATCCACCAGCACCGCAGAGCTACGCGAAATCACAAAAATGGAGCGCATAGGTGCGTTGGACCAGGAGTTCGCGGGTTTTGCTAAAACCTGGCGTTAGGTCCCCACTCACACATCCAGGGGCTGGGCCTGGATGACAGGCTGGAACCAAGATTAAATTCTCAGGGCATGGTAGGCCAGGCGAAGGCACGCAAAGCTGCTGGGATGGTCTTGAAGATGGTCCAAGAAGGCAGGATTGCAGGACGCGCCATTTTGTTCGCTGGGCCACCATCTACCGGAAAGACCGCTATTGCGCTTGGTGAGTCCGAATTCGCGCTCTCACTCAGCTCCTTCGTGAGGGGGCGAATTATGGCTGACACGATCCATGAGTACAGGAATGGCTCAGACGCTCGGACAAGATGTTCCTTTTACGATAATTGCTGCGAGTGAGGTCTTCTCACTGTCCATGTCAAGAACAGAGGCCCTCACGCAAGCATTGCGGAGGAGTATTGGCGTTAGGATCAAGGAGGAGACGGAAATAATCGAGGGCGAAGTCGTGGAGATCCAAATCGACAGGAGTCTGACCGGCGTACGTCCATAACCTCTTGTCGCCCGCCCATACCTGACATCATCATGCATATGTGAAGGCAACAAAAACGGGAAAGATAACGATAAAAACCACGGACATGGAAACGATATATGACTTGGGAACCAAAATGATCGATTCACTATCGAAAGAGAAAGTGTTGGCGGGAGACGTTATTGCCATCGACAAGACTTCCGGGAGAGTGACCAAGCTCGGGCGTTCATTTGCTCGGTCGAGAGATTACGATGCCATGGGTGCCGATGTCCGTGTTCCCACCTCACCTCTGGTCTTACCTTACTGATGAGCATCATTTTACTTGTTCGTGTAGACGAAGTTTGTGCAATGTCCAGAGGGTGAAGTCCAAAAGCGAAAAGAGGTCGTCCATACAGTCTCGCTGCACGAGATCGATGTCATCAACAGTCGGACGCAGGGTTTCCTCGCGCTCTTCGCTGGCGATACCGGAGAGATAAAACCTGAGCTTCGAAACCAGATCGACACGAAGGTAGCCGAGTGGAGGGAAGAAGGGAAGGCCGAGATTGTCCCAGGAGTGAGCGCCCTCCATCGCAATAACACTTCTGGACTACGCGCTGACGTCGACTGGACACGTCGTTAGGTATTATTCATTGACGAAGTGCACATGCTCGACATCGAGTGCTTTTCTTTCCTCAACCGAGCTCTTGAAAAAGAGCTGTCTCCTCTGGTGATCATGGCAACAAACCGAGGCATGTCTCAGGTTAGGGGGACCAAGTACATAAGTCCGCACGGTCTACCGGAAGATCTCCTGGACCGGGTTTTAATCGTGAGCACAAGGGGATACACCCCGAGCGAGTTGGAACAAATTATTCTCCTGCGGTGAGCCACCCCACTTCTTTCCCTGCTCGTGCTCAACTCATCCGGGGTGATAGAGCTCAAGAGGAAGATGCCCAGTTCGGTGAAGAAACGCTCCAGACCCTAGCGTCTGTCGCAAGAGAATCCAATCTCCGATATGCATTGAACCTCATCTCCACGGCAAACATGATTTCCAAGAAACGGAAATCAGAGAAAATCGAAGTCGCCGACGTGAAGAGGGCGTACGGGTACTTCTTGGATTTAACGAGAAGTCAGGAATGGTTGAAGGGACAAATAGGAAAGCTCATTTTCGAGGAGGGGCAACAGCTGACCGACGATAGGATGGACCAGAGTTGATCACCCTTATTTAGAGAGCGCGTGTCGTTCAGACGTAGAACCCTCCTCCTTGAGCCAAATACGAGATTAGGTAGAACCCTGGAAGATAATTGGTTTGGGAGCAGAGGGCTTCTATTTGAGACGTGGAACTTTGGTATCTGATATGAGGAGGGTGAGCTTGAAGCGGAAGCGGAAGAGCCTGAGATCTCCTAGCAATTGATCGGACGTGGTAGCATTGACGCCCCTCGGCCTGATCCGTTCGAACGGGAGTACGCCGTCAAGTGGCTGACTGGCCTCATCGCCCGTTCCGACCTTTGGATTCCCGAGGCCCCAGAAGGAGAAGGCCACGGCGACACGCTCGAGGAGAGAAGCAGGGTTGTGAGCGATGCGGCCTCCCTCCTCTCTCTATACGCGCCGGGGGATACTCGAAAGATG
>Ga0307513_10003031_pt1 | contig 22903 bp, 20 predicted proteins | sample 15_EM_MG_FD_202174 | JGI IMG/M metagenome (GOLD analysis project Ga0307513, IMG submission 202174) | Populus trichocarpa ectomycorrhiza microbial communities from riparian zone in the Pacific Northwest, United States - 15_EM | ecosystem: Host-associated > Plants > Roots > Unclassified | place... | reverse complement strand
ATCCTAGCACTTACCTGGCGGCGGCGAGCAGCGCGCCGGCCGGCGACTTGCTCACGCCGGGCCCGAGCCGCAGCGTGAGCCGGGCATGACCTCTACTTCGCCGCGACGACGATCGCGATCGTCTCTTTCTTGGCGAGGCACTGATCCTTGTCGCACACGGCGAACTTGAAGTTGCCGTTGATCGTGTAGCTGCCGGTCGCGGCCGGCGTCAGCTTGACCGACAGCGCGAGCTGGTTGTCGTCGAGCGCGTCGGCGTCGCCCTTGCCCTTGGTGTGGCCGCCGGCGACGTACTCGGCCTTGGCGAGCGTGACGCCGGTGGGCGCGGTCAGCGTCAGCTTGACCGGGTACTCGGTGTTGACGTGGTAGCCGGCGCCCGGGGTCACGCGGATCGTCGCGACCGACTCGGCGCCGGCCTTGGCGTCGGCGGGCGGATCGATCGCCAGCTTGCCCTCTTCCGGCTTGAGCTTGAAGCGATCGTCGTCGCCGGCGGGCGGCTTCGCCGCCTCGGGCGCCTTGCCCATGCTCGGCCCGGTGCCGGCCTGGGGCACGGCGATGACATCGGCCCCACCCGACGCCGGGGGCGGCGACGCGACCTTGTCTTGATTGCCAGCAGACTTCGAGCACGCGGCGGTGACCAGCAGGAGGCAGAGCAGGCGGGACATGCGCCGATGATAGCGAATCTCTCAGAGATCGCACGTCGAGTAGGACATGTAGCCCTGGCCCAGCGGGACAGCGACGAGGTACCCTGGACGTCCCCGTGAGAAGGGCGCAACAGCTCGGTCGCTATCACCTGCTCGATCGCATCGCGTTCGGCGGGATGGCGGAGATCTACCGAGCCAAGACCTTCGACGGCAACGGCCAGCCCCACCTGGTCGCGGTCAAGCGCGTGCTCGCCCACCTCGCCGAGGACGACGACTTCATCCAGATGCTCGTCGACGAGGCCAAGATCGCCAGCGTGCTGCGCCACCTGAACATCGCGCGGGTCTACGAGTTCGCGCGCGCGCACGGCGAGTACTTCATCGCGATGGAGCATGTCGACGGCAAGGACATGCGCACCGTGCTCGAGCGCTGCCGGACCAAGAAGAAGCCGATCCCACCCGAGCACGCGGCCTACGTCGCGGCCGAGGTCGGCTCGGCGCTGCACGCCGCGCATTCGGCGATCGACTCGCGCGGCCGGCCGCTGCGCATCATCCACCGCGACGTCTCGCCGTCGAACATCATCTGCAGCTACGCCGGCGAGGTGAAGCTGTGCGACTTCGGGATCGCCAAGGCGACGCTGTCGAAGGTCACCACGAAGACCGGCGTCATCAAGGGCAAGGTCAAGTACATGAGCCCCGAGCAGGCGCTCGGCCGCAAGCTCGATCACCGCAGCGACGTGTTCTCGCTCGGCTCGTGCCTGTACGAGATGCTGACCCGGATCCCGCCCTTCACCGCGACCAACGAGATGGACCTCCTGATCAAGGTCCGCGACGCCAAGTACCGGCCGGTCAGCGAGCTGACGCCCGGCATCCCGCCCGAGCTCGAGGCGATCGCCGACAAGTGCCTGACGCGCAGCCGCGCCAATCGCTACCAGACCGCGGCCGAGGCCGAGACCGACCTGCGCGCGTTCCTGCGCAAGTTCATGCCGAACTACTCGCGCAGCCACCTCGGGCGGTTCATCCGCAAGATGTTCGCGCAGGAGATCGAGCGCGAGCTGCGCATGCTCGAAGAGTACGTGCTCGACGAGGAGGTCAGCGACGACGTCGGCGAGAGCCTGATGTCGCGCGACGAGGACTACGAGCCGCCCGAGGTGCCGTTCCACCCCAAGCCGACGTCGGTCTCGATCCTCGCGATCCCCGAGTCGTCGCAAGACTTCTCGGGTGACTCCAATCACACGACGATGCCCAAGCCGGAGCTCCCCGACGCGGTGGATCAACGGCTCAACGATCGGATCGAGGCGCCGCGCGAGCGGCACGAGCCCGTGGTCGCGCCTGCCACCGTGCGTGACGATATTCACGGCGCGAACACCGTGATCCTCGAGACCGGCCGGGGCCGCACGACGGCGCGGCCGCCGCCGCCCGGGCCGCCGCAGCACCCGCGCCCGAGGACCGCGCAGGCGCCGCCCGCCGCGCGCCCGCGTCCGCCGCACCAGGCGCCGGAGGAGCTCGAGGATGATCTGCACTCGGCGCCCACGATGATCATCGACGTCGACCGGCTCCGCGGTCGCAACCGCGCGTAGCCCTCGCGCCGCGGCGGTTCGCGACTATGCTCCGGCGGTGCATCGCTGGTATTTGTGGGCCGTCGCGCTGATCACGGGGTGCGGCGACAATTTCTTCACGTACGGCGTACCGCTCGAGCACGCGTCCGATCTGACGATCATCGCGCACCAGGACGACGACCTGTTGTTCATGCAGCCCGATCTCGAGGAGGCGGTGCGGCGCCGCGCCGGGGTGACCAACGTCTATCTGACCGCGGGCAACGGCCGCAAGGGCCTCGCCGAGACCGACGAGCGCTACGACGGCCTGATGGCGGCGTACGGCGCGATGGCGGGCGAGGACGAATGGACGTGCGGCGCGATCGAGGTCGAGCACCACTGGATCGATCACTGCCGGCTCGCCGCGGCCAACCTGTCGCTGGTGTTCGTCGGCTACCCCGACGGTCTCCCCGACGGCGCGGCGCATGGCAGCCTGCTGCGCCTGTGGGAGGGCGAGGTCGATCACGCCGAGTCGGTCACGCACCATCCGGCGACGTTTCGCCGCGAGGACCTCGTGCCGCTGCTCGCCGAGATCGTCGACGCCACGGCGCCGACGACGCTCCGCACGCTCGAGGTCTCGGCGACGCACGGCCGCGACCACGCCGATCACCGGATGGCCGGGGCGCTGGCCGTGCTCGCGACGGCGAGCTCCGCGCACAGCCCCGAGCTGATCTCGTACCGCGGCTACAGCACCGAGGAGGAGCCGCCCAACGCGGCGCCAGCGCTGTACGATCGCGCGGTCGGCTGGCTGGCCTACTACGAGGCGTGCGACACGAGCTGCGCGCCGTGCGGCGACGCGTGCCCGATCGCGGACATCCCGGCAACCACAAATTCTACCTGGACCGGCGCTACGCGATCGGCATGCGCCGCGCCGCCGAGGGCGAGCTCCGGCTGGGCGACCGCTGCCTGGGCAACGCGCTGGCGCTGGGCGACTGCGCGACCGCGCCGCGCTGGCAGCTCGACGCCAGCGGCGCGCTGCGCAGCGGCGCGCGCTGCCTCGCGGTCCAGGACGATGGCACGGTGGTCGGCGGAGCCTGCGAGGCGGGCGCGGCCGGGCGGTTCTTCCTCGACGACGAGGGCCGCCTGTGGTCCGGCGTCGCGCCGCCGGCGAGCGAGGTCGGCGACCTCGCGCACCTGTATTGCCTCGCCGCCGACGGTGATCAGGTGCGCGCCCGCGTGTGTGGCGAGGGCGACGCGCCGAGCTGGCAGCTCGCGCGCGCGACGATGGCCGCGCCGCGCACCGGCGCGCCGTCGAGCGATCCGCGCCCGACGCAATGGATCGCCGATCTCGATGGCGACCTCCTGCCCGACTGGTGCGTCGCGACCCCCGACGGTCCGCTGTGCAACCTCGCCAGCGATGGCGCGCTGACGCCCGAGGGCGTGCCTTGGAGCTACGCGTTCCATGGCGTCGTCGAGGGCAGCGCCGATGATCCCGCGGCGCCGGTCGCGCTCGGCGACGTCGACGGTGACGGCCGCGCCGACCTGTGCATCGCCGCCGAGGGCGCGATCCGCTGCGGGCGCAGCCTCGCGCACGGCTTCGCGCCACGCACCGTCGTCGCGCAGCTGCCGCCCGGCCTCCAGCCGACCGAGCTGACGATCGAGCCCGGCCCGACGCCCGGCGCCCCGCGCCTGTGCGCCGGCGACGCCGCCACCGTCGCGTGCACCACCGAGCCTGGCGAGCTGTCCCGTCGAGCTCGTTGAGCCCGTCACCCCTCGCGCGCGAGCGAGAGCTCGAGGCCGCGGGCGAGCGCGATCAGCTGATCGCGCGTGTTGATCGCCGGATCGGTCAGCGTGCGGTCGAGCAGCGCCGCGAGCAGGCGGCCGACCACCGGCCCGGGGCGCAGGTCGAGCGCCACCAGCAGATCCTTGCCCGTCACCGCGAGCTCGCCGACGGCGAGCGGATCGCGGCGCGCCAGGATCGCGGCCGCGCGCTCCGCGAGCTCGGCGCGCTCGGCGCGCTCGGCGCGCCATAGGGCGACGGCGGCGTCGCCGTGCGCGCGCGTGATATCGGCGAGCAACCGGCGGAGCTCGGCGTCGCTCCACGCCGGCGCTAGACTGGCAGCGGCGCTGCCGACCAGGACGGCGGCGGTGGCGCTCTCGTCGTTGGAGAACTTGAGCTTGCGCAGCACGCCCTCGGCGCGGCGCTGCGAGCCGCGATCGAGGCGGCGCAGCGCGGGATCCGGATCGGCGAGCTCGACGACGAGGGCGCCGAGCCGCGCGACCGGCGCCGCGGCGTCGACGCGGGCAAGCCAGCGCGCGACGGCGGACGCTCGATCGATGACGAGCGCGCCGGCCCAGCGATCGAGCCCCGTCGAGAGCTCGGGGAGGATCTGGGCCAGGATGCCGATGCGCTCGGCGATCGCGAGCGCGCGCGACGGCTCGCGGGTCGCGAGGATCTTGCGAAGCTCGTCGGAGATCCGCTCGCGGCTGACCCTGGCGAGCGAGGGCAGCGCCGGGACGATGCCGCGCTCGGTGTCCGGATCGAGCGCGAACTCGAGCGCGGCGGCGAACCGTACGGCGCGCATCACGCGCAGGCCGTCCTCGGAGAACCGCGCCACGGCGTCGGCGTAGACGTCGCCGGTCGGGCCGACCGCGCGCAGGCGGCGCTCGGCGAGGTCGCGCTGGCCGTCGTACGGATCGATCAGGACATCGCCCGCCGGGTCGTAGGCGATCGCGTTGACCCGCAGATCGCGGCGCGCGAGATCCTCGACGAGCGGCACGCCGAACGTCACGTGATCGGGGCGGCGCGCGTCGGTGTAGGCGCCCTCGCCGCGAAACGTCGTGACCTCGACGTGCGAGTCCTCGCCGCGCCCGGTGACGATCGTGACCGTGCCGTGCGCCAGGCCGGTCGGCACGGTGTGGCGGAACAGCGCCATGACCTCGTCGGGCGGCGCGCTGGTCGCGATGTCCCAGTCGCCGGGCGTGCGGCCGAGGATCGCGTCGCGCACCGCGCCCCCGACGGCGACCGCCTGGTGGCCGGCGCGCACGAGGGTCTCGCACACGGCGCGCACGTTGGGCGGGACCGCGGCGGCGAGCCGCTGCCTGGCGAGGGCGTCGGACATGGCTACTCGGTCGCGGTGGCCGCGGCGCCGCGCAGCCGGTTGAAGATGTCGGCCGCGCGCGTGCGCAGCTTCAGCGCCTCGGCGGCCATGCCGGCGCGATCCTTGACGCCGGCGAGGCCCTGGTATGCGCGCGCCAGCTCGACCTCGTGCTTGACCGCCGCGAGGATGTCGATCGCGCGGCGAAAGTCGTCCTCGGCCAGCGCGTACTGGCCGAGCGCCGCGGCGACCTCGGCCTTGACCCGGTAGCCGCAGCCGATGTGGACGCGCAGGCCGACCGCCTCGCTGACCGCGACCGCGGCGTGGGCCTCGACGTCGGCGGCCTCGAGGTTGCCGAGCTGGAGCTGGACGTGGGCGAGCCGCTGGTGCGCGGTGGCGAGCGCCACGCGATCGCCCAGGGCTGCCGCGATGCCCTTGGCGTCGGACAGATCCTTGACCGCCTCCTCGCCCCGCCCCATCGCCGACTTGACCTCGCCGGCGCGCGACAGCACGTCGGCGAGCGCGAGCTTGTCGCCGATCTCGACCGCCATCGTGCGCGCCTCGCCGAGCAGCTCGAGCGCCAGCTCGTGGTTGCCGTCCTCGGCGTGCACGCCGCCGAGATCGCACAGCGATTGCACGATGCCGACCAGATCGCCGATGTCGCGCCGCAGATCGAGCGCCTCGCGGAACTGGTTGATCGCCGCCTTGAAGTTGCCGGTGTCGTGGTGGACGCGCCCGATGTTGGCGAGCGACAGCGCGATCGAGCGGCGCTCGCCGAGCGCGCGCCGGATGGTCAGCGCCTGGCGGTGGAAGTCGAGCGCGTGGCCGAACGCGCCGCGCAGCCAGTTGACCCGGCCCATGTCGTCGAGCGTCGACGCGATGCCGCGGTCGTCGCGCGAGCGGTCGAACAGCTCGTGAGCGCGCCGCAGGTGCTCCATCGCCAGATCGTAGTTGCCGAACCGGCGCTGGCCGCGCGCCAGGCGGCTGTACGCCGCGCCGGCCTTGGCGAGGTTGTCGAACCGCCACGCGAGCTGCAGCATCTCGACGAAGTACTGCATCGCCTCCTCGGTGCGGCCGCCCTGCTCGAGCACGTCGCCGAGGTTGTGCAGGGCGTCGAGCCGGGCCGGCGCGTCGGCCTCGCCGAGCATCGCGAGCCCCTTCTCGTAGAGCGCGCGGGCCTCGTCGGGCGCGTAGCGCGCGCGCGCCCGATCGCCGCCCTGGAGGTAGCAGTGCGCGGCGCGCCTCGCCTCGCCGCCGCGCTCGTACAGGATCGCGAGGAACTCGAGCTGCTCGTCGCTGCGCTGCACCGTCTTGGCCTCGAGCCACTGCGCCGCCGACAGGTAGTAGCGCTTGAGCCGGCTGATCTCGGTCGAGCGGATGATCAGCTCGCGCTCGAGGTTGTGCTTGAACACGACCTCGGCCTCGCCCGGGATGCTCGAGTCGCTGGCCTCGAGCGGCAGCAGGTAGTCGCGATCGGCGAGCGACGCCACGAGATCCGAGACCCGGCGGCGGACATCTTCGCCGTCGCCCCACTCGAGCTCGAGCGGCCCGGGCGGCAGCGGCGGCAGCTCGGTCTCGAGCCGGGTCATCGCGATCACCGCCGAGACCCAGAACACGTTGCCGAACACCGCGGCCTTCTCGAGCAGGTCGCGCTCGTCGTTCTCGAGCGCCGCGATCCGCGCCTCGATCGCCTCCTCGATCGAGATCCGCAGCTCGGTCTCGGCGGCGCGGTCGGGGTCGAGCCGCCAGACCGCGTGCCGCGTGTCGATCGTCCCGTTGTCGAAGTACAGCCGGACGAGCTGCTCGAGGAACGCCGGGTTGCCGCCGGTCATCTCGACCGCGGCCTGGGCGGTCTCCTCGGAGATCTCGGTGACGCGCGCCAGGAGGTTGCGGAACATCTGCTCGGCGTCGTCGGGCTCGAGGTTCCGCAGATCGATGCGCTCGTGATCGACCGCGCCCTCGCCCCAGCCCGCGGTGTGGACCAGCATGTCGGGCCGCGCCGCGGTCAGCAGCACGACCGGCGAGCCGCCGAGCGTCGCGACGATCTCGTTGACCAGGCCCAGCGTATCGCGATCGGCCCACTGCATGTCGTCGAGCACGAGCACGAGCGGCGACTGCGCGGCGTCGAGCTCGATGAACCGGCGCAGCGCGGTGCGCGCGATCTCGGTGCGGTGATCGGGGTTCTCGGTGATCGCCTGCAGGAACGGCGTCGCCGGGTAATCGAGCCCGACGAAGCCGCCGACGAAGTGCAGCATCTCCGCGACCTGATCCGAGCCCAGCACGGCGCGGACCTCGTGCGCGAAGCGCAGCCGCGAGGTCTCGTCGGGGATCGGCAGCAGCTCGAAGCGATCGCGCAGCAGCGACGCGAGCGCGGCGTGGCGCACCGGCTGACCGTCGCGATCGCGCTCGGCGTGGCCATGGAACACGCGGCACGGCCGGTCGCGGTCCTGCGCGAGCAGCGGCACCAGCTCATTGATGAGGCGCGTCTTGCCGGTGCCCTGGTTGCCGACCACCGTGACCAGCTGCGGCGCCTGAAAATCGATCGCACGTGCGACGACATCCGACAGCGTCGCCAGGTGATCCGCGCGGCCGACCAGCGGGCTCCGAACCATCCGCACGGGCTCGGGCACGGTCTCCGCGCGCACGACGCTGCGCAGCCCCGGGATCGGTGGCGGCATGGTCTTGCCGACCGGAGCCGGGTCGGGACGGAGAGCCGTCGCCGCTGGCTGGCCGGGGGGACGGGACGCGCCTGTCGACACTGCGAGCGAGGTTACACCAACCGTGGTGATCCGTCCCGACCGTGGCGGTCGCGCGGGAATCCGGTGTATCGTTTCATGAGGATGGGAAGCCACCGGTCATCGCCCGTCGCGCCGGGCGTCGTGTGGATCCTTGCGGCGGCCGCGCTGGCCGGCTGCCCTGCCGTCGATCTGGGCGACACGCCGACCGAGGTCGGCCTGTGCAACCCCGCCGGCGGCGTCCAGTACTTCCAGGATCAGATCTGGCCCAACTTCGTGACCCGACCCAACGCGATGCAGACCTGTGCGCGCAGCACCTGTCATATCGCCGGCGGCAACGCGCTCGACCTGCCCGATCCGGTCGACTATCCCGCCGCGTATCGCCGCGTGCAGATCTACCTCAACTGTGGAACTCCCGAGTCCAGCCTGTTCCTGACCAAGCCGCTCAGCGGCATCGACCCGCATGGCGGCGGCGACATCTTCCCGAGCGAGGACGACCCCGCGGTGCAGCTCTTCTTCGACTGGTTCAAGTGAGCGCGCGCCATCTCCTCGCGGCGGGCGCACTCGCGGCCGTGGCGCTGGCGTCGTCGGACGCCGCCGCCGAGGCCTACCTGCGCGTGATCTCGCAGAAGGCGCCGGTGCACTCGGGGCCCGGCGGTGGCTACCGTGAGGTGTTCATCGCCGACCGCGGCCAGGTGTTCCAGGTGCTCGAGCGCGGCACGCGCGAGTACTGGTACAAGGTCGAGCTCGAGGACGGCACCAGCGGCTGGATCCTCGGCGATCTGGTCACGCCGTTCGACGTCGGCCCGCCCGGCGAGGCCGGCGTGTTCACCCGGATGGGCCGCGCGATCAAAGGTGCGGTGCTCGGGCCCTCGCCGGTCGCCTACGCCAACGTCGGCCTGTCGTTCTCGGCAGGCGTGCTCGACAACGAGGGCCTGTTCCTGCTGCGGCCGTCGTACCTGGTCGATCCGTACTGGGCGATCGAGGGCTTCGCCGGGCTGTCGCCGCGCTCGGAGAAGGACGTCTTCCTCGGCGGCCTGGGCTTCGTGCTGCGGCTCATCCCGGGCGCGGTGATCGGGCCGTACGCCAGCATCGGGATCGGCGCCGCGTACATCCGGCCCAAGGCCGACAACTTCGTCGACAAGCAGGAGACGCTGATGGCGCTCGGCGCAGGCGGCGGCTTCGAGATCACGTTCAAGAAGCAGATCACGCTGCGGCTCGACGCGCGCAACTGGTCGCTGTTCAACCAGAACCACGCCAACAACGGCCAGGAGTACTCCGGTGGCCTGGCGATCTTCTTCTAGTGGAGCTCGAGGGACCATGCGCGCAGTGATCATCGCGATCGTCGTCGTCGCCGGGCTGGCCACCAGCGGCTGCGGCCGCCAGGCGGTGCGCGCGGCCGAGAAGGAGTTTCTCGCCGACCAGGTCATGGTGTTCGACGACGATCCGCACGAGACGTCGTCCGACGATCACATCCGCGCGAACCGCGAGGGCGCCGCGGGCGGCCACGGCGCAGGAGGAGGCGGATGCGGCTGCAACTGATCCATGGGGGGCCTTCCATGGCCCCCCGCTGGGGGCTGGGCCGGCGGAGCCTGGCCATTCACGACCGGCGATCGCGCCGGACAACCACGGGACTCTGCCTTGTCGCGTTCGTCGCCGTCGCGAGCCCGGCGCTCGCCGACGATCGCGCCGAGATCTCGACCTCGCTGTTCGCCGAGAAGCGCGACGGCAACAAGGGCGGCCTGACCGTGGTCCACCCGCAGGCCGACTTCGGCATCGACCTCGGTCGCTTCGTCACGCTCGACGCGTCGTACGCGGCCGACGCGGTGTCGGGCGCGACCTCGGTCATCTACCAGGCCGACGCGGTCAGCTCGGCGACCTCGTTCTCCGACACCCGCCACGAAGGCACCGTCGGCCTCGGCTTCCACGGCCGGCGCTCGCGGATCGGCTTCAGCGCCACCGTCGGCACCGAGCGCGACTACCTGTCGCGCCAGATCGCCGGCAGCGCGTCGATCGATCTGCCGGGCCGCAACACCACCGTGGCGCTCGCCTACAGTCACAGCTTCGATCAGGTCTGCGACAAGGACAACGGCACGCTGTCGCCGCAGGAGGCCAAGGCGCTGACCGGCGCCGACCCGTGCGACAAGTCCGCCGGCCTGTCCGGCAAGGATCGCCCGGGCACGACGCTGTGGCGCGACCTCTCGATCGACACCGCGCAGGTCACGGTCACGCAGAACCTGTCGCCGACGATGAACCTCCAGCTCGCGGGCTACGGCCAGGTGCTCGAGGGCTTCCAGTCCAACCCGTATCGCCGGGTCCGGATCGGCCAGAACTCGCCGCAGGAGCACATCCCCAGCACCCGCGATCGGCTGTCGGTCTCGGCGCGGCTCAACCGCTACCTGCCGCGACTGCACGGCGCGGTCCACCTCGACGCCCGGTTCTACGACGACACCTGGCGCGTGGTCGGCGGCGACGTCGAGCTCGGCTACTCGCAGTACATCGGCAAGAGCCTGCTGCTCAAGCTCCACGCCCGCGCCTACCAGCAGAGCGCCGCGAACTTCTTCAAGGACGCGTTCTACTACCAGACCGAGTCGACCGCCGGCGAGTTCTTCACCGGCGACCGCGAGCTCTCGCCAGTCCGCAACGCGACCGTGGGCGCCAAGCTCACCGTGATCACGGTGGCCGGCGACAAGCCGGTGTGGCGCCTGTTCGACAAGCTGCAGCTCAACATCAAGGCCGATGTCCTGCTGCTCGACGTCCTGGCGGCCGACAGCCTGGCCAATAACCCGATGGGCGTGGACAAGCAGTTCATCTACGGCAACAGCCTCATCGACGCCGTGATTCTGCAGCTCGGCCTCACTGGAAACTACTGAAACTGCAGCTGCGCCGGTGCGCGGTGGTATGCTACCCGGATGTACCGTTATGGCGACGGGTCGCCCTTCCCGCTCGATGAGAACTTCATCGAGACCCTGACGACCGCGGTCGAGACGTGTACCAACGCGTTCGTTCCGCTCAGCGAGCTCGATGGCCGGCGCGAGAAGGCCAAGGAGGTCCGCCGCGAGGCCGACAAGGAGCTCGGCCGGCTGACCGAGCTCGAGGCCACGGTGATCGCGTCGCTGTTGCCGTTCACCCCGCCTGACGGCAAGAAGGCCAGCTTGACCCAGCAGGTCTCGCAGAAGATCGCCGCCGGCGTGAAGACCTCGGTCGCCGAGGCGCGCCGCCAGGTCGAGGGCCGGGTCGCCGCCACCGAGCAGATGGCGGGCGGGCGCACGGTCGCCGACGCGATCCTCAAGGCGCTGCAGCCGTTCTTCGATCAGCAGCAGCTGCCCAACGCCAAGTGGATCATGTCGTGGGACGTGCGCGGCGCCGAGCCGTCGGCCAACGCGGTCGCGACCGCCGGGCGGATCGCGGCGAGCTTCGTGCTCGCGCCCGACCCGTACCGCGCGCCGATCCGCGTCGAGCAGCTGTCCGAGGGCGTGGTCGTCCACATGATGAAGAAGGGCGTGTTCGGCAAGGCCAAGCCGGCGCCGATCGATCTCGGCAAGTACGTCGTCGTCGCGTTCGAGCGCAACACGCACGAGTCGGTCATCACGCTCAAGGAGAACCCCAACAAGTCGAGCCAGGGCCTGCGCTTCGCGGTCACCGAGGCGGGCGCGACCTGGGTCTCGATCACCACGTCGGGCGACGCCGAGGGCGAGCCCAACCCGCTCGACCTCGAGGACGTCGAGCCGGTGCGCCGGCTCGCCGAGCGCTCCAACGCGGCGCTCAAGGATCTGATCACGCGGCGCACCCTGGTCGACCTCGCGCTCGGCGGGACCGCGCTGGGCGATCTCGAGGAGCCGCGCATCGTGCCGCTCGAGCTCCTGGCCCAGCTCACGCCGCTGGCCCGCACGATCCGCGAGAAGAGCCGGATGAGCGGCGAGTTGATCATGAAGCGCGATATCGGCGACGGCCGCCGCGAGGAGCTGTTCGTGCCGCGCGCGACCCTCACCGGCCAGTTCGCGCGCCTGCCGGCCGAGTACCGCCGGCCGTTCGAGGACATGGGCATCACCAACGAAGAGACCGCGCCGTCGATCAACATCGGCCGGCCGCCCGCCCCGCCCGCGCCGCGCACCGGTCCGCACCCCAGCACGATCAAGATCGACGACTGACCGCTGTTCGCGCGACAGCGTAGCTTGTCGCACATGCAGCACGCTGCTGCGCCGCGCCGCCCGAGCGCTCGGTGTATGGTGTGCGAATGATGCGGGTCGGGGTTGCTTGTGCACTGGCGATCGCAGGGCTCACCGCTTGTGGCTTTCACAGCCCGCAGGCTGACAGCGACGCGCTGACCCTGCCCAGCGTCGACGCACAGGTCGACGCCACGGCGCCGCCGATCGACGCGCGCGGCGTCGACGCGGCGATCGACGGCGGCACCGCCGATCGGGACGGCGACGGCGTGCCCGACGCCACCGACAACTGCGTGGCGACCGGCAACCCCGATCAGCACGACGAGGATCACGACAGCCTGGGCGATGTCTGCGATCCGTGTCCGCAGATCGCCGGCGCGACGCTCGACGGCGACGGCGACGGCATCGCCGACGCGTGCGATCCACACCCGACCGTCGCTGGCGACGCGCTGGTCCGCTTCGAGCCGTTCACCGGCACCGGCAACCTGCCGCCGGGCTGGCAAAAACGCGCCGGTGGGCAGCTGACCGACTGGACGCGCGGCGACGACGCGATGGCGATCACCGCCGGCGACGACACGCCGATCGCGGTGTTCGACACCGGCTCGCAGGGCCACGCGATCGACGTCGGGATCCAGGTCGTGTCGGGGGGCAGCCCCGGCCTGCAGTACGTCACCGTGCTGACCGATGCGCGCTCTGATCTCCGGCAGTTCTTCAGTTGCGGTATGCGGTTCGACGGCCAGTTTGGCGGCCGATCCCGCGAGCTGATCGTCCTCGATCAAAACCGCTTCCCGCCGTTCGAGGGGCTCAACGTCGACTTCAGCGATGCCCCGACCGTGCCGGGCCCGTACCGCATCCAGTTCATCACCGACGACGACGGCGAGACCTGCGTGATCCCCAAGGGGAGCAACCCGCATCGCCAGTTCAACCCCCGCAGCGCGCAGCACAACACGTTCGTCGGCCTCCGCGCCAACGCCGTCACCGTCCAGTTCCAGTACGTCGCGATCTACAAGTTCTAGGCCGCGAGGCGGACGATGCCGTCGACCACGCTCTCGAGGATGATGCGCTCGGCGAGCTCGCGACCGAGCGCCTTGATCTGCGGGCCGGTGAAGCCGCCGCCCGGCACCGCCACGGCGTTGGCCGCCGGCGTCGAGCTCAGCGTGATGTCGCCCTTGAGCGCGCGATCGGCGTTGGCGAGGCGCTGGGTCGCCGCGGCGAGCGCGCGCGGCGAGTAGGCCCGGGCCTGCGCGATCAGCTTGTCGACCACGAACGGCGGCACGCCGAGCAGCTGGCCCCAGCTCGGCCGCGGCACGTTGGTCTCGCGCAGCGTGTAGACCAGCGCGAGCTGGCGGACGTGGCGCGCGAGCATCACGACGACGCCGACCGCGCTCTCGCGCTGATCGCACAGCGAGGCCACCGCGGCCAGCGCGCGCGCGCGATCCGCGGCGCCGATCGCGTCGGTCAGCTCGAACACCGTGCGCTCGCGCGTGTCGGCGACCAGCTCGTCGACGTCGTCCGACGTCACCGCGCGCGCGCCGGCGTAGAGCCCGAGCTGCTCGATGGTGAGCGCGAGGCGCGACAGATCATCGCCGACCGCGTCGACCAGCCGGGTCACGGCGGCGGACTCGAGCTGGACGCCGCGCTGCTTGGCCTCGGCGCGCACCCACGGCGCGAGCTGGCGCGGCGCCTCGAGGACGTGCAGGAAGCCCTTGCGCGACAGCTGGGCGTACAGCTTGATGCGCTTGTCGATCTTGGCCGCCACGCCGACGATCACGGTCGACGGGTTCGGCTTGGCGAGGTACGCGAGCAAGGGCTCGGCGTCGTCGGCCGGCAGCGCCGAGAAGTCGCGCACGTAGATCAGCCGGCGCTGGGCCATCATCGGCAGGGTCTGGGCCAGCGCGACGATCCGCGCGCCGGTCGGCTTGCCCTCGACGAGGTCGTAGTTGAAGCCGCGCGCCGCGGGCGGCACCACGCCGTCGCGCAGCGCGCTCAGCACGCGCTCGATCAGGATGGGGTGCTCGGAGTGCAGCACGTACACCGGATCGAAGGTGCCGGCGGCGATCTCGGCGAGCAACGCGTCCACGGCCGCACGCTACCACGCACGTGCACAGACGCGCAGCCTGCGACGAGCTGCGACGCGTCGGGCCGCACCCACGGCGTTGCTGATCGCGCGTGGATCGTGGTGATAGGCTCGCCGCGTGAAGCTCTCTCGTCGATCATTCCTCTCAGGTGGTTCGGCGGGGGCGCTCGCGCTGCTCGTCGGGCCTCGCCTGTCGTCCGCGCGCGGCCTGCTCACCGAGCCCAAGCTCGATGATCTGATCAAGCGCACCCTGGCCGCGGCGACCAAGGCCGGCGCGAGCTACGCCGACGTCCGCGTCGTGCGGATCCGCCGCGAGGGCATCGGCACCCGCGAGGATCGCGTCGAGCGCGTGATGTCGACCGAGGAGTACGGCGTCGGCGTCCGCGTGATCGCCGGCGGCGCGTGGGGCTTCGCGGCGACGCCCAGCGTCACCGCGGGCGACGGCGAGCGCGCGGCGCAGGCCGCGGTGGCCACCGCCAAGGCCAACGCGTCGCAGATGAAGAAGCCGGTGACGCTCGCGCCGGTCCCGGCCAACGTCGACGTCTGGCAGACCGCGCTGATCAAGGACCCGTTCAAGATCCCGCTCGAGGACAAGGCCGAGCTGCTGCTCGCGATCAACCGCGAGGCGATGAAGGTCCCGGGCGTCAAGTTCGCGACCTCGTCGTACGAGGCCGCCGCGGAGTGGAAGCTCCTGGCCTCGACCGACGGCGCGTACATCGAGCAGGAGATCGTCCGGCTCGCGCCGGGCTACACGGTGACCGCGGTCGACGACAAGCGCGGCGAGTTCGAGTCGTGCGATCATCCGATCCCCGCGCGCCAGGCCGGCTGGGAGTACGTCGAGGCCGCGCCGCTGATCGCCGACGCCCGCCGGATCGCGGAGTCCGCGGTCGAGAAGCTCAAGGCACCGTCGGTCGCCGCCGGCAAGAAAGACCTGATCCTCGATCCCTCGAACCTGTGGCTCACGATCCACGAGTCGATCGGCCACCCGACCGAGCTCGATCGCGCGATGGGCTACGAGGCCAACTTCGCGGGCACGTCGTTCGCCACGCCGGACAAGCTCGGCAAGCTGCGGATCGGCGCGCCGATCCTGACGTTCTTCGCCGACAAGACCACGCCGGGTGGCCTGGCGACCTGTGGCTACGACGACGATGGCGTCGCGACCCAGAAGTGGAACCTGATCGAGAACGGCCTGTTCGTCGGCTACCAGACCACGCGCGAGCAGGCCGGCTGGATCGGCGAGAAGGCGTCGCGCGGCACGTCGTACGCCGACAGCTACGCCTCGGTGCCGTTCCAGCGCATGCCCAACGTCTCGCTCGCGCCGGGCGCCAAGGAGCGCTCGATCGACGACCTGATCGCCTCGACCGAGGACGGCATCGTGATCGCCGGCCGCGGCTCGTGGTCGATCGATCACCAGCGCTTCAACTTCCAGTTCGGCGGCCAGCAGTTCTGGGAGGTCAAGCACGGCAAGAAGACCCGGATGCTGCGCGACGTCGCGTACCAGGCCAACACGGTCGAGTTCTGGCGCTCGTGCGACGCGATCGGCGGCCCGAGGTCGTGGTGGCTGGGCGGCTCGATGCAGGACGGCAAGGGCGAGCCCGGCCAGGTCAACGCGGTCAGCCACGGCTGCCCGCCGGCCCGCTTCAAGCAGGTCAACATCCTCAACACCAACCGACGGACCGCCTGATCATGCTGACCCAACCAGAATCGCGCCGGCTCCAGGATCGCGTGCTCGCCCTCGTCCGCTCGACCAAGGGCGCCGAGGCCACCGTCGCGGTGAACAGCCGGCGCGAAGGCAACACGCGGTTCGCGCTCAACGAGATCTCGACCTCGGGCGACGTCGAGCGGCTGTCGGTCGAGCTGACCGTGCAGTTCGGCCAGCGCTCCGCGAGCGCGACGATCAACCAGCTCGACGATCGCTCGATCGACGAGCTGGTCGGCCGCGTCGTGCGGATGGCGCGGCTCGCGCCCGAGAACCCCGAGCAGATGCCGGTGCTCGGCCGCCAGAGCTACCTCGCGAGCCGGGCGCCGATCGACGGTGGCACCGCCAAGCTCGCCCCCACCGAGCGCGCCAAGGCGATCGGCGCGGCGATCGGCGCCGGCGACGCCGCCAAGCTCCAGATCGCCGGGTTCTTCACCCACGGCAGCCACGCGCTCGCGCTGGCCAGCACCAGCGGGCTGTCGGCGTTCCACGCGTGGACGCGCTGCAGCTTCTCGTGCACCGCGCGCACCCCCGACGGCACCGGCTCGGGCTGGGCCGGCGCGGCGTCCAGCCGGTTCGCCGACCTCGACGCCGCGGCGCTCGCCAAGGTCGCGGTCGACAAGGCCACCGCGTCGGCCCGGCCGCAGAAGCTCGAGCCCGGGCGCTACACCGTGATCCTCGAGCCAGCCGCGGTGGCCAGCTTGCTGGGGTTCTTCATGTTCTCGCTCGACGCGCGGCGCGCCGACGAGGGCCGCTCGTTCTTCAGCAAGAACCCGCCGGGCAAGAAGCTGTTCCCCGAGACGATCACGCTGCGCAGCGATCCGACCGACGGTCAGCTCGGCGCGACGCCGTTCGACGACGAAGGCCTGCCGGTCGCGGCGACCAAGTGGATCGACAAGGGCGCGCTGACCGCGCTGCACTACGGGCGGTTCTGGGCCAAGAAGCAAGGCAAGCCGGCGGCCGGGCGGCCCGACGGCTTCGCGCTCGACGGCGGCGCCACGTCGCGCGAGGAGCTGATCAAGGGCGTGAAGCGCGGCGTGTTGATCACGCGGTTCTGGTACCTGCGCCCACTCGATCCGAGCACGCTGCTCGTGACCGGGCTCACCCGCGACGGCGTGTTCCTGATCGAGAACGGCCAGATCACGCGCCCGGTGAACAACTTCCGGTTCAACGAGTCGCCGATCCAGATGCTGGCCAGGTGCGATGGCCTGGGGCCGACGGCGATCCCGAACGACCAGGTGCGCGCGCCGGTGCTGCGGACCCACGAGTTCAACCTCGCGTCGATCTCCGAAGCGGTGTGATGCCGGACGTCGTGCTGGTGACCGCGGATCGCGCGCTCGTCCCACCGGGGCCGCCCGGGGACGGCGCGGCCGGTGATCATGACCGCGCGCGCGGCGCGACGAGCGTGCTCGCGATCGACGGCGCGATCGTCGCGGTCGGCGATCCCGAGACGATCGCCGGTGATCCGCGCGCGGCCGGGGCGCGCCGGATCGACTGGGCGCGGCGCGCGATGGTGCCCGGCACGATCAACACGCACAACCACAGCTTCCAGTCGCTGCTGCGCGGCATCGGCGACGACCTGCCGTTCCTCGCGTGGCGCGATCAGGCGCTGTATCGCTACTCGCCCGAGCTCGGCGCCGACGCGATGGCGACCGCGGCGCTGTTCGCGTTCGGCGAGATGCTGCTGCACGGCGTGACCACCGTGTGCGACTTCTACTATCTCAACCGCCAGGCCAACGACAACGCGTCGGCGACGATCGACGCCGCGCGGCGGCTCGGCATCCGCATCGTGCTCGCGCGCTGCTTCTACGACTGGGACGGCGCGCCGGCCGCGTACCGCGAGACCATCCCCGAGGCGGTCGCCAACTTCGAGGCGCTGGCCCGGCGCTACCAGGATCGCGCGCGCTTCCTGACGACGGTCCAGCCGGCGCCGCACAGCCAGCACGGCGCGTCGCCGGCGATGATCGAGGCCGGCGCGGGCTGCGCGCGCGACGCCGGCGTGCCGTGGCACATCCACCTCGCCGAGGAGCAGTACCAGGTCGCGCAGTCGCTCGAGCGCTTCGCCGCGCGGCCGCTGCACGCGATCGCCGCGCTGCCGGTCGATCTCTCGCAGATGATCGCCGTGCACGGCTGCTGGTTCGACGCCAGCGAGCGCGCGCTGCTCGCCGAGCGTGGCGGCTCGCTGGCGTACTGCCCCGGATCCAACATGTTCCTGGGCGACGGCGTGACCGATCTGGTCGATCTGGTCGGCAAGGGCGTGCGGGTCGGGCTCGGCACCGACGGCGGGTGCTCGAACAACCGCGTCAGCGTGTTCGACGAGATGCGGACCGCGGCGCTGCTCCAGAAGGTCCACCGCATCGACGGCCAGGCGATCGACGCCGAGACCTGCTTCGCGCTCGGCACGCGGACCGCCGGCGAGGTGCTCCGGCTGCCGATCGGTCGCATCGCGCCGGGCTACCGCTGTGATCTGGTCGCCCTCGACCTCGACGATCCGTCGCTGTGGCCGGTCCAGGCGCTGGAAAAGAACGTCGTGTATTCGCTGTCGCCTCGCGCTGTTACCGACGTCGTGGTAGATGGTCAGGAGGTCGTCGCCGCGCGCCGGCTCTGCCATGTCGCCCTTGATGAGATCCAAGCCCGCGTCGGAGAAGTCACCACAGGCTGGCGACGCGCCTGATCCGGTCGTCGCGGGCGACAAGCCGGCAGACAAGTCGCGCGGCTCGCGGCCCAACGAGCCGGTGGCGCCGACGACACCGACGACGATCGAGCTTGAAGTCTCGCGCCAGCGCTCGCTGGGCTGGACGGTGTTCGGCCTGGTCGTCGGCGCGCTCTTGATCTGGAAGCTCGGGACGGTCGGCGTGTGGGGCGGCGTCGTGCTGGTCGCGATGGGCGTGTACCACGCGTGGAACCTCGCCCAGACCCTGCTCTACCCGCCCGGCGCGATCGTCGTCTCCGAGCGCGAGGTCTCGCTGCCGCGTGGGCTGTGCATGCCGCGCCCGGTGAAGGCGTCGCCAAAGGACATCACGGCGGCGTACTTCCTGCGCCGCTCGGTGCCGTGGAACCACGCGTCGCCGGTGCTGATCGTCGAGCTCGGGCCCAAGGCGATGGCGTTTCCGCGCGACTGGTTCGCCTCCGAGGCCGACCAGCGTCACGTGATCCATCACCTGCGCGCGCTGCTGCCCAAGCTCGACGCGAGCGACGCGCCTGCCAAGGCCGCGAAGCCCGACGACGTCGCGCCGCCCGCCTAGGAGACCGGTGTGAAACACCGGGCGACGACACGAGCACGCCGAGCGAGAGCTCGGCGGCGCGGCCGGGCGCGCGCGCCCGTCCGGAGGGCTCCGCCTAACAATGACGCTAGGTAACTGGTGTTTGACACCAGTTACCTAGGCGTAGCGCTCAGAAGCGGACGTCGATCGCGACGTCGTTGTTGCTGTAGTCCGACTCCGGCAGCACGTGGTCCGGGTTGACCACGACGCGCAGCGTGTACGGCCCGGACGGGAGATCCGTCACGTCGATCCACTGGCACGGCAAGCCGCGGCTGTACGAGTCGGCCCAGCCGTGCGAGATGCCCTGATTCAGGCACGTGTAGCCGCGGGTCGGCGCGCCGGGCTGCATGCGCTGGACGTCCTCGAGGCAGAACGACTGCTTGCGCGCGGTCCGCACGGCGCCGTCGGGGCCGACCAGCTCGTAGTTGGTGTAGCGCGTGACGTGGTGGTGCTTGTGGCACGGCGACCACGTGAAGGTGTCGTTGCTGACCCCGGGCGCCGGCGGCGCGCCGACGACGACATCGCTGCCGCCGAGGTTGGCGGTCACGGTGTCGAAGCGCAGCAGCAGGCGCCGGCCCGCGGCGCCGACGCAGCCCTCGACCACGGCGCAGTCGTCGTCGGGGAACACGTCGCTGGTCACGATCCAGCTCGACGTCATCAGGCGCGCGACGAGCTGCAGATCGGGCATGCCGCCCGGCGGATCGATCGCGATCGGCGCGTCGTCCGCCGCGGCGTCGGGCGGGTCGGCGTCCTCGACGAACGGCGGCGTGGGCCCGCGGTCGCTGCACGCGACGAGCACGAGCAAGCTGGCTCGAAGGAACCGCGCCCCCATCCAGGGGCGCTGCCGGCCGGGGACATGCCCTGGCCGTCGAAGCGACGCGACGCGGCCGGCCACGCGACGAGCCTACACGCGTTGCAGGCGCATCACTACCTCGACGTGCGCGGTCTCCGGCATGATGTCGAGCGGCCACGCGTCGACGGCGCGGTAGCCCGTGAGCCGCGCCGCATCGCGCGCCAGGGTCGCGACATCGCACGACACGTAGACGATCACCGGCGGCGCCGCGCGCGCGAGCCCCGCGATCGCCTCGGCGGCGCCGGTGCGCGGCGGATCGAGGACGATCGCGTCCCACGGTCCGGCGAGGCGCGCCAGCACGTCCTGCGCGCTGCCGACCTCGAACCCCGCGGGCGGCCGCGGCGGCGCGACCGTGTCGCTCGCGGTGACGTCCCAGCCGTCGGCGACGAAGCCGCGCGTGAAGTTGCCAGCGCCGGCGTAGAGCTCGAGCAGCCGACCCGAGCCGCGGCCGAGCGCGGCGCGCGCCTGCGCGATCAGCGCCGCGTTGCCGGTGTGGCTGGCCTGCGCGAAGTCCCACGGCCCGCCCCACAGCCCGGGCTCGAGCTCGAGGACGACCTCGCCGTGCACGACATCACCGGCGAGCACGCCGACGATGCCGGCCCGGCCGACCAGCCGCGCGGCGCCGCGCCACGCGTGCTCGGTCGCGATCGCGATCCGACCGTCGTGCGCGAGCACCAGCGCGAGCTCGCCGTCGGGCGGCGTCGCGGTGGCGACGTAGGCGTAGGCGGCGTCGAGCGCCGGCTCGAGCTGCGGGCAGTGATCGATCGGCAACACCTGGTTGGTGCCCAGCGCGTACAGCCCGGCCTTGCCGCGCGCGATGTGGAACCGCGCGCGCCGCCGCCAGCCCAGCGCCGGGGTCGGCGCGGCGATCGGGTGCACGCGCACGTCGGTGAGCTTGCGCAGCGCGCCGACGACGATCGCCTGCTTGGCGGCGCGCTGCTCGGCGGCGGCGACGTGCTGCCACGCGCAGCCGCCGCAGCCCGCGACGAAGTGTGGACACGGCGGCGCGACCCGGCTCGGGCTCGGCGCGATCAGCTCGGCGAGCTCGGCGCGCGCGAACGACGACGTCGCGTGGACGATCCGCGCGCGCAGCCGATCGCCGGGCGCGCTGCGCGGCACGAACGTCACGCGGCCGGTGGCGTCGCGGCCGACGCCGTCCCCCCCGGCGGCCAGCGCGGTGATGTCGAGCTCGACGAGCGTGGCGGGGACAGTCGCGGCGGGCTCGGGCGTGGGCTGGGTCATCGGTACGGTCCTCGGGATGGGTCGGGCGGCACGGGGACGACCGAGGTACCACGTGGCAGCCCCAGCCGCTTGCTCGCTTGACCATCGCGCACACCGATCTCGACGGTGCCCGCCGAGCCGATGTATGCGAGCAGCTCGCCGCTCGCGACGTCTTCGTAGGTGCCGACCACGGCCAGCGTCGTCCCGGCGATCAGGACCGCCTTGCCCGCCTCGGCCTCGGGCAGATCGGTGATCAGGTTGCCGAAGCGATCGATGTGGACGACCCGGCCGACCGCCTGCTCGCGCCGGCCCCAGGGCAGCGCGCCGCGCAGGCTGATCAGCGGGCCCGCGGTCGAGGGATCCTCGCCCGACGCGATCGCCGCCGCGGTGCGCGCGAACACGTCGCGGCCGTGGAACGTCGGGCTGACGTGCGCGGCGCGGAACCGCTCGTTCTCGATCGCGTAGGCCTCGCTGGTGCGATCGGCGAGGTAGGCGAACACGCCGTTGTCGGGGCCGACGTACCAGCGCTGGCGCGCCCGCACGATGACGTCGCGCCGCGCGCCGCCGACGCCCGGATCGACGACGACGACGTGGATCGAGCCGGGCGGAAACTCCAGGGTCGAGGTCGCGGCCACCCACGCGGCGTGGGCGACGTCGCCGGCCGGGATGTCATGCGCGAGGTCGACGACGAGCGGCGCCGGGTGGCAGCCGGCGATCCGGACGATCACGCCCTTCATCGCGCCGACATATCCGTCGGCGGTACCGAAATCCGTGGTCAACGTGATGATCGCCATGGCCGCGAGCGGTAAGCATAGATCCGATGAACAAGGTCTTCCCGGATGCGCAGGCGGCGCTGCACGACGTGGTCGATGGCGCCGTGATCCTGGCCGGTGGTTTCGGCCTGTCGGGTAATCCCGAGAATTGCATACGCGAGCTGGCGCGCAAGCAGACCAAGCAGCTGACGATCGTCTCGAACAACTGCGGCACGACCGACCAGGGCCTCGGCATCCTGCTCGCCCAGGGCCAGGTCAAGCGCATGGTCTCGTCGTACGTCGGCGAGAACAAGATCTTCGAGCAGCTGTTCCTGTCCGGCCAGCTCGAGGTCGAGCTGTGTCCGCAGGGCACGCTGGCCGAGCGGCTGCGCGCCGGCGGCGCCGGCATCGAGGCGTTCTACACGCCGACCGGCTACGGCACCCAGGTCGCCGACGGCAAGGAGACCCGCGAGATCAACGGCCGCAACTGCGTGCTCGAGCGCGCGATCCGCGGCGACGTCGCGATCGTCAAGGCGTGGAAGGGCGACCGCTGGGGCAACCTGGTGTTCGAGAAGACCTCGCGCAACTTCAATCCGCTGTGCGCGCAGGCCGGCAAGATCACGGTCGCCGAGGTCGAGGAGCTCGTCGAGGTCGGCGAGCTCGATCCCGATCAGATCCACCTGCCGTCGATCTACGTCCAGCGCATCTTCCTCGGCACCGGCTACGTCAAGCCGATCGAGCAACGCACCGTCCGGCCGCGCCCGGCGGGGAGGAGCTAGTCATGCCGCGTCTCACCCGCGATCAGATGGCCCGCCGCGTCGCCGCCGAGCTGCGCGACGGCTACTACGTCAACCTGGGCATCGGCA